>Ga0210056_1000913_pt1 | contig 25488 bp, 19 predicted proteins | sample CryGeyCG2014_080_2_FD_183965 | JGI IMG/M metagenome (GOLD analysis project Ga0210056, IMG submission 183965) | Groundwater microbial communities from aquifer - Crystal Geyser CG07_land_8/20/14_0.80 (SPAdes) (version 2) | ecosystem: Environmental > Aquatic > Deep subsurface > Groundwater | place... | reverse complement strand
TAATTGCAAAACCATTTGTCATTCCCGAATGCCTCTATCGGGAATATGGTTTTTCAAGCTGTTAGAACCAGATTCCCGCTCAGAATCGTTGCGGGAATGACAGAATGGGGAGTTTTGCAATTGGCTCGTAATGAAACGCTCATGACGGCCTGCCGTCACAAAGGGGGATGAAAATTGCGGGGCGACCCCATCCCCACCCTTGCCCTCCCCTTGAAGGGGAGGGAATTTAACGAAATGATTTCAATAATATGCGGGTTCATTTCAGATGAAAATTCGCAGCCCCTTGGGCTATAGGGCCAGCCATGCCAGAAATGAGGGGATGATCTGCATGGTTGCATTATCCCATCCGTGCGGAGATACGGCTTCAACGCCCGCCGCTGCAAGCCCGAGCAACGGGATCAGTACAAAAGAGCTGCCGGTGAAGTTCAAGTCCGGGAGGATCGCGATTGCCGCGGCGATGGCTGCAACCGACATCGCGAAGACCGCCAGCGACCCCTCCCAACTGCGGACCGATTGGACGGAAGCAAGAGACGGCACGCTGTAGGCGTGTTTGCCGAAGCGGACGCCGACCGGCTCACCAATCGCATCCCCGACTCCGGTGACCAGATAACCGACGACCGCCATGTCGCCGAAAAGGATGTTGCCGGCGAGGCCGCCAATCAGCGTCGCAACATAGGGGGCGAGGATATAGTGTGTCCGGTGCGGTTCATCTTTCTCTCGGGCCATTGCCTCATACAGGATGTTCCCCTTCCCCTTCCAAATCGCGAAGAAAATCACCAGCGAGCACATGCCGCCGAACAGGCAGACCGCGGGAGTGCCCCAGAGAAACTGGATGATCACGACAGAGGTGAAGATCAGGAAGTGGAACACCTTGCGGGTATAGCCGGTCCTCCATCCTTTGCCGAGTTTCAGGTATCCCGCAAAGCGGAGACATAGGTAGGACCACAGAATTCCAAGGGGAGCGCCGATCCGGATGATGTTCCAGGGCGGGGAGTTGCTGATGAAAAAGGAGAGTGTTTTTTCCGCAATCGGGTCCATCTTTATCCCTCTGGACGGTAATATGGGAAACGCTTTCCATCTGCAGGTTGCGCTTGGCCGGTTCGGAATCATATCTCCGACTTTACCACGCCGCGGACAGTCCCAGAAACGCCGAATGGCCCGAAATGATTGGCGCAAGTGTAAATCTTCGCTTGCCGTTGGCGTGATGTCTGGCGACGATTCTGCCGCAGAGTTCACCGATTGCGGCGCCCAGGATCACATCGCTTGCCCAATGTTGGTCATCAACAATACGGGAAAGCCCGACAAAGGTTGCAGCCGAATAGTAAGCCGCCTTTGCCCATGGACTTTCCGAGGCGCCGGACATGACGGAAGCTGCAGCAAAGGAACTTGCCACGTGCATGGATGGCATGGAATCGTAGTCGGAATCGAATTGAAGCGGTTTGAAGCTTCCCTTGTCGCCATTGACATAAGGACGGCCTCTGCCAATCGATTCTTTCAGAACAAGGGTTGCCGCATCCGTTAGAAGAACCGCCTCGCCCAGCATCTTGCTGGTCTCCTGCCATTTTTGTGAACCGGCGAGGACGCCCCCGCCATAGACCATGCCGGCCATGCCGATATGGACCAGCGGGTTTCCAATGGCGTTTCCGACGTCCGCGATCTTGTCCAGGGTTTGATTTCTATGTTCCCGGACGGATTCCCGGATGTTTTCATCGAAGATGTAAGCGATGCCTGCCCCGCCTGCAACCATAACCGTGCCGAAAAGCCCATTGTGCTCCGTATCGGTGGGTGTGCGCACGAGGTCGAGCGCCTCATCGCGGAGGGATGAGGCCTCTTCCCGGATGATCGATGCGCTGCTGAAAAAACTTTCTCCGGCAAAAGCCGGGGTGATCGGGAACAACGCAAAAAATGCCGCAAGAAGCATCAGCCGCACGGATGCCTGTTTCGGGAAAGACTTTGTTATCATTTTATACATCTCTTCCTTCGTCTTGTCCTGCGCAAGACCGATGCTCACAATTGCGATGAAGACGACGCTTACGGATATGCCTATACGGCCACGGTCCATGACATGTCAAGAGACATTCAGGCCAATCATGTTGACCTGCCGGAATCGGCGGAATAGCCGCATCGGTCGACGACGGATCAGCGATACCTGCCGGCAGCTCGGATATCAGACATTCAACGTCTCCCGTATCTTTTTTGAAAGGATCTCGGTGGTGAACGGCTTCTGGAGAAAACCCCGGCAACCCCGATCCAAGATCTCCTGCGCCTGGCCGTTGACGCTGTACCCGCTGGAAAGAAGGACCGCGATCCCGGGATGGATCTCCCGGAGACGGTCGAAGGTCTCTCCCCCCGACATCCCCGGCATGATCATGTCCAGAATGACCAGGTCAATCCGGCCTTTTTTCTCCATGTAAACGCCGATTGCCTCCTGACCGCTCCCGGCCGCAAAGACCCGGTAACCCAGGGACTCCAGAATTTCCTTGCTCACTTCCAGAACCATCTTCTCATCATCCACCAGCAGGATCGTCTCCGTCCCCTTCAGGATTGCGCCGGAAACCGTCTTCTCTTTGACGACAGACTTCTCCGATGCCGGAAGGTGGATATGGAAAGTCGTCCCATGACCGGGCTCACTGTAAACATGGATCACCCCCCCGTGACCCTTGATGATCCCATAGACCATCGCCAGCCCCAGGCCGGTCCCCCTTCCGATGCCCTTCGTCGTGAAAAAGGGATCAAATATCCGCTCCCTCGTCTTCTCGTCCATCCCCATCCCGGTATCGCTTACCGATACCTTCACATACCTCCCCGGTCTGTTCAGGCCCGGAAGATGATCATGCTCCTCCAAAACGACGTTTTGCGTTTCGAGATAGATGGAACCGCCCCCCGGCATGGCCTGCCAGGCGTTCACGTAAAGATTCAGGAAGACCTGTTCCATCTGGCCCTGATCCACCTCCAACGTCCAGATATCCTTTTCATATTTCCGGTGGACGGCGATCTCCTTCCTGGTTCTGCCAAACATCGAAGAGCTCTTTTCGATGATCTCATTGATGTTCGTCGGTTTCACCTCGTATCGGCCGCCCCGTGCAAACCCGAGCAGTTGCTTCGTCAAATCCGCACCGCGCTTCACCTGGTCCTCGATCAGCTTCAGCCGCTCATACTGGGGCTGTGAAGGATCGAAATCCAGCATCATCAGGGAGGCAATCCCCTGAATTCCCATCAGTATATTGTTGAAATCATGAGCGATTCCGCCCGCCAACGTTCCAATGGCTTCCATCTTCTGGGCCTGGAGCAGTTGAGACTCCAGTCGCTTACGTTCCGTTATGTCGATAAAGCTCTCTAACAGATAATCCCGCTCCGCAATCCGGACCGGGACCGCGGTCTTCAACACCGGGATCTCTCTTCCGTCCGTCGTGAGCAGAACCTGTTCCGCCTTGTCGATCGACTGCCCGCAGTCGGTGAGCGGACAGTCGCCGGCGGCCGCCGGGCAGATGTATTTGTGGCAGATTTTACCGATTAGCGCCTCCTTCGTGGCGCCGCACATCTCCACCGCCATCCGATTGGCATTGACAATCGTGTGGGTGGCCGAATCGATGAGGACGATCCCGGCCTCAACATGTTCGAAGATGGCGGAAATAAGCCCCGTACTCTCCTTCAGCTTCTTCTCCTCCTGCCTGCGGTCGGTGATGTCCCGGGTGATGCTGAGAATATGGGGCGTCCCCCGGAGGTCTATCACCGCAGCAGACATCAGTCCGTATCGGATCTGACCGTTTTTTATTCGGAAAGTGGCGTCGAGATTTTTGACCTCCCCCTCGTTTTTCAATCCTTCCACCAGTTTCTGCCTGTCTTCCGGATTGGCCCAGATATTCAATTCGACCGATGTCTTGCCTGCCACATCCTCGTCCGTATATCCCGTGTTCCGGGTAAATCCTTCATTGATCGAAACGAACATGCCGTCCGCCATGCGATTGATGCTGTTGGAATCCGGGCTGGTATAATACGCCTTCCGGAATCTCTCCTCGCTCTCCTTCAGCGCCGCCTCGGCCTGCAGCCGTTTCTCTTCCTCCTTGACGATGAACCGGGCCTTCAGGCCATAGTAGGAAAACAGAACAGCGCCCAGCAGGAACAAGGCGATGATCAGAATGAGCTGGGTGCGGAAATCCGCCAGCGAAGCCAGGACTTCCTCTTCCGACGAGGCGACGACGATCGACCAGAAGGTGTTTCCGAGGGAGATCGGCATATAGACGGCGTGCCTCTTGACGGTTTTCACCGTCTGCACGCCGATCTGATCGAAGACATAGGTGGCGACCCCTTGATGCCCCTTGAGCATCTCCCCGACCATGGCCAGGATGGAGGGAAAATCTTTGTAGTTTATATAGATCGATTTTCCGGTATGCCCGGGGACGGAACAGTAGAGTTCCGTCCCGTCGCGGCTGACCACCCAGGCATAACCCGTCTTGCCGATCTTGATCACTTCGAGGTATCGTCTGGCCAGGGATTGAAAATCAACCGTAATGGCAATCGTCCCCCGGTAGATCCCGTCCCCGAAGACGGGAACGTGGAGCGCAACGGTCTGGTAACCCTGAACGGCGGTGAATACATCGCTGATCGCGGGTTTGCGGGTGCGCATCACCTCCTGGACATGGTTCTGATAAGAGATGTCCCTGCCGATCACTTTACGGTCAAAGAGGATGTCCGACATCACCTTGATGCCGCCGACCTGCTGCTCAATCATGTTGTCCGATATGAGTTCTTTCTCGAGCGTTTTTGCCACGTCTTCCAGGAATTCATGCGGTACGCTTTTCAAGGTGGCCATCCTTTTGGATATTTCGAGCTGCATCGGGCCGGAAAACCCTTCCAGCATGATGGCCGCCTGTTCCGGCGCCATGTGCGCAAGAATCAGCGCAATCGTCTGCGGATGCTCCGTCTTTGTAAATTCCAGCAAGACTTTCGGGTCCATATCCCTGATCTTATCGGTGATGGGATTATCGGAGGACTTGGCGCTGGCGACCTCCATGAGAATTTCCTGGGCCCCTTTTTCACCCAGCGCCTTGGTCATGATTTTTTTCGTGACATCATCGCGGACGGAAAGACTGCCCCCCCTTTCCTTGGCCATCACGATGAATTCTTTGGCGACCGTGTTCATGGTTTCAGCGGGAATGGTCGTAATGCGGTTCATATATTTGCCGATACGCTTGATTTCCGCTGGGCGGAGATTCTTCATCACCTCGGCGGCGAGGTCTTCGTCCAGAGACAAGAGTATCACGGCCGCTTTTTCTTCATTGATCATTTCAGCCAGTTCCTCAGCAATTCAGCAAATTTCTTCGAATCAGCCCCTGCCAGTTGTTTAGCCAGCGCCATCTCGTTCAGAGGTTTCTCGTCCAGCGGCGATAACGCAAGTTGCGACGGCTGACCGCCCAAGGCGACGGAAACGCCGGCGCCCGAAGCGAGCTGCCTCTGTTCGCTCGCCTCGATGCGATGGGCGGTCGTGATCACATTTCGGACAAGCGGCCGGATGATAAAGAGAAACATGAACAGCAATCCGATGATAAGCGCGGCGTATTTGATCATCGGGATGACCGGTGCGATGTTCTCCTGCCATGATGGCGCCGTCATTCCTTCTTCCGTCTCGGTTCGGTTAAAAGGCATGCTCGAGACAACCACCTGATCTCCCCTTTGTGCATTAAAACCTGCCGACTTTCTGACCAGATCTTCGAATGAATCGAGCTCCTTCTTCGGCCTTTCCTGATAAGCGACGGCGCCCTTGTCATTTTTTTGATAAATCCCGTCAACCAGCACCGCTATCGAAATCTTCTTGATTTCGCCTGTCGGCATGACCGTCTTGCTGACGGTCTTGTTGATTTCGTAATTCACCGTTTCCTCGGTTTTTTCCTTCTCCGGTCCGGAACCGGAAGATTCCGTTTTCCCAGCTCCGGCTACGATCTTGGATGGCGGAGCGGGTCCGATCGCTTTATCAACTTGCTTTTGAGTGCTTCTGACGACCGGCGATTCGGGATCATAGGTTTCTTCCGTCTTTTCCATCACCCTGAAATCCAGTTCCGCGTTCACCCTGACCACGGCCTTTCCCTTGCCGACCACGCTTTCCAGCATGGTTTGTATCTGGTTCGCCATCTCCTTCTCGATGTTTCGCTGATATTCGTTTTGGGATGACGACAATCGGGCTTGCCTGGAATCCCCTTGTCTTTTCGATAGAATGTTTCCCTGACTGTCGATGATCATCACCTCGTCGGCGCTCAAACCTTCAACGCTGCTGGCGACCAGATGCCCGATTCCGTCTATTTGGGATTCCTTCAATTTTCTGCCTGTTTTGAGCTTTATCGTCACCGATGCCGTGGGCTTCTTCTGCTGTTCTATAAATAGGGATTCTTTGGGAAGGACGATATGCACCCGACTTTGCTGGATTTCATCAAGGCTGTTGATGGTGCGAGACAGTTCTCCCTGGAGCGCCCGGCGATAATTCATCTGCTGCTCAAATTCAGTCGCCCCGAAAGTTTTATTGTCAAAGATTTCAAAACCGACCCCCCCGCCATGGGGAAGGCCTGCCGCGCCAAGTTCAAGCCTCAGTTCGGAAACCTGTTCGGAGGGAACGGAGATGATCTCTCCCGAAGGGGAGATCTGATAGGGGATCTTCTTCTCTTTGAGTTTGGTCACGATGGCCGAAGCATCCTCCCCCGTCAGATTTGAAAAAAGGACGCGATAATCCTCCTGATTCGTGAAATAGACAAAGGTCATGATGCTGGCCATGATCAGGACAGTCACAATGGCGAGGGCCATTTTTCTTGGGCCGGGCAATGCGCCGACCCCCCGCCAGATTCCTTCAAGATATGTTAGCGCACCCATACGGATTATACCTGCATCCTCATGATCTCCTGATACGCCTCGATCAGTTTGTTCCTGACCGTCAGCATCGTCCGGAAGGAAACGTCCGCTTTTTCAAGAGCGATGATGGCTTCATGGAGACTGTCTGCATGGCCAGCCTGGACGCCCTGAATGGCCTTGTCGGCATTTTGATGGAGGTTGTTCACCTCGGCGACCGCTTTGAACAGGGCGTCAGAAAACCCTCCGGCGGATCCGGCCTTGGTCTGTCCTTCTCTCGGAACGGAGAGGGAGACGATCTCCCCTTTGCCGACGGCGATCTCATCCATATGATTTCCTTTCTACGGCCGGCGCTACCGACCCATTTCCAACGTTTTCAGGGTCATGCTCTTTGTCGAATCGAAGGCCGTTACGCAGGCCTCATAGGCGCGGCTTGCCGCGATCATATCCGCCATTTCCACCATGACATTGATATCCGGCATGGCGACAAAACCTTTGGCGTCGGCATCGGGATGCGCAGGATCATATACCATCTTGATGCCGTTCGGGTCTTCCCTGACCTCATCGACCTTGACGGATTTTACGATCCCTTTCATGGTCGAATCAAAATTTCCCTCTACATTTTCGGCCGCGAAGGCGATGGACTTTTTTCTGTATGGGCCTCCTTCCGGGGTGCGCGTCGTGTTGACGTTGGCCAGGTTTGATGTAACGACATCAAGCTTTGCCCTTTGGGCGGCAAGTCCGGAGCCGATGACCTTAAACGATGTGATCAAATCCATATCACTTGGCCTCCGTCAATACGGTCTTGATTGCCTTGAATTTTCTGGAAAGCATATCCACCGTCATATTGTACATCAGTTGATTTTCCGCCAGGTTGGCCATCTCCGTGTCAATTTTTACCTTTTCTTCCGATGTGGTGACTTCAACGGGAGCGGCCCCACCCTCCTTCCGGCCGATATGCCCGGGATCCGTTGTCGTCATCTGAATGGCATTTGTCTTTCCAAGTACCTGTTTAAAAGAGATATCGGAAGGTTTGAACCCTTCCGTATCCATATTGGCGATATTGGATATAATGATCTTATGGCGCGTCGATCGATAATCCAGCATGCCGGAGAGCAGATTCATCGTCTTGTCGAATAGAATGTCCATGATTCCCCTGACACCCATACCTGCAAAGGATATACCAGATTAACCACTTTTGGCGTCTGCCATTCCGTATTCATTGACCTTGTTCCAGAGCGTTCGAACACTAATCCCTAACAGTTTTGCCGCCTTGGTCTTGTTGCCGTCCACCTGGTTCAAGGTTTCGCAGATCAATGTTTTTTCGACGTCCTTCAGGGTTTTTATGGAGTTCAATGGGGTGACGTCCCTGCCGGAGGGGGAATCCGGGGACGATCCCGATGTCCGGGCCGTTTCTTCCCCTTCCCGGGGCTCAAGGCATAGCGACTCCGGAGAGATAGTGCTGCCATCCGTCATCAGGACCGCCCGTTCAATGATATTTTCCAACTCCCGGACATTGCCTGGAAAGTGGTATGTTTTCAACAAAGTGGCCGCCTGATCGGAAAGGAGAGGTTTCTTCCGACCTCTTTCGCCGGCGAATTTTTCAAGAAAGTGGTCTGTCAGGTACAAAATGTCACCGTTTCTCTCCCTGAGCGGCGGAATTTTGACGGGGATGACGTTGAGGCGATAATAGAGGTCGCTACGGAAGGTTTTATTCTCTATGGCGGCAGGCAGATGGATGTTGGTCGTGGCAATAATGCGGACATCAACGGGGATCGGGGCGTTTCCTCCCAGACGGTCAACCTCCGATTCCTGGATGACCCTCAGGAGCTTGGCCTGCAGGTGAGTTTCCATTTCGCTGACCTCATCCAGGAGCAATGTCCCGGTGTGGGCAAGCTCGAATTTACCCAACTTTCTTTGTGATGCGCCGGTAAATGCCCCCTTTTCGTAACCGAACATCTCGCTTTCGAGAAGATTGTGCGGTATGGCGGCGCAATTTACGGCGACAAAGGGTTGGTTTCTGCGATTGCTGTGGCGGTGTATGTATTTCGCCAACAGTTCTTTCCCCGTACCGCTTTCCCCTTGAATCATGATGCTGGATTTGCTCTTGGCAACATTCTTGAGCATCTCGATTATGGAGATAAACTTTTGATCTTTGGTAATAATTTGTTGGGCGGGTTGCAAGTTCTCCTGTTTCTGCAACGGTTTTTTTGTGAATGTATTCAAAACGTGCTTCACGACCGCTTCGAGATCATCCAGGGAAAAAGGTTTCATGATGAACTCCGCGGCCCCTTCCTTCATCGCCTCGACGGCCGTGCCGACCGTGCCGTAAGCTGTGATGAGGATGACCGGTATCTCGGGTGACAATTCTTTGACGCCTCGCAAGACTTCAATGCCGGTCATCCCCGGCATTTTCATGTCGGTGACCACCAAATCGAATTTTCCCATCTTGAACAATTCAAGCGCCTCGCGTCCGTTCTCAGCGGCGACAATGTCATAGCCGCAGCTTTCAAGGGATTCCGAGAGGGCAAGCCTCATTGCGTGATCGTCGTCCACAACGAGGATTCTATTTTTCTTCATTCGCTTCCTTCCTTGTTTCAATCGGATCCGTTGTCGCGCCGGGTTCCGACCTCCTCACGGGGAGAAGGGGAAAGGAAAGAACAAATGCAGCTCCGACCTCTTCCCGGTATTCAAATCTCATAGATCCGTGATACATATTTACGATATTATGGACGATCGCCAAGCCGAGACCCCAATGATCTTCTTTTGCGCGCGACAGACGATTGAAGATGCCGGAGCGGATGTTGCTGGGATCGGATCCGCTCTTTTCGATGAAATGGATTTCAATGGTTTGGCGTTCCTCAACGTAATGGGTGATGATATCGAGGCATCCGGCGTCCGGCAGGGCATTGAGAATGAGATGGAGAAAAACCTGTTTCATCATGTCGGCATTGCATTCAATGACCGGTTCCACATCTGCGTACCTGGCCGATAAGAAAACCGCATCTCCATCGATGATCTTTTCCGAAAACAGCAGGATCTCCTTCAAGAGATCGTGAATATTTACATAGGTAACGGGCAACTGATCTTTCTTGTTTCGATGGATGAGGTTGGAAATGGCGTTTTCCACGTTTTTCACCGCAGCCATGATCTGATTGGCCCGGTTGACGTCCTTTTCCCGATTTGACTCCTTTTTGAGCAGGGAGGCGAGAAGTTCGATGCTGCCGAGAGGGTTTCTGATTTCATGGGCGATATCGGCAGAAAGTTCGCTGATGAGGGCATGCTTTTCATTGTTCTTCTCGGCGGCTTGAATTTTCTCCATTTCCGTGACGTCTCTTAGGGTGATCACCGCTTTCGGCGCCTCCTCGTTTTCCCCTTTCATACGGGCGACCGCTATCTCCAATACCTTGCCGTGATGTCTGATTTTCGTCCCGCCTGTTTCCCCGACATGTTCATCCTGCAATAGATTTGCAATGGGAAGGGGGCCCAACAGGGTATGGATGTGCTCGTTCTTTATGGGGGTGTCGGCGATATCCAGGATTGTCTTGGCATATCTGTTCATGGTTTGGATATGGCCGTGCAGATCGACGACCACAACCCCCATGGGGATGCTCTCAAAAATGTGAACGTAATGATTGGTCCTCATGGCCTGATCTGTCCCTGATATTTTAGCGCCCACCGGTTTTCTTCAAGGGCATATTCGGCAATCTTGGACCAGAATAGATCGCCGCCCCCATTTTTCAAATCGGCCAAGGTCTTTTCAGCCAACGTCAGGCGATTTGCGCTGATATGTTCTCGGCCGGATTGGAATTGGCGCCACTTCACATCCACCGGCGCCTGATCCGACGAACCAACCGCCCTGTTTTTCTCCATTTCCGCGACCATTTTATCGATTTTTTCAATATAAGAGCGGGGGTTCCCCGTGGCGTTCTTTCTGAGGGTGTTGAGAATATTTAATGACTCTTCATGAAGGCCCAGGTAAGATAGACTGAAAGAGGATTTCAGCAGGGTGTCGACGTCCGCCGTTCGGATGAACCCCTCTTTCCAACCTTGCTGGAAAAGATCGGCGACGGCGAGATGGTCTCCCGATCGGTTATACTGATCGATTAAAACGGCCGTGCAGTTACGGATGATCCCTATGGCGTCCTCCCGGTACGCGGTTTGGGGAAAATTCTTCAACAAAACCGTCAACGCTTGACGGGCCTCTTCGTAACGTTTCGATTTCCACAAAGCGCGGCCCCGTTGATAATGGATATGTTCAATGATCGGCAACGGGACATTTTTTGAAAGCGCGGCGTCATATGCAGTGACCGGATCTTTGACATATTCAGCCCCTTTCTTGCCGCTGCGGTAGTTTAAGTCAGGACGGGCGACGCCGATGTCCGCCATGGCGACGACACCGAGCAATGCTTCGGGACTGTCGGGATTTTTCTCGATCACCCGGTTGTAGATATTCAGCGCGGACCATGGCCTGTTCATTTCTTCCAAACTTTTGCCGATGATCAGCAGGGCGGCCGTCCGCTGCTGGCTTTTCGGTACAAGACTCACATACCGGGAAAGAGCGCTGATCGCTTCCGCATATTTCCGCTCGCGATAATTCTGCATGCCGGTCTTTAAATTATCTTCTTGAATATTGACCGGCGACGGGTTAGGGCTTTCCGGCGGTCCGGCCGACTTGAGGGCTTTTGCGGCGGTTTGCCCGGTCGGCAATACTTGGACGCCGTGAGACGGCAGATCGGCATATGCGGCCGCGGATATGGATAAATATACGAGCACAAAGACAAATGTTTTCAAATTGTTCCCTCGGAGACAAGGATTGCTCATCGTCTTGCACGTATTTGTAAGCAAAGTATATGCCGTAGATTAACGATCATCCTAAAATACTTGAAAACGGGAGACGGTTGCTTTTTCGCAGATCATGAGGTGGGCGGATTGGGGAAATCGGTGATCTTTACCGTTGCTAATTTATTCGGGTTACGTTTTCATGGCACTTCGCTTGCATGGATCACGGTAAATTTTTGGACGGGCCCTGTTCATATATGGAGTCTCCGCTTCAATCGCCCATAGCAAAAAGATTCTCAATTCCTTTTGGCAGGGCGGGCAAACCGGGGCGCCATAGGTGAACCATCCGTGTTTGTCGTCTCGGGGAGCATTGTCCAGGGGGGGATAGGATCTTATGGAAAAGGAGCGGATGATCGAAGGAGAAGGTCAGAGGCGTGAATATTCAAGGGTAGGCGCATATATCCCTTTTGAATATCGAATTGTTGCAGATGAGGAAAAGGATCACATCCAGGCGCGAATTTCCGGTGACGCCGCCGCTCCGGAATTGAGGCCGCTCCCGGATATGGGAGACCATGATTACATTTTCGGAGAATGGCTTAAAATACTGAATCTCAAGCTCGATACGGTCATTCGTCTCATTACCCTGCAGAGCGAGGGGTTTTTTGGTCTTCCTTTTAAAGCGGTCAGCATCAGCGGGGGGGGAATGAGCTTTTTGCTGCCGCAGGCCATTGCCCCCGGGACGATCCTGGAAATCAAGCTCATGCTGACACGGAACCAACCGGTTGCCATGCGCATCTATGGCGAAGTGACCAAATCCGTACAGAGGGACGACATCTATTTTATTGCGGTCCGTTATGTCCATATGGATGTGTCCATCCGAGATGAGATCATCCGCTTTGTTTTTGAAAGAGAGCGGGAAATCATCCGCGAGAAAAGGAGTTAGAGATCAATGTTTGTCATCGTCGGGATGATCGTCGTCTTTTCGGCAGTCATTGGCGGCTACCTTCTGGAGCATGGAAACCTTTCCGTTCTTTTCCAGCCGGTTGAACTGTTGATCATCGGCGGCGCCGCGATCGGCGCGTTTATGATCAGCAATCCCCTCAAGATCATCAAGGCCACTTTGGGCGCCGTCAAGGGTATTTTTTCAGGCGAGTCCTACTCCAAACAGGACTATGTCGATGCCCTGATGCTGCTGAACGGGGTATTTTACAAGATCAGGCAGCAGGGGCTTGTCTCCATAGAGTCTGATGTGGATGCTCCCGGAGAGAGCGTATTATTTAATAAATATCCGAAGATATTGAAAAATCATCGCGCGGTCCTTCTCATCGCGGATACGCTGCGAATCGTGATGACCACGACCATTGCGACATATGAACTGGAGGCGTTGATCGATACGGAACTGGAAACCTATCAGGAAGAGATCTTGTCTCCGTCCAAGGCGATCAATTTTGTGGCGGATTCCCTGCCGGGCCTCGGTATCGTTGCCGCCGTCCTGGGGATCGTGCTCACGATGGCCAAAATGAAGGAGTCTCCCGAAGTCTTGGGACAGAGCGTCGGCGCCGCCATGTTGGGCACGTTTCTTGGCGTGCTGCTCTGCTATGGATTCGTCGGTCCGATGGGGAAGAATCTTGAGCATAGCGCCGGTGAGAGGGTGCAATACCTGAATGTTCTGAAGGTCGCCTTAATCTCCTTTCTCGGGGGATCGGCGCCGAAAGTCGCCGTCGAATTCGGCCGGCGGGTGATCCCGGAGAATGTTCAGCCCTCCTTTGCTGAAATGGAAGAAGCTCTTCGTCGAAGGAAATAACCATGGAAGACAATTCAAAAATTTTGATTCGCAGAAGAAAGAAGAAATCGCATGACGAGCATCACGGCGGTTCCTGGAAGGTGGCCTATGCGGACTTTGTAACGTCGATGATGGCTTTTTTCCTTCTCTTGTGGCTGCTGGCCATGGTCGCCCCTGAAAAAAGAGCCGCAGTATCTGAATATTTCTCAAACTTCAGCCTCTTCGACAGCCAGTCCCAGCAGTCCGGCGCCTCCATCCTGAACAAGTCAGCCGGCGTATTGGAGATCGGTCGTCCGAAACCCAAAGAGTCATTCCCGCTGAAGGAGGGAAAAAAGACGACTCCCCAGGAGTTGGCAAAGATGATGCGGATGGCGATTGACGACAAGTTGCAGGCCATGAAAAATCAAGTATTGATTGACACAACTCCGGAAGGTCTTAGAATACAGATCGTCGATAACGAGGGGAGCGATATATTTCGCTTGGGCAGTGATGAACCGACGGAGAAGGCGGTCCAGATCATCAGGCTGGTCTCCGAAAATATCCGGGAAAAGCCGAACCGCATCGTTATAGAGGGGCACACGGATTCGGCGCCTTTCAAAACGGTTCAGAAAACGAACTGGGAGCTCTCCACTTCACGGGCCTCTGCGGCCAGACGGGAGTTGGAAAACAACGGGGTCGATCCCGGCAGGATTGCCAGGGTCGTCGGGTACGCCGATCAGGAATTGCTCGTTCGAGAAGACCCAAAAGATCCGAGGAACAGACGGATCAGCATCATTCTCCTGCAGTAGTCGCGACGGCAGGAGGGAATCATCAGACCGTCATGCCGAGGAGTTTCCTGTGGCCTGAAGATCGCCGCCTACACCATCCGGATTACCGACACTGCGGGGGAGTTGATCTCTCGTTTCGAGGGGATGGCCTACCGAAAAAAGGAATCGTGGAATCTATGAAGGCGGAAGAAATCAGGGATCTTCTTTCGGGAGGGATAAGGAGACTCCTTCAGTGCCGGACGGCGGTTCGCAACATGGTCCGCGCCGGGGTGCATGAGCGGGCAGCGATGGCGATTTCGGGCCACAAGACCCGGTCGGTCTTTGACCGGTACAACATCATCAACCAGGACGACCTGAAAGAGGCCGCCCGCAAGCAGGAAAGTTACTTACGGCTACAAAATGGTTACATTTTGGGCACGCTGCCAAAAGAAAAGGCCCCCATCAAAAAGAGGCCTGATCGCAAGTGATTGATATTATTGGCGGAAGTGCATGGGAATCGAACCCACCTGGGAGGGTACTAGCCCCCCACACCGGATTTGAAGTCCGGGAGGCCCACCAGTGACCTTTGCACTTCCGTGGTGAGTCAATACCATATCCGGCCTGGTAATGAAAGGGGCGTTCGCAATCCAGCGCCTCTTCTTTACGGGGCTTCGCCGTCGGTCGCTGTCCGGATGGGAGTGGCGCAAGGAAAGTGAAAGCGTTTTCTCTTGGACCCGCCGGAATCGAAAAGCGTCGCTCTCTCACCGCAGGGGCGATGTTTCTAATAACCCGGTTCCAGCGTCCAATCCAATGAATCGTCGAGGAGTTGGACCGTTACCATCCCGCCCGCCTGGACCGTTGTGACCTCTTCCGGGAGGATGATCAGGCCGTTCGCCCGGACCATCGACTTCAAGATCCCGGAGCCCTGGTCGCCCGTCGTGACGACGGTGTAAAGATCCCCCTCCCTTTGGATCCTCGCCCGAATAAAGTGGCGGATTCCCGGCTTCTTGTTGATATCCTCGCCGAGACGCGCCCGGACGGTCTGCCGAAACAGGTTCACGCGTCCCATCATCTTGAGGATCGCGGGATGGATGAACTGCTCGAAGGAGACCATCGCGGAGACCGGGTTCCCCGGAAGACCGACGAAGGGAACTTCACCCAGCATGCCGAAGGCGAGCGGCCGTCCCGGTTTCATCGCGACCCGCCAGAACTGCATGCGGTTTCCCTCCTCTTTCATGACCTCCTTGACGAGGTCAAAGTCCCCGACGGAGACGCCGCCGGAAGAGACGATCAGATCGGCCCGGATGGCGGCCCGGAATTTTGCAACGAGGTCCTCCCGCCGGTCTTTCGCGATTCCGATCTGCATGGGGACGGCGCCGCAGTCGAGAACGAGGGCGGCGAGCGAATAGCTGTTGCTGCTCACGATCTTCCAGGGCGACAGTGGTTCGTCGATGTCGGTGAGCTCGTCCCCCGTCGCGACGATGGCAACGAGCGGTCGCTGGTGGACGGAGACGAAGGAGCGCCCGAGGGCGGCCAGCATGCCGACCTCGGCGGGCCGGATCACCTCGCCCCGGGAGATCGCCTTTTCCCCGGGCTGCACATCCTCTCCCGCCAAACGGATGTCCTGTCCATGTTTTGCCTCGACCAGGATGGCGACTTGCCCGTCTTCCTTCCGCGTATCTTCCATCCGGACGACGGCGTCGGCGCCCTCCGGGAGCGGCGCGCCGGTCATGATCCGCGCGGCCTGCCCCGGCCCGATCCGCTTTTCAGGGATAGTCCCGGCGGGGATCTCCTCGACGACCTCCAACATCGCCGGGGTGCCCGCGGATGCGCCGCGGGTGTCCCCCGCGCGGAGGGCGTAGCCATCCATCGCCGAGTTGTCTTTCGGCGGGATGGCGCGTCCGGCATAGACATCCTCGCCGATCACCCGTCCCCGGGCGTCAAGGATATTCACCTTCTCCATCCCCAGCGGGGAAACCGCATCCAGTATCTTGTTCAGGGCCTCTTCAACGCGGATCATTGTCGTCACCTTTTTTGAATGTGTTGAAACGCTATCTGAAATGGCTTTTCCTGTCAATAGTGAAGGCATAGTCAAGGCAGATGAGCCGGCGGGTAAAAGAGGGGAGTGGACCGCAAGTTTGTCACGACAGCGGGGAGATATTACTGCTTGAATAAATGCACCCAATATTATAGTAATTACGGTTCAGCCTGATGACATGGAAGGGCAATGACTTTATTGAGAAAGATCGTTGAAATCAAAAACAATTCGGGCGATCCCGCGCTGCGGGAGCTGTTGGAGAGGCTCGGCCGCGGGGAGGAGCGGATTGCCGTTGGAGGCCTGGAAGGTGCGGCCCGGGCCTTCGTCATCGCCCTTCTCTTCCGGCATCTGCGCCGACCCCTCATCGTGATTGCTCCGACCGAAAAGGATGCGGACGCCTGCGTCCGGGATCTCTCCCTTTTCCTGGGGGGGGAGCAGGCGTTCCTGCTGCCCCCATGGGATCTCCTGACCACGGATATGTTTGCATTCCAGCGGGAGACGGAGCTTGCCCGCCTCGAGGTCTTCCACCGTCTAACCTACGGCGGGCCAGCCGTCGTGGTGGTTCCGATCCACGCCCTCATGCAGAAGGTAATTCCGCGCGAGATTCTTGAAGATTATGTCGAGTTGGTTTCGGTGGGCGACAGCCGCGAGCGGGACATGTTCGTACAGAGGTTGACGGAAGGGGGCTACGGCCGCGTGACGCTGGTGGAAGGGAAAGGGGAGTTCAGCGTCCGGGGTAATATTATCGATCTTTTTCCGCCGTCGGCCGACCATCCGAACCGCCTCGATTTCTTCGGCGATGAGCTGGAATCGATCCGCTCATTCGACGAGGCCACCCAGCGGTCTCTCACCGAACTCGCTGAATTCAGGCTCTTCCCGGCCCGGGAGGTGATCCTCACCCCCGCGCGGCGGGAGCGCGCCGTCCGGAACATCCGCCGTCGGTCCAACGAGTTGGAACTCCCGCGGGCCGTGAAGGACAAGCTTGCCGAGATGATCGCGACCGGCCTCGGCTCTGCGGTCAACCCGCTCTTCCATTCCCTCTTCTATGACGCCGCCGGCAACGACGATCCGGAGGATCAAGGACTCGGCACGCTCTTCGACTACCTCCCGGCGGGCGGACTCCTTGTCCTCGATGACCCGCTCGCGGTCGCGCTGGCGCAGGAGAAGATCGAAAACGACCTCGACCGTTTCATCCTGAAGGCCCACGACGGGGAACGGTTCCACCTGGAGAGGGAAGCGGCCTACCTGACCTCAACGGAGGTTTCCGGGCGCCTGCAGGAGATGCGGCAGCTCCACCTGGCGGGTCTCTCCCTCGGGAGCGGGGACGATGACCGCCGCCCCATACGCTTTTACCTGGAGCGGGATATCGCCCTCGGCGAGGCGGTCCGGACGGAGGCCGAGGAGGCCGGTCTTCTCATGCCGCTCGTGGAGAAGATCCGGGGGTGGCTCGGGGAGGGGAAGCGGGTCGTCTTCGTCTGCGGCGGGCAGGAGTGCATGCAGCGGACGGGACAGCTCCTCGCGCGGTACGACCTCCCCATCCGGAAAGAGGCCGGTCCATTCCTGGAAGGGGTTGAAACGGACGGCCTGCCCGGCGCCCTTCTCCTCCGGGAAGGGAGGATCAGCGGCGGGTTCCACCTTCCCGGCATGAACCTCGTCGTCCTCTCCGAGGAGGAGATCTTCGGGAAGAAGGTTTTGCGGCGGCGGGTCCGTCCGGCCCGGGAGGGGTATTTCCTCAAGTCGTTTGGGGAACTGGGCGAGGGCGATTTCGTCGTTCATACCGACCACGGCATCGGCCGCTACCGGGGCCTCCAGAAGCTGACCGCGGGCGGGATCGAAAACGATTTTCTCTTGATCGCGTATCAGGAGAACGACCGCCTCTACCTTCCGGTCGATCGGATCGATCAGATCCAGCGCTACATCGGCCCGGACGGGTTCGTCCCGAAGGTGGACAAATTGGGCGGGAGCTCCTGGGAGACGGTCAAGGAACGGGTGAAGAAGTCGGTCCGCGAGGTGGCCGAGGAGCTGGTCTCCATCTACGCCGCCCGGGAGGTGATGGAACGGGCGGCATTCGCCGCCCCCGACCGGACCTACGACGAGTTCTGCGCCTCCTTTGAATTCGAGGAGACGCCGGACCAGGCGAAGGCGATCGAGGAGATCCATCTCGACATGGACGGCGGCAAGCCGATGGACCGCCTGATCTGCGGCGACGCCGGGTTCGGGAAGACCGAGGTGGCGATGCGGGCGTCGCTCCGGGCCGCCCTGGACGGGAAACAGGTGGCCGTGCTCGTCCCCACGACGATCCTCGCCGAACAGCACCACCAGACCTTCACCCGGCGTCTGAAACCCTATCCGATCCGCGTCGAGGTCCTGAACCGCTTCCGGACGAAGGCCGAGCAGAAGGAGATCCTCGACGGCCTCGCCCGGGGGACGGTGGACATCGTCATCGGCACCCACCGGCTTCTCCAGAAGGACGTGACCTTCCGGAACCTGGGCCTCGTCATCATCGACGAGGAGCAGCGCTTCGGCGTCAGCCACAAGGAGAAACTCAAAAAGTTGCGGACGCTGGTCGATGTCCTCACGCTGACGGCGACCCCCATCCCGCGGACGCTTCACCTGTCGCTCGTCGGAATCCGGGACCTCTCCATCATCAACACCGCGCCGGAGGACCGCCTCCCGGTGAAGACCCACGTCCTCGAATTCAACGAGGAGGTGATTGCCGACGCGATCCGCCGCGAGCTGGCAAGAAACGGCCAGGCATTCTTTCTCCACGATCGCGTCCGGTCGATCTTCACGATGGCCCGCCTCGTCCAGAAGCTCGTCCCGGAGGCGCAGGTGGGGGTGGTCCACGGCCGGATGAAGCCTACGGAGATCGAAGGGGCGATGGCGCGGTTCGTCCGGCGGGAGGACAACGTCCTCGTCTGCACGTCGATCATTGGTTCCGGCCTCGACATCCCGACGGCGAACACGATCATCATCAACCGGGCCGACCGCTTCGGCCTTGCACAGCTCTATCAGATCCGGGGGAGGGTGGGGCGATCCAAAGAGGAGGCCTCCGCTTACCTCCTTGTTCCCAAGGGAGCGATGCTCTCCCGCGACGCCCAGAAGCGGCTCCAGGTGATCATGGACTTCACCGAACCGGGTTCCGGTTTCCGGATCGCCTCCAACGATCTGGAGATCCGGGGGGCGGGGAACCTGCTTGGCATCTCGCAGTCCGGACACGTCTCCGCCGTGGGCTACGAGCTCTACACGGAGCTGATGGATAAGGCGATCCGGGAGATCAAGGGAGAGGCGGCGCCGGAGGAGGAGGTCCGGCCGGAGATCCATCTCGGGATCCCGGCGTTCATCCCCGAGGCATACATGGCCGACGAACACCGGAGATTAGTGACCTACAAGCGGGTCTCCCTCTCCTCGACCGACGAGGAGCTTGGCGGGATCCGCGACGAACTGCTGGATTGCTACGGCCTCGTCCCCGTCGAGGTGGAGAACCTCCTTGCGGTGATCGGGATCCGCAACCTCCTCAAGACCCTCAAGGGGAAGAAGATGGGCTACGACGGCCGGGCGATGTCGGTATTCCTGCAAGAGAAGAGCCCGGTTGACCCCGTCCGGATCATCGAGATCTACCGAAGGAAGGTGCGGGGGGTGCAGCTCAGCCCCGATCTCAAGCTGACCATCCCGATGCCGGGGCTTACGGGGGCGGCGGTCCTGACCCGGGCGCGGGAGTTGCTTCAGGAGTTGAGGGGCTAAAAAATGGGTGATGCCATGACAGGAAAAGGGGGACACTTCCCCTGTTTTTCCAGGAAAAATAGGGGAAGTGTCCCCCTTTTCCTGTTGATCGTCGTGATTTCATCCCTTGCGGCCTGCGGGAGTGAGAAACCTTCGAGACCCCCGCAGCCCGCGGTCGCGACCGTGAACGGCCAATCGATTGATCTCAAGGAGTTTGAAAAGGCGCTGGGGGAGGAGATGGCCCTTGCGAAAAAGGATGTACCGCTGAAGAGAGAGGAAACGGAAAGCCTGAAGGAGGAGGTGCTCGATAACCTGATTCGGGAGAGGATCATGAGCCAGCGCGCCCGTGATCTTTATATTTCCATCGGAGAAGCGGAGCTCGCCGCCCGGATCGAGGAGATCCGGAAGGATTACAACGGCCAGTTCGACAAACTCTTCGGCGAAGGCGGAATCAGTCTGCCCGAATGGAAGGAGGCGCTGCGGAAGCGGATGCTCCTCGAGAAACTCATTGTCCGGGACGTGAATGCAAAGATTCAGGTGGCCGACGACGAGGCGGAGCGGTATTACAATGACCATCGCCGGGCCTACGCCACGGATCGGCGGGTGCGTGTCGCGCAGATCGTTCTTCCCGACCGCGACCTGGCGGAGGGGATCCTGAAAAGATTGAAGGCGGGAGAGGATTTTGGTAAGGTGGCGCGGGAGGTTTCTATCGGCCCTGAGGCGACGCAGGGCGGCGATCTCGGTTTCTTCGAACGGGGGGTGATGCCCGAGGCGATCGACCGGATGGTCTTTTCGCTACCGGTGGGAAAGGTGAGCCGCGTTGCCAAAAGCCCGTACGGTTTCCATATCTTCAAGGTCCTGGGACAGGCGGCGGCCGGCGGCCGGAAGTTTGCGGATGTGAGGGAGAAGGTTATCGCCGATCTGCGAAAACAGAAGGAGGCCGAGGCCTACAAAATCTGGATCGAAGGGCTCCAAGCGAAGGCCGCGATCCGGATCAACCGTCCCCTTCCGGGCCTCCGGGGGACAGATTGAATATTAGGAGCTTATGATGAAAATCGGCAAGGCGATTCTAACGGGAACGGCGGCGATATTCCTGTGCGTGTCGGCGCAGGCGGGGGTGGCCGACCGGATCGTGGCCGTCGTCAATGATGAGGTCATCACGCTGTCTGAATTGAACAACGCCTTTGAGCCCTATCAGGAACGGGTTACGGCAAATGTCCAGGGCCCGGATCGGGAGAAGGCTTTGGGTGAAACCAAAACGACCCTTCTGAATCGGATGATCGACAATCTGCTGATGGAACAGGAATCCCGGAAAACCGGGATCACCGTTCGGAATGAGGAGGTGACGGAGGCGATCGATGACATGCAGAAGCAGCGGAAAATCTCCCCGGATGAGTTTCGGAAGGCGATGCAGCGGGAGGGGATAACCCTGGACGCCTATCGGAACGATATCCGGGATCAGCTCATGCGGATGAAGCTGATCCGGCGGGACATCAAATCCAAAGTGGCGGTGACGGACGAAGAGATCGGGGAGTATTACCGCAAGCACCGGGAGGATTATGAGGGGAAGGAGGCCGTACGGATCAGGCAGATCCTTCTTCTGCTGCCGAAGGAAGAAAACCCGGCCGCGAAGGAGAAACTCCGCGCGGATGCCGATGCCATCCACAAGCGCCTTCTGAATGGCGAGCCGTTTGAACTGCTCGCCGCGAAATTCTCCCAGGGGCCGGCCGCGGCCGAGGGCGGCGATATCGGTTATATCGAGAAGGGGATGATCCACGCTGAGGTGGAGGATGCCGCCTTCCGCCTGCCTCTCAATCAGATCAGCGGCGTCATCGAATCCTCCGTCGGTTTTCACATCATCCAGGTGGTCGACCGCCGGGGGGCGGGAGTCAAGGCCATCGAGAACGTCCGGGAAGAGATCCGGGAAAAGATCGACCGGGAGAAGATGGAAAAGAAATTCGGCGAGTGGCTCGAAGAGCTCCGGAAGAAGTCGCACATCGAGATCAAGTTGTAATGAATTGCATTAAAATCAAGGGCGCCTCGCAGCACAACCTCAGGCACATCAACGTGGACATCCCGCGGGACCGCCTCGTCGTCATCACAGGCGTTTCCGGTTCCGGGAAGTCGTCGCTCGCCTTCGACACGATCTACGCCGAGGGGCAGCGGCGCTATGTGGAGTCGCTTTCCACCTACGCCCGGCAATTCATCGGCCAGATGGACAAGCCGGATGTGGAATCGATCGAGGGGCTCTCCCCGGCGATCGCGATCGAACAGCGGACAGCCGCCCACAACCCCCGCTCCACCGTGGGGACGGTCACCGAGATCTACGACCATCTCCGGCTCCTCTTCGCCCGGATCGGCGTTCCGCACTGCACCAAGTGCGGGAAGGAGATCCAATCCCAGACGATCGACAAGATGCTGGAGACGATTCTCGCCTATCCGCCGAACGCCCGCGTGACGATCCTCGCCCCGGTTGCCCGGGGGAAGAAGGGGGAGTTCCAGAAGGAGTTGAGAACGCTTCTGAAGAAGGGGTTCGTTCGCGTCCGCGTGGACGGGGAGGTGAGGGAACTCGCCGAAGAGATCAGCCTCGACAAGAACAGGCGCCACGATATCGACGTGGTGATCGACCGCCTCGTGATCAAGGAGGGGATCCGGAAGCGCCTTCGCGATTCGCTGGAGACGGCCTCCGGGCTTTCCGACGGTCTCGTCCGCGTAGGTTTGGCCGGTGGCGGGGAGGCGCTTTTCAGTGAGCATTATGCCTGCCCGGACTGCGGCGTCAGCATCACGGAGCTTGCCCCGCGGATGTTCTCCTTCAACAGCCCCTATGGGGCCTGTCCGGACTGCGGCGGGCTCGGCACGCGGACCTTCTTCGACGAGGAGCTCGTCGTCCCCGATCCGGGGATTTCCGTCCGCGAGGGGGCGATTGTTCCCTGGTCGGGACGCCATTCCCTCCAATATTTCCAGATGATCGACACCCTCGCCGGCCATTACGGCTTCGACATCAACACCCCGTTTCAGGAGCTCCCGGAGAAGATCCGGGAGGTCCTGCTGCAAGGCTCCGGGGAGGAGAAGATCCGTTTCCATGCCGACCGGGGCGGAAGGCGTTACTTTCACACCCGTCCCTTTGAGGGGGTGCTCAACCAACTGGACCGGCGCTACCGGGAAACGATGTCCAACGCCGTCCGGATGGATCTGTCGCGCTACATCAATCTCCGGGAATGCCCTACCTGTATGGGCGCACGCCTGAAGAGGGAAAGTCTCTCCGTGACCGTAGGCGGGAAAAACATCTGCGAGGTCTGTCGCCTTCCAATTCGGGAGTGCCTGGACTTTCTCACGGCGATTCCCCTCTCGCCGCAGGAACTCCACGTGACGGAGCGGATGATGAAGGAGATCCGACTGCGGCTCCGCTTTCTGTTAGACGTCGGGATGGACTACCTGAGCCTGGACCGGGCGTCGGGAAGCCTCTCCGGCGGGGAGGGCCAGCGGATCCGGCTGGCCACGCAGATCGGGTCGGGGCTGGTCGGGGTTCTCTACGTCCTCGACGAGCCGACCGTCGGTCTCCACCAGCGGGACAACGTCCGCCTGATCGCGACCCTGAAGCGTCTGCGCGACATGGGGAACACGGTCCTCGTCGTGGAGCACGACAAGGACATGATGATGGAGTCCGACCAGATCATCGACATCGGCCCGGGGGCGGGGGTGGACGGGGGCGAGGTCGTCTTCCAGGGGACGCCGGAGGAGATCTGTAAGAGCGAGGTCTCGCTGACGGGGGCCTACCTCTCGGGGCGCAAGGCGATCGCCGTTCCGGAAACAAGGAGGTCGCTGACGGGGCAGTTCATTGTTCTCGAGGGGGCGAACGAGCACAACCTCCAAAACGTGGACATCCGAATCCCCGTCGGGGTCTTTACCACGGTCACCGGGGTCTCCGGCTCGGGGAAGAGCACGATGGTGATCGAAACCCTTTACAAGGCGCTCGCCCGGCGGCTGAACCAGGAGCGCACGGGCGGCGGGAAGATCCGCCGCATCGCCGATCTGGGCGGCATCGAGCGGATCATCCTGATGAACCAGCAGCCGATCGGGCGCACCCCCCGTTCCAACCCGGTCACCTACACGGGGATCTTCTCCCCCATCCGGGAGCTCTTCACCGGCCTGCCTGAGTCCCGGCTCCGGGGCTACAAGCCGGGCCGGTTCAGCTTCAACGTGAAGGGGGGGCGCTGCGAGGCGTGCGAGGGGAACGGCCTGATCAAGATCGAGATGCACTTCCTGCCGGACGTTTACGTCACTTGCGACGTCTGCCACGGCCACCGCTTCAACCTGGACACCCTCGATGTGCGCTACAAGGACAAGAACATCGCCGAGGTGCTCGATATGACCGTCCAGCAGGCCCTTCTCTTCTTCGAGAACATCCCGGCGATCCGCTCGAAGCTTCAGCTCCTCTACGACGTCGGCCTGGGCTACATCCGCCTCGGCCAGTCCGCGACGACCCTCTCCGGGGGGGAGGCGCAGCGGATCAAGCTCTCCCGCGAGCTGGGGAAGCGGATGAACAGCCACACCCTCTACATTCTCGACGAGCCGACGATCGGCCTGCACTTCGCCGACATCCAGAAGCTCCTCGACGTCCTGATGCGCCTGGTCGATATGGGGAACACCATCGTTGTGATCGAGCACAACCTCGACGTGATCAAGTGCGCCGACCACATCATCGACCTGGGTCCGGAGGGCGGTCCCGGCGGCGGCCGGATCATCGCCACGGGCACGCCGGAGCAGGTCGCCCGCGCGGAGAGCTCCTACACCGGCCAGTTCCTGCGGAAGATCCTCTGACCGGCTTTGGCTGAATCATGCCGATGGATGTAAGGGAAATCTTTAACCTTGTTACATAATTGTCTTGACAAGAACGCGAATCATGACCTATACAACGAACCATGCAGATCATATGGTTTTTTGTCGGTCAAGTTATCCAATAGAAAGCGTGGTTGCCCATGAAAATGGAGATGAATCCGGCAAATGTCGTCATCATTGCCAGGCAGTTCAATCCTTCCATCATCAGTCAATACTGGTTAATCAAGAACGGCATTTTTACCGAAGAGGAGATTCAGCCCGACAGCATCTTCTCGCCTGTCATCGCCAATGTTCTTTCCAGGGATTGCCAGGTCCTGGTACTGCCGGAACAACTTCAATTCATGTCCAAGCTCGCTGACCAATCCGGTCAGGAATTATTGATCTCCAAACTTGGAAAGATTGTACAGGCACTGCCACACACGCCGTTCATTGCTGTGGGGCTGAATTTTTCCTGGCATGTTTACGACGAGGATGATGCTTCCAATGCGGCATTGGGGAGGAAACTGTTTTTCAGAGACGACAGCCCGCTGTACAAGTTTTTTGATGAGGATGACGCCCGGTTCGGTTCCTACATGAGCAGGGATATCCTGGGTTGCCGCCTGAAACTGGACATCAAGCCCGTCACTGTCCCTTGCCCGGAAGGGACCTCCAACCGGCTCCTTTTCGGATTCAATTTTCATCTGCAACTGATTGAAGACGATAAAGCGGAAAGTATTTTAAATCTACTGGGGTATCCATTTGAC
>Ga0210056_1000906_pt1 | contig 25584 bp, 18 predicted proteins | sample CryGeyCG2014_080_2_FD_183965 | JGI IMG/M metagenome (GOLD analysis project Ga0210056, IMG submission 183965) | Groundwater microbial communities from aquifer - Crystal Geyser CG07_land_8/20/14_0.80 (SPAdes) (version 2) | ecosystem: Environmental > Aquatic > Deep subsurface > Groundwater | place... | reverse complement strand
AACTGTGCTGGCACTGTCACTTTTCTTTCCAATAACCTTAGTAAATTCAAGGTTGCTTAATAATTGCAATCTATTTTGATCATTTAAACTTTCTAAAAATTGATTGCGAGGATAATTTGTAGGATAACTTGTCCGCAAATTATAATCGTCCCCAATTTCATCATAAAGATAATCGTAAACAGGTAATAATTCTTCCACTGATACAATGGGGCGTTCATGAATATAGCTAAAAATATCTAAATACCCGTTCTCTAAAGCTTCAAGCGCAATAATTCTTTTCAATACAGGACTCCATAAACCCAAAAACTCTCCCGCTTCCCACGTTACATAATCCTTCGGCGCGCCGAGATGCGGAGTTCCAATAGTAATCAGCTGGTCAATATCATTTTGATAATAAGTTGATTCAATATATTCTCTCGCCAAAAGCCCGCCCATGGAGTGGGCAACTATATCCACTTTCGGTCGGTCGGTTTCGTTTTTTATCTTCTGAATCTTAGCTTTCAACTCAACGGCATTAACCTTGTTGCTGTCCCGCCATTCATAAGGAAAAGTGAAAAAGTTTCCCCCGTTTTCTTCATCTTCACCGTCTTCGTAACCGTTCGCCAAAAACGCGCTCCGTAGATCGTCGTAAGTGTGAAAAATGGGATCTATTTGCCACTTTCCATTCTTTTCCCAGGAGCCCATAATGCCGGGAATGATAATCACCGGGTCGGGAGTTTGAAGAGGATCTTCCTTAATCCACGGATCAAAAAGCACTTTGCCGAAAACTTTGTTTCCTTTTCCATTCGGATTATCGGGACCATTCGGGCCGCTTTTGTCGCCCCACCAGTTGTATCTCGCGTCCAGCGCACCCAAACTTGGATTCGCGTTGTTTGAACCGATAGCTCCAAATTCATTGTCGAATATGGAATTGTTGCTTATTTTCGTAACTTTTGAAGAAGCGTTCACTCCTATGCCGAATTGATTGTTTGCGATGAGATTGTTTTCAATCACCGGTTCGGCGTTATTGACGAGAATTCCATAGCCGTTGTTTTTCATTTCGCAGTTTTTTACGGTGCGGTTCTTGTAGTGATTGTTGGATGAATAGATGGATATTCCAAAAGCGGAATACATTATCTTTGCATGCTCAATTTTAAGGGCATAATCTTGATAGGGGTTGAAGTTCAGTCCAATCCAATCCCCCACGCGGGGCTTATAGTAGCCGTGGTCATCATCATTGTCGCCCATATACGAGTCGTCACGGATTGAAGTAAAAACAACGGGTTCTTCCCGCGTTCCTTTGACATAAAAATCATTTTGAAGAGTCAGATCGGCAGGATTGCCGCTGCTGAATTTCACAACCGTCCCGGGTTCAATAGTGAGCGGAGCTCTCACAACAACATGATTTTGCACGAGATAGGGACTGTCTTCTTTTGTCCAGGTGCTCGGAGTATCGACGAAATAGGAGATTTTTGTCGGACCGGCGGCATGGGAAATACGCGCAAAAAAGACAAAAAGACAAAAAAGTGAAAAAAATAGATAAACGCTTGCCCTCCTCATCTTGTTTATTTTTTCGACCTAATTAGTTTTGGGTCTTATCAATCTTCTGGAAGAAAATTGATAACAAATTAGCTGTAAGAAATAGTCGCGTTGTTTACAGTTCTTTCTGATTAGTTCCTGTTTTCTGTGAACCCTGCTCTTGAATTCCGTCTTTTTGTACCACATATCCAGCAAAGTTCTGATTACTCTTTCTGCCTTGCCGTTAGTCCTCGGAATTCTTACACTATACTATACTCCCAAAAATCACATTTGCCAACGCTCCCGTGTTTTTTGGTCTTTGGGCTCGTCTTCATAGCCGACTTCGCTTTGCCCGATATCCCGCCTGCCGCTCTCGATCAAAACTTCTCTCGGTTTGGAACCGTCGGCCGGGCCAATGACGCCGTTCGCCTCGAGAATATCCAGAAGCCGCGCCGCCCGGGCATATCCCACCCGGAGCCTTCTCTGAAGAAGCGAGGCCGAAGCTTTTCCCGCTCTCATGATTGTTTCTTCGGCTTCTTCGTACAATTCGTCCTCTCCCTCGCCTCCGCCGCCGAAAAAAGCCAACCCTTTCGCGCCAAAACTCAATTTTTGCGGCGCGGTAACCCCTTCATCGTATTCAACCTCTTCTTTGAGCTGGGACCTGATTGATTTCACAACCCTTCTTACTTCCGATTCGGAAACAAATACTCCCTGAATTCTTTTTGGTTTGGGCGAGCGGGCGGAGAGATAAAGCATATCTCCGTTTCCCAAAAGCTTTTCCGATCCCGCCATATCAAGAATGGTTCGCGAATCTATTTGGGTGGCCACCTGAAAAGCAATCCTCGTCGTGATATTGGCTTTGATAAGTCCGGTGAGAACTTCCACTGACGGGCGCTGGGTGGAAACGATAAGATGAATCCCCACCGCCCGCGCCATCTGGGCAATTCGGACAATGGCCGCCTCCACTTCTTTGGCATGGCTCGCCATAATGTCTGCGAGTTCGTCAATAATGATAACGATGAACGGCAGGCGCTTTTCTTCTTTATCGGTAATTTCACCTGTTTCCTCGTCCACGATTTCCTTCTTCCGGCCTCCTTTTATTTTTTCGTTATAGGAAAATATATCTCTTGATCCCGAATCCTGAAGCATTTTGTAACGTTCCTCCATTTGTCCAATCACCCACTTGAGCGCGTTGGCCACTTTGCCGTTATCAACTACCGTTGGTGTCAAGAGATGCGGAATGCCGTTGAAAGCGGTGAGCTCGACGCGCTTGGGATCGATGAGAATAAATTTCAGATCATCCGGGGAGTTTTGATAAAGAAGCGAGGTTATAATTGTGTTGATGCAAATGCTCTTCCCTGTTCCGGTCGCGCCGGCAATCATAAGGTGAGGCATCGTGGAGACGTCGCTGAGAATATAATTTCCCGCCACGTCCTGGCCCAAAGCGACAGTCAGATTCGATTTTCTTTCAGAAAAATCAGTACTTTCTAAAATATCCCGAAGCCTCACCAGAGTCGGAACTTTGTTGGGCACTTCAATCCCGATGAGCGATTTTTGCGGAATGGGAGCCTCGATTCGGATCGGGTGCTGGGCGAGCGCCAAAGACAAATCATTGTTGAGAGTGGTGATTTTCGAGAGTTTGACTCCGGCTGCCGGCTTGAAACAATATTGCGTCACTGACGGACCAACGCTGATTTCCCCGATCTCAACATCAATTCCGAAATTCTTGAGGGTTTTTTGAATTATTTTGGCATTGGCTTCAATATCGCCGGCTTTGGCCGTGCCGGTTGTCCGCTCCAGAAGATTAAGGGGAGGCAATTTCCATCCGGCGATCATTCTTTGCCTTTCCGAAACTGGCATTCCTTTTTCGGGAACGATTTTTTCCGGTCTTCTTTTCAGCATTTCGCTGATTCTTGCCGCCGCTGACGGCTTTTCCTCTATGGTAATCTTTGGTTCCTCTCTCCCCTCCTCGCCTCTTTCATCTTCCGCTTCATCTTCTTTTTCCTTTATCCATTCAACCGGCTTAACAAGCGCCCGAAACGGAACGTTGAGCGCCAGAAGGAGGGACGCAAGAGCAATCGCAAGAAGCACCACCAAGCCGGCCCAAAACCCGAAAAGGTGCAGAACCGGGTAAGCCGCCGCCGTTCCCAAAAATCCGCCTCCCTGCCCGCTTTTGGCAATTTCAAGCATTTTTAAAAGCGGGTGGAAAATATGAATGATTCCAAGAACACTCGCGAAGAACAAAATGAACCCAGCCGTCACGAAAACATAATACGATTCCGTGCCGCGGCGGAAATACATAAAGCCGACAATCGCCAGAAGAAGCGGAAGTAAAAATCTTCCCGCGCCAAAAGCAAGGGCGAGAATTTTATTGAGATATGTTCCAAACGCGCCCGCTCCGCCGAACAAACTAAACACGCTCAAAATCGCCAGCGCGATCAAAAGCACCGCGATGATAGAGCGTTTTGTGTCCATGCTGATTTTCGACCTTCTCCTTCGCCCGTTCCCGTTCCAGTTTTCTTTATCTTTTTTCTTTTTTCTTCGGCCCATTTGGTTTTCGAAGCTGATTACTTGCTTATTTTAGCACACTATTCAGGAAATTTCCAGCGAACGCCAATCTCAATACAAACTTGAATATTTCTCTTTGACGAAAGGCAAAAATGGGCGTATTATATGGGAAGGATTTAAGCTTTACTAAATTAAAATCTAAGTTTTCGAGATCATGAAAAATCGTACCCTATTTTTCGGCGATAATTTGGAAATCTTGCGCAAGAAAATTCCGAGCGAGAGTTTCGATTTGATATACCTCGATCCGCCTTTTAATTCCAGCCGCGATTATAACGTGCTTTTTAAAGAAGGCTTGCAGGACAGCCCGGCACAGGTTCACGCTTTCGAAGATTCATGGCATTGGTCGCGTGAATCAAAACATACTTTCGACCATCTGGTCACAAAAACAAACGACAATATCGCCAAGCTGATGCTGGCGCTTGAAAAAATACTGGGGCACAACGACGTGCTGGCATATCTCGTTATGATGACGGTCAGGCTGATTGAATTGCATCGCGTTTTGAAAAAAACGGGAAGCCTTTATCTTCATTGCGACCCAACAGCCAGTCATTATTTAAAAATAGTTTTGGATGTTGTCTTTGGAAAGAAAAACTTCAGGAATGAAATCATATGGCATTATAGAAGATGGACAGCAAAAGCAAAAAAATTTCAAAGGCTGCACGACATAATATTTTTTTATTCAAAGAGCGATAACTACATATGGAATCAGCCTTATATTCCATATACAGAGGGCTCTCTTAAAAGAAAAGAACATACACTGCATAGATTTAAAGGAGAAGAAAAGTATCTTGTAAAGAAAACTAAAGAAGAGGGTGTTCCAGAGAATGATGTTTGGCAAATACCATTTATTCCTCCTTCAGCAAAGGAACGGCTTGGATATCCCACTCAGAAACCGGAAGCACTTTTAGAAAAAATAATAAAAGCCTCATCGAACGAGGGAGATTGGATACTGGATCCTTTCTGCGGATGCGGCACAACCGTTGCAGTAGCGGAAAAGCTAAAAAGAAAATGGGTCGGAGTAGATATTACAAGTTTGGCCATTAACCTGATAAAATATCGTCTAAGAAACCGGCTTGGGATAGGAAAAAAACAGATTTATACCGACGGTTTGCCAACAGATTTATCCGGCGCGAAAGAATTATTCAAAAAGGATCCGTTTGAATTTGAATACTGGGCGCTTGATTTGGTTAATGCCATTCCCTCTCAAAGTAAAAGCAGGGATAAAATGCGGGGAGCCGATAAGGGCATTGACGGAGTAATATATTTTCACAAAAATATGGCAAACGGCAATGGAAATGGAAATAGGAACGGAAAAGGAAAATGGGAGTACGGAAAAGCCATTGTTCAAGTAAAAGGAGGAAGCGTGCAAAGAAGCCAGATAGCGACACTCAAAGGAGATGTGGAAAGAGAAAAGGCTGAAGCCGGAATATTCATTACTCTCGAAGAGCCAACAAAGCCTATGACGAGCGAAGCAGTTAACGCGGGAAGTTTTTCCACTCCGCTCACCGGCAAAATTGAATTTCCCAGAATTCAAATTATAACGGTCAAAGAATTACTACGGGGAAAAATCCCCAATCTCCCGCAAGGTCTGGTGGAAAATTATTATAAGGAAGCAGAAGCAATTGATATTGAAGAAAATCAAACAAACAAGATTGACCTCAAATTTTAGTAACTTCACTAAGGCTGAACCTTGACGGAAAATTTTTAAGCCTGAAAAAGCGACGAGAATTTATATTATGTGCTGGAAAAGATATGAACTTGCTACAACTAGTTGTAGCAAGTTTTCAAAAGAAAAATTCCCTCTAGGGAATTTTTCTTTAAGCCGAATTCATCTGAATTAAGAATAATATCGGGAGCTAAATATACTTTTCCATAATCTTCCCGTAATTTTTGCAGAAGCCGGAAACGAAATTTTGGTCGGGAAAAAAGTTTTTGAGGTCATAAGAAAGTTTTTGCGGCGTCACTTTCGCCTTGATTCTTTTTTTGAGTTCTTTTTTAAGTTGCCCTTCTCCGGAAATGCCGGTTAGTTTTTTGAGATTTTTCCAGTCCGGCAAAACACCGTTTTGAAAATACCAGAAAAGATCATAGAAATCGCAGCCTTTGATGTCGATTTCATTTTCTTTTCCCTCAAACCACTCTCTTGAAAAAATGGCGTAAAGTTTTCCGGTCATAAGATATGAAAGAGTATAATTTATCGCCACGAAATTGAAACCGTATTTCGAAAGAGGCGTGATCTCTGTTCCGGGATTTTTGAAAGGTGACAGACTGGTTTCGATTTTTACGAAAAGCAAGTCGCTCTCGTTTTCTTTGGTGAGGCCCAATTCTTTGAGAACGGGAAATTTCAAATATAGTCTCTGTTTTCCCTGCTGGCACGTTTCTATTTTCAAAAGATATTTTTTCTCAAAATAATCTTTTGCCTCTTGACCCAGTTTCGCAAGATCAAACTTCTTGAAATCCTTCTCGGAGAGATCAAAATCCAAATCTTCCGAAAGCCTTGGCGCTCCAAAACAAATCCGTAGGCATGATCCGCCGGTGAAAATGAAATTTTTGTACTGGGGATCGCCATACAAAAATTCCAAGACCGGATACTGCAGATATTCTTTCAGAAAATTGCGAATGACAAAATCGGGGACGCCAGCCGCTCTTTTCTCGAGCACTATCTTTCTAAGAAATTCTTTTAGCATAATATCGGCTTTTTATAATTTTAAATATATCCCTAACCCGCTTGTTTTTTGTGAATTTCAAATACGATTCCGCCCGCTCAAATTCTTTCCGGCTGATATTTTCCCAATTAATACGAAGGTCTTCCACTGCTTTCGCGGTAATCGGCTTTTGCTTCAGGAAGCGTATATACAAAAAATCAAAAAGGGCTTTCGCTTTAGAAGCTTCAAGGACGGGAAAGCCGTTTTTTTCTTTCGCCTCATATCCGCAAAAGAGCTCTGGCGCCAAAGTATAATATCTGAATGATCCGAGAGCGTTGGAAAACTCCCGGCTTGTTTTCGCCGTCGCGGAGGTAAGCGCCGAAACCGGCTCGCTCAAAATGCCGTATTTCGAAAGCACGTACTCAAAGGAAAGATAAGACGGCTCCAGCATTTTGCCGGCAATATATTCCAGATAGGCATCTTTTTGGCTTTCCTTTTCCCAGCGTTCTTTTAGCACATATAAACCTTTTTTCAGCTGGATAATTTTTCCGCTTTTCATCCAATATCTGATGCCGGCGCTAGCCGTTTCCTCCTTTTTCTCAAAAGCACGAAGATTTTCCTTTGTGAAAATCAAAAAAGGCAAAAATTTTTCCTTAATTCTAGAAAACTGCATTTATAGTTGTTTGGCGCTCTTCAAAGTTCGGCTTTAAAAGCGAAAGAATAAATTCTTTCGCTTTTAAAGCCGAACTTTTTAACCTTTTTATCCCCGAAATCCCGTTCCGGCCGGAATCAGTTTTCCGATGATAACATTTTCCTTGAGGCCGCGCAGTTTGTCCTCTTTTCCGGTCACGGCGGCGTTTATGAGAACCTTGGCAGTTTCCTGAAAGGAAGCCGCGGACAAAAAGCTTTCCGTGGAAAGAGCCACTTTGGATATGCCAAGCAAGAGTCTTTCGGCAACTGCGACGCTCTTTTTCTGTTTTTTGGCCTCTTCATTGGCTTCCAAAAACTGAACTTCTTCAACAATATCCCCCGGCAGAAGATCGGTATCGCCCGGATCAAGAATCCGGACCCGGGAAAGCATCTGGCGAATGATAATCTCGATATGCTTGTCATTAATTCCTTCTCCTTGAGCCGAATAAATTTCCTGAACCTCTTTAATAATATAGCGGTGAATAGCATCACGCCCCTCGATCTTGAAAAGTTTTTTGAGATCAATGTGACCTTCACTCAAGATTTGCCCCCGCGCAGTCAGCTCTCCTTCTTTCACATTGAGATTCATTACTCCCGGAACTATATATTCTCTGATCTCTTTCTTTTTCTTTGGTCCTTCCTGCTCAATTCTCACTATCTTTTCTTTCTCGGTTTCTTTTATCTCCACAACTTTTCCGTCAATCTCAGAAACAGCCGCCTCTCCTTTTGGCAGACGGGCTTCGAAAATTTCATCAACCCGGGGAAGACCTTGGGTGATATCAGTTCCGGCCACGCCGCCAATGTGGAAAGTTCTCATCGTGAGCTGGGTTCCCGGTTCGCCAATGGCCTGGGCGGCAACAATGCCAACCGCCTGGCCGATTTGCACCAGTTCGTTTCTCCCCAAATCAAGCCCGTAACATGTCTGGCAGATTCCGCGTCTGGCCTTACAGGTTACCACCGACCGGATCTTTACCTTGTCAATGCCTTTTTTCTCGATTTCCAGAGCCTTGTCTTTGGATACCATTTCTCCTTTTTTAGCAACAACTCTGCCGGTTGCAGAATCCTTCACATCCTCAACCAAAACCCGGCCTCGCAGGCGCGAAGCAAAACTTATGCTGACCACATCAGAATCTTCCCGATAGAGATAAGTTCCCTCTTTATCTTTGCAGTCCTGCTTCCGAACAACCACATCTTGAGCGACATCCACGAGGCGTCTGGTGAGATAACCGGCGGTTGCCGTGCGAAGGGCGGTGTCGGCCATACCTTTTCTGGCACCGTGGGTGGAAATAAAATATTCCAGCACATTGAAGCCTTCCTTGAATGAGGACTTCACCGGAAGCTCAATAGTCTCTCCCGTTGGCCCCGCCACCAATCCTTTCATTCCCGTCATCTGAACAATTACCGCTTCCGTCCCGCGGGCCTTTGAATAGACCATCGAATAAACCGGTCCTTCCTTGTCCAAAGATTCGCGAACGGCGTACGTTATTTTGTTTTTGGCTTCGTTCCAAATTTCAATAACCCGGTTTTTTCTTTCCTGAATAGTAAGAAGGCCCATTTCAAATTGCTTGTCAATCATTTCGACTCTTTTTTCTGCTTCCCGGAGTATCCCTTCTTTTTTAGCAGGCACAATCAAATCATTCATTCCCCAGCTCATTCCTGAACGAGTTACAATCGCGAACGACAAATTTTTGAGATCATCAACGAATCTGGCTGTTCTTTCCGGACCAACTGTTTCCAAACATCGGCCCACAATCTCGCGAAGTTTTCCTTTATCCATTTCCTGATTGACGAATCCCAATTCCTCTGGAATTATCTGATTGAAAAGAACTCTTCCCGGAGAAGTTTCAACAATTTCATCATCTACTTTCACCTTTACCTTCGCTCGCAGATCTGCTTTCTCAAAATGATAAGCCATTATTGCTTCCTCCCCTCCGGAAAAAATCTTCCCTTCCCCTTTGAGCTCCTTGAGAATATGAGTCATATAATAACAGCCCAAAACCATATCCTGGGAGGGAATGGTGATCGGCTCTCCGCTAGCGGGCTTCAGGAGATTCTGCGAAGAAAGCATTATGTCGCTGGCTTCACGCCTTGCTTCAGCCGTGAGAGGAACATGAACGGCCATTTGATCTCCATCGAAGTCGGCGTTGAAGGCGGCGCAGACCATTGGATGAATTTGAATCGCTTTTCCCTCGATAAGAACCGGCTGAAAAGCCTGAATGCTCAATCGGTGAAGAGTCGGGGCGCGATTGAGAAGCACGTAATGATGTTCGATTATTTCGTCAAGCATTTTATAGGCTTCCTCGGTTTCAAATTCAACCATTTTGCCGGCGCTCCGGACATTGTGCGCGTGTTCTCCCTCAATTAGCTTGTTAATAATAAAAGGTTTGAAAAGCTCGAGCGCCATTTTCTTGGGAAGACCGCACTGGCGCAATCTTAGCTGGGAACCGACTACGATTACGCTTCGTCCGGAATAATCAACCCGCTTGCCAAGAAGATTCTGCCGAAAACGCCCCTTTTTTCCCTTGAGCATATCCGCCAAAGACCGCAAAGCTCTTCTCTGACCGGTTGATGCGGCAACTGACGTCTGGCCGCGGCGAGCGCTATTATCAAACAAAGCATCTACCGCCTCTTGAAGCATTCTTTTTTCATTTCGCGCAATCACTTCCGGCGCTCCAATTTCGATTAGTTTTTTGAGACGATTGTTGCGGTTGATAATTCGCCGGTAGAGATCATTGAGATCCGAGGTGGCAAACCGTCCTCCGTCAAGCTGAACCATCGGACGAAGATCCGGAGGAATAACCGGTATAGCCGTCGGAAACATCCACTCCGGACGTATTCCCGACTGCCTCATACCCTGAAACAGCTTTAGTCTTTTGAGAAGACGCCTTTTGTCGGAACTTTTGTCGTCCTGAAGGTGTTTTTTAATTCGACCTATCTCCTCATCGAAATCCATTTCCTCGAGGAGTTTCCGGACAGCTTCTGCTCCAATGCCGGCCCGAAAGACATGGGCGTATTTCATGGAAAGATTGAAATATTCAACCTCGGAGAGAATTTGAAATTTTTTGAGACTTTTGAGTTCCTCCCGGCTGACCTGATAGACATCTTTCAAATCCGAAATGGACTCTTCCCCTTCTCCGCTCTTGGCTTTTTTCTGTTTGCTCTTAAGCTCGGAATCAAGCCTCTGCAGCGCTTCCCGACGGGCTTCCTCATTTACTTCCATTACAACGTAACTCGCAAAGTAAACCACCTTTTCAAGATCCTGGGTGGACATACCGAGAGCCAGACCAATTTTTGAAGGCACGCCGCGCAAAAACCAGATATGGGAGACAGGAACGGCAAGTTTGATATGCCCCATTCTTTCCCGGCGGACTATCGAGCGGGTTATTTCCACGCCGCATTTATCGCAAATTATTCCCTTGTAGCGGATTTTTTTGTATTTCCCGCAATAACATTCCCAGTCTTTGGCCGGACCGAATATTTTCTCGCAAAAAAGACCGTCGCGCTCATAGCGCTGGGTGCGATAGTTGATAGTCTCCGGCTTTGTTACTTCCCCATGCGACCAATTCAAAATATCCTCCGGACTGGCCAGTCGCAGGCGGATGGATTTAAAGTCGTTTAGTTTAGCATTAGATGATTGAAACATATTATAATTTGCAACTTGAATAAAATTTACAAAAATCCCAATTGCTAACCGCGAACTTGCCAATTACGAAATATTCTTTTTTTCTCCGCCCTTTTCTTCTTCCGGTTTTTCTCCCTTCTCCTCTGCCAGCTCGATATTAAGGCAAAGTCCCTTAAGTTCGCTCACTAAAACGTTGAAAGAAGCTGGCACGTTTGGATTCCTGATCTGCTCACCCTTGATTATCGACTCATAAGCCTTCGAGCGTCCCAAAACATCATCTGACTTTATCGTCAGCATCTCCTGAAGAGTATAAGCGCTCCCGTAACCTTCCAGCGCCCAAACCTCCATTTCTCCAAAGCGCTGTCCGCCAAATTGAGCTTTGCCGCCCAGCGGCTGCTGGGTGATGAGAGAATAGGGTCCAATCGAGCGCATATGGATTTTGTCTTCCACTAAATGGTTGAGTTTCATGATGTACATAAAACCAACCAGTGTTTTTTCGTCAAAAAATTCACCGGTCTTGCCGTTTATGAGCCTTAATTTTCCATCCTCTGAAAGGCCGGCCTTCTTGAGTTCCTTTTTTATGTCGACTTCTTTTATTCCAGCCAGAGAAGGGCTGGCCACTTTATAGCCGAGCTGTGCCGCCGCCCAGCCGAGATGGGCTTCCAGAATTTGTCCGATGTTCATTCGGGAGGCTACTCCCAAAGGATTCAAAATGATATCAACTGGGGTTCCGTCGGGCAGAAACGGCATGTCTTCGACCGCGGCGATTTTTGAAATAACACCCTTGTTTCCATGACGCCCGGCAAGTTTGTCCCCCACTGCAATTTTCCGAAGCTGGGCTACACTTATCTGAATTTGCTGAATCACTCCCGCCGGCAGCTTATCGCCCTGTTCGCGGGAAAATATCTTTATATCAACCACCTTTCCGTGTTCGCCATGAGGAAGATAAAGCGAAGTATCCTTTACGTCCTTTGACTTTTCTCCAAAGATTGCCCGCAGAAGTCGCTCTTCCGGCGTGAGATCGCCCTCCCCTTTGGGAGAAATTTTTCCAACCAATATGTCGCACGAAGAAACTTCCGCTCCAATGTGGATTATTCCTGTATCGTCAAGATTTTTGAGACGCTCCTCTCCGATATTGGGAATATCGCGAGTGATAACTTCGGGGCCAAGCTTTGTATCACGAACATCAACGGAAAAATCCTCGATGTGAATTGAGGTGTAGCGGTCGTCCCGAAGAAGTTTTTCCGAAATGATTATCGCGTCTTCAAAGTTGGCGCCTTCCCAGGGCATCAGAGCCACCAGAACATTTTGACCCAAGGCCAGTTCGCCGTTGTCAGTCGAGGCGCCGTCTGCCAGAAGCTGACTTTTTTTTACCTTGTCTCCCTTGGCAACCCTTGGAATTTGATTCATGCAAGTGAAAGCGTTCGAGCGCTCAAAACTTTGAAGAGCGTAAACCTTTTTCTCTGGCTTCCCAGCGGAATTTTCCGATTTGACCGTGATGTGATCGGAATCAACCTCAATCACTTCCCCGTCTTTTTGAGCCAAAACCACTTGCCCCGAATCAGCCGCCGCTTTATCCTCGAGTCCTGTTCCCACCAGCGGAGCCTGGGGCATAACACAAGAAACTGCCTGGCGCTGCATATTTGATCCCATCAGCGCCCGGTGAGCATCATCGTGCTCCAGAAACGGAATAAGCGCCGTTGCGACAGATATACACTGCTTGGCAGAAACATCAATGAAATCAATTTTTTCTGCCTCAATCATAGAGGGCTTGCCCTTGACGCGCGCTTCCACTTTTTCCTCAAGAATAAAACCTTCCTCGTCCTGTTCCACATCAGCGTGAGCAATAACTTTTCTGTCCTCAACCGTAGCGTTGAGATATTCTATTTCTTTCGTCACAAAGGGTTTTCCGTTTTTCAATACTACCTTTCGATAAGGAGTCTCGATAAATCCGTATTCATTTATTCGGGCATAACAAGCCAGATGATTTACCAGTCCGATGTTTGGTCCTTCCGGAGTCTGCACCGGACAAATCCGTCCGTAATGGGACTGGTGAACGTCGCGGACTTCAAAGCCGGCCCGTTCCCTTGTGAGTCCCCCCGGTCCCATAGCCGAGAGCCTCCTTTTGTGTTCCAGTTCCGCCAGGGGATTTACCTGATCCATAAATTGGGAAAGCTGCGAGGAAGCAAAAAATTCCTTAACGGCGGCAGCTACCGGCCGGGAATTGATGAGCTGCCCCGGCACGACCGTTGCCAGATCGCAGGTACTCATCCGGTCTTTGATATTGCGCACCAGTCTCGCCAGTCCCGCCCGGAATTTGTTCTGCACTAGTTCACCAATACAGCGTACGCGCCTATTTCCCAGATGATCAATGTCATCCGGTATCGCCATCGGATCATTATTAAGACGGATAATTTCTTTGATAATCAAAATAAGATCTTCCGGGCGCAAAATTCTGTGTTTTTCGTCATTTGGACAATCAATTTCAAGTCTTTGATTTAAGCGGTAGCGGCCGACTTTTCCGAAATCATAGCGGTCAAAATTGAAAAACATAGCCTCGATCATCTGTTTTGCGTTTTCCTTCGAGGCCAGATCTCCCGGCCGGATTCTTTTATAGACTTCCAGAAAACTCTCGCCCTGATTTTTCGCCGCGTCCTTTTCAATAGTGGCCTCGATATAATTTATTTCTCCCGTATTTACATCAGAGAAAGTCTTGAGAAGTTCTTCGTCGCTCGCAATTCCAAAAGCCCGCAAAAGCGAAGTGATGGCCACCTTTCTCTTCCGATCAATTTTCACCCAAATGACTCCGTCAAAATCCGTTTCCATTTCAAGCCAGGCTCCCCGATTGGGAATAATTTTGGCTCCGAACAGCCGGCGGCCTTTTTGGTATTCCATAGTAAAAAACACTCCCGGACTGCGAATGAGCTGACTGACAACTACTCGTTCAACTCCGTTTATTATGAAAGTTCCCCTTTCCGTCATAAGGGGCATATCGCCCAAATACACTTCCTGCTCCTTCACTTCGCCGGTTTGCTTGTTGAGTAGCTTTACTTTTGATCGAAGAGGAGCTTCAAAGGAAATATTTTTCGCTTTTGAAGTTTTTTCGTCATATTTGGGTTCATCCAGATAATATTCCCCAAAAGTGAGTTCAAGGTCTTTTCCGGTAAAATCCTTGATCGGATTTACCTCGTCAAGAAGCTCCTTAAGACCTTCTTTTACGAACCATTGATAAGAAGTGGTCTGCGCTTCAATAAGGTTTGGAAGCGAAACCATTGGAAGATGCTTGAAAAATATCCTCTTGCTCAAAGAGGATTGCGGGCTAAAAGACTCTTTCACCCCAAGAGTTTTCGCCTCTTGCGACATAAAAGACACTCCACTTCCCTTTCCCGCTTCGCGAAATTTCTTGGAAGTTTGGGATAACGGCAGTGGTTTATTAAAACGTATTTAGTTTAACTCTTGTTTGTTATTCAATTCCCCCAAAAGTTGAATTCAAGTAATTTTGATGATATCACAGGGGATTTTTCTTTGCAAGTACCAAGCTCTTCAGCGTAATCTCGGCAATCCGGCAGGAAGTCCATTTTTCCGGCACGTCACTTATTATCTCAAAGCCGGAAATTTTGTCAAGTCTTATTCTGCGGCGACGCAAAATTTGGTCAATTTTGAAAAGCAAGATACGGGAAAGAGAATTATTTTCTTTCCATTTTGTCCGACCAACAACGTTTCCTTTTCTTGTTATTGACAAATTTATCTGATTGTCCCGCTTTATCTTGAGAAAAATTTTCATAAACAAAACAATGCCTGCTTTACTCCAAATCATACATCAAATGCGAGGCGGAAAGCATAATGTCATCAACTTTCCCCTGTTTGTCCAAGTGATACGACAAAACCATTTTGTTGTCGGCGATTCCGATGGTGTATTTGGCGAAAGTGCCGGCCAGATTCACTTTCATCTGCTTTATTACTTGTTGCTCTTGATCGAAATTAAACAATTTCACGCCGCGGATATAATTTTGAAGATGTTCGACGGCCTCTTTTCTGGTTATGTCCCCGCAGCAGTCGCTTGCATCAACGACATAAAAGACTTTCGCTGCCATCAGCGCCGAAACTTTGGCAAAATTTTTGTCGTTCACCGCTTTTTCAAAAGCAGATGAAGATTGGCTGGTCAGCTCCGTCTGATTGGCTACCGTATCGGTCGTCCCCGCCCTATTCTGCACCACTTGCTTTTTGAGAGCGTTGATTTGAGCCTGCAAATCCTGGATGTTTTTTTCGTACGTCCAAGACTTTTCTCTCATCATCTGTTTTTTCCAAGAATACAAAACGCTTCCAATTATCGCCGTGGACACGAGAATAATGATAAGTAACCCAGCAATCAGCAATTGGTCCTGTCTCGCCGCACCTTTCGGGATTTGTGGCTCGCAGTTTTTTTCTTTTAGTTTTTGATTCCTCCTTTTCATTTTGTTTTTTACTAATGAATTAAGCTTTGTGTCAATTATACCAAACCATTGCCAAAAAGTAAAATGTCACTCATATCTCAACGCTTCAATCGGATTCAGATTAGCCGCCCTGCGGGCAGGATAGAATCCGAAAACAATTCCGATAGTGGCGGATACTCCAAAAGCCAGAAAAATTGATGAAAGAGAAATTTCGGGAGTCAGGCTCAAAAAATTTGACAGTACAAGTGAAGATACCCATCCCAGAATAATTCCGACGAATCCGCCCAAAAAAGTCAGGGTGACGGCTTCCGCCAGAAACTGGAGGCTGATATAGATTTTCCGGATGCCTACCGCTTTCCGAAGACCGATTTCTTTTGTTCTTTCAGTAACGTTCGTGAGCATCATATTCATAATCCCGATCCCGCCCACGACAAGAGAAATGCCGGCGATGGCGGAGAGAAGCATGGTGAAAGTGCTGGTAACGCTGGTGGCGGTGGAAATGATATCGTTTTGGTTCATTATCCGAAAATCAGCCTGATCGGGATTGGAAATTTTGTGGCGCGCGAGAAGAAGGCTTGTGATTTGTTCCTGAACCGAGGTCATCAAAGACTGATTCGCCGCCGTTATGCTAATGTTGTTTATGTAATCGCTTCCTGCCAGAAAATGCTGGGCGGTAGCAAGCGGAACATAAACCATGTCATCCTGATTGTTGAATCCGGAACCGCCTTTGGCGGTCGTCACGCCGATTATCTGAAAGTCAATTTTGTTGATGCGTACAGTCTGTCCTGCCGGATTCACATTTTCCCCGAACAATTCGTTTCTGGTGTCCGGTCCAAGAACCGCCACTTTGGCCGAGCCTTTTATCTGCTGCTCCGAAAAAAACGACCCGATGTTCATTTTTACGTTCCGGGTGGCCGCGTAATCCCCGGTGGTTCCGATAACCTCGGTATTGGTGTTGTTGCCTTTCGCCGTCAACTGATAGCGTCCCGTAACGGCCGGTGCCACCGCCGCCGCGCCGTTTATCTGGTTTTTGATGGCTTCCGCGTCCTCTTCTGTGAGCGTTTGGGAACTTCCCGCTCCCTGGCTGATTCCGCCCACTCGCTGGGAACCCGGCATCACCATGATTAAATTGGAGCCGATGGATTCGATGCTCGAAGCGACGGAATTTTTCGCACCTTGGCCGATAGCCACCAGCGCGATAACCGAGGCGATTCCGATGACAATGCCTAAAATAGTAAGTCCGGATCTTACTTTGTTATTCGAAATTGATCGAATTGTTTCGCGAAATAAGTCGGTAATCATTTTTTCGTATCCTTTTCAATCAAGCCGTCCCGAATGGAAATTATTCTTTTGGCAAAGTCAGCGATTTCCTTTTCGTGAGTGATTATCACTATGGTATGGCCTTTTTCGTTAAGCTCCTGGAAAGTTTTCATCACCACGCGGCCTGTTTTTGTGTCGAGGTTTCCAGTTGGTTCATCCGCAAGAATGATGGATGGATCGTTGATGAGGGCACGGGCGACAGCCACGCGCTGCATCTGTCCGCCGGACAGCTGGTTTGATAAATTCAAAAATTTATTTTCTTCAAGGCCGACATACTTCAAGGTTTCACGGGCTTTAGCTTCCCTTTCTTTCATCGGCATTCCTGAATAAACGAGCGGCAACATGACATTTTGAAGCGCGGTTGTTCTGGGAAGAAGATTGAAAGCTTGAAAAACAAAGCCGATTTTTTCCCTCCGGAGATCCGAGAGTTCATCTTCTCCCATTTTGGAAATCTCTTTTCCTTCCAGAAAATATTTTCCGCTCGTCGGAGTATCGAGGGCTCCCAAAATATGCATGAGGGTCGACTTTCCTGAACCCGACGGCCCGATAATGGCCACAAACTCTCCTTTCTCAACTTTGAAAGAAATACCGCAGACTGCCCGGGTTTCAACGTCACCGTTAATATACGTTTTGTACAAATTTTTGCATTCAATCATCTCGAAATTTTCAATTTACAATTTTCAATTTACAATCAATTATCAATTTTCAATGAATCAATGTTTGAAAATTGGGTAATTGAAAATTTATTGAAAATTGATCATTGATCATTGAAAATTCTAGTCTAATCTCTTCCTCCGCCTCCAAGACCCGGGAGTCGAAGGCTACTACTCTTGTTTGTACTTGAAGAACTGGCGCTCGATGTTGAACTTGAATTGATAGTTTGAGTGACGACTTTGTCCCCGGCGCTGATGCCGCTCACGATTTCCGTACTGGTGTCATTTGCCGCTCCAATCTCCACCGTTTTTTGCACAGGAGCACCGCCCACGAGCACTTCAACATAATAACCGCCGTCGCTTCCGCTTTTCACCGCGCTTGCAGGGACAATAAGCACGTCTTGTTTCACTTCAGTAATAATGGATGCGGAAACGCTCATCTCCGGCTTGATGCGATTGTCCAGTGAATCAAAATCTATGATGACGTTGTAGGTGACGACTCCTTGGTCCATAGTTCCCAGCGAATCCATTTTTTCAACTTTTCCCGAAGTTTCAAGACCGTCCAATGCGTCGAATTTAAGCGTCGCCTTTTGGCCGATCGAAACATTGGCAATGTCCACTTCATTTACCTGTACCTGGGCCTTCATTGTTCCTAAATCGCCGATGATAATAGGAACTTGCCTCGTGCTTCCCGAGGAAATTTTGCTTAAATCATCCCCGTTTTTTATGTTCACCGCGTTTACCGTTCCGTCAATCGGAGAAATCACTCTTCTTTCGGCCGCGTTTGATCTTTGATTGGCAAGATCGGCTTGAGCCGAAATCAAACTCTGCTCGGCAGAAGCCACTGACGCTTCGGCAGCTTCAAATTTTTGCTTCAAGGCCGCTTTATTTTTTGAGGTCGCCGCATCAAGATCGACTCTGGCCGACTTTTTTGAGGCCTTGGCACTTTCGAGCGAAGTTTCAGCCGATGCCAAAGAGGCCGTTGATTTTGAAACCGCGACTGACAAGTCATTATTGACGATATTGAAAAGAAACTGCCCTTTGGAAACTTTGTCCCCTACATCCACCGCGAGATCCGCTACTGTTCCCGTTATCGTGGGATCGATGTTCGAACTTTGATCGACAATTATATTGCCGCTCGCCGAAATCGAAGAAGTGAGCGTTCCTTTTTCGGCTGTTGAAGTGATGTATTGAACCTGACTCGTGGTTGATTTTGATTTGCTATACCACCAATAGCTTCCCCCGGCTATCGCGAGAACAATCGCCGCGATGATATAAGATTTTTTCAGTTTCATGACTCTGGATTTATTGAATATTATTATTCTCTTTGTCGAATACGCGAACAAGATCCGCGTTTACCATTCCATTGTCGCCCGGACGCCCCATCACGACAATTTGCTCGTCGTTCTTGAGATCGTTAACGCTGATTGTGCTTTGTCCCCGCTTGATGAGAGTTTGATCCGAAACTGAAATCGTATTTTCCTGACCGTCACGGTCTTTGATGACAATTTGGTTGTCCGCGACGGAAATGATCGCGCCTGCGATTCCATGACTGTTGCGAAATCCGCGCCCTTCAAAACCGCGCATCATATCCCGCGGACTTTGACCCGGACCCCCCATCATTCCCATCGGTCCGGGATGACCGCCGATGAAATTGCGCTCATAGTTTTCTCCGAACTTATAGGAAAACTTGGCTTTGTGAAATCCAATTGCTACTCCTCCCGCAAAACTTACGAGCACGATGATGAATACACCCACAGCCAACGTAGCAATCTTAAATTTTTTTGATTTCATTGTTTCTTGGATGTTCATATATTTGTTATGTTAAATGCTTAAAATTATTATTACTAAATTTGAAATACCAACTCAACATCAGCATCACGGCGAGAACCGGAACGAGCATTGCGGAAATTTCCACGACCGGCAAAGTTTCGAGAAGAGAAATTGAGAATGATCCCATATTTGAAAATATTGTTCCCGTGTCGGAAAAAACAAGCTTCGCGAGATTCCAAAAATCGGACTCCAAAAACGCCTGCCCAAAGACGAATAGAGTATAAACCAGCGCGCCAAAAGACACCGTTAGCCCGCCACGGGCAAACATCAGCTTTCTCGCCACTTTTCGGCTGTTTTCGATTGCAACTGCTTTCAATATCCTCCCTTCGAGCCCCCGCGAAGGTTCGATATGCTTGAGATTCTTGAAGATTTTTTGGATATTTTGGGTCATGTTGTTAATACGAATGATTGGCTGGAATGGACGCAATATTTGAATATACACTTTTTCAAATATTTGATAATATAGCTTAAGCCTGTTGATACCTAATCTATGAGTATTTTAAAGACAAAATACGATAAAAATTACTATAAAAATTATTTTTATAGAGAAAGGGAAAATTCCCAAAGAAATCAGAACCGGATTAAAAAAATAACCGAACATAAAAAAGCGGGTAAATTTCTTGAAATTGGATGCGGCGAAGGTAAATTATTGAAAGAAGCGGAGAAATTCTTTGAAATCGAAGGTTTTGATATTTCCCATTATGCCATCGAACAGGCAACCCGGTTAATTGGCGACAAGGCCTGCCAGAAAGACATTGAAAAAAGCTCCTTACCGAATGATTGCTATGACGTGATTGCTGTATTTAATTTACTTGAGTACACAACAAATCCTTACGGGGTGATTATTAAATTGCAATCTAGTCTTAGAAAAAAAGGAATGCTAATTGGATCGGTTCCGAATAATTTTGGAATCATCGGCAAAACATTTACTTATATTTCAAATCTGATTGATAAAACCCATCGCTCAACATATTCCCCTAATGTCTGGAATAAGTATTTTCATGAAGCAGGTTTTGAAAAAATAATATTTTTCGGGGAGATACCAGTTGGAAGAAATAGAAATTTTTATATAAAAAATAAATTTTGGAGATATTTATCTTTTAATTTAGTGTTTATTTGTAAAAAATGATTTTTATTAAAATAATACTATTTTTTTCAACTTTCCCAACCCCCTTTGATGCCGGCTTTTGATCGTGTTGTAGGGTTCACCCAAAATTTCGGCGATTTCATGGAGGGAAAAGTCTTCTTTATAGTGAAGCAATAATATGGCGCGGTAGTGCGGCGGGAGTTTTTTTAATATTTCTTCAAGTTCGTTTGCGATATCTTTTCGATGCAGAATTTCATCGGGCAGAATATTTTCACCGGCTATTTCATTAAATATGCTCTCTCCCTCTTCATTCACAAATGCAGAAAAGGCAACTTCTTTTTTCTTTTTGAAATAATCGTAAGTTGTATTCTTTGCAATCGTGAAGAGCCAAGCTTTAAAACTCCTGTTTCTGTTAAAATTCTTAAGATTTTTCCAAACCTTTACAAAAGTTTCCTGCGCCAGATCTTCCGCAACTTCTTTGCTGCCAGTAATCCGATAGAGAAAATTGAAAACCGGCGAAAGATGTTTTTCGAGCAGTTTCGCAAAAACCTCTTCCCGGCCGTTCAGATATTCTTCACCAGCTTGTTGTCGCCTGTATCCATATGGTAAATAAGCGCTGCTACGGCGCTTGAAATTGCGTCGCTCGTCACAAGCGAAAGTAAGCTTTCGCTTGTGGGTTCGCTAGCAATTATAATACATCAAAACACCCTAGCATACTTGCATTTTTTGGCAAATTTATCCCTCACCAATTTTTCTGACGGCTCACCGTTGAAGTTGACGGACAAAAACTGAAACTTAAATTATATAAAATTGGTGAGGGATAAAAAAACAACGGCTAGCGTTGAATACTTTACCCTATGTTCCAAAAATGCTTCGTCGCAGTATTATTTGCGAGTGAGCATGGTTTTCCCCGACGTCACGTCGGGGAAATCACGAGCAAATTCTACAATGAGCGAGTTCGCTGGAACTCGCGAATGGTGCGACAAGCATTTTTGGAGCAAAGTAACCAGTCTAGTTATAAACTTTCTTGTAATACAAACTTACGTCGCTCACCCACTTGGCCGCGTCGGCGGAACTTCGCGCGCTGCAAGCTGATCCGCATTTCCAGAGTACCATTTCGCGGGGCGTGTCAATTTTTTTGGCGATGAGATTTTCAATGCGCCTTCCGACCACGTTCACCGCCTGGGCCGACGAGTCAAAACAGCTGTACCCGGCCGCGTTGCGGTTGTATCTCCCTTTGTATCCCCAATAATTGAAACATTCCTTTCCTCTTTTCTTGGGCGAATATTTTCCCCAGTCGCTTTCCTTTTTGGCAATCGCGACCAGATAAGCCGCTACTTTTCCGTCCTGTTTGGAAATGTACGGCGCCATCTTTTCAATTGGGTAGTCCGAAACTACCCTTCTGACTTTTCTCTCCAAGTCAGACGAGGAATTTTCTTTGGCAACGGGAAATGGCTTCTGGACATCATTTCTTATATTTCCGAAACACAGCCCGACAAAAAACAAAGACAAAATAACTAAACCGACAAAAACCGCCTCTTCCGGATTTTTCATTATTTTTTTGATTTTTCTTTTGATTTTCTTCATAAAAAACAAAAAACGGGACTCACCCGTCTTGCCCCGTACCAATTCTATAGTTAATCCCTAAATCAAGCATGTCCGAAAGCAAAGCCGCTTCGCGCTTTCGTTATGTTTTTAGAAAAAACTCGAATGGAATTGGTATGGGGTCTATTCTTTTTACATTATAGCAGATTTTCCAAAAGAAATCAACTTAAATCACAATTTTCCGAAATGAGCTGGCTAGTTCATGCAGCTAGAACCAGGTTTATAGACAAGAGCCTCAATTAAAACTATAATTTTAGTATAATAGATTAGGGTCTTGTAAGCCTTTTGGAAGATTGATAAGACCCTAGATTTAAATTACGAGAACATGAATAAAGAAAAAATGCCCGTTTCGTTTCCAGGACAAAACAAAATAGAAACTGAAGCGCATAAAATCAACAAGGCGGTAGATGATTATTACAAACGTCCGCGAACTAACAAATCTCGATCGACTGATGATGTTGCGCACGAGATAATAAAAAAGGAGAAAAGCGCGCCTATTGATCTGTCGAAAATGCCAAAAGAGGAAAGACAGTGGTATGAAAATATGCAGAACGCCGGAATTCGCATTTTAAGCGACGGATTTTTGGAAATACCTCGCTGGGAAAAATCAGGAAAGCATGCTGGAAGTCCAATGCGAGTCCGGCAAAAAGTTGATGGTATAAATTCAGCAATCAGGATGCAAGATAATATCCTGGAAATTTATCGCTCCGAAGAAAAAAGCCGAATCAGCGAATTTTCAAAAATTGAAAGTATTCAGGAAGTTATTGAGCATGCAAATGAACTATTGACCAGCTGGCGAATGGCAAAGCCAGAAGACAAGCAAGATCTGCAAATGCAATTAGCCGATGTTGTGCTGCAGCTTGAAAACTGCAGAAATGAGTTTAAAGTCGCAGTGAAAGACCAAGCCGACGCAGTTATGGAGTTTAGGGACAGACTTGGCCGGGAAAATCCCGGCGCGCTTGCGGCCAGAACCGTAGCGGCTCTGAATAACCTTGCTAAGCGAATGAACGAAATGCAATTAATTATGCCTATAATGGCTCTCCGCAAAGAGTTATTGATTCTTGAAAAAAGACGCTCTGCTGGAGCCATGCACAGATCCACAGCATATATTACGGAGGTGATGCGTCACGCGGTGTTTCGCGATTACCTAACTAAACCGCCTGCCTCAAGGATTAATAACAATGAAGTTGTTGAACTGAATAAAAGAATAGGCAGAGCGCTACATTTGTTAGACACAATTCGTGCCCTTCCTTATTCAAAACAAGCAGAGCAGGCAAAATTTCAATTAATCAATAAGGCAAAGAGGCTTTTTATGTCAAAGAAAAAGCTCGTAGATAATCTTGGTTCCGCCAAAAAAACTCTTGAAGAAGCAATAAATATACTCAAATCTAATATCGAGCATCTTGGTTAAGAGAAATTCATGTTTTCCTTTTCAGTTGAATCACACAAAAATCCCCTTTGAGGGATTTTTGTTTCGTGAGCTGTTTTTATGCGGAAGCTCAAACTTTTTTTGAAAACCTGCCTGTCCGGTAGGCAGGGAATTTTTGATTTGAGATCGCCTGTCCGCCTTTGGCGGAATTCGTTTTTTCCGCCGCCGCCGAATTTCGTGCCAATTTCATTGGCGCGCCGCCTAGAAATTTTTAGATATTATATGTTGTGCTTGTATTTTAATATTATTCTTGGAATTCGCATGTCATTAGAAAGATAAAGCAAATAGTAATAATTAGAATTGATTTTTTCTACCAAAAGCATATTAATTTTGCAAAATTTTATTTTTGAATCAAAATCAATTTTACATTCCATAATATTTTCTAAAAATAATTTACAAAACTCATACCATTTATTACCTTCTAGAAAATCTGCAAATAATTTGATATTTTTAAAAAATTTGTTTAATTCAAAATTTAGATCCTTAAGCTTGAAAAAATCTTCTTGTCCATTTATTAGATCTCTTTGAATTTCTTTTTTACTTTTGTTAAAATCTATTATTTTATTAAATTTTTTCGACAAGACTTTTGCAATTGGTTTGTAGTTTAGTTTGCTATGCAAAGTCCAATTGCAATAGAACCACAGAGTTTCATATTCATTTTTATTATCTTCTATAATTTTTCTAACTTCCGCTAAAAAATAAACAACCTCACATTCTTTTTCAAACTTCGGATGGTTCTGTAAAAATTTTCGTAATTTTTCTACAATAATATTTTTATCCATAAACATAACTCAAACTTTATAATAGAGAGTGTTTTTTTAATTTAATAGATTTTTTTCCACCGCTTAAATACCTTAATGTCATCAAAATTCAACTTAAACCATTCGCCATTGCCTCTTTTTTCTTCGAACCTTTTATGCCAATATATCTCAACTCCACTCGGATCATCTGTCTTGATAGAATGTATTAAACTTGGTTTTTCTGGTAATTGCATTCTTATCTCGCTCCCACGACGCACAGTATCGGAAGTTTTTCCTATTTTGTAATGATGGCCTGATTTATAAAGATATACTTCGCCAACCACTTTATTTTTTCCGATATCGCTTGATTTCTCCTGCTCTTTATATTTTTCAAAAGTTGGCTGACATAAATTTAACACATCTTCATAGCCATCTTTTTCATTACAATACTCAATTATTTTTCTAATAATATATTCCTTTTTCCGTTTTTTAATTATCGTGTACGGAAAGTTAGAATCATTCTCTTTTTCGATACGCAATTCAGGTAGAGTGGGGTATTTTCCGTATTGACGTATTTTTTCAATCATCTTTTCAGTCAAAAAATCATCTGGTACGCGTGTCCATGGCTCGTTTGGTGTAAGTCCGGCTTCCCGTACTGCATCGCCCCATTTTGGCCAATACCGACCCCAATCATACCGGCCTATACCCGTTTTATTTTGAAAAGCCGTTTCACCTGGAGTCTCGCCATTATTCTCTTCCGCAAAATTTTTAATTTTAGCTATTATTTCGTCTTTTGTAGACATAGTTTATATTCACCAACAAGGCATAAAAAAATTATAGCGGCCAAGACAACAAGAAATGACCAAAAAATACAGTGTATTGGTAAAAAAGAAATGTAGTGATAGTAAAAAGCACCAAGTAATATTAAATTGAATTTTGGCTTCTTCTTGTATTTATTCCTGAAGTCGAACTTTAGGAATGGTTACTGTCTTTTATTTATATTTGAGGCATTCTTTTTGAAACTTTCGATCGTCTCCCGCACTATCCGGTTTTCTTCCTCATCTTCTTTCTCCTCCAGTTCTTTACTATTTTTCCTTGATTTTTTCCACATCATTGAGCCACACAAACCAAATAAAATAGCAAGCCCTAGGCTAGCCCAAAATATGAATGTGTTTGCGGAAGATGGTTCACCTCCGAAGAAAAACCATTTTCTCACCTCTGTTTTTACAAGAATAACTAGCGATGCAATCGCCAAACAATAAAATATAATGCTTGATATTTTTTTAAATATTGTGAACATATTGTAATCTTTATAGGATGGCTATGATTTGAAAAACAAATCCTATAATCATTAATGTTATTCCTAGCTTAAATTTCCATTTATGAAAATTTGGCAATATAAAATCAGTGGTTTTTCCGTTATCATCTGTGTGTTTACCAACCTTTTCAGTCGGAGAAAAACTGA
>Ga0210056_1000905_pt1 | contig 25631 bp, 23 predicted proteins | sample CryGeyCG2014_080_2_FD_183965 | JGI IMG/M metagenome (GOLD analysis project Ga0210056, IMG submission 183965) | Groundwater microbial communities from aquifer - Crystal Geyser CG07_land_8/20/14_0.80 (SPAdes) (version 2) | ecosystem: Environmental > Aquatic > Deep subsurface > Groundwater | place... | reverse complement strand
TTATGGTGAAAGTCCCCAACAAGTTCTTGACATAAACCGACTTTAAACAGCACTTGTGCTATCGCTACAAATTGGATATAATAAACAAAAGTTCTGTTGAAAATTGGATAAATGGTTAAATGCTCAATATTCGTTTCAAATGCCTTTTCTTTAGTCTTTTTGTATATATTTTAAGCTGTTCTCTTATTACAACAGCAGTACAATCTAGTAACCAAATAGAAGAACATGCCAGTCAGATCACTTACAGAGTGGTCTCGGATGGCAAGGTCTTTGACAATTTTGAAATGCTACTGATTGGTGGGATGGGGTATGTGAAAGCGTATGACGTCGCACGTTTTCTCGACGTCGGGGTGCACTGGTTTGGGGAGCGAAAGATAATACGGCTTGATGCACCACGTGGCGTTGTAGAATTCCAGGTTGGTAATCCCTGGGTGCATATTGCAGGAGAAAGACGGCGTATGCGCAAGGAGCCACAGCTAATAGATGGCAGGGTTTACTTACCGCTTGAAGGAATAATCACGCAATCCTTCTCGCGTGCAGCTAGAAAGAATATCACCTGGGATTTTTCAAGCAAGACCCTGAAGATAGAAGCAGGAGTGAACATTGTAAGTACCAGATGGTATTCATACTCACAATATACACGCTACGTGATAGAAACATTAGATGACCTTGAATATTCAGTCAGTGAGAAGAACAGCCACGTGTTTGAAGTTGCAATCGAAGGCGCACTCCTTTCTGGCGTTCAGGAGGACTCTCCTGATGATGGCGTTATAGAGAAAGTCACTGGTAGCCAACGCGGTTCATCTGCACTGTTTGGTTTTTATCTAGGAAGTAAGGCAGGGAAGATAAAAACAAGCAAGTATACCAGCCCATACCGGATTGTGGTGGACGTGGAAAACCTCGGTGGCCGTGTAGAGAAGAAAGAAGAGCGTCCTTCAAGTGAGAAACCTGCCAAACCGCCAGAACCGATAATGGCGCCTCTTGTCAAAGAGCCCGTCTCAAAAATAGAAAAAGTTGTTATAGACCCGGGGCATGGAGGCCGGGACCCGGGTTGCGTTGGCGCTTCGGGAGTACTGGAAAAAGACGTAAATTTACAGCTCGCAGAGCGGCTTGCTCGTATTCTGCACCGCGACTACAAAATGCAGGTAGTAATGACGCGTACCCATGACGTATTCGTGCCGTTGACCGACAGGGCTGAAATAGCAAATAACTCAGGAGCAGATTTATTTGTAAGCATTCATTGCAACGCTTCACTCAAGCGCGAGACAAAAGGAATCGAGGTTTTCTTTCTATCAGAAGAGACAGGCGATATAGAAGCAGAAGCAGTTGCTCAGCGTGAAAACGCAGTGCTGGACATTGAAACAGACAAACAGAAGGCAGACCTGAACAAGATACTATGGTCAATGGCAATGAATGAATATCGCAATGAGTCAGGTAAACTTGCAACGTTCGTAAACATAGAGATGGACAGGAACATGAGGTCTTTGAACAGGGGAGTGAAACAGGCAGGTTTTCTTGTTCTGCGTGGCGCGAAAATGCCATGTTGCCTTGTAGAAACCGGATTCCTAACAAATCCAAAAGAGGAGAAACAACTCAAAAATTCTAGCTATCAGGAGAAAATTGCTCAGTGTCTTGCACGTGGCATAAATACGTATGCCAGAAATAAGTAGTAGAAAGTTGAGGTTATTTGCTTGGATAAGCGGTCAATAGGAGTATTTGATTCGGGAGTAGGTGGTCTGACTGTCGTAAGCAAGCTGTGGCAGGTCCTTCCGGATGAGAAAGTCGTCTATTTTGGCGACACTCAGCATCTGCCGTATGGCAACAAGTCACCCGGTGCAGTAACTGGATACTCGCGCAGAATAGCAAAGTTTCTTATATCGCAAGACGTGAAGTTAATCGTCGTTGCTTGTAATACTGCATCGGCAGTCGCGCTGAATGTGCTGAAGAAGGAATTTAAACTCCCTATTATAGGCGTCATAAAACCAGGTGCGCGCGCAGCGGTTATGTCTACGAAAAATGGTCATATCGGAATTATCGGCACTCGCAGCACAATTGCGAGTAGAGCTTACGAGAGGACACTTAAAAGCGAAGCAGAGCGTGCCGGCAAGAAAATAAATTGTTTCGCGCGTACCTGTCCGCTGTTTGTTCCACTCGTTGAAGAAAATTGGTGGAGGAAGCCAGCTGCGTTTGATATTGCAAATGATTATTTGGGTAGTTTCAAAAACAAGAACATAGATACGTTGATACTTGGATGTACACATTATCCCATTATGAAGTCAGTAATTCGTAAAGTAATTGGCAGTAAAGTTACTCTTGTAGAATCCGGTTTTTCAGTTGCAGCTCAGATAAAATCGCTTTTGACAGACGCGAATGCACTTAGACGCCGCTCCGGGAAGCAATGCCATAAATTCTTTGTGAGTGATGACCCGGAGCACTTCAGGACATTGAGCAGAGTATTTCTCGGGCGTCCTATTCCATCCGTAAAGGAGGTAACGCTATGACGCCTAAAAGAGCGAGTGCTGTCCTTTCGCTTGTTATTTTTTGCGTGGTTTGTGTTAGCGCAAAAATGACGCAAGAGCAGTTTCGGCGCGCAGTTGAGCTTGCAAATAGTGGACGTTACGAGCAAGCCGAACAGATGCTTTTAGACATTGTCACACATCAGCCAGATGATTCCAATGCACATATGTTGCTTGCAGTTGTCTTGCTGAACCAGGACAAATTGGAGCAAGCCGAGAAAGCGCTCATCTCGGTTATATCAATAGAGCCGGACTTTGCGACTGCATACTATCTGCTTGGAAAGGTATACTTTGCTCAAGCAACGAAGCAGTCAAACGCAATTTCGGCCTGGGAGAAGTTTCTCGTGCTGGAGAATGATACGCCGCGCGCGAAGCGCGTGATGAAACACCTGGAAAAAATCAGATGAAACGTAAACATTATATTCCATTGATGTTTTTGACGTCAGGCGTGTTTCTGCTGATAGCCGGATGCGTTCCGCGCGTTGCCATCCGGTCTGATTATGATTTTACCAGTATACGCCGTGTCGGGGTATTGAACTTCGTTAATTATCTAAGTTTTGAGAATTCGGGCAGCGCTGTAGCTGATGAATTCGTACGCCAGCTCGTTATGGAGGGTTATGACGTAGTTGAGCGTGGCAGAATAGATGAGTTGCTCCGCGAGGAAAAATTATCGCCTGCAGAGATATCAGGTGAAGAAGCACAGAAACTTGGCAAGCGTCTCGGTATCGACGTTCTTATTTCAGGCACTGTTACAAGATATCTCCCGGAAGCAAATGATTACATATATTTTCAGGATGAGAACGGGGATATAAAGTATCAAACATTCCTCAAAGAAGCAGGAGTTGGAGTAAGTGTTAGAATGATAGACGTCAAAACAGGGCTCGTAGTTTGGGCGGATAGTTATGATTACCAGTCCTTCAGTATAAGGAATGCAATTCAGCAAACAGTGAGTGCAATGTTGAATCCATTGTTCACCCGCATGCGTGGAAAATAACACATAGTGGTATGGACTGCTTCGTCAGAAGGAGAACAAAGTGAGTGCACAGATAATAGATGGAAAGAAAATAGCGCAAGAGGTAAGAGAGCAGGTATCGCGTGATGTAATGAACCTCGTCTCACGCGGTATAACGCCTGGCCTTGCAACAATCCTCGTAGGAGATGACCCTGGGTCGCAGGTCTACGTGCGCAATAAACAAAAGGTAGCTCAAGAGCTCGGGATTTATTCCGAACATCACGCTTTGCCTGCCGGGTCCACGCAGCAGGAAGTTACAAATAAAATAGAAGAGTTAAACAACAATCCAAAAATACATGCAATACTTTGTCAGTTGCCTCTACCTGATGGTCTTGACCCGTGGAAAGTACTCGAAACTATAAATCCACGCAAAGACGTGGATGGATTTCATCCCGTAAACCTTGGTAAACTTCTGAGTTGTAAAAAACGTTCGGAGATAGACGAACTTGGCATTCCGGTGCCATGTACCCCTCTTGGTATAATGGAACTCATTCGTCATTCTGGAATAGAAGTAAGCGGTAAGCATGCTGTCGTGGTTGGACGTTCTAATATCGTTGGCAAACCGGTTGCATTGCTTTTGATGTCTGAAAATGCTACTGTGACTATCTGTCATTCGCGGACAAAGGGTCTGGCGGACATCATAAGAGAAGCAGATATAGTGGTTGCTGCTATAGGAAAACCCCGCTATGTGCAGGCGGATTGGGTCAAGCCGGGCGCCTGCGTTATTGACGTTGGTATAAATAGAACCGATAGCGGGCTTGTTGGTGACGTCGATTTTGAGAACGTCAAAAAAGTCGCTGGCTGGCTTACTCCTGTGCCAGGTGGTGTTGGGCCGATGACAATAGCGATGCTAATGAAAAGTACCGTTGCTCGGGCAGTGCCACGCAGGGGCTTGTAGCACAAAGGGCGGCGATACGCCAGTTTTGCAAGGCGTGAGGAGCGAGAATACTGAACGTATTTGAGCGACGAACAACGCAGCAAAACTGAATGTAGCGCCGACCGACTGCAAAGTCCTCTGCGTGGCACTGCCCAAAGCTTGCAAAGCAACAGAATTGGAGGAATTAGTACATGATTACCACAGTTGCTGGAAGTTACCCGAGAATTGGAGATACTGAGCAAGAGCAGCGTTTGCGTCGCGCAATTCATGATTGCGACAATGGCAAAATAACACGGGAGCAGCTTGCTAAAATTGAGGATGAAGTTACTTGTGAGGTTATAAAAGAACAGGATAATACGGGTATTGATATTGTTTCTGACGGCGGAATCCGCTGGCATGACCAATTCTCATATTTTGCAGGAAAACTTCAGGGTATAGAAATTACAGGATTGGTTAGATATTTTGATACCAATACGTTATACCACCAGCCGGTTATAAGAAGTGAGATTCGATGGACAAAGCCAGTAATGGTGCGCGATTTTGAATTTGCAAAGACGTGCACATCAAAACCAGTAAAGGTAATTTTGCCTGGCCCGGTCACTCTTGCTGCAAATTCCGTTGACAAACACTACAATAACTATGCAAATCTTGTTGGTGCTTACGCAAAAGCGCTCACTCAGGAAGTGGCAGCGCTTTTCAAAGCGGGCTGTCCACTTATCCAGATTGACGAACCATCACTTGTCTACGATAGTGAAATTGTCTCGCTCGACGTTTGTGAGTGGGCACTAAAGGAAATTGCTGGCGCTCGCACGTCAGACGCCGGTAAACTCGCTCTTTATACTTACTTTGGCAGTCCTGCCAGGATATATGACTTTCTGCTTGATGGACCTTACGATATTATCGGGTTGGACTTCACCTATGCTCCAGAATGTATGGAACTGATAGAAAAAAAACAGCCAAAGGCGTCACTTGCTGCAGGAATTGTTGATGCAAGAAATACTAAAATGGAAGGTGATGAAGTTGGACAGAAGCTCCAGAAGATTGCAAGTATTGTCGGAGCTGATAACCTATATGTAAATCCAAATTGCGGTCTGGAGTTCTTGCCAAGGTCTGTTGCAAGAAAAAAACTGGAGAAAATGGTCGCAATGACAAGAAGTGCATCCGGAGGTAATAAGTGAAATTACCAACAACAAGCGTAGGAAGTTTTCCAAAACCAGATTACTTAAAACAAGCAAGGCGCGAATATTTGCGTGGAGAAATAGACGTATCTGAATTGAAGCCGTTGGAAGAAAAAGCAACAGTAGAATGGATAAAGATTCAGGAGGATATTGGGATCGATATCCTTGTTGACGGCGAGATGTATCGCGGTGATATGGCAACGTACTTTGCAGAAAACCTCAGTGGGTTTCAGATAAGCGGACTCGTCCGCTCCTATGGGAACCGTTATTACCGCAAGCCGGTTATTACTGGTAAAATACTGCGTCCGAAACCGGTAACACTTGACTGGTTCAAATTTACTCAGGGACTAACAAGCCGTCCTGTAAAAGGAATGGTGACCGGTCCATACACTATGATGGACTGGTCATTCAATGAGTATTACGACAGTCGTGAGGATGCTGCAATTGCGCTTGCCGAAGTCCTGCACAAGGAAGTAGTTGACCTTGAACGCGCAGGAGCAAAGTATATTCAGATAGACGAGCCGGCGATATCGGTGAGGCCCTGTGAGATTGACCTTGCAATAAAAGCGATGGCAATTGTGACAGACGGTGTCAAAGCAAAGACAATAACGCATATTTGCTATGGTGATTTCGCAAAAATATATCCGGAAATTCTCGAGATTCCTGTTGACATGATAGACCTGGAACTTTCAAATAGTGCTCTTGACATGCTGCCATTGATGAAAAAATATCCATTCACAAAGGAAATTGGTTTTGGTGTAATAGACGTTCACACGCACGTGATAGAAACAAAGGAAGTGGTTAAAGAGCGTATCCGTCAGGCACTTGAGGTTATCCCTCGTGAGAAGATATATATTGACCCTGACTGTGGGCTGAAAACAAGGACAGTAGATGAAACAATAGCAAAACTAAAAGTAATGGTAGAGGCGGTACAAGAGTTGTGAAAGAAAATAGTGATATCAGACGGTTCAGGGACAGGTTAAAGATGTTACCAACTGGCGGTGAGTTGCTTTTCAGCGTGGAAATAGTGCCTCCGCACGGAACTAACTTTGACAAAATATTGGAGATTGCTCGTTCGTTTGCGCCGCATGCATGTGCGCTAAACATTCCTTCAAACCCGATGTCAAAGCTTAAAATGAGTTCTATAGCAGCTGCGCATATCATCCAGAATCGTCTTGGAGTAGAGGCAATTCCGCACATAACGTGTCGCGATTCAAACGTTTTGGGTCTACAGTCGGAACTTCTCGGAGCAAGTGCTCTGGGGCTACAAAACTTGCTCATAATTACAGGTGACAGGCCTGAAGTCGGTGACCATCCACAGGTGAAACCCGTGTTTGAGATAGGTTCTCTTGAACTTATACGTCTTGCAAGACGTCTGAATAACGGTGAAGACGCAGTGGGACAGAAACTAAACGGAAATACTGATTTCTTTATCGGCGTGGGAGCAAATCCACTTGCTCAGGATATGGATGATGAACTTGAGCGCTTGTCCAGGAAAAAAGAAGCAGGTGCCGGATTTGTTCAAACCCAGCCGGTTTTTGAGACCGATAGAGTTATAGAATTCTTAAAGAAAGCGCGGCCGATCGGTATACCTATAATGATAAGCATTATGTTCCTCAACGATAAAATGGTCAATTACTTTACCAGTGGAAAAAGTGGTATACACATACCTGAAAGTGTGGCAAAGCGAATCACTCAAAATGGCGCAGATGGCATGCTTGAGACGGCAAAGGAAATAGTAAGCGCATTGAAGGGATATGTGAGTGGCTTTCATCTGATGCCAATAGCACAGCAGGAACTGGCACTAAAATTCCTTGAATATGAGCAGTGATAAGCGCATCGCTGTTGCAATGAGCGGCGGCGTTGATTCTTCAGTAGCTTGCGCTCGCCTTATAAACGATGGATGGGAAGTAACAGGGGTCTTCTTCGTATTTACCGACCATAATCTCAATGACAAAGAAGATGTCTCAAATGTTGCAGGAGAACTCGGGATACCTATCCATACAGTAGACCTTCGGCAGAAATTCAATAATATTGTGGTATCTACGTTTGTTAGCTCGTACCGCTCCGGTATAACTCCAAACCCATGCGTGTGTTGCAATGGACAATTGAAATTCCCGGCGCTTGCGCAGTTTGCAAATGATATTGGCGCGCAGTGGATTGCTACAGGCCATTATGCGCGTATCGGTAAGGACGTCAAAACCAACCGTTATTACGTTCAAGTGCCCCGCGATTCAAGCCGTGACCAGTCCTATTTCCTCTATCAGCTGACACAGGAAATACTTTCACGGCTTGTGCTCCCGCTGGGAGATGCGACGAAAAATGATGTCAGGCGTCTTGCGCGTGAATATGGATTAAAAGTAAGCGAGAAACCGGACAGCCAGGACGTGTGTTTTCTTGAACATGGGCGCTATGTTGATTTTCTCAAAGCACATGGCGGAATTGGCGAACCGGGTCCGGTAGTCGGGACACATGGGAATGTCATTGGCGAGCATGATGGTCTCGCAATGTACACGATTGGTCAAAGACATGGTATCAGATTATCTCGAGGGAAACCCTTGTACGTAGTCGGGATAGATAAGAATAAAAATACTCTTATTGTTGGAGACGTAAGCGAACTGGAAGTATCTTCATTTAGAGTCGGTGGGTTTGAGCGTATGGCGTTGGCGGAAGGACAGCAGGAATTCAGGGCACTCGTGAAGATCAGGTCCAGGAGTAAGACAGTAGATTGCATGGTTAAGCGGACAAACGGGGAGACGTGTTCGGTGTGCCTGGATTATCCGGAGTATGCAGTAACACCGGGTCAGTCAGCCGTGTTCTATGACGGGGATAAAGTTCTCGGCGGCGGGATAATCGCATTATAGATATGAAACTTGGCGTGAGTTATTTTGGTAATAAATTTGTGAGGCACGCGCGCGAGGATTTCGCTGATATGGTCAGACACAACTGTAACTTTGTTGTTCTTACTTTCAGCGAAAACGATGCGCAGTACTATGCTGGTACATTTCGTAAGATTGTGCTGGCAGCGCACGATGCCGTGCTTGAGGTATACATTGACCCGTGGGGTGTTGGTGGAGTTTTTGGCGGGGAGGCGTACTCTGGATTTCTGGTAGAGCATCCACAGGCACGTCAGGTTACTGCTATGGGACTGGCACTTCCTGCTGCATGCATAAACAACCCGGCGTTTCGCAGGTTTCTCAAAGGTTGGCTTGCAACGGCACTTTCTCTTGGTGCAGACGGGATATTCTGGGATGAGCCGCATTTTTACTTTGAGCGGCACGGCTGGAGGACGGGTTGCTGGTGCCAGTACTGCCGCAAGAAATACTGGCAGTATACCGGAGAAAAAATGCCGGGGACATTGACGCAACCGGTAAAAAGGTTCCGGCATTACTCCTGGGTAGTGCTTCTTGCCGAACTTACACGTACCGCATCACTCAAACAGCATCGTAATATCGTATGCTTTGTGCCACCAGGCGAAAAGGGCAGGTCTGGAATCACAAACTGGAAAGACATAGCAGTACTCAAATCTGTGGATATGATTGGTTCAAGTGTGTACTGGTTTGCGGCAGGGATACCACTGGAGATAGTTGTTCCAGGGGTGGTTGTGCCACTTACTGCTGCTGTACGCGGTGCCGGTAAGGAGACGCTTGTATGGCTGCAGGGGTTCGGGGTCCCAAAAGGCAAGGAAAGACAACTAAAAAGAGGAGCCCATCTTGCGCGGTCGCTTGGTGCAGACCATTTTGCCGTATGGTCATACCGCGGGAACGAATGTATGTCAGCGCTTGCTTCTGAATGTCCAGAAAAAATATGGGAAACGGTTGGCGAAATATATGGGAAAATTTCCGCCTGAACTGTCAGAATATCATAAAATATCAAAAGTCATAAAGCGTAGCGGCAAAATCGTATCGTTTGACCGCAACAAGATTACAGATTCAATATTCCGTGCTGCGCTGGAGGTAGGAGGTGAAAATCGCGAGCGCGCGGAACGCCTGACCGATGAAGTGGTTAAACTCATAAATAATACCTATCACCCTGATTCTCCGGTAACTATAGAAGATATTCAGGATCTTGTAGAGAAGGTTCTTGTAGAAAATGGCCACTACCGTACTGCGAAAGCATACATTCTCTATCGCGCAGAGCACGCGCGTTTGCGCGAGCATAAAGAGATGCAAATTCAGATTGACGATAATGTTCCATACAAAGTCCTCTGGCGCGTGTATACCTGGAACGTTGACCATGGGTGTGACACAGTTGAAAACCTGAACCGCACTATAAACGAGGGAAAGTTTGCTAGGTTGGTAGGAGATGCAGAGCAGGCATATCACCAGGAAATAGAGAGAGTTGCGGAGCGTATACTGGAACGCCGGGATAAAATTCGGTTGATTATCGTAGCTGGTCCATCCTGTTCCGGAAAAACCACCACGACAACAAAAATAGGCGAAGCTCTTAAAAATCATGGCATAGTATTCTCGTTAGTCAATGTTGATAACTACTTTCTGCCTCTTGACCAGCAGCCGAAAGACGAATACGGTGATTACGATTTTGAGACACCGCAGGCGCTCGACCTTCGCCTGATAAACGAGCATCTTTACCGCCTGGTGATAAAAAGAGAGGAAATCCAGATGCCATGCTACGACTTCAAAACAGGCGGACGGAAGAAAGAGACCGTGTCGCTTCGTTTGAAGAACAACGAGATTCTTTTAATTGACAGTTTACACGGTCTTTATCCCGAGATGACTGTGTCACTTCCTCAGGGAACGAAATTTAAGTTCTACATAGAGGCACTCTGCCAGATAAAAAATGCAGGCGGAGAATTTGTGCGCTGGGCTGACTTAAGGATGCTCCGCAGGATGGTTCGTGATTCCTGGAACCGTGCCTATAACCCGGAGAAAACAGTTGGCCACTGGCATTACGTCAGGCGGAGCGAGAAGACGCATATCGTGCCCTTCATAAATAAAGCGGATTACGTCTTTAACGGCGCACTGCCATACGAACTTTCAATTTACAAGAAGTTTTTGTCCAGCTGCCTGCCCGCAATTGTGGAGAAGTACGAATTGGACTCCCGGAAAACCGATGCATTTATTCGCGCAAGACGCGTTTATGAATTGCTCAAGTCCCTAAAAGAGGGAGATGTTTCGGTAATTCCTCATAACTCGTTATTGCGCGAGTTCATCGGTGGTTCAAGTTATAAGTATTGAACCTATACAACAACTTGACTTTCACTTATCGCCTGCTATAATTGTTAGAGAATGGAATAAATATGAACTCTCTTGCTGAATTTATCGCTACTGGTTTCTATGCTGGCCGTGCGCCAAAGATGCCGGGTACCATTGGAACACTGCTCGCACTCGTAATATACCTCTTCCTGCCTGTCGGTCCACAGTTTGTAGTATTCTACTGGGTCTGGTTGATTATCTGGATAATAATCGGTACTTGGGCAGCGCATCAAGTCCAGTCAACAACCGAACTTCGTGACCCGCCATACGTAGTCATTGATGAAATGTGTGGTTTCTTTGTTACAATGGCGTTCCTGCCAAAGAGTTTTGGCCTGATAGTGCTTGGTTTTGCTATTTTCCGCCTGCTTGACATATACAAACCATTCGGCATAAGAACAGTTGGCATTCCAAAAGGTGGCGTTGGTATAATGGCAGATGATATCTACGCCGGGATGGTTGCCAATCTTATATTGCAACTAATACACGCTTTATGACTTTGTAGATACCAGCGAGGGCCCAGCAATTACAAAAGGTCCTCCATAAAAGAGGGAGGAAAAAATGGCAGAACGTTCAGTGAAGCAAGACAAGCAAGAGCTTGACGCCGGCCGCAAGAAGGCACTGGAAGTCGCAATAAGCCAGATTGAAAAACAGTACGGCAAGGGCAGTATAATGCGGCTTGGTGCTGGCCAGGTGTACAGTCCGGTTGAAGCGATACCCACAGGTTCACTCGCGCTTGACATCGCAATTGGCATTGGCGGCGTGCCGCGTGGTCGCGTAATAGAAATCTATGGCCCCGAAGGTTCTGGTAAAACCACGCTTGGACTCCAGATTGCTGCGAACGCACAGAAAATAGGGGGAGTTGCAGCATTTGTAGATGCAGAACATGCAATGGACCCTCTCTATGCGCAGAAAATTGGAGTAAATATTGAAGACCTGTTGATATCACAACCTGACAATGGCGAGCAGGCCCTGGAGATAACCGATACGCTTGTCCATAGCAGTGCAATTGACGTTATAATCGTTGATTCGGTAGCAGCGCTTGTTCCTCGTGCAGAGCTTGAAGGTCAAATGGGCGATACAAATATAGCCTTACAGGCGCGATTGATGTCTCAGGCTTTGAGGAAGCTCACTGCTTCAATCCAAAAATCCCGCACCTGCGTAATATTCGTAAATCAGATACGGGAAAAGGTCGGGGTCTTCTTTGGAAACCCGGAGATAACCCCGGGCGGCCGCGCACTGAAATTCTATGCGTCGGTGCGTCTTGACATAAGACGGATTGCGCCAATAAAACAGGGTGACAGTATTATCGGCAACCGCGTCCGCGTAAAAGTTGCGAAGAACAAAGTTGCTTCGCCTTTTCGCGCGGCAGAATTCTCAATTTACTTTGGAGAAGGCATTGACCGGGAAGAATCGCTTCTTGATGTCGGCGTTGAAAAAGGCATCGTACAGAAAAGTGGCACATGGTATCTCTATAATGACCAGCGGCTTGGCCAGGGGATTGAAAACGCCAGAAATTATTTGAAAGAAAATCAATCTCTTGCCCTGGAAATAGAGCAGAAAATCCGCGAAGCAGCGTTCGCCCCGTCTGGCAAAAGTTGAACGGATTACTTGAACAGTTCATATCCTTCATCCGAGCTGAGCGTGGACTATCTCCTAACACCGTAAGCGCATATCAGTCAGACATAGAAAAATATCTGCATTATCTCGGTGACCGGAATCTTGAGCCGTTAAAGGTATCGACCGAAGATATTAAAAAATTCCTCTCCGTGGAACGTCCTGGACATGCAGTAACTTCCCTTGCACGCTTTATCGTCTCGCTAAGAACATTTTATCAATTCCTTCTTATAGAACGGTTAATGCCGGATAATCCAGTCTCAAGGATTCACCTTCCGAAGCTCGGGTTCAGTATTCCGGGGGCGCTGACAGAATCAGAAGTGGAACGCTTGCTTACAATCCCCGACGATGGCGATGCAAGAGCAAAGCGTGACCGCGCACTGCTTGAGCTAATGTATAGTTCAGGCCTGAGAATTTCAGAAGTTGCGGGATTAAAAATATCTGACGTGAACTTGAATAATGGTCTTGTCCGTGTACTTGGAAAACGAAACAAAGAACGTCTCGTGCCGTGCGGTAGAGCAGCAATAAAGACAATAAAGGAATGGCTTGGGATTTGCAAGCCACAACCCGGCGATTACCTGTTCCCTGGCCGTGGTAACAAACAGTTTTCACGTGTAGGCATCTGGAAGATTGTTAAGCACCATGCAAGCCGTGCAGCTATAACGACACACCTCACGCCACACACGCTAAGACACTCGTTTGCAACGCATCTTTTACAGCACGGCGCTGATTTAAGGTCAATACAGGAAATGCTCGGCCACGCAAGCATTGCAACAACACAGATATATACACACGTAAGCACCCAGCAGCTCAGGACTCTCCATCGCCGCTACCATCCTCACGGTTGAACGTGAAAATATTTACAATTTCCCTTGGATGTGCCAGGAACCTCGTTGACTCAGAATCGCTGCTCGGAGATTTACTCTCTGATAAATCCAACTCGCTTGTAACATCCAGGTCAAATGCAGACGTCATTATAATAAACACGTGTGCGTTTACCAGAGAAGCACGAACGGAAAGCTTGCAGGCGATTTCTTCTATATCAGAGTCCAAGTCGCGCAACCAAATACTCATCGTCTGCGGATGTCTTCCGCAACTACAAAAGAGAGAACTCTTCCAGCGTTTTCCAGAGATAGACGCTGTATTTGGCAGCGCAGATTTCAAAAAAATCAGAGACGTTCTACCTGCGATTGTAAACGGTAGCCGCATTTTTGAAGTATCCCATCCTCCTCTATTCCTGCGTACCGCGTCAATGCCTCGCCTCATCTCCACCCCGCCTTCATACGCATATCTAAAAATATCTGAGGGTTGTTCAAACCACTGCTCGTATTGCCTTATTCCGTATCTTCGTGGCGAACACCGCGCACGTTCGGTTGATGATATTGTCACAGAAGCAAAACAACTTCTCAAACTCGGTGTCCAAGAACTTATACTTATCGGTCAGGATACCACTCTTTACCATGACAGCACGGGCGCTGACCTGGTTTGCTTACTTGAACAACTTGAGCGCTTGCGTGGTTTGAAGTGGATTCGCCTTCTCTATACGCATCCAGCACACTTTAGCATACGGCTAACCAATGCATTTGGTAGGTTTGAGAAACTTGTAAAATATATTGACATACCAATCCAGCACACGCACGACGAGATTCTGAAGAGAATGAACCGCCCTTCTTTTGCTCTGACCAGGCGTGTTATAGATGAACTTCGCGCGCGAATACCGGATTTATCTTTGAGGACAACGGTAATTGTTGGCTTTCCAGGTGAGACGGACGAACATTTCAGGAAACTCCTTAAGAACGTAGAGGAAATTCAATTTGACTGGCTCGGCGCTTTCAAATACTCAAAAGAACGGGGTACAGGTGCATACAAAATGAAAGCGCAGGTGCCTTCAAAAATAAAAGAAAAACGCTGGCAGCAGATAATGTCTGCTCAGCAAAAAATCACCTTCAGGAAGAATCAATCAAGGATTGGGAAAACACTTCCTGTGCTGGCAGACACTGCGAAAGAAGGGCATTCTACGTTTCAGGCACCTGAAATAGACGGGAAGGTAATTTTTAAGAGGCGTCGTGACCCTGGTGCCATACTAAGGGCCCGCATAACCGGCGCCTCAGGATATGACCTTCTCTCATTCTAAAGGGCGTTGCCCGAAGAATCTCGCAGTTAGGCCTTTGTAGGGGCTTGATTTATCACGCCCGCCTATGTCATTGCGAGGCCAGCGTAGCTGGCCGAAGCAATCTCGTACCAGTACCTGTCATTGCGAGGAACGTAGTGACGAAGCAATCTCATCCCATGCAATCCTAATGCTTGTTATTCTGCTGGACTAAGGATTGGTGAAATGGTAAAATTAGGACCGGAAGACATTGATAGCAAGAGGATGTTGATTCATGTTAGTTCTGACCTTCAGCCAAAGGGTGGTATATCCGAACCGGGTTCGTCTATACCACCAAATCTCGAAGGATATGCGAAACTAAATTCGGATGTGAAAAAGTTATATGCAATTGGTCGCTTGAAAAGGAGATAAAAACATGAAGAAGAAAGAAACAGTTACAATAGATGGAGAAACCATTGAAATTAGAGGTTCTTTGACCCGAGATGAAATTGTGAAAAAAGTTGTAAACATATTTATTGACGCTGAAAGCCACCAGAGAGGACACGGAGTAAAGTTTCGTTACCCTGTGGAAAATTTATCAACTGGTGAGCAACTTTTTATTTTCAGACCAGCAGGTTTAAATAAATGGAATTTTGATTTCAAGGTAGAAGTACTGGAAGAATTTGGATTGGGGAAAGGGACACATGATGAGATCATATCGGATTTTCAGAACAAGAAACGGGAAAACCCACGAAAATTTAACGATTTATTAGATGCTCTCACTACCATCTGCAATTCCTCAGAAAATAATGTTGACCGAGTACTGGAAAATTGTCCTGATTTACAAACGGCATTCCAGACAGGAGCGAAAGTAGATGTTCTATTGAAAGTGGTAAAATGGATGTTTATTATGGAAGATATTGTTTATTGGAATTACAAAGGCCGAGCAATGTTATATAATGCTATAAGGGAGGCATAGATATGACTAAGAACAATATTGAAAGTTATCTGAATAAAGTGTTCTTAAGAGATATCATGGAGCTTTTGAAAGAACTCCCGGATAAGTGTGTTGATATGGTTTATGGGGATCCTGATTATAATGTTGGGATAAAATATGGAGATAAGTCTTATACCAAGACCTTTGAGGAGTATATTGAATGGTATATTGAATTAGCAAGGGAGTCCCTGAGGGTATTAAAAGACACAGGGAATATGTTTTTAATAAATTATCCAAAACAAAATGCTTATTTAAGGGTGGGATATTTAGATGAAGCATGCTATAAAGTTTCTGACTATGCTTGGGTATATAATACAAATGTAGGGCACACTCCAAAGCGGTTTACTACGGCCCATAGAAGTATTTTGCATTGTCGAAAGACAAGAGACAATAAATTTTATAAAGACAATATTGCGGTCCCATATAAAAATCCCACAGATAAGCGAATTTTACAAAACTTGGCAAATGGCTCAAAAGGAAGAATGCCCTATGATTGGTTATATTTTGATTTAGTCAAAAATGTAAGTAGAGAAAAAACATTCCATGCCTGCCAGATACCACAAAAACTTTCTGAGATGTTAATTAAATCTTGCACGATGCCTAAAGATATTGTTTTAATTCTTTTCGGTGGCAGTGGTTCTGAAATAGAAATCTGTAAGGTGCTCAACAGACAATATATTTCTGCTGAAATAGACGAAAAATATTATAAAATGATTCTTAACAGGTTAAGTAAAGGGAAAATTGAAGAAAAATATCGGCTAAATATGAAAAAATACGAAATCAAGAATATCCAAACACAACTCACGCTTCTTGAAGAACAAAAAGAATATTTAGTTGCGAAGGAGAAAAGATAAAATGGCAGGAAGCGACCAACAGCGTATAACACAGCATAAAAGGTTCGTGCTTTGTTCAGTAATTGCGGGACTTAGCCCAGCCCAGTGATGAAGCAAGCTCTCACACTTTAAACAAACAACCCAAGGAGGTTCGCATGAAAAAACCAGTCCCGGTTTCATCTGCAAACCGGCTCATAAATCACGGTCCGGTCATTCTGGTAACATCACAATATAACGATGCGAGAAACATCGTAACGCTTGCATGGAATACGCCCGTCTCGCATAGCCCGATGCTTGTTGCAATCGCAATAGCGAAGAATCACTACTCCAACGGACTCGTCACCAAAAGCGGTGAATTTGTCATCAACGTACCTAACGTTGACCTGTTGAAGCAAGTCCAATATTGTGGTTCTGTTTCAGGCCGTGACGAAGACAAGTGGAAGAAATCAGGCCTGACAGCAGAACCGGCGCAGAAAGTCAAACCGCCTCTCATCAGAGAGTGCATAGCACACTTAGAGTGTAAGGTGGTAAAGACAACTCCGTCTGGCGACCATTCTTTGTTCATTGGCCAGGTTCTCGCTGCATCCGCAGAAGAAGGCCTATTTGACGAAATCCTTAACACAGATAACCCACGCGCAAAAACGCTACATCATCTCGGCGGCGATTTCTACACAGTGCCTGGCAAAAAAATCCAGCCGTAGCACCCTTCCTGTCCTGGCGTCACTGATTCACTTCACTTTTTACGCCTGATGTGGTAGAATTAAGCTATTATGTGGCGTTCCGTCCATAAGCGTTTATCTCTTTTTTATTTCCTGCTGTTATCACCCGGGTTATGCCTGTTGTTTTTTCCTGTTTCTGCTCAAGCAGAGCACCCACGCCACATATTCCTTCCGACCGGCTTTTATGCACCGATTGTAATAAACCAGATTGATTCAGCAACCTCAACGATAGATGTCCAGATGTATCTTGCGCACTATGACCAGGGTGACGGGACGCCAATGGTAGAAGCAATACTTGACCGCCTTATAAATGCCGGAGAGCGTGGTGTAGACGTCACGGTCACGCTGGAAGACACGCAGAAATTCAACAGCCACGATGCATACGAGTATCTGACATCTTCCGGAGTAACCGTGCGTTATGATTCTCCGGAAGTTTACCTTCATACAAAATGTATCACTTTTGACGACCGCACTCAAATAGTGGGAAGCAATAACTGGACAGAACCAGGGCTATCAGCAAACAACGAAGCAGCGGTGCTCGTAGACCTTCAGCCGGCACCTGACACCTACGAAATTATCGCAGGTACGGAATATCTCCATACCTGCATCTCTCTAATCAATAACGCAGAGGAGTCAATTGATTTCATCATTTACAATTTTGATTACGTCCCATCGAATCCGGATGCACCAGGAAGCCGCATAGTTGAAGCGCTCATCGGAACAATCAAAAGAGGCGTTAAGGTGCAAGGCATTATAGATTCATATTATGGTGAATTCTCTGCAAAGAATTCAGCTGCATACAATGCGCTTCTTGCAAGTGGCGCATCAGTTTATTACGACCCGCCTGGTGTAGTAACTCATGCGAAAATGCTCATAGTAGATTCAAGTCGTGCTCTTGTTGGAAGTGCAAATTGGACACGGGAGTCACTCTGTAATCCGGGAGAGATGTCGGTCCTGATAAACTCGTCAGAATTTGCATCTTCTGCACTTGAATATTTCAATTCAATACTTATAGAGAGTAAACGCGCCGCATTTGAAGGCCCCGAGCAAATACTCATACCTTACTCATGGCTCGCGCCACCAAGCGGCCGAGAACCTGGCGGTATTATCAGGCAACTCTGGGATAGAAAGGCAGATAAGGCACTCAGCGTATTCCTCTATCTTCTTTATTGGGCGCAAATAAACCATACAAATCATTTTTCGCTCACTTACGAAGAACTTGGTGACGCTATGGGTTATAGATCTACGCCAGAGCATCCAATATCAATCCATAATTTTCAGAGTCGTGTAAGGGAATGGCTGGTTTCACTTGACCGTCTCGGTGCAATTGAGTACCAGGAAGAAGGGCGGTGGATAACCCTGCCTGATGATGCTTTGGAACGTGATCATTCTGTTTGTTTTGGCATTCCTTGCACATTTTGGGAATACGGGTGGTACAGAAAACTTGGTTTCAAGGAGACTTACTTCTACCTCATAGACTGGGTCGAATATACCAGAAGCAGTGAAAAACCAATATGGTTTGCGAGTGGTGAGCAAATCCATCAACAATATGGTATAAATACAGGAGCTGTTGGTAGAGCAGTTCGAGAATTGCACAGGCTTAACCTCATAGAAGTGATGCATGACATTCCCGCCACAGACCAGCCGTTTTCAGAACGTCTCGCAAACCGTTATCTGGTGGACATCCCGTGGTCAGAAGATGAATTTCAAGCAAGACTCAAGCAAGAGATTGACCAGCACGGTGTGCAACTTATCCAGTTTGCTCAAGAAATGGCAACTAAAATAGATGACCCGTATGATATAAATGCAATTACTGATTTCATAGGTCTGACAAAGACGTATGGACAGACAGCAGTCCGTCAAGCAGTAGAAAAAGCAACCTCGCTTTCTTGGGGAAATGGAAAGTGGGAGATACGGTATATAGCCGGCATACTCAAGAAGGGATACGGAAAGTGATATTTAATATAACAGGAGGAATCCACGATGGAGCTTACTACAAAACTGACACCGGAAGAGCAAAAACTTATCTCAAAACTTGCAGATGCGCGCGACTCAATCCTTTCGCAACTAAGGCGCATAATTGTCGGTCAAAAGGATGTTATTGACCAGCTCCTGATTGCTCTTTTTGCAAGAGGTCATTGTCTAATAGTAGGCGTGCCAGGTCTTGCTAAGACCCTGCTTGTCAATACGATTGCGCAGATTCTTGGCCTCAAGTTCAGGCGGATTCAGTTTACTCCAGATTTGATGCCGTCGGATATTACAGGAACTGATGTGATTGAGGAAAACGTTAGCACAGGCAGGCGCGAGCTCAGGTTTATCAGTGGCCCGATTTTTGCAAACGTAATTCTTGCTGATGAGATAAACAGGACTCCGCCAAAAACGCAGGCGGCACTGCTTCAATCAATGCAGGAATATTCAGTAACCATAGGTGACAAAACATATTCACTTGACCCACCTTTTTATGTCCTCGCCACGCAGAACCCAATAGAGCAAGAGGGCTGCTATTCGCTACCTGAGGCACAGCTTGACCGTTTCTTTTTCCAGGTGAACATTGATTATCCGTCACCTGCCGAAGAGATAGAAATCGTCCAGAGGACAACTACGGTTGAAATTCCATCGGTAGAACCGGCATTCAAAGCGCCGGAGATATTAAAACTACAGGATATAGTGCGCGAAGTGCCGGTTGCAGATAGCGTTGTCGAATACGCAGTGGAACTTGTCCATGCAACACGGCCGAAAAATGCCCAGTCGCCTGACTTTGTCAAAAAGTGGGTGAACTGGGGCGCAAGCCCTCGCGCTTCACAGTATCTCGTCCTTGGCGGAAAAGCGCGCGCATTGCTTGATGGACGCTATACTGTTTCAAAAGAAGACGTGCGTGCATTGGCATATCCTGTGATGCGGCACAGGATAATTCTCAATTTTGCAGCAGAAGCAGAAGGTGTACTTACAGACCAGGTAATAGAACGGCTTCTCGAACTCAAAAAGTGACACGAAGTGTCATTGCGAGGCCGCGTATGCGGCCGTGGCAATCCCATGCCAGTAAAGAGATTGCTTCGTCGCTAACGCTCCTCGCAATGACGGGTATAATATGCCATCTGTAAAAGAACGACTTACTCCAGAATTTCTTGCTCGTATCTCTCATATGGAACTGCGCGCGCGTATGGTTGTTGAAGGGCTTATCCCAGGGCTTCATCAAAGTCCGTTCCAGGGATATAGTCTGGAATTTGCGCAGCACCGGCCTTATGCGCCAGGAGACGAACTAAAACGCCTTGACTGGAAAGTATACGGTCGCACTGACCGCTTTTTCATAAAACAATTTCAGGAAGAAACGAACCTCCGTAGCTATATCATGCTTGACACAAGTGCTTCTATGAATTTCACTTCAGGAACGGTGACCAAACTACAATACGCAACTTACCTCGCAGCAGCAATCGCATACATCCTCGTTATGCAGGACGATTCCGTCGCGCTTGCTCTGTATGATAACAGGATAAAAGATTATCTGCCGCCGTTTCAGACAAAAGCGCATCTTGCACGTCTCTGGCAGCGGCTTGAAGATGTAACCGGCGAGGGAATCTCTAACATTAGCGCAGCAGTTAAACTCTTGAACCAGAATGCAAGGTGTCGCGGACTTGTAATAGTTCTTTCTGACCTGTTCGATGACCCGGATACGACTATTCAGGCACTAAGATACTTAAGGCATCATAAACACGAAGTTATTGTTTTCCACGTACTCGACCCCCAGGAAAGACGTCTTGGTGCCGAAGGTTATATAAACTTCGTGGATATGGAAACAGGCGAGCGTTTGCCTTGCGATGCACAAGTTGTGAAGCGCGAACACGATATGATGGTAAACAATTACCTGGAGCGCATGCGTTTAAGTTGCTTGTCTTCGGACATTGACTATTTCAGAGTTGATACTAATACAGAACTTGACCGCACGCTCGCAATGTACTTCGCACACCGTCAAGTAGTATAGCACCACTGTCATTCTGAGCAAGATGTCATTCTCAAGCGTTGCGAAGAATCCCATATAATGACTTTATCTTTCCTGAACCCTTTATATCTCTGGTTTATCCCGCTCGCTTCTATCCCGGTTATCATACATTTTCTTTCACGCACCAGGCCACGCGTTTTCCCATTCTCAACCCTTATGTTCCTTAAAACAGCAAGCACAAGGTCCTTGAGGAGGCACCGGCTGAGAGAAATCCTGCTTCTTGTCTTAAGGACGCTTGCAATTGCGTTCATAGTGCTTGCATTTGCGCGGCCGGTGATGCGTCTGATGCCACCCGCAGCAGGAAAGCACGCACTCTCAGTGGTGCTCGTGGTTGACAATTCATATTCTACCCGTGCAGTAGTTGAGGGCAGGACAGTTATGGATAGAATTATAGAAAGTGCCCAGCGGCTGATAGAGATGTGCCCCGATGAATCGGAACTCGGGCTCGTAACCGGTGGCGGCACGTCCGAAGTAATTCTGGCACTCGGCAGCCCGAGAGAAAAACTTAACCAGAGATTAGACGAGCTTCAGGCGACTTATTTCAGCGGAGACATAAAAGACGGTCTTGCTCTCGCATACCAGATGCTACAGGAAAAAAGTGAAGCAGACCGGGTAATTCTCGTTGTATCAGATGGCTGTCGCCACAACTGGGATGGTTTCACAAAAGAGGATATTCCATACTATACACAGGATGTAAGGGTTGTAGTTATACAGCCCTGTGGAGAACTGGAGAACCTTGCAATGAGGGACGTTGTGCTTTCTCCGGGTGGTTCTGTACGAACGGTTAAATTAACCGCCTGTGTTTCTAATACCGGTTTGCGTGTCAGAGGAGAAAGGCAGCTCACGTTGAGAGCAGCCAATTCAATTATTGCCCGTGGGTTTGCTGGCGGGAATGACGAAATAATACAAAAAGATTTCTTTATTCAAAAGCCCCAGAGTAGTTATCAGATGCTTGAGGTATCTCTGGAGCGTGACGCTCTGCCGGTTGACGACGTATTCTGGGTTCAGGTACCTCCCCAGCGTACGATAAAAGTGCTCGCTGTAGATGGCCAGCCAGGGCTCTCGCAGTACCAGAGTGAACTTTACTTTTTCTCGCTCGCTCTTTCTCCCGAACGCGGGATTTCCAATGTGGAGGTTCATCCTGTCAGCGTAGACCAATTAAAACCATCTGCTCTGGAGCAAAACGAAATCCTCGTGCTTGCAAACGTCAAAGAATTGCCAGAAGGAGCAGTGGAAGCAATAAGAAAGTTTATGGAGCAAGGCGGTGGGGTCCTTGTAAGCGCTGGCTCACAGCTTGCCGGCAGTGCTTCCTGGCTTGCAAAAATCTGGGGCAGTCCTCCGGGCACAGTTACAGAATTCCCTGCGGAAGGCGTAGTGGGTGAGCTTGCTCACCCCTCATTGTTACACCCAATTCTCTCCGGCTGGACAGACGATGACATCAAAGGGTTACAAGCAGCGTCAGTAACCAGAGTGCTGCGCACGGACATTGATGAAACAGACAGAATTATTCTAAAATGCGGGTCAGTCCCACTTCTTGTAGAGAGGCCTGTGCCTGTAGTTGGCGCTGGCCGTCTGTTATTCTTTGCGACAACTCTTGATAGGGAATGGACCTCGCTTCCGGCGTATCCGGTTTATGTGCCACTTATGCATCAAATTATCGGTTACCTTGCGCCTGGCAGAGGAGACCAACAGGTTTACTGCTTGAGAGTTGGCGATGAATTCAGTCAGCAGTTTCCGCCAGATAGCATGCCAGTGACTTTAAATGTTACAAGACCGGATGCAAAGAGAATGACAATGCTTGAGGAGATAACGCAAGGTTTTTCCGGTTTCAAATTCATCGTTGATGAACCGGGCATCTGGAAGATTGACTGGAGCAGGAAATCCGGTGAGTCAAGTAAAGCGGTCGTTGCTAATATGAATACACTCAGTAAAGAATCAGACCTCGCTATGGTTGAGACAAGACAATTGAAGCACATATTTGGTTCGACTCCGCTTGCTTATGTGAAATATGGGACCGATATGGAATCCCGGCTCAAGGCACTGCTTAGAGGAAGGGATGTCACTGGCACTTTTGTCTGGCTGGTGCTTGCATTGCTCGGATTAGAAATGTGGCTCAGAAGGTCCTGGCGTACCCATACGGCAGTCATACTTCTGTTGTTATTTTTCCTGCCATCCGTGGCGTTTGCTCAGGCAGGAAACCAGTTCGTTTTTACTCAACTCAAATATGACGGCAACTGGGACCCGTATCCTGCCAGCTGGGAAGAAATTATTTACTTCCTTGACGCAACTACAAGCATAAACCCTCTAAAAAAACGACAGGTCATTAGCTTAAAAGAGGATGAGCTCTTTCAGAGTCCGTGTTTCTGGATAACAGGTGACGTGAAATTTCCGCAACTTTCTGATGATGAAATAAAAAGTTTGAGAAAATATGTAGAGAGTGGTGGCACGATAATCATTGATTGTGCAAGTGGCAGCGCGCGCTCTGGTTTCGGACGCGATGTCAAATACCAGATGCAAAGAGTTCTCGAGGACTCGAAGTGGGAAAAAATCCCCGAGACACATGCACTGCTCAGGTCTTTTTATCTTATGCCGGAGGTTGTTGGCCGTGTTGCAACCCAGCGATGGCTTGAGTCCCTCAACTATCATGGCAGAGCTGCTGTTATTTTGAGCCCGAACGACGTTCTCGGCGTATGGTTAAGGGACACGCTCGGAAACTGGGTATATGAATGTACTCCTGGCGGAGAGACACAGCGGCTTGAAGCAATGAAACTTACGGCAAACATTGTGCTTTATGCGCTTACAGGCACATACAAGCAGGATATGGTCCATCAGCCATACATAAAACAAAAACTCCATGGCAGGTAAACAAAAATACATACTAATTGTCCTGAGAGTAGTTGCAATAGCAATCGTTCTTTTGATGATTGTCAACCCGCACGTTCGTTTTGCACAAAAATCCCAGGGGAAACCGCTTGTAGCAATTGCTGTCGATACCTCCAACAGTATGAGCATATCCGACCCGGTTAAACGTGCCGGCGTTGCAGAAGAAATCTTAAACTCGCAGGAAACTGAAAAACTCGCCGGCAAATTCCGGATAAGAAAATTCCAGTTCAACAGAGGCATTTCAGGCGAAAACCCCAATATCACAGACATCTCAAGAACACTTTCAGAGATAAAAAGAGAACTCGCAGGCGAACAGTTGCAGGCATTGTTGCTACTAAGCGATGGCCGCCAGACAGGCGGCGCAGATGCCGTCGGTGAGGCAGAAAGGTTCGGCGCTCCTGTGTATACCGTAGGTATCGGAAATCCTGCCGGCCTTCGTGACCTTGCAGTTAGAGATGTTAAATCGCCCGAGATAGCTTTCAGGAGGACTGAGTTTGGGATAGATGCCGTTATAGCACAGTATGGATTTGACGACAGTAACGTTACGGTTAACCTTAAAGAAGGGAAGGACATAATTGCAACAAGGCGTGTCAAATTAGATGAAAGCGAGAAAACCGTAAGTTTTCAGGTCAAAACAGAGAAACTCGGGCGGCATGACTATCTGGTAGAGATTCCTGTTTATAAAGGCGAGATGGTATCAAGAAATAACAGTAAACCTATTTCCGTCGAAGTCATCCGTGAAAAAACGAGGATTATGTATATATGCGGTCAGCCGGGATGGGAGTATTCTTTCCTGAGAGCTCATTTGAAGACAGACCCGAACATAGAGCTCGTGTCGTTTGTAATCCTCAGGAACCCGCATAACATCGCAATCGTGCCTGACGAGCAGCTGAGTTTGATTCCGTTTCCTGCACACGACATTTTTGGGAAGGACCTCTATGATTTTGATTTGATGATTCTTGAGAATTTTTCATACAGGCGGTTCTTCGATGCGTCGCTTCTTCAGAATATAAAGAAGTTCGTGATGGAAGAAGGCGGTGGTTTTTTGATGATTGGCGGTCAGGATGCATTTGGACAAGGTGGATACAAGGGGACTGGCGTAGAGGATGTGCTTCCTGTGGAGATTGCCGGCAGTGAGAAGATTATTGAAGGAAGGTTCAAGATGCGGGTCGTTGCACCCCAACACCCGATTATGCAGCTTGGCGCAGGTTCCGGTGAAACAGAAGCGATATGGGCTAAGATGCCGATGCTTGATTTCATCAATGCGGTTGTCCGGCCGCGGCCGGGTGCCGTCGTGCTCGGTGCCCATCCGTTTGAGAAAAATGAGCACGGTAATTTACCCGTTGTTGCTGTCTGGCAATGCGGTAAGGGCAGAACAATGGCTGTAACGACTAATTCAACCTGGCGGTGGAGATTTCTCGCTCACCAAGAAGGTGCCGGCTATTTGTATTATGACAGGTTCTGGAGGTCCGCAGTAAGGTGGCTTGTGCAGGCGCCTGAGTGGAAGCAAGTGCAGGTTTCGGTTGAAAGGGGCGAGGTGAACGCAGGGGATAGGGTGGACATAAAGATATTGGTGAGGGACGAATATGGGAGGGGGGTGGCGCGGCTGCCAATACTCACGCTGGAGGGGCCTGACGGGAAGAGAGTAAACCTTGGTAAGCCCGTTGAGGTAACAGGCACGGTTGGCGAGTATTGGGCAA
>Ga0210056_1000904_pt1 | contig 25638 bp, 29 predicted proteins | sample CryGeyCG2014_080_2_FD_183965 | JGI IMG/M metagenome (GOLD analysis project Ga0210056, IMG submission 183965) | Groundwater microbial communities from aquifer - Crystal Geyser CG07_land_8/20/14_0.80 (SPAdes) (version 2) | ecosystem: Environmental > Aquatic > Deep subsurface > Groundwater | place... | reverse complement strand
AAAACCATTTTAGTTCAATCATTTTTCTAACCATGCTGAATAAACTATATTAACAACACAGTCTTAATATTATATAGGTGAATAAAATATGGATGAAAAATGTGTGAGTTGCAGGAAAAGAAGCTGCCCTATGAAAAAGATGGGGAAACTGGAAAAGAATCTGATGAAATGGTTCAGGGCAGAGAAAATCAGCCTTCCAGAAGGTGCACTGCTGACAGAAAAATGCCTTGACAAGATAACTGAGAAAATATTGAAGGAGCGGAAAAAGGACAGGGATGCCATAGTACTGCTCAGGATGAGAAGGGCGAATCTGGGTTTAAACACCGAGGTGGATGAGGATGTAGAGGATGGCATTGATGAGGAAGAGGGCAGAGAGCATATGAAAAACAGGAAAGAAAAGGAAAACAGGGAAACATGGTGGTACATAGGATGAAAAAGGTGATTAGAAATGGGCGGATTTGGCACTGGCATGGCTGTGGGTGAAATGCATGGAGAGAGAAAACTTGCGGAGTATATCCTAAAAAATTTTAAAACCTCAGATGTTCTGCAAAACTTTCTCCTTCAGATAAAAGCAGGGAAAACAATAGGTCAACTTGAAAAGGGGACAAAGGAGGAAATAATCGGTGTTAAAGAGGAGGAGAAGGAGATAGCTCCACTTCTTCCTGGGTGGCTAGAAGAGGTAAACGAGGAAACACGTGAAATGGTGGTAAGTAGAATAAAGCAAGCAAAAGATTTGAGGATAAGTGAGAAAGCACAGTTTATCGTTGATGCTATGGGAAACAAAGATGGGGTGGTATTTAAAAAAATAAAGTTAGAAATTGAACATGGGGGTGCTGTCATCCGATGGAAAGGCGAAATCGTTTATTATCGACATTTGGGTTCCATAGTTGTTTTCAAACAAGAGAAAGAGTGGCTAGAAAGCTTCAACACCTGCTATGAAACAGCAAAAAGGGCTTTTGCTGAGAAAATGGGGAAGAATTTCTCAAAGTAACAATTGAAAAACGGATACAGTAATATCTGTTTTTAATAAAAAACAATATAACACAATAAAGCAATATGAGGAACTGATAGTATGCCTAAAATCAAAGCAGTCGCATTCGACCTTGACAGCACGCTTATAGATTTTATAAAACTGAAAAAAATGTGCTGTGAGCAGGCAGCAAGTGCCATGGTTGACGCAGGGCTAAAGATGCCTGTCGAATATGTTTCAAAAAGACTCATGAAAACATATTTTGACGTGGGGATAGAATCAGACAAGGCATTCTCAATATTTTTGTTTGACGCGCTTGGAAAAATAGATGACAAAATACTTGCTGCGGGTGTACAGGCTTATCTAAAAACAAAGAATGCTTTTCTTGAACCGTATCCAAATGTGATACCAACGCTTATCGGTTTGATAAAGAAAGGGTACAAACTTGGTGTTGTCACGGATGCGCCCAGGCTGAAGGCATATCAACGTCTTTCTGCAATGAAGCTTGTTCATTTCTTTGACATTGTTGTAGCGAAGGAGGATACTGGTAAAGGAAAATATGATGAGATGCCATTCAAAATGCTCTGCGAAAAACTGAATGTTAAACCGGATGAGGTTATGATGGTTGGCGACAACCCAAGGCGGGATATAAAAACACCTAAAGGGATGGGAATGAAAACCGTCCTGGCGAAATACGGCATGCAGGAAGAACCGGGTAAAGATACAGTAGATGTTGAGCCTGATTACACGATTGAAGATATTTCAGGGTTGCTGGAATGCCTTTAGTATGTGAACTCATCTTTTTGGTTGCTTGAAATTATCAAAAATGATAATTTTATAAGGATGAAAAGTATAAAATGCGTATTTTATATCATATATGCCAGAAAACATTATATATTACATGTGTCTTACAAATTATTGGTGATTGTAATATGTCAAGTGAGGTTGTGAACTTCAGGACAACACCTGAACTGATCAGGCAGATGCAGAAGATTGTAGATAGTGGATACTACAGGAATAGGACTGAGGCAATGAATGATGCGATTCGCCTCCTTGTCAGGAGATACATGGCGGTTAGGGTGAGACAGAAAATTTTCAAAACAAGAAGAAAACTTGGCAAATATAAAGGGGATTTGACAGGTGCGCTGATAACCACAAGAAATGAGGAATGGTGATGAAGTATTACATTGATGCTTCTGTTGTTGCAAAATGGTACAAGGAAAAGGAGGAGTTTGAGTCTGAGGCATTAGAGCTGCTTGATGATGTTGTGGAATTTGATGTAACAGGTGTTACCTCCTCACTTACGATATTAGAACTTATTAGGGCGCTCCAGAAAATTAATATTCAGGAAAAACTAATAAAAGAAAGCCTGTCAAGTCTGGACAGTTTGTTTAAAACCTGTCTTATAAAAACAGGTATTTCAGATGAATGCGTTAATCTGTCAAAGGAGCTGATGCTTTCTTTGAGACTTTATGCATCGGATTCCATACATTTATCATCAGCAATTCTTGAGGACTCCGACAGGATACTCACATCTGATTCTGAGCATATGCTAAGAAAAAATGTTGTAAAAATGTTCTCAAAAAATTATGGAATCGATATTTTGCACATAAAAAACTACAAATAATTCCACAAACTCTATATCCTCCTAATCTTTTCATTGTTCAATGCTCACGCTAAGGGAAAAAATCATGCTTGCTCTGCTTGAGAAAAAGGAATGCTCAAGGAAGGAGCTCGCAGGTTTTTGGAGGGTTGCGCCGTCCCAGGTCTCAAGGATTATAAAAAAAATGATTAAAGACGGGAATGTTGAAAAAAACAGGAGGTATGTTATAGGCTCTGGCAGATTCAACGATTTCTACTCCCTGACAGCTGAAGGCATTTTTAATGCAAAAGAGTTCAAAGAAAAAGTCGGGAATACAAAAATAAGGGTGAAGGATAAAGGAAATCTCATGGAAAAGAGAATAAATGAAATTAACATGAATATTCTTGATGTTGTGTGCAGTGTTTCAAACAATGTTTTTGACCCTGAAAAAATTAGAAAAAAGTTTGTTGTGTCAGAAAATATTCCAAAATTCAGGTATTTTTTTGGAAGGGAAAACGAGATTAATGAAATAAAGGATTTTTTGAGGTCAGAATCAAAAATACTTGGGATAAAAGGCGTTGCAGGTATTGGGAAAACAACGCTTGGAGCAAAATTTGCGTCTGAGCATGGCGGAAACGTTTTCTGGTACAAGTTTGATGAATGGACTACATTACATGATGCTGTTAGAAATCTTGGAAACTTCCTGAAAAAAATAGGGAAAAACACTTTGAACTCGTATGTTAACTCAGATAAAGAACTCAGGATCAGTGAGGTTTCAATCATACTGGAAAAAGACATGAATAATGTTTTGGTGTTTTTTGATGACTGCCATCATGCAAAAGGAGAAGTTGTGTTATTTTTCAAATCTCTTTTAAGTGTTCTGGATAAAAAAAATGATGTTAAGGTTATAATGCTTGGGAGAAGCATTCCATTGTTTTATGACAGAAGGGATGTTGTTTTAAAGAAAAATGTGAAAGAGATGGAGATTTATGGGCTGGATGAAAACAGTGGTAAAAAACTGCTGGAACACAGAAAAATAGATGATGGTTCAATTGATGATATACTGAAGAATCTAAAAGGGCATCCTCTTTTTCTTGAACTTGCATCAGGGAATGCAAAAGGTGAGATAGACAGGTATCTGAGTGAGGAAATATTTTCAAAACTTGGTGAAAATGAAAAAAACGCGATTGGTCTTGCCTCTATTTTCAGATATCCTTTCCATTTTAATGTATTTTCTGAGAGTGGAATAGATTACTCTGTTGTTGAAGGCTTGGTTGAGAAATCCTTATTAAAACCGGATTTTTTCGTGCACGATTTAATCGGGAATTTTGTTTACCCACGACTTACGAAGGAACAAAAAACAAAGTACCATGGTATGGCAGGTTCATACTATGAGTCCAATGAGGACTGGATTGAATGCGTGCATCATCTCACAATAGCAAATCCTGACAGGGCTGCAGAAATAGCCGCTGAGAAGGGAGAACAACTCATAAGAAATGGTCATATTGATGATTTCCTGAGCATGCTGAATAAACTTGATGGTTATGGGCAGCAGAACGAACTACTCCTTATAAAAGGGGATATATTTGACATAAAGGGTGAATGGGATAAGGCGATGGAATGCTACAATCAGGCGTTGAAAGTAGCTGAAGGGAGGAAGAGGGAGGAACTAATAGCAAAATGCTGCCTAAAAATTGGAAACATACAGGAGAAAAGAAGTGAGTGGGATACTGCATTAGAAAATTTCACCAGATGCTTGGATGCATCCAAAAAAACTGCTGATTTTGGCGGGATGGCTGATGCGCATTATGGTATTGGATATGTTTGTAGGAAAACAGACCAGCTAAACAAGGCATTAGATAATTATAGCAAGTCATTGGAGTATTATAAAAAAGTTGATGACTTGTCCGGGATAGGGAAGACATACATTGCTATGGGGAGTACAATGATGTATAAAGGGGAATACGGCAACTCAATAAAATTGTTTCATAAAGCCCTTGATATGTTTGAAAGTCTGGGGAACAAATACGAGACTGTTAGGGTCTACAACAACATTGGCGCTGTTTACGGCAGAAGCAGAGATATAGATAATGCTATCAAGTATTATGAAAAGCAAATAAAACTTGCAGAAGGAATAGGATATGTTGAATTACTGGCATATGGTTTAAGCAATCTTTCATTAAGCTATGGGGAAAAAGGTGATGCTGACAGAGCCACGATTTATATTGAAAAAGCCCTCCCAATGGTTAAAAAGTTAGGTGATAAATACGTAATTGCTAACACATATGCCAATCTTGGGTGCATACTCTATCTTAAAAAAGACTGGAAAGGCTCCATTAAAAGTTTCAATGAAAGTGTTAGAATTGGCAAAGAAATAAAAAGTCTAGATAGTTTATCTATGACATATCTTGATTTCGCAAAAATGTACAAATCCAAAGGCGATAACATAAATGCAAAAAAGCAGTTTGAGAACGCCTTAAAATGTTATGAGAAACTTGGGAATAAGGAAAAGATTAAAGAAATTAAAAACGAATTGTTAGAATTGGAAAAGGGGTTGAGGAAATGTCAGAAAACTCGGATAAAAAGAAAAGTCTTGAAAAGCTGAAGGAAAAACTGAAAAAAATGAACAGACCTGAGGAGGAAATCACTGACAGCGAGATAAGTGTAATAGAGGCTGAGATAGAAAAGGTTGAAGAAAGAGAAGAAGAGGAAAAATTAGAGAAGGAATTAGGAGAAAAGAAAAAGGAGATGAGAAAAAATGGTAGTAGTAAGAGTGGAAACGATGAGAGTAAAAGGCGAAAACCTCAAAGCTCAAACGATGAGGGGTATGGAAATATGTAATAAACTGGTGAAAAATAATTGGAAACTCTATGAGTTTATACCAGAGGCTTATCATTTTGGTCCTGGCGGCAGTGTAAGTTATAAAAAGGACATTTCAAAAGCCGAAGCAGAAAAAGAGATGGGGGAGCTCGGCATTCTCGAAGAAGTGTGTATAAAAGAGGTAGAAGAAAAGGAAAAAGAAATAAAGGATGGGGGAAAAGGAAAAGAAGACGGAAAGCGACATAAATGAATGAATACGACATAATTACCCCCTATTTAGTTGGTGTTGTTTCAGCAGTTGTAGCAGCAATTGTTGTAAAGGTTATTTCGTCAAAAGCAGAAAAACAATATGAGTACAGATTAATAGAACCAGTATTTAAAACTATAACGCTTAGATGTCCTAATTGCAATAGAACATTCACAACAGGAGAAAAAACAAGACCTTTTAAACTCAGATGCCCGTACTGTGAGATAGAAGGTACAATAAAATAATTATTCTTTTAATATCTTACGGAAAAAAACCAAAGGTTTTTTTCCTAAGATTTTAGGAATTTGCAAGCAAATTCCGTAATATCCCAAGAACCTTTCCCATCAATTCTTCTATCCCTTCATTAGTTAATGCGGAAATCTTTAACCTGTCTGAATTTGTTTTTAAAATATCGCTTTTGTTCTCAACCTCAATTAGTGGGATATTAAATGTTTTTTTAATATCATCTAACAATTTTAATTGCGCATCCAGAGGATAACCGCAATGCCCAGTTGGGTCGATTATGAAAACAATCACGTTTCCAAGATATTTTAATGCGAGTATTGCCTGTTTTTCAATCTCACTCCTTTTTGCGAGTTCCCTGTCAAGCAGACCTGGTGTGTCAATCACCTGATATTTTCTGTATTTTATTTTGAAATGCCCGACAGAAACACCCTTTGTTGTGAAAGGATAAGCGGCAATTTTTGGTTTACCAGATGAGATTTTTCTGACTAAAAGGGATTTACCCACGTTTGGATAACCTGCAACAACAACTGTTGGAATGTTTTCAATGCATGGTATGTTTTGCAGTTTTTCTCTTACAGTGTTCAGAAACAGTAAATCGTCTGATACCTGTTTAACAACTGATGAAATCCTGCCATAAACCTCCTTTTTTTTGTTTTCAATAAATTTCTCATTCCTTGACCTTTTGATTTGCTTTATCCCTTTGTCTCCGATTTTTTTCACTGTTTTCCTGCACCAGTCAAGACTTCCAAGGGATTTTTTTATCCTTCCAACGCCTATAAGCAGGTCTGAGAGTTCAAAATAAAATCTGGGTACAGCATCAAAGTTAGGGAAGGATGAAACATACCCCTTCGTGGTTGTATCAATTGTGTCTGCTGCACTGCTTATTCTCGCAGCAGATGTTTTCCTTAGTCTAAATACATGTATTTTGTCCTCAACCTTGACCTTTGATGCCTTTCTGAAAGCCGTGTCTATTATTTCATCACTTGTCATTATTGTTCGAATTTTAGACATCCAAGATGACACCTCGTTCTGCATACTTAATGTTTTACCCCTATTTGTCGCAAACCTTTATACCCCTGTAAATAAATAGCAGCCGTATATGGAAAATCTTAGGGTATTGAAACATCTGGCTATAATGGGCGGCTTGAGGAATTTTGTCCCACTTTCATCAGGGGAACTGGCAAAAATGCTTGGGATAAGCCAGCAGTCAGCATCAAAAAAAATCCTTGAACTAATTGATAATGGAATAATAGAGAGAAGGCTCGGCGCTAAAAAACCTTTGATTAAAATAACAAAAAAAGGGCTTGGGTTGCTGCAAAAGGAATACGCAGAATATCAGCGGATGTTTGAGGCATTGAAAAAACTATCTGTGAAAGGGGTTGTAATAAGCGGTATGGGTGAAGGCAGATACTACCTGACATTGAAAGGATACAAAGACCAGTTGAAAAGAAAACTGCGTTTCAGTCCATATGAGGGAACATTGAATCTCAGGATATCCCCTGGTGAATCCAGCAAACTGAACATTTTAAAAGAATCCTCAGGAATAACAATTGATGGTTTTCAGGATGGGGAGAGAACATTCGGCCCAGGCAAATGCTTCCCTGCAAAAATCAGGAATATGGACTGCGCGGTGATAGTGCCGAACAGGTCGCATTACTCCGATGTTGTTGAAGTAATATCCAAGGATTATCTAAGGGAAAAACTAAAACTCAGGGATGGGGACGAGGTCGAGGTGGAGATAAGGCTGTGATTTGCTGAATCGTTGAAGGTTGTACCAATGTGTGAAAATGTTTATCCTTGCAAGTCAAAACATAAAGATAAAGTATTAGTGAGGTGATTTAACCATATGAAAAAAATTATTGCTTTCTTTGTAACATGCTTAACAGTGATAATAATCCTCATACCATCTGCGAAGGCTTCATCTATTTATGAAAAATATGTCGAAGACGAAACAAACGATGTCGTGAAGGTAGTAATAACACAATCAGACATGATATTCTTGAAAGTGGATGGTCATCCTGATATTGATATTAAAAGGGTGAGAACCTATGAAAACGGAACAAATATAGAGTTTGAGATGGAGGTGGTTGGAAAAATTATTAAAAATGAATATCACAGGTACACATTTTCAGTTTCTGATAAAATTCATAATAACTTCTTAATAGGTTCAATATATGATACTGAGTACAAAAATGGACATACCCTAATGTATAAAGGCTCTCAGGTGGTGGGAAACTATTCAAACTCTACTTATGTTTCCAATGACAAAATAAATATAAAAATACCGACGCGGCTTTTTTTGAATTTTTCTAACTTTTATGTGGCCGGAAAAACTTACGAGTTCAACAATTCAACAAAGGAAAACTTTTTAGATTCTTCTGAAAAAGGTTTTGAAGAACTTGCTTCGCAAGGATTGTCAAATCGTCAACTATTAGCAATACTTGTTCCAATAATGATAGCGGCACCAATAGTTTATTTTGTTATATATAAATGGCAAATGAGGAAAACAAAATTCGAATGATGATATGCCCAAGTAGTCAGTTGAGTTTATCAAAAAATGTATTTGGGGAGTTGGTGTCTCCTCAGGTGTCTCACAGATTGAGCACCTACTGGATTTCTGTTCTCCTCTAGCAAAATAAGAAAGGGCCGTCACAAAACTTAATAAATCCCATTCACTTATCTGTTTTCTATGCAGCGCACAGGTTTAGCAACCCTTCCACTGCATTATGGTAGTGCGCCAAGATGGCTTTTTGGGAGGATGGTGAAGCTTGCAGACGGTATTGTTAGAATCATGGTTGATGAATACGGTGCTGAGGAGTTTTTGAAAAGGCTCTCCTCAGATGTGATGTACAGTGTGACAAAGCAAGGCATTATCAGTAGTTTGAGGAACGGCACAGGTTTCTGGTATCATGCAGATCATGGTGAGATTAATGGTGTAGCATTGGGTGGAGAAGGCAGAATCGGTGTGTTTGATGAGGATGTTTGGAGGGCCTATGAGGATGGTGGCTCTACAGCGAGCCCAGATATTGTTGATAAGTATGGTGGTAAAAAACAGGATTGTCTTGTTATGCCCTTGGAGGAAAACTGGTTGCATGGGAACGAGTTTAAAAACATGGGTAATCTGCATTCAACTATGGCTGTTTTCATGGACTGCGCCATCGCAAGCACACAGATACCATTGATACTTTTGGAGCATGGTGCAGTAAATGTTGCTGCAAGTTTTACAACTATTCATTTTTCTGCAGGCGGGTATTTCACAACAGGTTTCACAAGAAGGTTGTGTAATGGTGATACTGTTGGCAATGCTTTCACAAACAGTCTGGTTGAATCTGCACCTGCTTATTATGATAACTCAGGTTATTCCAATGGTACTTCTCTGAATTTTGTTTTGTTTGGAGACCCATCTGTGAAACTCAGAGCGCATGAGTTGAATGTTGGGGTGAAATATCCTATGCCTGTTATCAAGCAGTTTGATGGTAAGTTGGAGATTTATGTAAAAGATGAGAATGGGAAAACAATAGAGGATGCAAATGTAACAGTAAATAATGTTTCAGTGAGTTATGATTCTGATGCGGATTGTTATGTTTACAATCTTAATAATTTAAATGTTGGTAATCACAACATGGGTATTGAGGTTTCAAAAGATATGTGTGGTACAACAGGGACTATGGTTTCTTTGAAGGTTGTTGATTTCCGGGATGAATACAAGCTAATAATAGTTGGTAGCATAATGTTATTATGTATTGTGGTGATTGAGAGTGTTTTGTATGCAAGAAAACGCAAAAGGAGAAAACAAGAGGAAAAAGAACATGTGGGTAAATAGGTATAGTATAAGAGGGCATAAACCTCTTTTTCCTCATCATATGACGGAAAATGCCGCAAGCATTTTCCTAATATGTGAGGATGCGAGGAATTCTTCATGAGTGAGCGAATGAAGATACGAGGAATTTCCATCAGGAAATTCCGAAGTACATTGATTCCGAAGCATCTCTTTTTTATTTTTCTGGTTTTGATTTTTAACTGAATATCGAAACCCTTTAATACCTACAAGTATTATACCTACAAATATGAAAGAAACATTTGTAGATAGGTTGAAGGAGATTGCGTTACTTGACAGATGCGGTGAATCTTTTCTTAGAGGAGTAAAAATACCGTTTGCTGTGATTGGTCTAAGAAGAATCGGGAAAACAGAGCTGCTTCTAAGATTTAAAAAGAGGAATAAAAGAAAATTTCTCATACCGTATGTGAATATGCAGCAGGCAAATGCATCACCGGATGTTTTTCTTGAAGAGGTCCTTATAAGCCTGTTCAAAGAGATAGGGGAAAGTCAGGGTGAAAACTGGATTTTTGGTGGGAGTAAAAGAGAACAGATTCTGAGTGCATCTGCGGTTTTAGGTGAAACTTATCATTTTCAGGCTTTAAAGTATCTTAGAACATTAGAAACAGGGAATTATATCGATATGATTGAGACATCATTTCTGGCACCTGAAGAACTTGGGAAACTGTACGGGAAAAAGGTTATTTTTATTCTTGATGAGTTTCAGGATTTACTTGAACTACAACATTTTCGCATAAAGCCTCTGGGGATTATGCGTAGTGTTGTGGAGAAACAGAAAAACGTGCTTTATATCGTCTCAGGCTCACTTATCTCGTTTATGGAGAAGATAATAACTGATAAATCGTTGCCGTTTTTCAATCAGTTTCAGATTCTGAGGCTGGGAATGTTTAATAAACAGGACACTATCAAATTTGTTAAACTGCTTTTAGGAGAAGATGTGGAAAAAAATGTTTTAGAAGAAATATATCAGTATACCCTTGGTCATCCATTCTATACAAGGAGTATATGTGAGCGTCTTTTGCTGGAAAGTATAACACACAAAATGGACAGGAATCTTGTAAAATATGCTGTAGTAAAAGAAACACTTGATAAGGATGGGAAGATCAACATACTTTTCAGATACATTTACGAAGAATCTCTTGAGAGAGTACGTCGGCGCGGACACCTTAAAAGAATCCTGAGATTACTTGCGGAGACTGAGGGAATGAATCTTACAGAAATATCAAGGGGTCTCAGAAAACCAACTGGGCAGATAAATAATTACATGAAAGGATTACTCAACACGGATATTGTATTTCAAATGGAGGGAAGATACTACTTTAGAGATAAACTTTTTAGATACTGGGTTGCAAAGACTGAACTGGGGAAAGACATAGCGGTCTTTCATGAAACCTATCATGAACTGATAAGTGAATTAATGGAGAAATATCTTAGAGTTTCAACAGAGCTTGGTATAGCGAAAGAATATGAGATCAGGGAGGAAACTTAGCAAACTGCTAAACATGAAACTGTCTTCTTATACCACCCCAGATGGTCAGATAGAGTTTGATATATATGGTAAGATAGGTAACAGAGAGGTTGTAGGAGAAATTAAGTGGAGAAACAGGCAGGTTGATGTAAAGTTATTACAAAAATTTGTAGAAAAAGCAAAAGTTCTTTTTGATGATGCTGAGTTGTATTATGTTTCAAAAGAAGGTTTTACATCAGAAGCAAAAGAATATGCCACCTCCAAAAATGTAAGGATGCTCCAGGAAGAGGATTTATAGAAAAATGATATTTTAGCAGTGTGAATCATTGATGCAATAAGTATGCAGGGCAGACAATAACAATTGAGATCTACCTTGAAGATTTGAGCACGACATGGGCTGGAAACAATGACCATGGCGGATGGATAGCAGCGGATAGTTTCAGCGTAACATAGGCGGCGTAAAGCCGACGAGGGGCATAAAAAAACCTCTCCTCTTTTTTTATTTTTCTGTTTTTTGATTTTATTTTATTTTATTTTATTTTTCCAGCAGCCATTTCCAGAGCGGTGTGTAGATGATTTTTCTGTTGTCTATATTTTCCTGCTCCTCGTAGTCCCATGTTATTATCCTCAGTTTTTTGCATTTCAGTTCTTCAGATGCTTTGAGCAGCGCTTTAGTCTCTCTCTTCTTTGTGTCCGTGTCGGCGGGGTCGTAGCAGACCTGGATGAGTTCTTTAACCTTTATTCCTTCTTTCAGAACAAAATCAACTTCGTTTCCCTGGTAATCCTTCCAGTAAAATATTTTTGTTTTCCCATGGGGAAATCTTCTATGAAGTTCTATTGCTACAAGATTCTCCATAAGCCTTCCTCTGTCTTCAGAGAATTTGAAACCAAAATAATTTACGAAACCGGTATCTATGCAGTATATTTTTCTTGGGTGCTGTATCTGGTCTTTTATCTTGAAGGAATGTATCCTGTTATCGGAAAAGAGGAAAGCATCCTTCATAAGATAGAAGTATTTTTCAAGTGTTGGAACCGATATCTTGATCCCTCTTGATCCTAAAAGTCTGGATAGTTTGGAAAAACTCACAGGTTTTGCAGACTGCGATGTCAGAAAGTATGCTAAATCCTCAAGGACTGCTGGATATTTGACGTTAGGTGCAACATCCCGGCTTATTATATCAAGAAACAGTGTTTCCAGATATTCCTCTTTGTTCTCGTTCAACACAACCTCAGGAAACCCCCCATATTCTATATATTCTCTCAGGAATTTCATCATTCTTGCCTTTTCCTCTTCTGTTGGCAAACCAGATATCGCAAATCCCTTAAATCTCAGGAACTCTCTGAAACTCAAGGGATATACTGGATTTGTCAGATGTCTTCCTGTAAGAAGATGGCTCAGGTTCGATTTTGTCAGCTTTGATGTTGAACCTGAGATAACTATTTTCATCTTTCCTTTAAACTCATCATATATGCTCCTGACAAATTTTTCCCAATTCTCTAATCTCTGCACCTCATCCAGGAATAGATATACCCTGTTTTTTAAAATATCCTCTTCGTATATGATCTCTATAAGACAATTAAAATAATCCGGGGTTAATGGATACAGAATTCTTCTCTCAAAATTCACATAGATTGTCTGCCTTTTATCCACACCAGACTCCAGTAACTTTTTTATTGTCAGAAACATTAGATATGTCTTTCCTGCTCTTCTGGGCCCAATAACATCTGAGATTAAGGGTGAATCTATGTTTATATTTGATTCTCTTTCAATGGGTTTGGGCAATTCTTTTTTCCAGTATTCCTCTAACAATATCCTTAACTTATCTTTACGGTTTTGCATAATATCGTTAAATAGGTTTTACGATTTAAGCTTTTCGCTTAGCAGCAGTCATAAGAATTATGGTGCATGTTGATTCCAGTTAGAGATAGCAGATGCCAATGATCAGAGTTACACCATCACTGTGGAGGTAACCTATTAGCGGACAGCGTAAAGGGTTGGGAACAACCCTCCTTTTCTCTTTTTTTCTGTTTTCTGATTTTTTGTATAGATGTCTTTATTTTCCCTCCATAGTTATGGCACCAAAAATCCTTATATATCCTTTTTGCCATTTGACGTATGTGAGGCTCATTGTTGAAAATCTGGAAAACTATTCTGAATGGCTTATGCTTGAGTACAGGCACTGCGCTTCATTATGGAAAAACATTCTGTTCACAAATGTGAAAGATAAAAGGATGAAAACTTTTTTGTCAGAGTTTACAGAGGTTGAGCATGAAAGTGTGACTGAAATGAATGAAAAATTAATAGTTCTTGACCCTCTTGCCAAAAAAAAGTTAAAAACATCTGATTTCAACAATGTTAAGGGGGTGGTTGTTGGCGGAATACTTGGATATGACAAACCAAAGGGGAGGACAAAGAAACTCATATCTGATAAATTAAATGCGAAAACAAGGAACATTGGGAAAAAGCAGATGCCCATAGACATTGCAGCGTTTGTCGCAAAAATGATATATCTTGGGGAAAAGATTGAGAACATTGAATTAACAGACCAGCTGGAAATAAAATTTGATGATGAATACTCTGTTGTCCTGCCGTATGCTTATCCTGTTATTGATAATAAGGTCATTGTCACGCCAGGTCTGGTTGAGTACCTGAGAGGCAAAGAATAATTTTATGCTAAATATATCAAAAAACATGAGAAGAATTAAACAGAACCAACCAGTCATATTCTCTTATTTAATCTTTTTCAGAAAAACATATAACCCCCCCCCCACTCATGGGTACTTGAGGTGAAAAAGTATGAAAAACAAGTTGAGGAAAATAGTAAGCGTTTTTTGTGTGCTGGCAATAGTTATTACTGCTTTTGCAGCTGTTGGAAGAGACGTAAAAGCGGAAATAGAAAGACAGACGGAATATACTGAGAAAGAGATAGAAAACCAGTTTCTGGGTTTGCTTACCTCCGCTGGTTTAAATATGTATGTTTCTGTTCAAGAAGATGTAAATGGGAACTATGTGATATCTTTTGGTTCTGATAACCCAGGATACTATGAATGCACGCTTACACCAACCCAAGTTGATTATTTTATGAAATCATCAGATAATATAAATCCAATGCTTGGAAAAGAACAAAATATTAATGAAGAGTTTGAAAGGGATTTCTTGAACCCTTTTGTTGCAACGGATGGTAATATTCATATGGCTTGGCAGGAAAAAGCTGATAATAATTTTGAGATTTTTTACACAAATGATGAAGGTAAACAGTATGAAAACACATTAAAACAAGTGAGGGAAAACCTAGATGGCAAAACCTCAGAAAACATGGATAAAGCAATAAAGCTTTGTTTAGAAGGAAATTACAAGCATTCAATAGTATGGGTTCATAAATCCATAAAAATTCTTGAGAAAACAGAAAACACAGAAACAATCAACATACTTGTTGATTCTGTTATGGATTTTGCTAAAACAAATATTTTGTATGCAGAATACGATCTAACATTTAACAACACCTATATTCAGGAAGCCTATGATAAATATTATTTGGCGGTTGATAAATATGAAAAAGGAAACTATGATTCTGCTGTTCAGCAGTTCAAAAACTCTTATCTAAAGATTGTGGAGGCATATGAGGAAAAAGGTGAAACATATATGGGTGTTGATTTCGGGGAAACAGTTAGAATATCTTATACGGATTATGATTCAGTTGTTCCTGAGGTTTTCCTTAATGATTTGATAAGTGTAGGTTGGATGGAGGTTTTGCCAGAGGAAAACCATGTGTATTATGCTAGGAGTAGTAATAATGGTGTGAGCTGGTGGTATTTTGATGCAACAGTGCATGCAAGCAGTTATCTTACATATTGGGGGTTGAGCTCCTCAATAGTAAAACCATGCTGCCTAATAATCATAGGTATTGTTCTTTTACTCTTACTTCTTTTGATTATTCTGATAATTCTTGCTTTGATAATAATCCTTATCTGGTGTCATTTCTTCTATGGAATACTAAGGGATAGAACGTATGGGCCTATTGATGATCCTTATTTAAACATATTTTCTCCGTATGATACTGTTTCTGTTGGGGGTAATATTTTTAATACACCCAGACTATGCGGGGGTGATGGGAATGGTAACGGAGGTCCTGAGCCTGCACCAGACCTAAGAGTGACAAATGTTTGGTTCTCAGATACTTATGTACTACAAGAGGATCCTACTACAGTGTATGCAACAATAAAGAACCAGGGTAGTGCAATTATGACTGGCACAGTATATGCAGAATTCAGGTATGGTACATCGTATGATCAAGGCGTAACGATTGGTGAGGTTCAAATCCCAGCACCTCTCTATGCAGGTCATAGTACAACAGTGGATGTTTCTTGGACGCCTACAAACACAGGAGCAAGTTTTGATACAACAGTATGGGTAATGGCAGATTCTAGGGGAGGTGTAACTGAGGGGGACGAAGGTAATAATATTGGGAGTACATCTTGCCATGTTTTTAATCCTACCGCTGATGATGATGGAGATGGTATGAGTAATCTTTATGAGATTAAATGTGGTGTTGATGTTGGTGGATGGCAGGACCCTTTAATTTACAATGTGAGGTATGCTGTATTAGTAGTTGGAACATACTATACCGAGCAGCAGTATCAATGGTATTTATCTGCTGTCCAGAATATGTATGATATCCTACATAACAGTCATGGCTATACCGATACAAATATAAATTATTTAGTCACGCTTTCTTCTGGGTATAACGAACCTTCAGGATTTGATACTTCCTTGATAGATGATGAGGCTACTGAGACAAACATTCAAAATGTTTTCAATAACTTTAAAACTGGTGGTACTCAAGAAATGAGCAGCAACGACTTTTTAATTGTTTGTTGGGTAAATCATGGTGGTGATGATCACTACAATTCTAACACAGGCGAAGACACTGTAATGGGTACTGATGCCCATGATACCTACTTCCCGTTGAAAAATGGTGACAAGGTGTATGATTCTGAACTAGCAACTTATGTCTCAGGTATTTCTGCCGCACGAACGGTATTTATTTTACAGCCTTGTAACAGTGGAGGTTTTGTCAATGATTTAAGCATATCAGGACGGATCATCGGCACTGCTGTTAGGGAAAATGAGGTAGAGGGAGGATGGATTGAAACTGTTATCACCGGTTTTAATGGAGCAGGTGATACAGATCCAGATGTTGGGAACAACAATGGTTACGTCTCTATTCAAGAGGCTTGGGAATTAGCAGCACGTCATGTGTTTTCTGGAAGTAGCGTTCACTCTCAGCTTGATGACAATGGGGATGGGTTAGGTCATGACTACATGGGGTATGACATGGTTGGAAATGATGATGGCGGATATGATCCCAACACTTCATCGAAGGATGGGTATTTAGCAGCTCGTACATATCTGTAGGTGTGGATATGAACAGATACAAAATAGCATCAGTTCTTGTAATAATGATAATTGCTTTAAGTATATGTATAAACATGGGAACAGAAAAATCTACTGCAGCATCTTCTATAGATTCTATAGTTGCATACGAAGCTATGATAATACCAGCTATTGATGGAATAAAATCTCCTGGTGAGTGGGATGATACAAAATTTTATACATATACATGGGCAGAGGATAAGCAAAATATTACAGAAGGAGTTTTAACTATAAGAATATCTTTCAAATACAACGAGACACTTCTGTTTGTTTTATCAGAAATAAATGAGGATGATAATCCAAAAACATTGAACTGGGGATTGTTAGGCTTATTTTTTGACAGTGATAACGATGTTTTTAATAAAAGTATTGATCATGTAGGACTATGTTGGAACTCATCGTATTCTGCATATACGTTATACATAGGACAGGATGGAAGTGTATTTGATTCTAATGCCACCCCTTCCTATCATCCATTCGAGCCTGTTAATTGCACGTATAATAACAGTTTATGGACGATGGAAGCTACGATAAACATTAACAGGCTTAATATCTCATCATCAAAATTAAATATTTTTTATCATGATGGCTATGAGTGTGCGAGTGTAGTTAACATCACCCAACCATCCGAGTATATTCCCTTTATTTTTAATCACCCACCAATGCCCATAATTAGTTCACCTGAAAATAATGGTGTGTACTTTGCGGAAGAGAACATTTACTTTGACGGCGCAAACAGTTCTGATCCTGACGATGATTCGCTAAGTTTTTACTGGCACTCTAATATCTCAGGATATCTCAGCAGTGATTCGAGCTTCACAACATCTCTGGAGGAGGGAGTGCATCATATAACACTCTGGGTGAACGACAACTCTGGTCATAATGTATCCACCAGTGTGGATATTACCATAATAAAAGCTAATCAAAAACCCATAATTGCAATATCCACCCCATCAGATGGTTCTACTGTTAAAGGAAAAATAACGATTGCTGGTGCTGCTAATGACCCAGATGGTATTGTAGTAGGTGTAGAGGTAAAAGTTGATAATGGGATTTGGATGGGGGCAGATGGTACTTGGTCTTGGTCATATTCTTGGGATACAACGAAAGTAAAGAATGGTGAGCATACCATTTCTGTAAGGGCATACGATGGTTATAATTATTCTACAGTTGAAACAGTATCTGTTAATGTAAACAATAAAAAGGAAACACCTAATGGATTCATACCAGGATTTGAGGCAACTGCTATAATCATGATGATTGGTATCTGCATTTTGTTGCTGAAACACCAAAAGATAAAACTGAGGCGCAAAGCATAAAAGCATTGAAGCCCTTTACCTTTATTATGGTAAGCAACAAAGAGCTGGCAAAGGAGATATCTGACCTGAAAAAAGAAATCAGGGAGTTAAAGGATGTTGTGAACATGCTTGCTGGAATGGTAATGGAAGAAGAGGAAATGGATTTCAGCTCAAATCTGGATGCAAGGGCTAAAAACGATTCAATGTATCTCTAGTTTTTCATTTCTCCTTTAGAATAGCAGTTTTTATACTCATTGTCCCAGCACCTTTCTCCCATATTTTCTCATAATCCTCAACAACAAGCCTTTTTCTGAAGTTTGGGGCGTCAAGCACAAGCGTCTCATACTCGCCTCCCTCACCAGAAACATTAATTTTATATTTTTCATTCAGCGTAATCAAATCCTTAACACATTCATCATCTATTTTTCTGCCAAGCCATGTTTCATCCAAACCCAGGGCTGAAACACCTGTAATAATAATCTCAAAGCCATTTCTCATAATTTCTTTAATCAATTCAGTTTGATTTCTTCCCCAGAGAGGCGCAAAAGACTTTATTCCCAGTTGATTGCATATTTTATCAATTCTTGTCTTCTGATAGGTGGATACAATTGCACCTGAGACAACACCATCAATATCCAGAGTCTTTAATACATCCTTCAAATCCTCTAATTCTTTTTCTTTCTCACCCTTTGTTGTTTTTTTGATTAATGAGATGTTAAGCGCCTCACTCAGCTTCTCAACCAGAAATATGTTCGGTGTATGATACATGTATGAGTATTTGTTTTCAGAAAAAATTGAGACAAGGTATCCAACGTTGTAGCCGCTTTGCTGCGCCATGTACAATGCATAGGCAGAGTCTTTGCCACCTGAGAACAGGGATGCAAGCTTCATAGTCCATAAAACAGTTTGAGGAATGATAATGCTTTTGCATGCAATATTTTTTTAACCTGTTAACCTATGCATAATTGATGGGTATTGAAGAACAAATAAAGGAAATTGAGGATGAGATTAAAAACACGAAATACAACAAGGTAACACAGCATCATATTGGAAAATTGAAGGCCAAACTCGCCAGGCTGAAAGAGTCCTCTGAAAAAAAATCTGGTGGAAAAGGAAGAGCTTTTGCAATAAAAAAATCAGGAAATGCAACCGTAGGCTTAATTGGTTTTCCGTCTGTTGGAAAAAGCACACTGCTAAACAAAATCACGGATGCGCATTCCCAGATTGGTGAATACGATTTCACAACAATTGATATTGTCCCAGGTGTTATGAAATACAAGGGCGCGAAAATACAGATTCTTGACATGCCAGGAATGATAAAGGATGCATCAAAAGGCAGAGGCAGGGGCAGGGAGATAATATCTGTTGCAAGAACTGTTGATTTAATTGTTATGCTTGTTGATGTTTTCCATCCAGAGCAGTTAGATGTTCTCATCAGAGAACTTCATGATGCAGGTATAAGACTGAATTCTAAACCACCTGATATTGTGCTCAGAAGCAAGGAAAGAGGTGGAATTAGTGTTAATTCTACAGTGAAGCTGACAAAGATTGATGAGAAAATGATAAAGAACGTTTTGAATGAATACAGCTACATCAATGCAGACATTGTTATCAGAGAAAACATAAATGAGGACAGGCTAATTGATTTCCTGTCAAAAAACAGAGCGTACATACATGGTTTTGTTGTTTTAAACAAGATTGATTTAGCAGATGAAAAAGGCATTAAAAAAAGTTCTGAGAAACTTAAAAGATGGGAAATTGTTCCTATATCTGCTGATAAAAACATTAACCTTGATTTGCTTAAAGAAAAAATATTTAAAAAACTAAATTTTATCAGAGTATACATGAAGCATGATGGCAAAACAGACTATGATGAACCCATGGTTGTCAAGGAAGGCTCTAATGTCGGGATGATATGCGACAACCTTCGCAGGGATTTCAGAAAAAAATTCAGGTATGCGTATGTCTGGGGAAAAAGCGCCCTATACCCTGGTCAGATGGTCGGATTCAATCATGTTTTAATGGATGAAGATGTTCTGACCCTTGTGCTAGAGAGAAAATAAAAAACCGTTAAGCCAATAACTGTTAAAACAAATGCAAAATACATTGTTGATTTGTAACCATAATATAGCGATAATGCTCCACCCATTATTGGTCCTATGATTGCAGAAAGCGACATTGTTGAATTAAGAAGACCGGATGATGTTGCTTTTTCTATGTTTTTTTCCATGACAAACTTCAATGAGCCAACATACATGCATGACCATGAGAAACCAAGCAGGATTTGCGTTGGTATAAGCCAGTAGAAATTTGGGGCAAGTGTGAATGAAAGAAATGTGAAAGCAGAAAGTATCAGCCCTGTTATAACAAGGCTGGGGCTTTTGAATCTGTCAATTTTCTGCATAACAAGAAACTGTGTGAACGTGTTGATAAAATAAAGTATGCCGACCCAGAATTTGGATGCCCCAAGGGAAACCATGTACAGCGGAAAAATAATCCATATCGCCTGCGCTCCTGTATGACGCAGGAAAAATGAGAGATAAACTGAAAGATTCTTTTTTATGATATTTGCTGGGAAGAAAGAAACCTTTAATCTGGTTTTCGGCATCTCCATTTTTAATGTTATTAGGAATGCTATGAAGAAAAACAGTGAGCCAAACATAAATATTTGCCAGTAAACAGCGATTATGCCTGCAGCAAAATTCCCAACTGCCCATCCCAGTGAGCCGAAGCCTGTAAACCTACCAAGTCTTTTCTTTGACTCATAAACATAGGCGACAAGCGCAGCAGGGTAAATGCCGAGTGAGAAGCCGACAACACCCCTTGCCATGCACAGGGTAAGAGGTGAAAATGCCAGTGCCTGCAAAGAAAATGAAACAGCGCATGCCAGCAGTCCAACAAGTAAAAACATTTTTCTGCCATAAACATCAGACATTCTTCCAAAAACATAAAATGAAAAAAACATCGTGAAACCGTAAATACCTCCTATAATGCCTATCTCAAAATCAGATGCACCAAGCTCTTTTGCAAGCACAGGTATAAAAATCATTGATGATGATATTGCAGAGTGGGTGAGGAACTGGATGAAGTTAGGTTTCATGGAAATGGGTATTGGGTAACAGAGAAATAAAGTTTAGCAACCCATAATCAGAGTGAACGAGGCATGTACCAAAATATATTCAAAAGCGCATAAAAATTTGACAGTCAACCATCTTTTTGAGATTGATAAAATTCTAACAAGAATGAGAAGATAGGGCAAAAGTTGTACCCTATGTCGGTAAGTTTTTGCCTAAACCTACCGATGCATAAGATGATTTAATTCTTGTTAGGCAAGAAATCCCAGGTCTTTTACACAAGGGAAGCATAGCTTCCCTTTGTACTTTGTAAATAGAAGGAATTTTCAATTCCTTCATATTTATGGCTGGGAGTATCTCACAAATATTGCCTGCGTTTATGCCTAATGTTTTTGTGTTGGTAGCATCTACCACAATATAAAAAAATAAAAATATTCAAATTATTTATTCGGCTCAATAACCACTTTAATAGAGTTCTGAGCACTGGCAACAAGCTGAAAACCTTTACCCGCCTCCTCAAGACCAAGCCTATGGGTTATCATATCCTTAACATTAACCTTTTTTTCCCTAATAATTTCTATTGCCTCCGCAATGTCTCTCGGACTTCCTGCATAAGACGTAGTTAATGTGATTCCATCATGCCAGATCCTCCATAATGGCAAGGGAATTTCAACACCGGGTTTTGTTGGCGCAAAAAACAGAACAGTGCCGCCTCTGTCAACAGAATCAAATGCCTGCTTGATTGCTGAAACTGAGGATGCGCACACTATCACCAAATCAGCTTTGACAGGCACATTCTCTTTAGCATTAATCACAGAATCTGCATCAAACCTTTTTGCTGCTTTCAGCCTGTAATCATTAATATCAGATGCAAAAATTTCTGAAGCGCCTGTTGTCTTAGCCATTTGTATGTGAAGGATTCCTGATATGCCGCTTCCTATGACAAAAACACTTTTACCCTGTTTCATACCTGCTTTTCTCTGCCCTCTAATAACACATGCAAGTGGCTCAATGAATGTCCCCTCCTCAAAGGATATCTCATCCGGTAAAAGAAACACGCCTCCGTCAACATTGATTTCCGGCACTCTAACATACTCTGAGAAGCCCCCTGGGTCAAAGTTTGTTTTTCTCAGCGTATCACAAACAGTATGCTCATTGTTTAAACAGTACTTACATGTATTGCATGGGACATGATGTGAAACAAAAGCCCTGTCGCCTTTTCTGTATTTTTTTACATTTTTACCGACCTTTTCAATTACACCTGTTGCCTCATGTCCAAGAACTAGTGGCGCCTTCTTCACCCTGTACCATTCCATAACATCAGAGCCGCATATTCCACAGGCCATAACCTTAACAAGAATTTCGTTTTCATTTATTTTTGGTATTTGCCTCTCCTCAATACGTACGTCATTATTATTGTAGTACATTGCTACGCGCATAAAACTTTAACGTTTTAAAAGTAGAAGGATTTTTCGGCTGTTCTAACCGTTGCCCTATGCGATTTTCTTCGTTTTTAATAATTTTTGCTTAGTATTTCAAAATATGCTCTTGGATGAGCGCATACCAGGCATTTCTCTGGTGCTTCATTTCCTTTATGAATGTATCCGCAGTTTCTGCATTTCCAGTAGACTTTTCCTTCTTTTTTGAAAACCGCACCCTCTTCAAGATTTTTTAGTAATTTCCTGTACCGTTCTTCATGCTCTTTTTCCACCAATGCTATGTTTTCAAACATTTCTGCAATTTCCTCAAAACCTTCCTCTCTTGCTTCTTTTGCCATCCTGGGGTACATTTCAGTCCATTCTTCATTCTCACCAGCTGCAGCAGATTTCAGATTATCTAATGTGCTTCCTATTTCATCCAGTTTCTTGAAATGGAGTTTTGCATGTTCTTTTTCGTTTTCAGCAGTCTCAAAAAATATTGCTGCGATTTGCTCATAACCTTCTTTTTTAGCAGCAGAGACAAAATATGTGTATTTGTTCCTTGCCTTTGACTCACCCGCAAATGCCTCCATCAAATTTTTTTCTGTTTTCGTTCCTTTCAAACTTTTCATCTTTTCAACTCCTTATTGTTTTTTCAATCATTCCCCGCCTCTCCAAAGTTTTGGATAACGGTTCGGCATATCTGAAGTTTTTGCTGAAGGCAAAAATTTGGGCGAGCGTAAGCGAGCCAGATATGCCGTGTTAAGTGACCCGAGCGACAGCGAGGGCGAGCAACCTGAAGGGTTGCGAAGAGTCGTGGACGGGGGTAATTTTCCAATAATAGCGATATCCTTGTTGGTATATATTTTTAATGACAAAAACCCTTGCATACGTCATTAATTGTAGCAACACTAAGGTGTCCGTTTAAAAAATCTGCCACAGCGTCCCTAACAGTCCCAGTTGCACCAATATAGACTTTTATCCCATTTTGTTGGAAGCCGAGTAAGGGGTTACGCCCAATATCACAGATTAGGAGAATATCTACTTTGGCCTTTGAAAGTTTGTTAACCGGAATCATACAATCGTGTTCGATATCATTTGCAATTGTTTCTACGGACTTTATCTCCTTGCCTTCAATAGTTACGATAGTGAAAATTTCACAATGACCAAAATGTGCAGAAACCAACGCATTAAGATTACCAGGATTCATACTTGGCACGCATATTTTCATCATCTTACACCTCTTTTTCGTCGTAGTTATTTCACTTTCTTGAGTGTGTCGTCAATTTCTTTTAGTCGTCGTTCTAACATCTCTTTTTCCGCTTTCAATTGTTCGATTTCCTGCTCTTTTGTTGGTGCGATTACCAGTGGTATGGGTGTACCAGAGACCTGCGATGCATGCAATATTCTACCATCAGGTGTTCTGTAATACGCATCCGGGCCGTGTCCACATCTACAGGGTCCAATATACGAATATCCACTTGGTACTTCTATTGGCTCTCTATAACATCCCTGGGGTCCTCTTCCATATCCTCTACACATATTTATGACCTCTCTTTATTTTCGTTTTTCTTGCCTACGAATTCCACTATCTTCCTAATGATTTCTTCAAATGCCTTCGTAACTTGAGTTTCTCTATACTCTAATACAAATGGCTTTCCATTATCACCGGTCTCTGTAATCGTAGGATTAATTGGGATTTTACCCAAAAATGGTATCCTCATATCTAAGCACGCTTTGAAACCGCCGCCTGACTTAAAAATGTCAATATTTTTGGAGCAATGTGGACATACAAAACCACTCATATTCTCGATTAAACCGATTATAGGCATATTCAAAGCTCTTGTAGATTTTCTTACGCTCAGAAGTGCAACATCTTGTGGTGTTGTGACAATAAGTGCGCCATCCGTTTTGGGAATAAGTTGTGCTATACTTAATGGCTCATCACCTGTCCCAGGGGGTAGGTCTATGATCAAATAGTCAAGATTTCCCCAGTATACATCCTCTAAAAACTGCTTGATAGCTCCCATCTTTAGAGGACCACGCCATATAACTGGAGAATCTTTATCAGAGAGGAAAAAACCAATAGACATTACTCTTAAATGTGGTGGTACAATTACAGGACTTATACCTGAATCTGTTGGATATGGTCGTTCATTTTCAATTCCTAACATTTTTGGAATGGTGGGTCCGTGAATATCGACGTCCAAAAGTCCAACTTCGGCACCATTCATCGAAAGAGCTAATGCAAGATTTGCAGCAACGGTACTTTTGCCAACGCCACCCTTTCCGCTCATTACTACAATTTTATGTTTAACATACTCTAAGTTATTTACAATCTTCACTTTTTCATTGGTTTTTTTGATGTCACTGTTTGCCATGGTGCAACTTTCATTGGTCATTGTCCTCACCTTGAGGCATTTTCTGTCCACCCCTTAAACATCTTCCTCTGCCGCCATGTCCTGCTTTCCCATAATCTCTATCTTCAGGATGCCTATGTATGTTCATACTCGCACAATTGGGGCACTTCTGTGGTCTTCCTGTTCCATAAGGTTCTTTCCACTCATGCTGGCACTCATAACATTTGAATTTTCGTTTCTCCGCCATCACATAATTACCTCCTTTGATTTCTATCGCTTTTCCGTTTACGAGTGCATCAGCGACTTTTTTTCGTGCCTTTTGAAGTTCATCCCAAAATGCTCTTCGGGAGATTCCCATTTTTTGAGCGGCTTGTTCCTGTTCCAAGCCGTTAAGGTCTACCAGTCGTAGTGTTTCGAGTTCTTCAAGAGTAAGAATTGTTACATCAAGATCTGATATAGGTATACCCCTCGGTTTAAAGTAGGTAATGTTGGGATCAAACTCTATGCGTCTGAGACATTTGGGTCTGCCTCGTTGCCTCATATTATCCGCATAGGTGAGGAAGTATATAAAGGTCACTGTCGCAGAATTTTTTAGACAAAAGGAGAGATAATCAATCGTTTTCCCATCTGATATCCCCGTCCACGATTTCACTTAACTCCTTATATACGAACTTAGTTCGTATATCATTCCATTTCGGTGTTATATCCGAACTATTTACTCATTTTCACCCTTACCCTTTCTCAAACACCGCATGCGCCTCATCAGGCGTTGCCTTCTTATGAACTATTGCCCTTACAGCTTTTATCATTGCAGCAGGATTGTCTGACTGGAAAATGTTTCTTCCCATGTCAACACCAGATGCGCCAGCCTGTATTGCATCAT
>Ga0210056_1000882_pt1 | contig 25933 bp, 22 predicted proteins | sample CryGeyCG2014_080_2_FD_183965 | JGI IMG/M metagenome (GOLD analysis project Ga0210056, IMG submission 183965) | Groundwater microbial communities from aquifer - Crystal Geyser CG07_land_8/20/14_0.80 (SPAdes) (version 2) | ecosystem: Environmental > Aquatic > Deep subsurface > Groundwater | place... | reverse complement strand
CCCTCTTTGTGAAACATATTTTTTGTTGCATCATTTAAGTTAGTTGGTAATACATCATTGAATGTAAAAAGAATTTTACCAAAATCAAAACGGTTTTCTCGTTCATTTAATACGACATACTTGAATTGATTTTTATTCTCCGGCGGACGATATACATATTCTTCAAGCCGAACCCGTTTGCCGTAAAAATCCATCAGAACTTTTCCGTTTTGATATTCTGCAAGTTTTATTTCATCCGCAGCCCGTTCCTTGACGGCATCACGGGATATTTCCATGAAGATTTCCCGCTGCGCCTCCGACTTAAAGTCCTCTTTCTTTTCTTCCGTCTCACTTTTTACCTTTTCACCTTCTAACGCCTTTGGTTCTGCTGGCGCTTCGCCTTTTTGAACAGTGGTGAACTCGCCGGGATTAACCAAAACCTCGCCGCCGGTCGTTTCCTCTTTTGCCGAAACAACACCTTCGTAGACCTCTAAATGACTAAAACCGTCCTGTGCAACTTCAATTGCAAAATCGGTTCCTCTTACAGCAACAATAGCGACAGGTGTTTTAATTTCAAACTTCTGTTTCGCTTTAAGTTTTTGAACTTTGGCGCGGATTTTTCCCAACCAAACTTTTAACAGTGATGAATCTTCCGTGAGTTCGTTCACCGCCACCTCGGTTTTTTCTGAAACGGTAACCTCGTGCCCGTTTATTATAATTATTGAATTGGAAGCCGCTGATGTTTTTATTACATCGTTCAAGATGAGTTGCTGCCCGACGATTGCCGACGCACCATTTACGGTTACTTCGCCTGAAACGGAATTAATTCTTACATCCGCAAAAAGACCGGAAGTAGTAAGTAGAAAGTAAGAAGTGGTAATGGCTAAAATACAAATCAAATTTTTTTTCATAAAACCTCCGAATGTAGTCGCCAATCCCCAATCAAGTTGAGGACAATTTTCAATTGGCGTTACGCAGATTAAAAATCTGCGGCTACATAGAACGCAGGATAAATCCTGCAATTACATAAATAATTATAAACAATTTTTAGCATTTTGTCAATGTGAATTTTTACACATGCCCACAAAGGCAATTAAAAATGTAAAATTAAAAATTATGGTGAACTTTTTACAACTATTTTAGAAAAATCGGCGATTTTTATAAACTGGTTGTAAATCGCGGAAAGCAACGCCAGACGATTTGTTTTTATTTCTTCGTTTTTGTCCATAATCAGGACCTTGTCAAAAAAGTTGTCCACGGGTTTTCTCAAAAAAACAAGTTCATTGAGTATCAACATATAATCACCGTTTTTGAGCAAATCCTCAATTTTGTTTTTTGCAACCAAAAATTTTTTATGAAGTTCTTTTTCCTCCGGTTCTTTCAGCAGTTCCTCTCTAATCTCTAATCTCTGTTCTCTAATCTCTGTTTTTTTCGCCTGCCTCAATATGTTTCCTATTCGCTTGAATGAGACCGCAATCGGTTCAAAATCCGGTAACTTTCTTATTGCGTGAATTGCAACGACACGATTGAAAGCATCAAAAATATCAACGAGACGAACGGACAGAACCGAGTCAATTTCATCCTGTAAAATATTTTTTTCTTTAAGATATGTATCAAACCGCTGTTTTATAAAATCCTCTAACTGCAAAATAACTTTTACTCTGTCTTCTAACTTCAACGGCAGATTTGTGAATGCCTCAATCATCAACTCTTTAAGCGAAAACGAGACCTTTTTTTCAATTGCAATTTTTACGATTCCGAATGCATCGCGACGCAAACCATAAGGATCGGCGGAACCGGTCGGCGTAAGCCCAAGGGCAAAATCACCGGCGAGCGTATCTATTTTATCGGCGATTGAAACCACCGACGCTTCCGTTGAAACGGGAATTTTCCCTTCATAATTTACAGGCCACCAGTGCTGTTCAATGCCGTCGGAAACGCTTTCAAGTTCGTCGTCTTTCATGGCACAAATTTTTCCGAGAGTTCCCTGCAGTTCCGGGAACTCCGACACCATTTCAGTCGCTAAATCCGCTTTACATAAAAGACATATACGTTCTAAGACGGGGAGTTCTATTGACGGAGTTATCGAACAATTGTTCGATAACCAATTTACCAATTTTTTTATACGCAAAACCTTATCGTAAATCGTTCCTAATTTTTCCTGAAAGACAATCCCTTTCAGCCGCTCAGATTTTTCTTCCAGTTTTGTTTTAGTGTCATTCTTAAAATAAAACTCCGCATCTTCAAGGCGGGCGGTAATTACCTTTTCGTAACCGTCTTTTATTGTTTCCATGTTTGTTGAAATACCGTCTTTTATACCCACAAAATATGTAAGAATTTTTTTTGTTTTACTATCAACGATTACAAAGTTTTTCTGTTTTTTTATTGTGTTTTGAATTATTTCTTCCGGAAGGTTCAAAAATTTTTTGTCAAATTCGCATAAAATCGCAGTCGGAAATTCCACCATATTATTCACCGTCTCAAAAAGTTCATCGCTTGCCAAGAGTTCGTTGTCTTTTACATTCTTGATAGATGAAGCGACCGTTTTTTTGAGAGCGTCAAGGCGAGCGGTTTGATTTACCAATACACTTTTATTTCTTAAAATATCGGAATGTTTTTTCGGCTCGGTAATTTTTATTTTTTTTAAGTAACGGGCGCAGGTTAAGTTTGATGATTTTACATCCGCTATCTGAAACTTTATCGTTTTTTTACCGTAAAGGGCAAGTATCCATCTTATCGGTCGGACAAATCTAAAACGGGATGATTCCCAGACCATTGTTTTCGGGAAAGTAAGCGTTGAAATTATTTTTTTGAAAATTTCCGGCAGCACCGTTTCCGTTTTTAACGACGGCTCTTTTTTAAGTATATGAACCTTGCCGTTTTTAACTATCAATTCCGATACGTCCGCACCGTATTTTCTTGCAAAGCCGATTGCCGCGACAGTCGGCTTACCGTCAATAAAAGCAGTTTTTTCAGGGGGCCCGGAGATTTCCGTTTCTGTACTTATTTGCTGTGCGGCGACATCTTCAACATACAAAATCAGACGGCGCGGCGTTGCCCAAATATGTATATCTTTGTACGGAAGCCGTGTGGACTTTAATTCCGATTCGGAAATTGTTTTTAACTGCTCAATTGCCGGCGGAATAAATCCCGCAGGAATTTCTTCAACACCTATTTCCAATAACATATCATCTTCCAGATATTTTTTGGCAACACTGATAGTCACAGAATTTCACTGAAATGCCTTTTTCTGTGTTTTTTCTGTGTGATTCAGTGGCTTGTTTTATTTCTGATCTTCCAGATACTTTTTGGCGACTTCCGATGCCAGATTACGGACTCTTGAAATATACGAAACCCGCTGGCTGACGGAAATAGCTCGGCGGGCGTCTAAAAGATTAAATGTATGCGATGTCTTCATAACAAAATCATAAGCGGGCAGAATTAAATTTTTTGCGAGCAATTGTTTGCATTCTTTTTCATATCTGTCAAAAAGTTCCCTAAGTAAATCAACATCCGCTGCCTCAAAATTATATTTTGAGAATTGCTTTTCGTCCTCAAGATGAATATCTCCGTAAGTCAGATCGTCGTTCCACATTATTTCGTAGACCGATTTTTTCTTCTGAATGTACATCGCGATGCGTTCAAGCCCGTAGGTAATTTCAGCCGTTATCGGGTTCAATTCAATTCCTGCAATGTTCTGAAAATATGTGAACTGGGTTATCTCCATCCCGTCGCACCAGACCTCCCAACCGAGACCGGATGCGCCGAGTGTCGGACTTTCCCAATCGTCTTCTACGAAACGAATATCATGCTTTTCCGGATTGAGCCCGAGGGCTTTTAACGACGAAAAATATATTTTCTGAATATCCTTCGGCGGTGGCTTTATAACGACCTGATACTGATAATAGTGCTGGAGACGGTTCGGATTTTCACCGTATCTGCCGTCGGTAGGCCGACGGGACGGCTCCACATAACAGGCAGACCAAGGTGTCTCGCCAAGACAGCGCAGGAAAGTAGCGGGATTGAAAGTCCCTGCGCCTTTTTCAATATCGTAGGGTTGGACAATCACACAGCCCTGCTTAGCCCAAAATTTCGTCAACGATAAAATAATTTCCTGGAAGTTCATTTTAATACAAGTGATTACGTGACTAAGTGATTAGTAAAATAGAAATTAACCACTTATTTACTTATCCACTTATCCACTTATCCACCGTCTTTAACGGATATGCCAGATGTTCCTGCAAACTTCGTTCTATCGGCACATCCGCTTTTACTCCAAAACCCGTAAGATGTAAAAGTTTTTTAGTAAAATCTTCGGTTTGACTTAAATTATTTTTATTTATGAGTTCAAGTTTCTCTTTCAGCAAAAAAAATTTTTCGGCGTTTGGCTGCCTATCGGGCGTTAAGGCATCAAGAACCTCGCAAATATAACACGCCTCATAATATTTTTGTACATTGTACCGAATTAACGGGTTAGGGTCAAGTATTACGCCTCCCGTAATTTTTCCGAATGCAGCGTGCTGTCTCAAAAAAAGACGATATTCAGCCAAAACAAAAAGTTCCGTCAGCGATGTCAGTTTCGCACGCGGTTTTTTCACGCTTCTTGCATGTGCTTTTATTTTCCCGAAATCCTTTGTGTAAAGCGTCAGGAGACGGTCGTATTCGCGGAAATCACTTTTTCTGATAACGATTGCCTGTACATTATAAATCATAAAAGCAGCCAGGTCGCAAGGCCGAGATATGTGGTAACACCGACTATATCTGTAAATGTTGCTATAAGCGGACCTGTTGCGGTAGCAGGGTCAACGCCGATTTTTCTGAAAAAAAACGGTTCAATGCCGCCGGCAGTGGATGCAACCGTTAAAGCAGCCGTCATCGCCATAACAATTACCAGTGCAAATTTCAAACCGAGTTCCGGATACATAATAAGGGATACTATGGCGGCAAATAATCCGTAAAACAAACCCATAAAAACTCCGACTTTTAATTCAAGAAATCCAACGCGCCACACCTCGCTGTCTTTTATTTCTCCGGTTGCAAGAGCGCGGACCGATATCGTTGACGATTGCGTTCCGACATTATTTCCCATAGCGGCAATCAACGGAGAAAATGACGCAAGCGCAATGATACTCTGCAGCGTAGGGTTATAATGTTTAATAACATTTGAAACTAAAATTTCACCGAAGCATGTAGCAACCAGCCAAGGCAGACGGAGTTTTGCCACGCTGGTAGCCGAAAGTTTCGTAAGTTCTTTCGGGCTGGTGCCTGCCATCTTTGTCATATCTTCCGTCGCTTCCTGATTTATAACATCCACAACATCGTCAATTGTTATAACACCTATTAAATGATTTTCATCGTCTACAACCGGTGCGGCAGTCAAATCGTATTTTGAAAAAAGTTTTGCGACATCTTCCTGGTCTGCAGTTGATTTTATTTTTATCAACCGGACGGGCGACATAATTTCTGAAATTTTTATATCCTGCGGGGCAGAAATCAAACGGCGAAGCGTTACACCTCCAATAAGCAAATTTTTATCGTCAATAACATACATAGCATAAATTGTAACGATTCTGTGAAGTCGGGCACAGGCCTGAATTTTTTCAAGCGCTTGTTTTGCCGTCACTTGCGATGTAATAGTTATGAAATCAGTTGACATCAACCTGCCGGCTGTATGTTCGGGATATTCGGCAATTTTTCTAACTACCTCAACATCCTCTTTTTTAAGAAGTGCGGACATTTTTTTCCGGATTCTATCTGGAAGATTTTTGAAAAGTTTTGCCTTCTCATCGGATGCCATATCCGTCAATAGTTCGGAAATTGATCTGTCTTCAAGATTGTTTAATATGAATGTTTGCTCTTCAAAATCCAGTTCTTCAAAAATTTCAATCGCCCGTCTTATCTCCGATAGTTTGAAAACAAGAAGTTTCTCCTGCGGGGTGAACCTGTTCCATCCTTCGGCAATGTCAACAGGATGAATTCCTTTCAGCAGTTTTTTTAATTCGGGAAAATTCTTTTCTAAAATGAGTTCTTTAATCTCCGGTAAGAACAAAGCCCAAGTCTGAATATTATTCTTTTTCATATACATCATAGAAGCAGATTTACGCAGATGTCATGTTGAGCGGTAGCGAAACATCTCGCTTTGAGATTCTTCACTTCATTTCATTCCGTTCAGAATGACACCTCCGCGTAATTCCGCGTTGTGTTCAGCGTTTATCCGCTTCTATTCCTTAAACAAGTCCGCTACATCGTACTCGTCCAAAATTTCGCCGAAAACTTCTTCAATAATATCTTCAATAGTGACAAGTCCTAAAATTTTACCTTCGGGATTTTTTACAACCACGAGATGCGTCTCGCCTTTTTTGAACTGCCTCATTAGTTCGTTGACTTTTTTTTCTTCATCTACAAATATTACCGGACGCAATAAATCATCAACGGTAAAAACGGCGCCGCCTCGCCACATATCCAAAAGGTCATGGACATAAATTATCCCTATGACATTGTCGGAATTGTCTTTGTAAATAGGGACACGTGAATGTCCAGTTTCAACAATCAGGTCAACAAATTTTTCCCGTTCCGTGTCAAAATTCACCATTTCTATTTTATTGCGCGGAGTCATAATTGATTTCGCCGTTATCTGAGAAAACTTTAAGATGGAATGCATCATTTGCTTGGTTTCCGTCCCGAAAATCCCGGTTTCATGACCGACGGAAATCATGGTTTTCATATCGTCAATCGTAAGCACGGGTAATTTTTTTTCGCCGGATTTTCCCACCACGATACCGCCTATAATAACAAACAGTTTGGTTAAAGGCGACAGCATCTTGTCTATGTAATATAAAGGCATAATGGAAAAAATTACAAGTTTTTCGGCATTGTGAATTGCAAAAATTTTAGGCGAGACCTCGCCGAATATGATTACAATAATGGTAACGCAAACAGTTGAAATCGAAATCGCCGCGCCCCTGCTTACTATGTTCAATTCGGCTATTTTTATAGCCATTGAAGTGGCGAGCGCCGAGGACAGAATAGCAACGGTATTTATACCTATCAGCAGCGTCGTCAGAAGTTTATTCGGATCTTCCAGCCATAACTTCAACCCTCTGGCTTTTTTAGGCAGTTCTGAAATTAGTTTTTTTATCCGCATTCTTGAAAGACTGATGAGTGCCGTTTCCGACGCGGAAAAAAACGCAGCAGAAATAAAAAGCAACAAAAGAATTCCTATATGCAAGATGAAATAAAACATTTAAGAATACTCTCCTGTTTTTCCCACATAATTTTTTTGGCTTTTTCAGTATAATCTGTGTAGTCATTCGCGTGCAAAATACCGTGAATTACCAATCGTAAAATTTCCCTATAAAAATCCTGCTTGTAAAACTTTGCGTTACCTTTTGCCGTCTCAGCAGATATGAAAATATCGGCGCTTTTCGGCGAATTTTTAAACGATAAAACATCCGTAGGGCGGTCGGTTTTGCGAAAATTTTTATTGAGTTTTTTTATTTTTTTATCGTCCGTGAAAATTACGCTGTATGTATTTGCCCTTGATAACCTCAACTTATTTTCGATACCGGGCAGATAACTTCTGATTTTAAAAAGATTCAATTTTATAACGTTCTGATCGTTAAAAATTTGTATCGCCATTTATTTAGAACGCAGATTACGCAAAGAAAATACACGGAAAACGCAGAAAAACAATTCTGTGTAATCTATTTTTCATTCTGTGTAATCTGTGTTTCCTCGGGATATTCTATTCTTGAATGATAAATCCCCGCGAGGACGCTTACAAACTTTTCGGAAATTTTACTCAAATCTGCAAGCGTTAATTCCACATCCTGCAACTGACCGTCTATAAACTTATTATTGATTATTTTATGAACCATATCCTGCAATTGGGAAAAACTTGCGTCTTCAAGAGTTCGCGACGCCGCCTCCACTGAATCGGCGAGCATTATAATAGCCGACTCCTTCGTTTTGGGACGGGGACCGGGATACCTGTAGACGGATTTCTCCGAATCCGCGATACCGCTTTCAAGCGCTTTCATATAAAAATAATGGACCAGGGATGTCCCGTGATGCTGACGAACGATATCAATAACAACTTTGTCAATTCCGTATTCTTTCATAAGACGCTCGCCTTCTTTTACATGCGAAATAACCACGAGAGACGACATCTGCGATTTCAAATCTTCGTGCTTTGAGGTAACTGCCGACTGGTTTTCTATAAAATACTCCGGCATTGTAATCTTTCCGACATCGTGATAGTAAGCCCCTACGCGGCATAAAAGCGGGTTGGCGCCTACATCGTCTGCGGCGGCCTCGGCAAGCGATGCGACCATCAAAGAATGGTGATAACTTCCGGGGGCTTCAAGCATCAAGCGTTTCAGCAGCGGCTGGTTGAAGTCACCGAGTTCCAAAAGACGAATTGATGTTGTTTTAGAAAAAAATTTTTCAAGATACGGAAGAAATGCAGATGAGAGCATAACGGAAAAAACGCCGCTGACGGCGCCCCACATTACCGACGGCAGAAACATTTTTGCCGCCCAACCCTCAAGAAGTCCGACGGAAGTAATAACGACGATATTGGTCAAAATTATGTAATAGCCGATTTTGATGAGGTCGTGTCTGTTTCTAACTTTTGCGGATGTAAAAATTCCGACCATACAACCAAGATATGAAACCAAAAATGCCGAGATGGAAAATTCTTTAAATAAAATTCCGGAAAAAATGCTTACTATCAAACTACTGAGTATCGCAATTGACGGCGAAATCAGAAGCGTCACTAAAATTGCAACTGCCGGAGCCGGTATGGCCCACGCAGGAAGACCGCAAATTTTCAACGCACCCGACAGAAAAATGACGAATATCAGAATAAACCCGACGAGCATTACGCTTTCGTCGTCATTAATAAACTCGGCCTGTGATTTCCATATGTAAATTACGGAAAGCGTCATAACCGCCGCAAGAAAGAGCACAAGTCCCAAAACGCCGGTTAAGTTTAACCCGAGTTCAAACGAAATTGTTAGAACCAAACTTACATAAATAAAAACGGCTATTACGCCTGTCGGAATATGAATGTCCTTTTTGAAAATCTCAGGATTGAACTTCATTTTTCCCGACGGCGATACTTTTTCCGTCCACAGAAGAATTTTTTTAATCGGTCCTTTTATGATTTTTTTTACAAAATTTAACATATAAATCACGGAACTAACACGGAATTCCGCTAAAGCGGGACACGGAACTGACTCGGAACTATTCTGTGTCTGTTCCGTGTTTTGTTCCGCGTCTGTTCTGTGGTTTTTTCTCCCATTTTTCAAATGCACCGACTATTTTTCTGACGAGCCCGTGCCTTAAAACGTCTTTTTGGGTAAAATTCACAAATTTTATCCGGTCAACAGAACGCAAAATCTCCGTCGCGAGAACAAGTCCGGATGACTTTTTATTTTCAAAATCAATCTGGGTTATATCGCCGGTTATCACCGCTTTTGAACCGCTTCCGAGACGGGTCAGAAACATTTTCATCTGCTCAAGCGTAGTATTCTGTGCTTCGTCTAAAATTACAAAAGCATCGTCAAGAGTTCTGCCTCTCATATAGGCAAGCGGGACTATGTCAATAACCCCCTCGCTTTTATATCTTGTGAAATGATGAGGACCGACAAGCGTGTAAAATGCGTCAAAAAGCGGAGTGAGATACGGGTTGACCTTTTCATAAAAATCGCCGGGGAGAAACCCGAGTTTTTCTCCCGCTTCAACTATCGGCCTCGTTAAAACAACCCTTGAAATTTTATTTTCTTTCAATAATTTTACCGCTTGAGCAACCGCAAGAAATGTCTTGCCGGTGCCGGCGGGACCAACCGCAAAAACCATATCATATTCATTCATCGCTTCAACATATTCTTCCTGATGAGCAGTTCTCGGTTTTATCGGTTTGCCTCTGTCACTAACTATAATTGCATCGGCTGGAGTCACAGAAATAAACTGCCCGATATCGTCGGTCCCCTGTTTTTGTCTCATCATAATATTCTTTAACGCATACTCGGCATTGTCCACATTTTTTTTGCGGCCTCTTATGGTTATTTCGCTGCCGCGTGCAAAAATTTTTACATTGAATCTTTTTTCTAAAAGTTTCAGGTTCTCGTCGTATTCGCCGAAAAGCGACAACGCCTCGTCGGATGTGCCGATATGAATTTTTCTGTCTATCATGGAATTATAAGTTTCTGCTTGGGATAAATTTTTCTCGGGTCTTTAATTTCGTTTTTGTTTGCCTCGTAAATAATTTTCCATTTTCTTCCGTCGCCGTAAAATTTTTCCGCGATTTTCCAGAGACAATCCCCGTTTTCCTGCCAAACCCAGACATTATATGTTTTTGGTTTTGGCTGAGCATAAAGACAGATAATAGATGAGAGGTAAAAGAGGTAGCTAAAAGATGTGAAACGAAAGATAAGAGCAAACATTTTTTTATTCTTATTCATTTTGAGGTCTACAAAAAATTTTGGCATATCAAATCCTCTTTATTTGAAAGAGTCAATATTTTCAGCGAAAAGGTTTATATTGTAAATTGTTTTGAAGTGATTTAGCAGGTTTAAAAAACGATTTTTACCTTGATTAGTAAGCCAATAATTTCCATCAGTAATCCAACAAAATTCAAAATTGTCAAAATTCTGCTCAATATATTTGTGAAGTTCAATATATTCATTCTGATTAATACCGATTTTTGTTCCTTCAGTAGAGTAGAAATTTATTTCAAATAAAAATTTCGGATGCAAATTACTAAAAACTATTAAATCAAATTTTTTTAATTTTTTATCATTAGGTTTTATTATGTTTTCCACATATTTTTCAGTACAAAAAATCTTTTTGTCCTGTAAATTAGTATCGAGCGGTTCTTTTATCTTATATTTCAGAACTGAAATATTATTCTTCTGTAAAATATTATCTATATTAATGAAGCCATTTTTTTCTAATACTCTTAAAATCTTAATTTTAGCATAATTCCCGTGAATACTCTTTGTATCAATAGGTATTTTTTTATTTTTTAAAAAACTTTCTATATTTATAGATTCTAAAACTTCATTTAACCTGTAACTATTTAATAAATAATTGGCAAAACGAATTGAAAAATCAGTAAATTCATTTTTTGCAATCCGCTTCTCCAAAATAGAAAAGGTTTTTGATATTTTATCTATGTATCTTGATACGGACTGTTTAAATACTGCGATTAGATACTTTTTATCATAATTATTTATATCCTTGATAAATACTTCATATGATAATTTTTTATCAATCGTATTTAAAAAAAGTTTTCTCAAATTTTCGTCATATTTTGCATTGAAAATCAAATACTCAAAAATTGCTTCCAAATTTATGCAATTTAACTTTTCAACATCAAAAATAAAGTGAATGAGTTGAGCATTTGTAAACCTGAGTAATTGGACTACTTCTTGAAATATAAGAAAACTTTTAGGATATTGTTTTATGTAATCTGACAGTTTATTGATATTCCAGTTTTTCTCGTTTTTTAACACCTTGAATTCTTTGTCAAGAGACTTTATATCTAATTTAGAATTTCTGAATTCTTCTTGGATAAATTCAAAAAAAGATATTTTAGAAGCAAAATCAATGTAAATCTTTTCAGAGTTAACCATTTTAAAGTTTTCCTATGTTTCTATAAAATTTTTTCATAAACAAGTAAATACTGGTGAGTTATTTTTAACTCTTTGCTAAATGGAAATTGATGATTAAAGTTTTTATTTTCAGTGTTGACAATTATTATTTCTTTTATTTTTAAGGTGTCAATTTTTAAGTTGTCTATTATCTCTTTCGCTATTGGTCTTATGTAACCATTTATCCGAACATCTTTTGTCTGAATCACACAAAAATTACCCGTCTTGAAAATAAAAATCTTTTCGGAAATAATTTTTTGAATTTCTTCTGGAATGGGAAATTTTATAAACAATGGATTTTTATATCTTTCAAAAACATTTTTAGTTAAAAGTTTTTCAAATTCATTTTCCGGGAAATTCCATACAGTTGTTGTTTCAAGTTCTTCAAATTTCTTTTTAAGATGTATTTTTTTAATAGTGGTCTCGTTACCGCTATATACGAATGTGTTTTCTTTTACAATGGACTGTTCTTTTTTTATTGGTTTTTCAAAAATTGGCAAATGTTCATGGGCAAGAAGTAAAAAATTATATTTAATACTATTTGCATACCAAAAGCCAGAGGTTTTACAATTATGCTGTCGTTTAATAATAAGTTCTTTTAACTTAAAACCCGCTCTTAAATATACATCTATAAATTGAAATCCAAGTGGAATAACACATTTTTTCCTTCTGGTATCTCCAATAAGTATTGCACATTGTCTTCCAGGCTTTAGAACCCGATAACTTTCTTCGGCAACTTTTTTTATTTCCTTAAGAAATTCATCAATATCCAAATTTGATAAATCATCTTTTTGGTTGGAAGTGTAATTAAGTATATTCGCATATGGTGGATGAGCACAGATTAAGTCAATAGAATTATTGGTCAGGTTTGATAAGTCCCTTGCATCTCCAACTAAAAATTCTGGTTTATATGTATTATCAAATTTAAAATTCACATTTTGTTTTGCTAATTTTATTGCCTCTTTATTTATATCCAACGCAATACATTTTCTTCGCAACAATTTTGATTCAACCGCCGTTGTACCGGCTCCACAAAAATAGTCCAATACTGTCTCACCTTCCTTTGAATATCTTAAAATAAGATTTCTTGGAATATACGGAGACCAATTACCACGATACTCTCCACTATGTGTTGCCCAATTACCACGACTCTTAAAACTCCAGACAGTTGTTTTTTCTTCCGTAAAATTTTTTGGATAAAAGGATTTAATTTCTTTATCAACATTAAAATTGCTGATATTGATTCCTTTTTTTTCAGTAATAAGTTTTTCAATATAGTGAAAAGAAACACCATATCTTCGCCCAATTTCTATATCAGGAATTCCTCTTGCTTTTTCCTGCAAGATTGCCTCTTGAATATTTATATCTGATTGAGAAATAGTTTTTAAATTGTTCATTTTTTTGTTGTATCAATTTTTATTTTTAATTCTTTCAACTGTTTTTCGGCAACTTCCGACGGAGCGTTGGTAAGAAGACAACTCCCCGATTGGGTTTTGGGAAACGCAATGACATCTCTTATTGACTCAGATTTTGTGAGCATAGCGAGAATTCTGTCAAGCCCTAGGGCAATCCCACCGTGAGGGGGAGCGCCGTATTCAAGTGCGGAAAGTAAAAATCCGAATTTCATATCGGCATCTTCTTTCGTAATATTCAGTATGTCAAAAATTTTTTCCTGCACGGCTTTTTTGTGAATTCGTATTGAACCGCCGCCGAGTTCAACACCGTTTAACACAATGTCATAAGCCCTTGACTTTAAAGTCGGAAGTCGGAAGTCGGAAGTCGGAAGTCGAGAAATATCCTCTTTCGGTGAAGTGAACGGATGATGAACCGCATCCCATTTTTTTTCTTCGGAATTGTATGCAAAAAGCGGGAAATCCACCACCCATAAAAAATTAAATTTGTCCTTCGGAATAATGCCGAGCAACTCCGCAAGATGAACCCGCAGGGCACCCAGAACATCGCAGACTGTTTTTTCTTTGTCGGCGGCAAAAAACACAATATCGCCCGGTTTTGAATTAAATGTTTTCTTAATATTTTCAAGTTCGGCTTGCGCAAAAAATTTTACTATATTAGATTCAAAACCTTTTCCCGTAATGTTCATCCATGCAAGCCCTCTCGCTCCGAATTTTTTGACAAAATCCGTAAGATTGTCAATCTGCTGGCGCGAAAACTTATCGCCGCAGGGTGCACAAATCCCCCTGACAACACCGCCGTTTTTTAGCGCTTGAGCAAAAACCTTGAAACCGGTATTTTTGAGCATTTCCGATAAGTCGGAAATTTCAACAGCAAACCTCGTGTCCGGACGGTCGCTTCCGTATTTCAGCATAGCCGTATCGTAGGACATTCTTTCAAACGGAATTTTTACCTCAACTCCGGCAACTCTAAAAATTTCGGAAATAAGTTTTTCGGTAACCGAAATTATATCATTTTCGTCAATGAAAGACATCTCCATATCAATCTGGGTGAACTCCGGCTGACGGTCGGAACGCAAGTCCTCGTCACGGAAACATTTTGCTATCTGAAAATATCTGTCAAATCCGGAAACCATTAAGAGTTGTTTAAAAAGCTGGGGCGACTGCGGCAGGGCGAAAAATTTCCCCGGCTCGTATCTGGAAGGAACAAGAAAATCGCGGGCGCCCTCCGGAGTTGACTTCGTCAATTGCGGCGTTTCCACGTCTAAAAAATCATTTTTACTCAAAAAATTTCTGACTGCAAAAATTATATTATGTCTCAATAGAATGTTTTTCTTCATCTGTGGGCGGCGAAGGTCAATATACCTGTATTTAAGGCGAACCTCTTCCGACGGAATGATTGCCGAATCAATTTCAAACGGCGGGGTTTTTGATGTATTCAGTATTTCAAATTTTTCGGCAACAACTTCTATTTCTCCGGTAGGCAAATTTGAATTGGCAGTTCCTTCGGGTCTTTGACGCACCGTTCCTTCAACCGAAATTACATACTCATGTTTCAAATTTTTCGCGTCATCCAAAACCTTTCCGCTATCAAAAACAATCTGCGTTATACCGTACCTGTCGCGCAAATCAATAAAAATAATTCCGCCGTGGTCACGACGGGTATTCACCCATCCGCAAAGAATTACCTTTTTAGAAATATCGGAACTCCGCAATTGTCCGCAATTATGTGTCCGTTTCATTTAATAGTTATGTTATAAAAAACGGCAGGGAAAGTCAAGTAAAAATGGAAGGTTTTTATCAAAAAACAATCAATTTTAAATCTTTTTTATGTTCCGCCGACGGTGATTTTGGGAATTCGCAAGGTTGGTTGGCCGTCAAGAACAGGGACGCCCTGACCGTCTTTTCCGCAGGTGCCGGGTTGCCAGCCGATATCGGTTCCGACCATATCAATTGAATTCAATATCTCCGGACCGTTTCCTATGAGCGATGCGTTCCTTAACATTTTTCCTAACTTACCGTCTATAATTTCGTAGCCCTCTTCAACCTCAAAAATAAAATCACCGTTTGCGGTATTGACCTGACCGCCGCCCATTTTTTTTATGAAAATTCCTTTGGGGACGCTTTTTAAAATTTCTTCGGGATTGTCTTTGCCGGGCGCGATATACGTGTTTGACATTCTTGGAATTGGCTTGTGATGATACGATTCCCGACGACCGTTTCCCGTGGATTTTGTGTCGTCTTTTTTTGCGGTGAATAAATCATATAGATAATTTTTAAGGACACCGTTTTCAACAAGAACAGTTTTCTGAGAAGGAGTACCCTCGTCGTCATACTGGTATGAACCGCGGGCATTTTCAAGAGTGGCATTATCCAAAACGGTGATTTTTTCATTTGCAACTTTTTTTCCTATTTTGTCGAGATAGACAGGAGAAATTCCTTTTTGTACCGCATCGGCTTCAAGCGAGTGGCCTATTGCTTCGTGAATCATAGTGCCGCCGGCAGAGGAAGAAATCACAACCGACATTTCACCGGCGGGAGACGGAATCGCCACATTCAACAAATCGGTCGCCCTTTTATACGCGATTTCAGATATTTTTTCTATGCTTTCAAATTTTATTTTTTGGAGTGAGTTCTCCGCGATAACTTCGTGCGCGGTCTGGGTAATTTTACCGTCTGAAACAACGAGCGCTACCGTAAAAATTGCGGAATTTCTTTCACTTATGCGAGCATTTGAATTTTGCGAATTGGCTACGAAAAAGTTTTTTCGCCCTGTTGATAATTGAAATGAGAGTTGCTTTATCTGCGAAGATTTTTGCCGCAAATTCTTATCAATATTTTCTATGATTTTTAAGTACGGCTGCAAAGCCGATGTCCGTTCGGCAATTGAATGGGCTTCAATTATTATGGGCTGGACGGCTTCCGACGGTTCAGCAGGACTGCCGGATAGTTTGGCGGCAAGTGCAAACATAGTCGAAACGGATGGTGACGACTGAGAAGCAAGATATGTTTCTTCGTTTTTTATAAGCCGGAGCCCGCAGCCGCTCACCGTTCCCGAAGACGCCGCATCAACCTTTTTGTCAATAAATGTGAACCCCGCGGATTCTGTTTCCTCAAAATATATTTCGGCAAACTCCCCGCCGTTTCGGAGCATTTTTTTAAGTATCAAATCAACTTCTGTTTTTTTCATAATATCCATTTTCAAAATATTTTGCCGTCTAATAATTACTACATTTGTAGTAGTTTGTCGTCGGACATATTTTCTGTAATAAAAATTTCACCGTGTTAAAAGTATAACATTTGTTTTACTTTATTTTTGGGGAATTATTATTGTGAATTTTGAACCTTCGTTTATTTTTGAAGCAACCGTTATGCTTCCGCGGTGGGCGGAAATTATTCTTTTGGCGAGCGGTAACCCGAGACCGGCACCGGCGACCTGTCCGGTGAACGACTCTTCAATCTGATAAAACTTCTCAAAAATTTTTTCTTTTTCGGAAAGAGGGAAGCCCGCACCGTTATCCTCAATACTTATAGCCACCGCGCCAGCTTGGAGTTCGCCTGTGATTTTCACCGATTTTTTCGGATTTTTATTAAACTTGACTGCATTTTCTAAAATACATCCCAATGCCTCTTTTATTTTTTCTTTATCCGCAAAAATTTCGCCGAGGGCGGATAAATCCGAAACCTCAACCTCAACATTTTTTAATTTTTTATTCAAATCGTTAACTGTTTCGGAAACAATTTTTTCAACGAAAACTTTTTCCTTTTTAAGTTCAAGCGTTTCGGACTCAATCACGGTAAATCTCAACAAACTCTCCACAAGTTCGGCAAGCCGTTCGCTCTGACTTTGCAAAACGGAAATCGCTTTTTGCTGATTGGGTGTCAGTTTTTCCTCCGCCAACATCGGAAGATATCCGACAATACTTACAAGCGGGGTTTTGAGTTTGTGCGAAATCAAGGACAGAAAAGACCGCTTTAGCAGTTCCTCTTTTTTCTCGGAGGTTACATCCCTTATTACGAAAATATACCCGTCAATTTCTTCACCTATACCTGTAATTTTTGTAACAACGCAGTTAAGAAAAATTTGCGGGGCGGTTTTTTTTACAATTTCAGAAATTTTTTTTTTGCCGTCAAACTTAAGAAACCGGCCGGGCATTTCAAAACCTATATCAATTAAAATTTTTGATAACGCCAACCCTGAGATATGCTCGGAATTTGCCAGATTAAACGCCGATTTATTCGCCTGCGTAATTACGCCGTTTTTATCGGTCACAAAAACCGATTCGCTCATTCCGTCAAAGGCAGCGGAAATTTTTTCTTTTTCCTGAATCAATTTCATAAACAGACGCGCATTTTCCAGAGCGACCGCCGCCTGATTTGCAAACGCCTCAAAAAGAGGCAAATCATCGTCGGTAAAAAATTCTCTGCCAAGGGCGTTTATTCCCTCAATCACGCCGAGCACCGTGCCCTTGTATCTTAAAGGAGTGCATATTATTGATTTCGTTCTGAAACCGGATTTATCGTCGGTGCGGCCGGTCCATCTGATGTCTTTTGTTACATCCTCAACTATTAAAGACCTGTTGCGGGCGGCGCACCATCCGGCGATGCCTTCGCCTGGAGCAAGCCGAACCCTTTTCATCTCATCCGCTTTTTCACCTATAGCGACATCAAAATAAAGTTCGCCGGTATTTTCATCAATCAACAAAAGTGAACATCCCTCGGCATTTACAACTTTTTGGGCAAGTTCCATTATCACGGTGAGAAGTTTATTTATATCAAGTGTGGAAGTGAGAATTCTGTTGGCATCCAATAAAAGCAAAAACTTATCGTCTAATCGGTTCATTTTGGGTTTGCGGGAGGGACAACAATACCGCCGGAAATTATCAGTTTGATTGCATCGTCAACGGACATTTTAAGGGGGATTATATCATTTTTGGGAATGAGCATGAAAAAGCCCGTTGTTGGATTGGGTGTTGAAGGCATAAAAACATTTACGACCTCTTCCTTTGTTGATTCCTGAACCTCCCCCATCGCATCGGCGGTAATAAAAGCAATTACATAAATTCCCTTGCGGGGCCATTCTATCAGGACAACCCTTTTGAAAGTGGATTTATCCATAAAGAAAACCCGCATTAGTTTTTTTATCGCATCATAAATACCGCTCGCCATGGGAATTTTAAGAAGCAACTTTTCCGCTATGTGAAAAAGTTTTTTGCCGATGAAATTTGAGGCAAGAACGCCGATAAACCATATCAAAAAAAGTGTAACAACGGCACTGACAAAGATGACGGCGAAATTGGGAATATGCATCGGAACAAATGCCTCAAAAATTTTTGTAAACGCTGGAGTGAAAAATCTGCCGACCAGTTTAAAAACGATTAAAACGATATAAACGGTAAGAAAAAATGGAATAATTATTACAAGTCCGGTAAGAAAATAATTTTTCATAATTTAAAAACCTCGCTACAGACACAGAGAACACAGGGAAAATCGAAAGACAATCAACCACGAAAGCACGAAGAAAATAAAAACTCTGTGAATTCGGTGTTCTCTGTGGCAATTCTGCGTAATCTGTGGTCAAGGACGATTGCGGTTCTGCCTTTCCCTCTTCATTATTTCACGTTTAATCGCCTTTCTTTTTTGTTGGTTCTTTTTTATATGTTGGATCCGTTTTTCTCTTAATTTCCGGAATTTTTCATATGCAAGTTGTCTGGCTTTCACCCGTTTTTCAGGCGGGAGCCGTTTTAGTCGTTCTCTTAATGCGGCAACGCGTTTTCTCAGACGAAGATTTCTCTCTTTATATTTCTGCATCAGAATAAGACGCGAGGGCGGGCGAGGACGGACTCCTTTTCTGACGCTGGTTTCTTCGGCGGGCTTTACCATTACTTCTTCAACGGTTTCGCCTTCTGTATTTTTTACTCCGACTTCACCGTCAAAAACACCTACATCCGTTTCTCCGGCTTTTGATTCAACCGCGAACTCAGTGCCTCGGACCGCCACAATCGCCGTCGGAGAATGGACCTCCATTTTTGTATTTTTTGATTTTGCTATGTTAGCAATAATTTTTCCGAACCACAGTGAAATTTTTGAGTTGTGCGATTCTGCAGTTAACTCAAGCATTTCAACCGATGCCTCAGTATTTTCGCCGATAAAAATAATTGAGCCGTCGTCAAGTTCCAGATTGCAGGATGAATTTTCGGCGGCTTTCAGACGGTCTTTTAACTGAACCGGCATTTCGGAAACTGCCGGCACCCACTCGGTCTCACCTTCTTTTAAAATTTCAACGGTACCTTTTATCTCGCCGATTTCGCCGGAAAAATCCTGAGAATAGAGGCAGGTAGAAAGGTAGAAAGGTAGAAGGGTAGAAAGTAAAACCGAACATAAAAACTTTTTCATAAACTCCTCCGAGCATAGATTAGTTCGTCTTCGCAAAGTATATCAAAAAATTAAAAATTAATCAATAGTTTTCTTGAGTTTTTCTGTGTATTCTGTGTTAATCTGTGGTTAATGTTTTTTTCTTATAGTTCTTATTTTTTATGTGTTCCTCGGCATATTTTGAAAATTTGTGGGTGCCCGAGCCATCCGCGACGAAAAACATGTCGGATGTTTCGGCAGGATATAATGCCGCTTTTATTGACGCTAATCCGGGATTACATATTGGAGCCGGCGGTAGTCCCGGATGAATATATGTATTAAATGTTGAATCAACTTTCGTATCTTTATATGTCAAAAAATCCTTGTGTTTGCCGAGTGCATATAAAACCGTGGCGCAGGACTCAAGATTCCAGCCCTTTTTGAGACGGTTGTAAAATACGGCGGATATACGAGGTCTCTCTTCATCTTTTTTCGCTTCCTTTTCTATTATTGAGGCGAGAATTATGATTTTTTCTTTTGACATTTTTAAGTCAACCGCTCTTTTTATGAAATCATCGGTGAAAATTTTTTCAAATTGATTTTTGAGGATTTGTATCACTTTATCCTCTAAAGAATCGGGCTCAAAAAAATATGTCTCGGGGAAAAGGTAGCCCTCTAATTTTTTATTTTTTACAATTCCCAAAAACTTTTTACCGTTGCATACCCCTTTTTTTCCTAAAAGTTCCGCAATTTCTACGGCTGTAAAGCCCTCCGGAACCGTAACTTTTATCCTGTAAGTATTTCCGTTTATTATATCCCGCAGAACAGCAAATGAAGTCATTTTTGTATTGAGTTTATATGTCCCGGGTTTGAATTTTTTTTCGGTTCTTGAAAGCCAAACAAGCGTTAAAAAAATGTTTTCGCTTTTTATTATATTTTCGTTTTTTAAGATTTTTGCGGCCTGTTTCGGTGTTGAGCCCTCGGGGATTTTTACGAAACCTTCTTTATACGAAATGCAAAAATACGTTATCGCAATTAGAATTAAGATTGAGATTGAAATTGAAATTGAAATTTTTTTCATATTGCTCGTCGGAAGTTATAGTACATTTGTACTACAAAACAATTTTTTTCTCTCTAAGTAATTTTCTAATATAAGGCAGGCGGCGAGACCGTCAATTTTTTTCTTCCTTTTACGCCAGTTTTTTTCGGATAATGCTAACCTGCTTTCAGCGTCTTTTGATGTCAGCCGTTCGTCAACAAAACTAACTTTAATCCCGAATGCTTTATCAATTTCACGGGTAAAGTTGCGGACTTCTTTCGTCGCATCACTTTCGGTATCATCCATATTGACGGGCATCCCTACTACCATTTCAGTGACTGCGTATTCTTCTATTATTTCCGAAATTTTATCAAAAACAGATTTTTTATCGTAAAACAAAACGGTATCAAGCGGAGTGGTGATTATACCCGAAGAAATCGCAAACCCTATTCGTTTTTTCCCGTAATCAATCGCGAGGATAGACAATGTGTTTTCCTTTGCCCTGTTTGAGCAATTCCGAGAGTGTTGTGAACTTGAAACCCCGTGCCTTCAGTTTTTCTATGATCTTGGGGAGTGCGTCAATTGTATCGGGTGGTCCGTTATGAAGAAGAACGACGCTGCCGTCGCGGGAATTAGAAACGACCTTTTCGTAGATCACTGGTGATGTATTTCTGTGGTCTTCCGGAAAAACCGACCACAAAGCCATTTTGTATCCGCAGGAACTCGCTTCTTTTATTACCTGTGAATTGTAATGACCGCCGGGCGGAGTGAACAAATAAGTATCAACGTCGGTTATCTCTTTTATCAGAAGTCGGGTTCTTGAAAGTTCCGATATAACTTCAGTTGTTGAAAGTGTTGTAAGATTTTTATGATTATATGTGTGATTGGCAATTTGATGTCCTCTTTTATGTATTTCTCTCAATAATTCCGGATATTTTTCCGCCATTTTACCGACTACAAAAAATGTCGCCTTTATGTTTGCATCGTCAAGTATTTTTAATAATTGCGGCGTGGATTTCGGATTGGGCCCGTCGTGAAATGTCAGAGAAATTATTTTGTCATCGGAATGAAGACAGGAAGTAGAAAGTAGGAAGTAGAAAGTAGCCGCAAAACAAAACTTTGACAGCAGCGATATTGCTCTGCCGATACCACTTCCCACTTCCCACTTCCCACTTACGGATTTTCTCACTTTTCCTCCAGTTGAAATTTTTCAACAACTTCGTAAATCGGGCCGCGGGGCATTAAGACGCTCTTCATAAGATACACGGCTTCAACAGCATCGGATATTTTTTCAATGGTTATGTTTTTTATGATATCAAATAATTTTTTGTTATTCCGCGGACTTTTGAATCTTCCAAGCGTCAAATGCGCCGAAAACGGTTTTTTCTCTTTTTTCAAATCAAGACCAGCAATTTCTGTTAAGGAACTTTCTATTTTCTGAGCAAGATTTTCCAACTCTATTTTCCCTTTCTCTACGCCCAACCACAAAACCCGAGGGGTTGTTTCGTTCGGGAAAACACCAATTTTTTCGAAATCAATTTCAAACTTTTTTATACCGCTAACGGCTTGTCTTAATTTTTCCGAAACTAAATTCTTTCTGCTATCATCAACCTCGCCTAAAAATTTCAATGTCAGATGCAGATTCTCCGGCAAAGTCCATTTCACACCGTCGCAATTTTTCCGGAGAGCCGACTGGATACGGGCAATTTTGTTTTTGGTTTCCGCTTTGATATTAACGGCAATAAACAGTCGCATTACTCGGAAAGTAAAGAACGTATTATATCTCGCCTCGAAATAATTCCGACCAGTTTTCCGTTATCAATTATGGGAACTCTCCTGAATTTTTTTTCGCCGATTAAAAGCGCCACCTTATCCAAGTCAGTTTCGCTTGTCATACTGATAACATTTTTTGTCATTGCTTCGGAAACAATCGCCGCACTTAAATTCCCGCTGAACATGTAATTCATAATGTCTTTTTCAGAAAGAATGCCTATGACTTTGCCGAAATCGTCCACGACGGGTACGCCACTGATTCCTTTACCGACTAAAATCCTTATCGCATCTTTCAGAAGAAGAGCCGCCTTAACCGTAACCACATTCTTTGTCATTACATCTTTTACTTTCAACATAAAACCCCCCCCATAAAACAAATGGTTCTGTAATTCAGCCACAGAATTTCACAGAACTTCACTGAAAGTTAAAGAATTAATCTCTTTAATTCACTCTTTGTATAAAAATTCTGTGTTTTTCTGTGCCATTCTGTGGCTACCATTTTTTGCGTTACAGAACCAAACAAATTAAAGGTTAAAGGTCAAAGGTTAAAATTTTAACCTTAAACCTTATACCTTTCACCTGCCGTTCTTATTATATCAAATTCATTCTTAAAATGTCAAGGGCGGCGGTCGCAATTTTGTCTTTGATTTCTACTCTTGAACCCGTGAACTGGAAGCGTTGCACTTTTGTCCCGGCATCGGAAGCAATCCCTATAAAAACAAGTCCAACCGGTTTTCCCGTAGACGAAGGTTTTGGTCCCGCTATACCCGTCGTAGAAATTCCGAAATTTGTGCCGGATATTTTTTTTATTCCTTCCGCCATCTCTTTTGCAACCTCGCTTGATACTGCGCCGTATTTATTGAGCGTTTCATCTTTAACGCCGAGCATCCGTTTTTTACTGCTATCCGAGTATGTCACAATACCTTCCTTAAAATACATTGAACTTCCAGCAACATTGGTTAGACGATGAGAAATCAGCCCGCCCGTGCAACTTTCAGCGACAGCGAGTGTCTTTCTTTTTTTAAGAATAAGTTGACCGACGGCACTTTCAAGCGTTTGGTTATCCTCGCCGAAAATAAAATCTTTAAGCACATTATAAAATTCCCTTTTCAGATTTTGAATCATTTGGTCGATAAGCATCTCATCGGTGCCGGAAACGATTATTTTTATATCAACACCGGTATGTTTTGCAAGGATAGAAAACGAAACTTCACTTCCCTCAAGTTTTCTCTCAATATCAACAATTTTTCTGATTTTTTCGTCAATAACCGATTCAGCAAGACCGACAGTGTGCAAAATTTTTATTTTCAATAAGCCCTTTTCAAATCTTTTTTTAAGATACGGGAGAACGGTATTTTCAAACATCGGTTTGATTTCTCTCGGAGGACCCGGCAGTAGAATTATTATTTTGCTATTCATTTCCAAAATTTGTCCGGGAGCGGTTCCCAAACCATTTGGGATAATTTCTGCTCCTTCAAGGAGGTATGACTGCTTCTCATTGTCTTTCGGCATTTTTATCTTTTTTTTTTCAAAAAATTCCGAAATTGTTTTGAGCACATTTTTATTTAGAATAAGTTTTTTGCCTGTGGCTTTTGAAACGGTTTCACGGGTAATATCGTCAAAAGTAGGTCCCAGCCCGCCGGTTGTAATAATAATATTGGAACGATTAAACGATTCCGAAAAAACATTTTCAAGTTGTGGAAAATCATCTCCGACGGTAATTTCGCGATTGACTTTCAGCCCTATGGTCGCAAGTTTTTCGGAAATATATGCGCTGTTTGTATTAACTGAACCGACGAGCAATTCCGAACCGATACAGATTATTTCAATATGCATAAATCACCGCCTTTCAAATCAACTCCGAAACTTTTGTAACCGTTTTATATTCAATACCTTCAAATTCTTTGAAGTGCGCCTTACCGCATTTTATTTTTAATCCTTCGCCAACCCTTAAATCCGCTTTTTCCAAACTGCCTTTTGTTTCCGCAACAAAATATAATTTTTTCTCATTTTTGAATACCAGCGCCCAGTCCGGGTTATAATCACCAATCGGAGTTTTAATCTTGAACCAATGCGGCAGTTTAAAATAAAATCCCACGTTTTCGTTCGACTCGCAGTCCTTAGCAAATTGCAGTTCTCTTTCGGACATTGAACTTATTTCTATGTAATTCGCCAATGTTTTTTCCTGTCTCGTTACCTTGTAAAGATTTTCAATGTATGTTTCAATTTCACTTTCCTCAAAAAGCATCATCGCATATTCCTGCCCGCCGATTTTTTCATATTTTATACCGTTGGCCATAAAATCATTCAAAACATTTTTTATTTCTACAACAACCATATCCAGAAATAACTGCGGATTATTAAATACATCTTTTAACCGCGCGGATTCTTTAAGTATCCTTAAAATAGTTGAACGTGTCAGTTCGGTCTTGCTCTGTATGTAGCCCAGTATATCGGGTATTCCACTTATCACACTATCCGTTTTGTAAATACCTACTCCGACCTGATGCCCGACAATTCCTTCCTTAACCATATCTACACCTGTCTTTACCGATTTAACAATAGGCGTTCTGACCTCAGGCATATTCTTTATGGTTCTTGATGCGGTTTTTATCAGTTCTTCCGTAGCATAATTTACTCTGTATGTCGTCTTATATTTTATTTTATTCCACAACTCGATGAAATTAGGGTCCAATGAATAGTTCTTCTTCAGTTCAACTTTTATGCGTTTATTTTTGTCTTTTATTCTGCCGGTAAACTCAACGCCGCAGTCGGTCTCAATTTCTTTCTGCAACTTGCCGGCAAACTCTTCGTAACTCTCGTTTGCTATAACTGTTAATTTGTTTATGTTTTTATCAAACACCCTGTCCCCTGTCTGATTCACCGAAAGCCGTAAGCCCCTGCCGATTTCCTGCCGTTTTTTCAATTCCGATTTTGTCTCGTTCAAAGTGCAAATTTGAAAAACGTTCGGGTTATCCCAACCCTCTCTTAATGCAGAATGGCTGAAAATAAATCTCAACGGATTATTTATATCTAAAAGTTTTTCCTTGTCTTTCATTATCAACTGATAAGTATCGTCGTCTGCCTGAGTTTCGCGTCTCTCTGACGAATCCTTCAAAATGCCTTTTTTATCCTGTGCGAAATAACCGTTATGAACCTGTTCGGTTTTGAAAGGTATAACTCCTTTGTACATCGGTTTGGCTGAAAACTCTTTATAAATATCTTCAAACCACTCGGCAAATTTACCTTTCGCAGCATTTCCGGATTCGTCATAATGCCTATAATTTGCAACCCTGTCTATAAAAAACAACGTTAAAACTTTTATTCCTTTTTCTTTCAGATTTTTTTCTTTATTGAAATGCTCCTCAACCGCCTTGCGTATCTGAACTTTCATTACTTCGTCCCGCAACCCGCCTCTTGTTTCACCTTTATTGAGCCTGTCACCGTTGGAAAGTTCGATATACCCTTCGCCGACATCAATGTTGTTTATAATAAACCCATCTTTATACCTGTCCGATTTGTTTGACAGTTCAAAAAGGTCATCGCCTACTTTTGCGGAAACGGATTTTCTTACAACACCTTTTTCGGTATTAACATCAATTTTTAATTTTACACTGGTTTTTGTTTTTGTTGACTTTAGGTTTTCAAGTTGAATAAATGCCCGGTTAAAATCATTTTCCGCATATACGGAATCAACCTCAATCTGTTTGACAAGTCCC
>Ga0210056_1000878_pt1 | contig 25961 bp, 24 predicted proteins | sample CryGeyCG2014_080_2_FD_183965 | JGI IMG/M metagenome (GOLD analysis project Ga0210056, IMG submission 183965) | Groundwater microbial communities from aquifer - Crystal Geyser CG07_land_8/20/14_0.80 (SPAdes) (version 2) | ecosystem: Environmental > Aquatic > Deep subsurface > Groundwater | place... | reverse complement strand
ACGGATTGACAAGCAATTAGTTCTCCTGAATCCCGATTAAATCCTGACATGAAGAAAAAACGGTCATAAATCGAAAGGTTTATGGATTTTTTCGAAAGATTAAATCAAAATAGCGGGGAGCTTTGTTTTTTGGGTAAAAACTTATGGCAAGAAATATTAAAAGATATTATCAGGCGTGGGAACTTCGCCAGGTACCGTCTGGTAATCTGGCTTCGTCAACAGGGTAAAAAATTTCGAGAGATTGGAAACATAATGAATATTAGTAGTGAACTGGCACGCACACTTGTCTCCTTTGTTGATTTGAAAATAGAATACAAAAAACCTTTGTGATTAATTCTGGTGCTAGGGGCGGGATTCGAACCCACGACCCGTCGCTTATGAAACGACTGCTCTACCTCTGAGCTACCCTAGCATAATTTTCAGCTTCTATATTATATAATATACTTTATGGCAAAAATAGATCTTTCAATTATTATTGTTTCCTATAATACCAAGAAAATCACTGAAAACTGCTTAGAGTCAATCAATAGATCTCTTTGGAAATCAAAAATAAAATACGAAATTATTGTTGTTGACAACGACTCAAAAGACGGCTCAAAAGAAATGTTGGAAAAATATTCTGCAGATAAAAACAATCATTCTGTTTATTACCAAACCAACACTAATCTAGGTTTTGGCCGCGGCAATAACTTTGCTGTTAAGAAAGCTGAGGGTAAATATATTTTACTTTTAAACTCCGATACGATTGTTTTAAACCGCTCAATTGAAAAGCTCTATAATTTCTATTTTGAAAATGAAAAAACCGTCCACTTTCTTGGTGCTAAACTATTAAACAAAGACCTGACTCCTCAACCATCAGCCTGTCGTTTTTTTACTCTTCCAGTTATTTTTGGCGCTCTTTTTTTAAAAACTGACTACTGGGGTTTAACCCGCTTTTCTCCCAATCACTTCCAAAAAGTTGACTGGGTTTCCGGCGCTTGCATCATGACAAAAAAATCCTTATACCAACGCCTGGGTGGCTTTGATCAAGATATTTTCATGTACATGGAAGAGGTCGATCTTTTATACCGGGCAAAAAAGAAAGGCTGGAAGACATATTTTTATCCTGCGGCTCAAATAGTCCATTTAGGCTCAGCTTCATCTGGTGGTAAAACTTTTCCTATTCTCCAAGTCTATCGCGGTTTTCTTTATTTTTACAAAAAGCATTATTCTTTTCTTCACTTGTTAATCCTAAAATTTTTTCTTAAACTTAAAGCTGGTACCTCATTATTAATTGGTAGAGCAATAAATAATCAATATCTAATAAAAACCTATGAAGAGGCTTTTAAAATTCCTTGACAATAACCTTATAAAAATACTACTGATGGGTTTTATCTTTCTTGTTCCTTTATGGCCAAAGCTTCCAATAAAGATGATTAACTACACCTACATCGCTGTTCGCTTGGAAGACCTTTATTTAGTCGTTATGACTTTAGCTTTTTTTATTCAGTTAATAAGAAAAAAAGAAAAATTAAATAAAACTTTCTTAATACTGTTTGTCTTATTCTGGTTGGCTTTATTTATCTCAACCGCCTGGGGCATTTTTATCAGCAAAACAATTGTTTACTACCACTTAGGGCTGTTACATTCTTTAAGACGGGTAGAATATATGATTGTCTTTTTTATCGCCGCTTCGGTCATCAAAAAAAAGAAGGATTTTTTTCATTTGATGACTGGTTATTTTTTGGCGGTTTTTCTCATTGTTCTCTACGGACTAGGTCAAAGATTTCTCGGTTTTCCAGCTGTCCAGACGATGAATCCAGAATATGCCAAAGGCTATATCTTATATCTTACTCCGGAAACCAGAATTTCTTCCACTTTTGCCGGTCACTATGATTTAGCTTCTTATATTATCTTTGCCATTCCTCTGATGTTTGTTTTCTTGTTTTTTGCCAAAAAAAGAAGCAATCTCCTTTTCTATATCCTGGCTCTGCTTGTTCTTGTTTATACTTCATCGCGAATCTCCTTTGTCGCCTATGTTATCACTGCTTTTCTTCTCCTTATAATAATTAGAAAATATCTCTTTTTATTTTTTGCGGTTGTTTTAACCGTGGGAATGTTTTTCTCAACCGGCGAACTAGCTAACAGATTTATGAAAACTGTCCAGATAAGACGAATTTTAGTTAATGAAAAAACTGGTTCGGTCTACGTCAGCCAAAACATCACCACTAAAGAACTGCCTGCTGGTACCTTTTATATTAAGTTGAATAAAAAAGCACCGGTACCCACTCCGATTTTGGACGTCAACACCTTTAAAACTCAGATCGTGGAACAACAAATTCATGAAGCCACCTTATCTGGTAAGATTTCCAGCAAAAAACAGATAGAAGAACTAATGAAATTACTGACTACTAATATAAAACCAGTCAACTCAATCGTTTCTGATATTTCTTTTTCCACCAGACTCCAGGTCGAATGGCCAAGAGCTATTGATGCTTTTTTAAAAAATCCAGTCTTAGGCACCGGACCCTCCTCTATTACTGAAGCAACTGATAATGATTTCTTACGCTGGCTTGGAGAAAGTGGCTTGTTGGGAACTATCTTATTTTTAATAATATTATTTTCTATAACTTTCAGGTTGTTGAAATTATCAAAGAAAACAAGTCAAGACGATCGACAACTAAGTATTGGTTTTATTTTTTCTTTAATAGCTCTACTTATCAACGCCACTTATATCGACGTTTTTGAAGCCTCAAAAGTAGCGTATACTTTCTGGACAGTAGCAGGATTGTTCGTTGGCTATTATTCTTTAAAAACTCTAAATACTAAATCCCAAATTACAAACAAATTATAAATTCTAATTTTCTAAATTCTAAACCGTTTAGTATTTGTAATTTATTATTTAATATTTATTTGAGATTTGTTATTTAGAATTTAGGATTTTATATAATGAAAAAAGATAATTTCAAAAAAACTGATCTTTTTATACTTTCTTTCATCTTAATAACTGCTTTTATCTTTCGCCTATACAAAATCAACATTCCTCTTGCCGATCTTCATTCTTGGCGTCAGGCAGATACCGCCGCTGTTGCCAGAAACTTTGTCAATAAAGGTTTTGATCTTTTACATCCTCTGTACGATGACCTTTCCAATGTCCAGTCAGGACTGGATAATCCTCAAGGGTATCGAATGGTAGAGTTTCCCATCTATAATATTATCTTTGCCTATCTTTATAAACTCTGGCCGATATTCAGTCTCGAAGTCTGGGGAAGATTAGTATCAATGTTTTTTTCTTTAATAATTATTGCTGTTATTTATTATCTAACCTTAAAAGAAGTTAACCGGCTGGCGGCTTTTTTTGCCTCTATAATCTACGCTGTTTTTCCTTTTTTCGTCTTCTTTTCCAGAGTCATCCTACCGGAAACCACTGCCTTAGGATTTGCTTTTTTGTCAATCTTTTTTCTTTATCTTTTTTCCCAAAAAACTAATCACTATTCATTAATAACTATTCACTATTTTTTATCTCTTATCTTTCTTTCTATCTCCCTCCTTATTAAACCAACAGTAATATTTTACGGAATCCCTCTTCTCTACCTGTTTTACCTCAAATTTAAAAAGAAAACTCTCAAAAATCCTTTTTTCTATTTTTATTTTTTTATTGCTTTTTTGCCGCTTCTTCTCTGGCGATTATATATTAAAAACTGTCCCCAAGGCATTCCTGTTTCTGAATGGTTGATTACCAGTGTTAATACCGCTTCTGGCCTGCAAAAAATCTTTTTTAGACCGGCTTTTTTTCGCTGGATTTTCTTTGAGCGGATTAATAACTTAATTTTCGGCGGCTGTTTAACTGTTTTCTTTATCTTAGGAGTTTTTTTAAAGCAAAAAAAATTCTTGTTATTCAATATCTTGATTGCCGCCTTTGTCTATCTTTTTGTCTTTCAGGGTGGAAATGTTCAGCATGAATACTATCAAACATTGATTCTCCCCGCTTTGGCGATATTTTCGGGGATAGGTGCCAGTTATCTATTAAAAAATCCTAAACAATTCCTCCAGCCTGCAATTAGTTCATTATTCATTGTTTTTATTTTTGCTTTTTCCTGGTTTTTCTCTTTTTATCAAGTAAGAGATTACTATTCCTACTCGACTGATTTGGTCCAGATGGCAAAAATTATCAGCAGTCTCACTGATAAAGAAGATAAAGTGGTCACCGACCGCCAGGGAGACACGACTTTACTTTATCTGGCGGAGAGGCGCGGCGCTCCGGCAATCTATAAAGATCTTGACGAGCTAAAAAAACTCGGCTATAAATATTTAGTCACCGACAATTCCCAAATGATTGATAAAATGAAAACGAGTTTTTATCCGCTTATCTTTTCTAACGATAAATTTTCTATCTTTTCTTTATGAAAATCTTAATGGTCACTCCCTATGTCCCCTATCCTCCATCATCGGGCGGGCAGATAAGGACTTTCAACCTTCTTAAACATCTAAGTAAAAATAATGAGATTACTCTCGTTTCTTTATTTAAAGACGAAACGGAAAAACAGTATGAGTCATACCTAAAAAATTACTGCAAGAAAATCTATCTTTGTCAGCGACCGGAAAAACCCTGGACATTAAAAACCATCATTAACACTCTTTTTTCTTTCCAGCCTTTTTTGGTGGTAAGAAATTTTTCTGAAGAAGCTAAAGAAATTATCGATAACCTTCTAAAAAAAGAAAGTTTTGACGTCATCCATGCCGAGACCTTTTATGTCATGCCTCATATCCCTAAGACTTTAACACCGATTGTCTTGGTAGAACAAACCATTGAATATAATGTTTATAAACATTTTGTTAACTCTCTGTCTTTTTTCCTTCGACTGCTTGTTTATTTTGATATTGATATCTTTAAACTGAAATACTGGGAAAGATACTACTGGAAAAAAGCTGATATCGTTGTCGCCGTCTCTTCACCAGATGAGAAGACGATTAAAAAAGAGGTGAAAAAGATAAAAACTTCCATTATCCCCAACTGTGTCGGTGATGAAATAATCGTCAACAAGCTGGAAAAAAAAGATTTAAAAAAACCGATAATTTTCTTTCAAGGTAATTTTTATTGGTTGCAAAATGTCGAAGCGGCCAAATTCTTGATTGAAAAGATCTACCCAATCCTTAAAAAAACTGATCTTCATTTTTCATTGATAATTGCTGGACAAAACGCGAAAAAAATCGGGACTGTTAAGGAAAAAAGTATCCGATTAATTGATATTGTTTCCAATGACACGCAAACTGTCAAAAATCTTTTTCAACAAGCCAGTTTATTTATCGCTCCGATTTTTGGGCCAGGAGGAACACGGCTAAAAATCTTGGCGGCCATGGGGAGTGGTATTCCGGTTATCTCTACCCGAACTGGCGTCGAAGGCCTGGCTGTAAAAAATAATCTCCATGTCCTGATTGCGGAAACACCAAGAGAGTTTATCAACAAAATCAAAGAAATTCTCTCAAAAAAGACTCTTTATAAGAAAATTCGCCAAAACGCCTACTTTTTAGTCAAGGAAAAATACCAATGGTCGGAAATAGCTAATAAATTGGAGAATTTATATAGGAATTTGTGATAAAATACCTTCATGACTATCGGTGTTGACGGCAACGAAGCCAATGTCAAAGAACGAGTCGGTGTTTCTGTCTATACCCTTAACATTCTTAGGTATTTTCATAAAAAAGCTCGGAAAGAACTTCAATTTAAAATCTTTTTAAAAAAAACTCCTTTGGCAGAACTTCCTTCTCCAAGTAAATTTTTTCAATATCAGATCGTTTCCGGACAATATTTATGGTCGCAGATATTTTTGCCACTAGCTCTTTTTCAGAACAGAGATATCAATGTTTTTTTCTCGCCCGCCCATTATATTCCTCGCTTTTCTCCGGTGCCGACCGTGGTCACTATTCATGATCTTTCTTATCTTTACTATCCAGAAGATTTCTTAAAAAAAGATCTTTTTCAACTTAAAAACTGGACAAACTATTCGTTAAATAAGGCGACAAAAATTATCGCCGTTTCGAAAACTACTAAAAAAGACATTATAAAAAATTATGCTGTTAATGATGATAAAATAAGCGTGATTTATAATGGTTTTGAAAAATCGTTTCAAAAATTGAAAATTGAAAATTTGAAATTCAATGAAAATTGTAAATTGAAAATTGAAAATTTTATTCTATTTGTCGGAACAATACAACCGAGAAAGAATCTTTCCGTATTGATTGAGGCTTTTGATAAATTTTTGCAAACGAATAAAGATTCCAAGTTGGTAATAGTCGGTAAAAAAGGCTGGTTATACGAAAAAATCTTCCAAAAAGTTCAAGACATGGACTTAGATAAAAAAATAGTCTTCACCGATTATCTCTCCAACGAACAGCTTGCCTGGCTCTATAAAAACGCCTTTTGTTTTGTCATGCCTTCTTTGTATGAAGGTTTTGGTATTCCTGTTCTTGAAGCTATGAGCTTTGGCTGTCCAGTAATTGCTTCTTTTGCTTCTTCTCTTCCTGAAGTCGCTGGTGATGCCTCCTTATATTTTGACCCAAAAAATAGTGATGACCTGGTGGAAAAACTAAAGCTTATTAAAGAAGATAAACAATTAGTAAAAGATTTAGTTAATAAGGGTAAAAAAAGAGTTAAAGAGTTCTCGTGGGAAAAATGCGGCGAGAAAACTTTAGAAATATTAAAAAACTATGCATCCTCTTCAATCTAAAGACTGGGAACAGGCAAGAAAAAAAATGGGCGTCGCGGCATTACATCTAGAAGATTATCTTGTTACTTTTCATAAAATTCCTTTTACCGATTATAAAATCGGATATCTTCCTAGGTCGGCTATGCCGTCTAAAAAAGTTCTGAACGAACTTTATGAGTATGGAAAAAAGAATAAGGTTATTTTTATAAAAATTGAGCCATATGTTGAAAAATCCAAATTTCATCCCGCCTCAGGCGGGACAAATTTCAAATTAATTCGTTCTGCCCATCCTCTCTTTCCTTCCTGGACTCAAATCCTTGATTTAACCAAATCCGAAGAAGAATTTTTGAAAAATATGCATCCTAAAACACGCTACAACATCCGCTTAGCGGAAAAAAAAGGGGTTGTTGTCAAAGAAATGTCAAATGAAAAAGGCTTTAAGATTTTTTCTCAGCTTTATTTTGACACTTGTAAACGACAAAAATACTTTGGTCACACTCCGCGTTATCACCAGATTGTCTGGAATAGTTTGAAAAACAATATTTCTCACATTTTAATTGCTTCCTATAATGACATTCCTCTAGCAGCTTATGAACTTTGGTATCTTGACGGAATTATTTATTATGTTTACGGAGGAACTTCGGAACAATACCGAAATCTAATGGCTTCGAATTTACTAATGTGGGAAACAATTCAGCTGGGAAAAAAACTCGGAGCAAAAAAATTAGACATGTGGGGTTCGCTTCCTCCAAATTATGATCCAACTCACTCCTGGTCCGGCTTCACCCGCTTCAAAGAAGGGTATGGAACAATTTTTGTGGAATTTATAGGAAGTTATGATTTGGTGATTAATCCTCTACTTTACAAACTTTATAACTTTATCTATTATCTGCGCAATCTTTATCTAAAACTAAAAAGCTCACTTTAGTCACCCTAAGGGTGACTAGTCAAAATGGTGAAGTATTATAAGTATTTCTTAAACCAACTAACGCTTTCTTCGACTGCTTCTTTCTCAAAACCAGCATAGTCATGATCGGTCGGAAAGATCCAAATTCTTTTTGGTTCTTTGACAGAGTTAACAATCTTACAAGCATTATCAAGAGTTACTTTTTGATCTCGAGAGGTGCCTAAAATAAGAATAGTGTCAAGATTTTTAAGATTATTTTTAATTTTTTTATCTAATCCTCTAAAACTTTTATACCAGTTTTTGTTAAATTCAAACGGCCCCTTATATTTACCTGTTCCAGGTAATTTTTTCCCCTGTTTTTCTAATTCAAATTCCTTGTTGATTATCTGTTTAAATTTAAAAGTTTCTTTTTCGAAAGCAATTTCGGCTGAAAGAGACACTCTGGCCTTTATATTTATCTTTTTTTCCAATAAGCAGACCAAGGTTCCACCTGTAGACCTTCCCCATAGACCCAATCTGTTTCTATCTACTCCTGGATTATTAATAATAAATTTAACTGCGTCTTTAGCATTTTGTTCTAAGATATCGACTGTTTTATCTCTTAATTCTCCAAGACTTTCTCCTGAACCATAAAAATCAAATCTAAAAACTAAAAAACCAGCCTCAGTTAATGCTTCAGCTGTTTCATTAATTAAAGGACAGCTTTTCCGAGAATTTGTTAAGCCGTGAAATAAAATAACCGTTGGTAGCTTGCTCTTAAAATAATTGGGAGAATCTATTTCTCCAACTAATTCGTATCCTGCTGATTTGAATTTTATTTTTTCTATCTTCATAGTAGTTTATTTAAGGGAAATTTTATTTCCAATTACTGTTAGTGTGTAGTCACTTTTTCTAGATTTAAAATCAGGTAATTTATCTGTTTCAAGGACTCGTGAAATCTCTTTTGGAGTAAAGTAAACAACATCGTCTAATCTTAGATTAAGTCTCTTTGCTATTTCGGTTAATAATTTTTTGGCTGAAATCATAGCTCGAACAATATATTCTCCTCTGGCTGTTCGTAAGAAAATATATTCTTGAAGAATTTTACCACTGTTAATTAAATTCTTATCAAGCTCTGATCTTCCAACAAAAGCCTTATAATCTTTTTTACTGTTAGCTGTTTTCTTGTTTATTTCTTTTAACTCTTCAAATGGATTTCCTTTCGATAATTCTTTAACAAAATCAATATAATATTTTAGATTATAAGGTTCAGCTAAATAGGTCCAGCCAACTTTTACAGCACCAAGCCAGTAAAATTTGTTATAAGTTTCCTTGATTTTTCGATTTATCTCAAAAGTTAGACCATGTTTATTGTATTCTGCGGCGATTTTAAGCAGTGTTTCGTATTCTGTTCTTGAAGCGCTCTTTTTTTGAAAAGTTGTCAAGATGAAAAAGTAGTTATTATAGTCCTCTTCGTTTAAATTGGGATATATTTTTTCTAATCGTTTTTTTATTTCGTCTGACAAAATTTTTTCAATTGTAAAGGTAACCCAAGTCGTTGACGCAAATTTCTCAAGAGCAATATTATATCTTTCAAAAGCGACTCTAAGCTTATTTTTATCTGCTGTTTTGACTTTCTTAGTAATCTGATCTGTCAGTTTAACTAGTTCTTTACCTTGTTTGTGTATTTTTTTTGAAAGCTTTTCAAAAAAATTTGGTTCTTTTTCATAGGCTTGTTTTAAAACAACATATTCCTGTTTCATTTCCTTTACATCAAGGTAATACCACCAATTTTCGTGTTTAATATTCTGCGGTTTAAATTTAATTCCTAGCATTTCATCGTAATATCTTCTTCCCGCAACAATCTGATAAACAATGAGAGTCTCTGCTTTTCTTTCTATTAATTTATACCATTTTATTTTATTAACCATATTTATTCTTGGATTTTTTCAATAATACCTTTGTTGGCATCGACTTTAACTAAATCTCCTTCCTTAAAAATCTTCGTAGCATTACCCGTCCCAACAATACAAGGAACACCTAATTCACGCGAGATAATCGCCGCATGACAAGTAATCCCGCCTTCATCAGTCACAATCGCTGACGCTTTTTTCATCGCCATTATATAATCTGGACTTGTCATGGTTGTCATTAAAATATCGCCTTTTTTTACCTTATTAATTTCTTCCTTGGAAAAAACAATTTTTGCTCGACCAATTGCTTTTCCTAAACAAGCACTATTTCCCTTAATAATTATTTTTAATTTTTTTTCTTTTATCCTTAATTGTCTTTTTTTCATATGATTGTATTTTAGCATTTGCTTGATTTTTTAGCATTTATTTGCTAAAATATTCCTAGATATGGTTAAAAAAACGAAAATTGAAGCTAAAAAGAACTTCTACCTTTTTACAAAACTTGTTAATTTTGGACTATCTAAACAAGAGGCGCAGATATATCTCACCTTATTAGAAGAAGGACCACAAAATGCCAAAGAGATAGGTAAACTAGTCAATATCTACTCCCCAACCGTCTATCGAACCGCCCGAAAGTTAGAAAAAAGAAATCTAATTGCTATTTTAAAAACTTCTCCTCGCACATTCCAAGCTCTCCCTCCCCAGTTGTCAATCCCCTCTTATGTCAAAGAAAGATCGATTCTACTAGAAAAAAGTGCTGAAGAAATAACTAAAATTATTAGCCAAAAAACTCTTAGTTCTTCGTCAACTGTGGTAAATTTGATTTTTGGAAAAAATGAGTTGTTTACAGAAAGCATTAAACTAATTAATGAAATAAAAAAAGTGTTATTAATAATCTCTATCGGTGAACTGATCACCGAAGAATTACTTCTTTCCATTAATCAAGCCCGTCAAAGAGGGGTAAAAATCCTGATGATTGTTCATAAAAATGACAAAGAAAACAAACAAATATTAGAAAACTTTAAAAAAAACGGTTTCGAAATTCGTCACTATCCAGATTGGGGATTTCATTTGAATATTTATGATTCAAAAAAATCGATTATCACAGTAAATAATCCTCAAAATACTAAAGAAAGAGTTTCTATGGAAATTTTTAGTCTGGGTCTATCCAAAGCCTTACGAGATTATTTCTATTCTGTTTGGGAGAAAGCAACACCTGTTTAGTTTTTAGATTTTTCTTTAAGAGCTACCTTCAAAACCTCATCCATGTGTTCGACGTAGATGAATTTTAGAGCTTTGAGAACATAGTTAGGAATATCTTCTAAATCTTTTTTGTTGTCTTTGGGAAGAATGACGGTTTTTATTCCGGCTCGGTGGGCGGCGATGACTTTTTCCTTAACGCCACCGATTTCTAAGGCTCGGCCGCGTAAAGTTATCTCGCCGGTCATGGCCACGGTTCTTTTCACAGGATTTTTTGTCAGAGCCGATACCATCGCCGTCGTAATGGCAATACCAGCTGATGGTCCATCTTTGGGAACTGCTCCTTCTGGCACATGAACATGAATATCAATTTTATGGAAAAAATCTTCTTTAAGTCCAAACTTTTTATAGCGGGCACGGATATAGGACAAAGCTGCCTGACAAGATTCTTTCATCACCTCGCCCAGATGTCCGGTCAGAGTCAAACTTCCCTTGCCCGGCATCACCGCCACCTCAATAAACAAAACGTCTCCGCCAGCCTGCGTCCAAGCTAAACCAGTAGATATTCCTATCGTATCTTTTTCCTCAATCATCTGCGAAGAGTATTTAAAAGGTCCAAGATAGCGATGAAGTTCGGAAACGCCAACTGTTTTTTCCCGGCTTTTCTTTTCCACAATCTCTCGAGCGATTTTTCTAAAAATAGTGGCAATCTGTCTTTCCAATTCTCGAACTCCTGCCTCTCTTGTATAACGTCTAATAATGATTTTTAGACCATTTTCCGTCAGATTAGCTTCTTTACCGGTCAAGCTATGTGCCTCAAGCTGTTTTTTTATTAAGTGTTTCTCGGCAATTTGAAACTTTTCATCTTCGGTGTAGCCAGGAAAATGAATCACCTCAAGCCTATCCAATAAAGCATCAGGAACGGTGTCTAAGATATTAGCCGTTGTGATAAAAAAAACATCAGAGAGATCAAAGTCTAACTCAAGATAGTGATCGGAAAAAGCATGGTTTTGCTCGGGATCCAAAGCTTCCAAAAGAGCGGCTGAAGGATCACCCCGATAGTCACGGCCAACCTTATCGATCTCGTCAAGCATAAACACCGGGTTTCGTGTCCCAGCCTGTTTTACTCCTTGGATAATCCTTCCCGGCATTGATCCAACATAGGTTCGGCGATGGCCGCGAATCTCCGCCTCATCACGGATTCCGCCCAAAGACATTTTGACAAACTTTCTGCCTAGTGCCCGGGCAATTGACCTTCCCAATGAAGTTTTACCAACTCCTGGCGGTCCGACAAAACATAAAATCGTCGGTTGATAACCTTTTGGCTTCTCTTTCTTTCTCCTAAGTTCCATCACCGCTAAATACTCTAAAATTCTCTCCTTAATTTTTTTTAGACCATAATGATCATCTTCTAAGATTTTCTCCGCCCCTTTGATGTCAATATTATTAGGGGAAACGACTGACCAGGGAAGCTCCACCAACCAGTCAAGATAGTTTCTGATATAGGAAGTTTCCGGGTTAAACTGTGACATCTGGCGAAGTCGTTTTAATTCTTTCTCAGCTTTTTCTTCAACTATTTTTGGCATCTGGGCTTTTTTTATCTTTTCTTTATATTCTAGAATGTCTCTATCCTCTCCTTTTTCTCCCAACTCTTCTTCAATTGTTTTCATTTTCTCTCGCAAAATCGACTCTCTCATTCCTCGTTCAAACTTCTTTTGTGTTTTTGACGAAAGACTAAACTCTATTTCCAATACCTTAATTTCTTTATTCATATAGTCGACTTCTTTTTTCAGTCTTTCTTTGACATTATTTTCCTCTAAAAGCTGTTGTCTTTCTTCTGGTTTTAGATCTAAAACAACCGCTATCTGGTTGGAAAAATCAAGTGAGCTGGCAGTATTGAGAATGTTCATCAAGAAAACAAAGTCAACCGTCTTACCTAAGTTGATGGCTCTCTTTATCTGCGAGGAAAGATAGCGAACCATGGCTTTGCTTTCTTCATCATCGACGTTTTCTTCCTTTATTTCCTCGGCTTTAGCCTCATACCAATCAATCTCACGGGTAAAGGAAAGAATTTTCATTTTTTTCTCGCCTTTTACCAAAGCGTTTATCTCGCCTTTATCGCCTTGGGCAGTTTTTTCGATTCTCCCTAGCACTCCTACTTGATAAAGGTCTTCTTTTTTTGGACTGTCTAAAGAAGAATTTTTTTGCATCAAAAGAATGATTTTCTTATCTTTTTTTAAAGCTTCATTAATAGCATTAACGCTTTTGGGGCGGCCAAAAACCAAGACGTTCTCGGTGCTGGGAAAGACGATGCCGTCGCGGACTGCGGAAACAGGATAAATGAATTGTTCTGACGCTCTAATTAAAAATGCCATGCTTATTAGCAGTCTAACATATTAATTGCTAACTGTCAAGACCGTTTTTTATAGGTTATACCTATAGTATTATTAGACGGTTCTAATCGCCTAAATAGATGAATTTGTTCAAATTATTAAATAAAATCTTTCACTATTTTTTCAAAATCTCTAAATCTTTCTTTTTCCACCAATGGTTTTTCTTTTATCTGCGGAAGACTTTCCGTGTAAGTCGGTTTTTTAACCTGATAGATCACTCCTAAAGGAAATTTTTCCTCTAAAAGTTCTAAACTTTTGTTTAAGGCGCTGCGAAAATCATCTTTTTGGTAATTTTTTTCCAGTTTATAGCTCCTCTGTAAGTAATATTGATAGGTATTGACTTTATTAAAGGTGACGCATGGCTGGAGAATATTAATTAGAGAAAAACCTCGATGCTCAATCCCAGCTTTGATAATAGTCGCCATCTGAACTGCGTCAGCGGCAAAAGCTTGGGCAATAAAGGTGGCTCCTGATGTTAAAGCTAACACTAAAGGATTGACTGGCACTTCAATAATCCCAGCTGGCGTTGATTTTGATTGATAGCCTTTTTGAGCCGTCGGCGCTACCTGACCAGTAGTTAATCCATAGACGCGGTTATCGTGAACAATTACCGTGATATCATGGTTCCCGCGGCAAGCGTGAAGTAGATGGTTGCCGCCTTCACCATAACAGTCGCCGTCGCCAACCACACAGATAACCGGCAGTTTATGATTGGCTAACTTTATGCCAATGGCGTTGGGTATGGCTCGACCGTGAAGAGAGTGAATTGTATAAGCGTTTAGAAAATCATTCATGTTGCCGGAGCAACCAATACCAAAAACAACAGCGATATCTGATGGCGTTAATCCCAGTTGGACTAACGTTTGCTTTATCGCCATTCCAATTCCCCAGTTGCCACAGCCCGAACACCAGGTAGGCTTGTAACCGGTAAAATCTTGAATTGTGCTCATATTATTGTTTAGAAACCCGTTAACCAGTTAACGGGTTAACGAGTTAACGTGTTTGACAACTTCTTCTGCTGTTATCGGTCTACCATCATATTTTAATATTCTTTCCTTAATCTCAACTCCTGTTTCTTGTTGTAATAGCTTTCCAAACTGTCCCCAAGAGTTGCTTTCCACTAAAATATATCTTTTTTTCTTTTGGAAAAACGGTCTAACCTTTTCTTTGTCTAAGGGATAAACATGGGTAAAATGAATCAAAGCGGTATTTCCCAGTTGTTTCTGCGCCTCAAGAACCGCTCCTTTTCCAGAACCCCAACTGACAAAGACTGTCTTTGCCTTTTCTAAATCTCCATAGACTTTTGGCAAGGAAAAATCTTCTTTCAAATAAGTGAGCCATTTTCTATTTCTTTTCTCCACCTGGTTTTTCCTCGGCTCTGCCTCTTCAGTCGTATGTCCATCCTCCAGATGTTCATAAGAATTCGCTTGATAAAAATACTCCGGCGTTCCCGGAATTAATCTCGGCGAAATTCCATCTTTAGTGATTTTGTATCTTAAGAAGTTTTTACTTTTGACATTTGGATTTTGAACTTGATTTGTCATTTGTAATTTGTCATTTGTCATTTCTTTTAAAAATTTTCCCCTCTTAACTTTATAACTCTTAATAAAATCATCAATAAACTTCTTACTTATACTCTCATGGCTTTCTGACAGAAGCATATCGCTTAAAACTATAACCGGTAGCTGATAAATATCTGCCAAATTAAAAGCTTTTCCGGTAAGTTCGACCATCTCTTCAACATCGCCTGGCGCCAAAACGATTTTCGGAAACTCACCATGACCAGCATAAACAGCAAACAAAAGATCACCCTGCTCTGTCCAGGTCGGCATACCGGTCGCCGGACCAGGCCTTTGCGCTAAAAAGATTACTAAGGGCGTCTCTGTTATTCCTGATAAACTGACTGCCTCGACCATCAAGGCAAACCCTCCGCCAGAAGTACCTACTGCCGAGCGAACACCAGTAAAAGAAGTGCCTAAAGCGGTGTTAATCACTGAGATTTCGTCTTCAGCATGACGAACAACGATGCCTGTTTTTTTCTGCCAAGCAGCCAAAGTGGTGAGAACCGAGGAAGACGGTGTCATCGGGTAGCTGCAGAAAAACCGGCAGTCAGCAATAACTGAAGCTAAAGAAAAAGCATCGTTGCCTGTCATCACTAACTTACTCTCTAAAGATTTTTTTATCAGTAAAGGCCTTATTTGCTGCGGATATTTTTTTTTCACATAATCATAACCTGTCTGAGCAAACTGTTTATTAAAGTTAACTACTTCTTCCCCTTTTCTTCCAAACTGCTCTACAATTATCTTCAATAACTCATCAACTTTTCCTCCCAAAACTGCTAAAGAAGCACCGAGAGCGATCGTGTTTTTCATGATAACCGGCCCATGAAGATCAAGAAGAATTTTTTCCAAAGGTATGCTGATTTTTTTATATTTTTTTCCTTTAATCTTAAACTCATCCTCATCAAAAATAACCAAACTATTGATAGTCAATCGCTGCTGGTGTTTTTTAAAAGTCTCTTCATTAAGACAGACTAAGACATCAATTTCCTTTTTTAGATGATGGATTTTTTCTGCAGAAACTCTGACCTCATAAGCATTATGGCCGCCGCGAATTAATGATGGATATTCAATCGTATCAAAAATATAATAGCCGAGCCTACTGGCAATCTTGGAAAAAACCAAACCAGTCGTCATTATTCCAAACCCAGCCTCTCCGCCAATTTTCCAAGTAAAATCAATCATAAAAAATCCTAAATTATAAATCTCAAATCACAAATAAATTCTAAATATCAAATTACAAATTCCAAATCGTTTAGAATTTAGAGTTTACTATTTGAAATTTATTTGGAACTTGGAATTTAGAATTTGGAATTTTACTTCGGAAATACTCTGTTTCCCTTCTCGTCTTCAATAAAAATCGCCGCTACTGGACAAGCTTTAGTTCCTTCAATGATATTCTCAATTGTATCTTCATCAGCTGTTTCCAAGATAACTGCTTTAGCTTCAGAGTCTAGAGCAAAGGCTTTGGGAGAAACGGCGATGCAGGTAGCCGCACCGATACAGAGATTTCTATCTACCCAGATTTTATAACTTTTTACTTTAACCGGTCCGGAAGGATTTTTTGCGTCTTTGACCTTCTGATTATCCATAAAAAAATAATAATTAGTAACTAGTTAAATGATAGCTTTATTTTTTTACTTTCGCAACTGCCAATGACGGTAACGCTCGTCAATACTCTTTTTTTCTTTCTCAACATGTTCGTGTTTCTTTTTTAACTCAGGAGGAATTTTTCGTTTATGTTTCTTTAAATATTGAAATAAAGCTTCGGACAAAGCATCAATGGCTAAGATCGAACAGTGAATTTTAATCGGCGGCAGACCTTTAAGAGTCTTAACAATATTATTTTTACTAATCTTTAACGCTTCCTCAATTGTTTTTCCTTTAACTAGGTCGGTAACAACACTGCTGGTGGCAATAGCAGCGGCACAACCATAGGTACGGAACTTTACATCGCTAATTATCTCTTTATTTTTTGACTCTCTGATCTTAAGATACAAAGACATAATATCGCCGCAGATGATATTACCCGCTTCACCATAACCATCAGGACTTTTAATCTCGCCAAAATTATGAGGATGACGAAAATGCTCAATCGTCTCCTCGGTGTAAAAAGTATTACTCATAGGAAAAAATAGAAATTTTTCTAATTTTTTTTACCGTATTAATAATTTGTTTAATAGCATAATTAATATCTGTCTTTTTGGTAAATCGGCCAAGACTGATTCTTAAGGAACCATGAGCTTCTTGCGGTTTTAAGCCGATAGCTAATAAAACATGGCTGGGAACAAGAGTTTTTGACGAACAGGCTGAGCCGGTAGAGACCATCACTCCCTGACTATCAAGTTCCAAAACTAATGACTCACCTTCGGCGCCGAAAAATGACATATTAATGTTATTGGATAATCTTTTTATTGGATGACCATTAAGTCTGGTTTTTTTAATACTTTTTCTTAATTTGTTAATCAGATAGTCTCTCATTTTTGACAGTTTTTTATTTTCTTTTTTTCCTTCTTTTTTCAAAATCTCAGTGGCTTTGGCAAAACCAACAATCCCAGGAACATTGACCGTTGACGAACGAAGTTTATTCTCATGGCCGCCGCCGTGCAAAATCGGCTCAATTAAAACGCCTTTTTTCACATACAAAATTCCTACTCCCTTCGGCCCATAAACTTTGTGACAGGAAGCAGTCAAAAGATCAATGTTCATTTTATTAACATCAATCTCAATCTTGCCATAACTTTGTGAGGCATCGGTATGAAAATAAACATTTTTTTCCTGACAGATTTTTCCAATGGCCTCAATATCTTGCATTGTTCCAATCTCATTATTACCATGAATCACCGAAACCAGTAAAGTATTTTTTTTGATTAGTTTTTTAAGCTCACTCAAATCGACAAAACCGTCTCTGTCAACCGAAAGATAGTCAATCTCAAATCCTTGACTCTTTAACCAATGGCTGCTTTCTAAAACACAGTCGTGTTCAATCCGTGAAACAATTAAATGATTTTTCTTTTTAAAACGGTTGGCAAAGGCTAGTCCCTTAAGAGCTAGATTATTGCTTTCCGTAGCTGAACTGGTAAAAATTATCTCTTCCGGATTTTTCGCGCCAATAAAATCAGCAATGATTTTTCGGCTTTTTTCCACTACCTCTGCCTGTTCGCGGCCAAACTGATGAAGAGACATGGTGTTGCCGAATTTTTGGGAAAAATAAGGAAGCATGGCTTTGACGACCCGGGGATCTACCGGTGTTGTTGCCGCATAGTCAAGATAAATTTTTTTCATAATAGATCCATCAATCTCGTTTTTTTGAGTTGATTAGTTATTGTCTTTCTTAACTTATTGCTAGAGTCTTTATGTTGGCAGATGCTTTCATACCGACATTGATAAGCGGCATCTCCGCATCCATATAAGGAAAAATCGTCTTTGAAAATCTTTAAATAATTGTAAAGGGAGATTTTTTTAATCTTTTTTCCGATTTGATAACCGCCACCTTTTCCTTCATGACTAATTAATAAATCGGCTTTGACTAACTGGGCGGCAATCCGCGCTAAAAATCTCTGAGGAAGTTTCGTCTCTTTGATTAAATCAGAAAGTTTGACTATCGTCTTTTTTTTATAAATATAAGAGAGCAAAATAATTCCGTAATCAGATTGTTTGGTAATCGTTAACATATACTTATTTAGTAATAGTTTAGCAGACAAAAAATAATTGTCAATAGTTAAACTAGTGGCATTCGGGGAATTCTATCTAGTTTTTCAATATCTTTGACAAATATTTTTCTTTCCGCTTTATAAGAAGCAACAACGCCAATCATAACTGCGTTATCACCGGTAAGGTATTTAAAAGATGGGGGCATAACTTCACCCTGATATTTTTTTACCAACTCCCTCATCTTTTTTCGTAAATATAAATTAGCGCTTACTCCTCCGACTACAATTAAACGTTTAATCAAAGTTTGCTTAATCGTTTTTTCAGTTTTTTTAATGATGGTGTCAAAAACCGCTTCTTGAAACGAACTCGCTAATTGCCCTAAGGACACCGCGGCGGTGGAGATATTATAGGCTTGTGGTCTTTTTTTTAAGAAATAATAAAACGATGTTTTTAATCCGGAAAAGGAAAAGTTTAGATCATTAGACTTTAACATCGGCCGGGGAAAATGATGGAAGTCTTCGTTATTGACTTCTTTAGCCAATCTCTCAATTACCGGTCCGCCCGGATAACCAAGGCCTAAAAGTTTGGCCGCTTTATCCAATGCCTCTCCAGCCGCATCATCAATCGTCTCGCCGATTACTTCGTACTTCAAATGGTCTTTAAAAATTACCAGACTGGTATGGCCGCCGGAAACAATTAAAACTAGGTAAGGAAAGTTAAAGCCATGCTTTGGATTACCTTGACTATTTTGGACAAAGGCAGAATAAATATGACCTTCAAGATGATTAACGCTTATTAGTTTTTTATGATATTGTTTCGCTAGTTCTTTAGCTTTTTTAATCCCCACTTCCAAAGCCACTGCCAAACCAGGTCCTTGGGTTACAGCTATATAATCTATTCCTTTCATTGAAAATTTTTTTAACACTTCTTCAACAACGAAGTCTATTTTCTCCTCATGCGCCCGTTTCGCCAACGACGGCACCACGCCTCCCCATTTCTTATGAATCAGGACTTGCGAATAGATAACGTTAGACAAAACTTTTCGACCATCAGTGATGGCAACCGAGGTCTCATCGCAACTAGTATCGATGGATAAAATTATCATAAAATTCTAAGCACTAAATAACAAATCACAAATAAATTATAAATCTCAAATTCTAAATAGTTTAGAGCTTTTGATTTAGTATTTGGAATTTATTTGGAACTTGGGATTTAGAATTTAGGATTTAATTTTAATTTCTCTTTTCTTCTCGTTAACATACTTCATCTTCACATATATAATTTTTCCCTTGCTTTTAAGTAAATTAATAATCTCTCCTGCCTTTTCTCCCCACTCAAACGCCAAAATATTCCCTGGTTTTAATAATTTTTCTATTCTTAAATGCTTGAATTCTTCTTTTTCTTCAATCTGATATAGATCAAAATGATAAAAATTGCCATACTCATAATAAATGACAAAGGTTGGTGAAACAATGTTTTTTATTCCTAGATGCTTTCCTATTCCTTTAACAAAAATAGTTTTGCCGACGCCTAGTTCGCCTTCGATAATAATAACAAGAGGTTTTCCTCTCCGTATGTCATTCCAAAATATTTTTTTAGCGATTTCCTGAGTTTCTTCTGGAGATTTTGATAAAAAGGACTGAGATTTTAAAAAATTAACATCGCCTCGTCTTAAGATTTTCACCTCTGGTTCTGTCAGATCAATAACTGTTGACGGCTTGTTTCTCGGTAATTCTCCAGCATCAACTATTAAGTCAATCAATTTTTTTTTACTGTTAGGCAAATCATTTAATAATGATTCAATTGAATAATGAGGTGACCGACTTGCTATGTTAGCTGAAGTGGCAGTGATTGGTTTATTAAATTTTTTAACTAAGACTTCGATGTATCGATACATCGGAATTCTTATTCCTAAGGTTCCTTTTTCTGATTCTAAAAGCGGACAAACTTTGTGTTTTGATTTTAAAATAGCTGTAAACGGACCAGGCAAAATTTCTTTTAATGTTTTTAGCTGTTTTTCATTTATTTTGACTAAATTTTTCATCATCTTAAAATCAGAAACGAAAACCGAAATCGCTTTGCCAGCAGGACGATTTTTAAATTCTATTAATTTCCTAACCGCTTTTTCACTTGTTACATCTACCAACACACCATAAACTGTGTCTGATGGAAAAATTACTAAGCCTCCGCTTCTTAAAACTTTTAAGGTTATTTTAAGGATTTTTGTGGTATTATTTTTTGTTAATTTAAGTTTTATCATTGAAAATTCAATGAAAATTGAAAACTGAAAATTGAAAATTAATGATATTTTATCAAAAATTCTGCTAAAATTAGGTTTATGGCTAATAATAAGAATGGCTTAAAAATGAAAAAGTTTGAATTTAAAATCGATTTAAAAACTATTTTTATCTCCCTTTTTATCTTTCTTTTTCTTTACCAGGTTTATAAGTCGGTGAAAACAGAGGTTAAACAAGCACTACCGGAAAAATCAATCACCTCAGTTATCCAAGAAGCAAAAAATGATCAAATCAAACAGATTGATGTGATTGGTAATAAATTAATTGTTTATTATAAAAACAGTAAACTTGCTCTTTCTTATAAAGAACCAGAAGAAAGCTTAAAAAAAACTCTTCAGGATGATGGGGTAAAGACTGAAAACATCCAAATCAATGTAAAAGATGCCGAGACTTCGTCTGGACTAATGAATTTTCTAGGTAATATTCTGCCAACGATTTTAATGGTCGCTTTTTTTATCTTTCTTTTTCGTCAGGCTAAAGGTGCCCAGGACTCGGTCTTTTCTTTTGGCCAGTCGCGGGCAAAAAGATTTATTAAAAGCATGACGAAAACCACCTTTTCTGACGTGGCCGGCGTTGATGAAGCAAAAAAAGAACTGGAAGAAGTAGTTGATTTTTTAAAACATCCTGGCAAATATAAAAAATTAGGCGCTCGCACTCCTAAAGGCGTTCTTCTTGTTGGTCCTTCTGGCTGTGGAAAAACTCTTTTGGCAAAAGCGGTTGCTGGTGAAGCCAACGTACCTTTTTTCTCAATCGCCGGCAGTGAATTTATGGAAATGCTCGTTGGCATTGGCGCTGCCCGAGTCCGCGATCTTTTTGATAATGCGAAAAAAAGCGCTCCCTCAATTATTTTTATCGACGAAATTGACGCCATTGGCCGCGCCAGATCAATCGGTATGATGCCCGCTCATGACGAACGAGAACAGACTTTAAATCAGATTTTGGTGGAAATGGATGGTTTTGCTCGTACTGAACAGGTCGTCGTCGTTGCTGCCACCAATCGCGGTGATCTCTTAGATACGGCACTTCTTCGGCCAGGTCGGTTTGATCGAAGGATTATCGTTGACTACCCTGATGTTGAAGGAAGAAAAGCGATCGCTAAAATTCATGCCAAGGGTAAACCATTTGCTAAAGAGGTTGATTGGGACAAAGTCGCTAAAAGAACGGTTGGTTTTTCTGGGGCTGACCTGGAAAATATGCTTAATGAGGCGGCTATCTATGCTGCTCGTCAAGAAAAAACTGCTATTAATATGGAAGACATAGAAGAGGCGGCCACCAAAGTCAAGCTTGGTCCGGAAAAAAAGAGAATACAGTCTGATTACGATAAAAAGCTTACCGCCTATCATGAGGCCGGTCATGCGATTATGTCTCATTTTCTTCCTTTTACTGATCCAGTCCATCGTATCTCCATTGTTTCCCGAGGAATGGCTTTGGGTTTTACTTTAATTCCACCTGCCAAAGATAAACTTCATGAGACTAAAACTCATCTTTTGGAACAAATTTCTGTGATGATGGCTGGGCGAGCCGCTGAAGAAGTAATTTTCAACGAGGTGACTACCGGCGCCGCCAATGATTTTGACCAAGCTACTCAAGTTGCCAAAGCGATGGTGGTTGAATACGGAATGAGCGATCTAGGACCGATTAATTACGGCCCAACCATTGATGTCACCGAATGGGGAAAGAGTTATTTTGAACAAAATTCAATCTCTCAAGAAATGATGGCAAAGATTGATAAGGAAATAAAAAAAATTATTGACCTATCTTATGCTCGAGCGTTGGATGTCATTAAAGAAAAAAAGCCTTTGCTTGATAAAGTGGCTACCGCGCTTTTGAAAAAAGAAAGTCTCGACCAGGAAGAGTTTGAGAAAATTGTTGGTAAGAAACCCGTTAACCCGTTAACAGAATAATCAATGAACACTCTCTTATTAATTGATGGCAATCCCATCATGCACCGCGCTTTTCATGCTCTTCCCTCTTTTAAGGCGGATGATGGTACGCCAACCAATGTTCTTTACGGATTTTTTTCTATCGTTCATAAACTAATTACTGATTTTCATCCTGATTATCTTACCTGTTGTTTTGATACACCGCTGCCAACCTTTAGAAATAAGCTTTTTAAAGCGTATCAAGCGCAACGGCCAAAAGTGGAAGATGATTTTATCGTTCAAATTCCTCTGGTAAAAGAAGCGCTTGATAAAGCTGGAATCTCCCATCTGGAAAAAGATGGCTTTGAGGCTGATGATCTGATTGGCACGGTTACAAAAATTTTTTCCCAAAATGATATTCGCGTTTTGATTGTCACCGGTGATAAAGATCTATTACAACTTGTCAATGATAAAGTTTTTATCGCCTCTCCTCAATTAGGATTGTCACATATTAAAGTTTTCGATAGTATTGAAGTAGAAAGAAAGCTGGGCATAAAACCTAAACAAGTCCCTGATTTTAAAGCTTTAGCTGGTGATCCTTCGGATAACTATCCAGGCGCTCGCGGCATTGGTCCAAAAACTGCTGCTTCGCTTTTAACTCAATATCAATCTTTAGATAATATCTATAAAAATATCAACTTTATTAGTTCAGAAAAAATTAAAAAAGCTTTGACTGAAAGTAAAGATGATGTGTTTCTTTCTCAAAAGCTAGCGACCGTGGTCACCAATGTTCAGATCACTCCTAATATTGAAGAGATGAAGTTTAAAAAATTCAAATCAGAGTTAAAAGACTTTTTATTAAAATATCAAATCCATTCTTTAGCCAAAAGAATCTTTGAAAAAACTAATAAAAAAAGCCTGCCTGCCGGTAGGCAGGAAGATAAATCTAAAGAAAATCAGATGGGGTTGTTTTAATTTGCTATAATTTCTTCATGTGTGGAATTTTCGCTGTTGTTAATGATAAAACTAATCATGCGGCTCAAACTGTCCTTGCTGGTCTTAAAAAATTAGAATATCGTGGTTATGATTCCTGGGGAATTGCCATCAAGCCAACTTCCCTCACCCCCGGTGTGCAAAAACTACAGGTTGAAAAACATATTGGTAAAATTGGCGAGGCAAAAACTAATTTACCTGAAGGAACTATTGCCATCGGACACACCCGCTGGGCCACCCATGGTGGCGTCACCGACGAAAACGCCCATCCCCATCTTGACTGTTCAGGAAAATTAGCGGTCATTCACAACGGCATTGTCGAAAACTATCTTGAGTTTAAGGAAGAATTGATAAAAAAAGATCATCAATTTTCTTCGGAAACCGATACTGAAGTCATCGCCCACTTGATTGAGGAAAAAGTCAAACACCAAAATCTGGTTTCGGCAGTGTTTAAAACTTTTAATGACCTTGTTGGCAGCAACGCTATTGGCGTCATTGACTTTGAATCAGAAATAATTATTGCCGCCAGAAATGGCTCACCACTCGTTATTGGTGTTGATGAAATCAATCATCAATATTTCCTAGGCAGTGATGTTCCAGCTTTCCTAAAATACACTAATAAAGTTCATTTCTTGGATGACGGCGAAGCTGTTGTTATTACAAAAACAGGAATAAAACTTTTTGACTTAAAAACTGGAAAAGAAAAAAAACTTAACTGGCAAACTCTAGACTGGAAGTTAGAAGACGCGGAAAAAGCTGGCTTCCCGCATTTTCTTCTCAAAGAAATTCACGAGCAAAAAGAAACTATTACTAAAGCCGCTTTGATTAATGAAAAAGAAATCTTAGAAATGGCTAAACTAATTAGGCAAGGGTATAAAACAGTCTTTATAGGTTGCGGTACTGCTTCTTACTGTGCTTTAGCCGGAAAATATTTTTTTGCTAATGCCGGCATAACATCAGAAAATTACGGCGCCTATGAGTATTTGCCTTTTTTAAAATTTACCAACAATAAAACTTTGCTTATAACGATTTCTCAATCAGGAGAAACCGCCGATACCTTAATTGCTTCAAAAGCTGCTAAAAAACGAGGAGCAATTATTGTAGCAGTTGTTAACGCCCGAGGTTCAACCCTGGAACGAATGGCTGATATCGTTCTTCCGGTTGGTGCCGGTCCGGAAATCGCCGTTGTCTCAACTAAAGCCTTTACCGCCCAGCTTGCCACTCTTTACCTATTGACGACGGCTATCACGAATAAGTACGATGAAGGAAAGAATAAAATAAATAAACTTGCAGATGTTTTAAAAGACTGGCTCAACCCTGTATTAATCAATCAATTAATTGATACAGCTAAATCATTAATGAAGGAAGAGCATATTTATGTTATTGGTAAACATCTTAACTATCCAGCAACTTTGGAGTTTGCTTTAAAAATCAAGGAAACTTCTTATCTCCATGCTGAAGCTTTTGCTGCCGGCGAACTAAAACATGGAGTGATTACTTTGATTCAAAAAAATACTCCTTGTTTTGTCTTAGCATCAAACGATGAAACGAAAAATGAAATACTTTCAAGCACGGCTGAACTGAAAGCTCGCGGAGGAAGGATTATTGGCGTGGCTCCGTTTGAAAGTCCTGAATTTGATGAGTTAATCAAAACTCCAGACTTAGGAGATCTGACAATTTTCGGAAACATCATTGTTGGACAGTTATTGGGCTATTACTTAGGCATCGGTCGTGGCGCCGACCCAGATAAACCGAGAAATTTAGCGAAAAGCGTAACGGTCAAGTAACTAATAAAATAATATTAATGGGAAAACTATCTAAGAAAAAAACCGCCTTAATAATCGCCGGCATCATAATAATTCTTCAAACAATTTTTAACCGCTCTTCTATCCCCTATCTAAATAATTTTCTCCCTTTATTCTCTCCCACTCCTACTTTAATTAAACGTTTAATTAAAGTGACTAAAGTAATTGACGGCGATACGATTGTTATTAAAGGCGGACAGAAAGTGAGATACATCGGCATTAATGCGCCAGAAATTTATCGAGATACAACCGGTAAAAAAACCGGGGAACAGTGTTTTGCCAAAGAAGCCACTGAAGAAAATAGACGGTTGGTTGAAGGCAAAACTATCCGGCTAGAAAAAGATGTTTCGGAAACCGATAAATATGGAAGACTCCTTCGCTATGTTTATGTCGATGAAACTTTTGTTAATGACTATCTTGTTCGTCAAGGCTTTGCCAAAACAATGACCATTAAGCCCGATACTAAATATTATTTAAACTTCAAACAAGAAGAAATAGAAGCTCGAGAAAATAATCGAGGATTATGGAAAGATTGCTCTACCGTGACACCAACCAAGCCCCAATAAAGGCTAAGGTATTATTGATATTGTTTTTCACATTACGGAGTCATTAATGAAAGAAACGGTGCCAAAAAAAGCAGAAATATTGAGGAAAAAATCCAATCAGTTTCAATGCCGCCAATCTGTTCTGCTACTTCTTTAGGCACAAGTAAG
>Ga0210056_1000875_pt1 | contig 25982 bp, 24 predicted proteins | sample CryGeyCG2014_080_2_FD_183965 | JGI IMG/M metagenome (GOLD analysis project Ga0210056, IMG submission 183965) | Groundwater microbial communities from aquifer - Crystal Geyser CG07_land_8/20/14_0.80 (SPAdes) (version 2) | ecosystem: Environmental > Aquatic > Deep subsurface > Groundwater | place... | reverse complement strand
TATCCCAGGCGAAGAGGTACCGTTGCCAGAGAAAGACGGGTGAGCGCCACGCAAGCAGTCATTGCTTCCGTCCGCGATGGCATTGCCGAAGGCCGTCAGCCTTTCCTCGAAGTTCACAATCCGACGGTCCTGTGGCTGGAATTCCCAGAATCGTTTGACACACACTCATGCTCTGCGTAGAATAGTGTTCAATACGCCATGACAGTGCCGCATCCCATTCCTTACCAGGGCAGCAAGCGCAACATTGCGCCGGACATTCTGCGTTACGTCCCGTCAAAGGCGCATACTTTTCACGAGCCGTTCGCAGGTTCGGCTGCTGTGTCTCTCGCAGCGGCGGCGCGCGGCTTGGCTGAACAGTATTGGCTTAACGATCTGAACAAACCCCTCGTGGAATTGTGGTCAATGATTATTAACTCCCCCGACGAGATCGCGCAGCAGTATGAGGCGCTTTGGACAAGCCAGTTGTCCAACCCTCGAACCTTCTACGATCAGATTAGAGACGAGTTCAATGCAACCGGGAGACCGGACTGTTTTCTGTACCTCCTCGCACGATGTGTGAAAGCCTCCGTGAGATACAATGCCAACGGAGAGTTCAACCAAAGCCCCGACAATCGAAGACGCGGCGCGCTTCCCAAGACCATGCGGGAGATGATCTTCGGCGCTTCCTACCTCCTCAAAGGGAAGACAACGTTTACATCTCAGAACTACCGGGACGTCTTACTCAAGGCGACCAGGGATGACCTGGTTTACATGGACCCTCCCTACCAGGGCGTCTGTGGAAACCGTGATTCCCGCTACATGACAGGGGTTCAGTTCTGCGAGTTTGTCGAGGCGCTGGAGCAGCTTAACCGAAGCCAGATCGGATACATGGTGAGTTACGATGGTCGGACGGGAGACAAAGTGCATGGCAATCTCCTACCCACGCATCTCGATCTGACCCATGTTGAAATCCACGCAGGAAGATCCTCCCAGGCCACTCTTCTGGGGAGAGATGACGTGACGGTGGAATCGCTCTACCTTTCCCCCGCCTTGACGGCGCAATTGGCTACGGTGATTCGTCCCCGCAAAGCAGGCAAGCATCAGCAACGGGGATTGGTATGGGCAAGCGTTTGAGGAACCCCGACGTTTGCAGGACATGTTACTGGGCTTATCCTGATGGCTACGAGCACGTTGCCATGCGGCCCCTTCGACGATTGGACCTCATCTGGTCCGGCAAAGAGGAAGTGGAAGTCTTCGAGGAACTCAAGCGGAAGACGGAGTCGCTCCAGAAACGAATGCCTTCCTACGTGAAGGAAATCATCCGAAAGCATGTGCAGGAATAATGGTTGATGATTCCCAGTGGCAGTGAAGTTTCCATTCGATATTCTCAGGTTTATGCACGGATCCCCTCATTCTTCGTCTTTGGGCGCCTGGTTTGTCCGCGCCTTCGTCCGTCCTGCATCCGGACGGGTTGCCGCGTCGGTCGTCTCAGCGCGCGGCACTGCGGCTGTGGCGGTCGCCGTGGGTCTGCTCTGCGGACTGCATTCGCCTGGCGTAGCACTGGCGCTCGCCAAGCACGAACCGGAGTCAGGATGCTATATCGGGGCCTTTGTGGAAAGGGATCGCCCCATTCAGGGGGACTATGGCAAGTTCGCTGATGTCACACGGAAAAAGCACGCTTCGTACATCACCTATGTGGCCTACGGACGTCCGTTCCCCACGGAGTGGGTATCGAGAGTCAAGGCCGCGGGCGCCGCGCCACACATCGCTTTCGAGCCGAACAACGGACTGAAAGCGGTGAAGGACGACGCCTATCTTCGTCAGTGGGCGCGGGACGCCTACGCAGCTCAATGCCCCATCTTCCTTCGCTTCGCATCCGAGATGAACGGCAATTGGTGTGCTTACCACGGCGACCCGAAGCTCTATATCAGGAAGTTCCGTCTGTTGCACAGCATCATGGCGAAAGAGGCTCCGAATGTCGCCCTGGTTTGGACGGTCTTCTCGACGCCGCGCGGGAACATCCCCGACTACTACCCTGGGGACGACTTCGTCGATTGGGTGGGGATCAACATCTACAGCGTTTACGTCCATGATGGCGACATCACGCGAGCAGCGTACAAGGAGGATCCCATCGAGTTTTTGCAACACATATACATGCAGTACGCAGATCGAAAACCCATCCAGATCAGCGAATTCGCCGCCACTCACTACTGCAGAGCTTCATCGAAGGCCACCGTAGATTTCGCTATCGAGAAAATGAACCGGCTTTACGGCACCGTGCGTGCGCAGTTCCCGCGAGTCAAAAATATCAATTGGTTCAGTTACAATACGGTGGCGGCGGGTCTGGCGGACAACAACTACAGCATTACGGAAACCGAGCCCATGCTGCTGGCCTATCGTGAGGCTATCAAAGACAACTATTTCCTGACCAGCGTTCCCTTTGATCCGGAGAAGTTCCAAGTTGTCAAACCGGCGCTTCCTCCGCTTCCGCCCGAGATTAGTCTGGAATCCGTGGAGCCACCCGCGATCCCGCCGCGTCCGGTTACGCCGGAACAGGAACAAAGAGACTTTGAGAAGATCATCGGCGCTCACGGCGCTGTCGTCACCTCCATGTCAAATATCTCAGTGCGGGGACTTGCCGACAACTCCTCCCTGTCCCGGGCACGAGAGGTCATGGTTCTGGTCCCCCGGTACATCAACGTTCGGTTCATCATGTTTGAGGTGGACGGGAAGACGGTGGGCGTCACTAACCGGGCTCCCTACACGTACATTCTGCGTCGGGACCGGTCCGACGATGGCGAGCACACGTTCCAGGTAATCGTCGAAGAACGAGACGGCGGAAAGCACGTCGTCGGCCCGATTCGCTTCACCTCTGAGGACAGCGACGAATAGCCGGCGGTGTCTTGGTTCGCATCGCGCTCTTTAATGTCTCCTCTCAATCAGTTACAATGGAGTGCCGGTGCAACTTCCCAGTACACGGAGCAATGCAGCTTTGAGTAAGGCAGTCATCGTCGCCCTTCAGTTTCTTCACCTCAATGGCGTTGCCGGCTTGGCGGCAGTTCCCACCGAAACACTTCCCGCGGAGAGAGACGCGGAGTCCCAGTTCATCGTCACCGCGCCCACACGCGAAGCCACCGAGGGCTGCAGGCTCCAGATAGAGTGGCAACACGGGCCCGATATTGTCTCCGTTAGTGCCTACGCGCGAGCGTTCCGAACTCCCGTTGGCAAGAGCAGCCGCGGTGCTCAGTGGATCAATATTGTGGAGGGTGCACCAGCCACACCGGGAAGTCTTGTCTGGATCGTTCCCTGGATCGACAGCATCAGGTTTCGCATCTTCGTTAAAGGATACCGCGAAGATGGACAAATCGCCGCCATCGCGAACATCCCGCTGCTATTTCGTCCCAGAGAACTGGCGGACGAAACACGCGACGCCATCTATGTCGACTTGTCCAATCGCAGTCGGCAGCGCCTGTACCGCCAGAAGGATGGTGAGTTGGTACAGGTCGCGATCTGTTCGGGCAGCAGCACCAACTCGATGAGGGCGAGCACTCGCTGTGGTGGACGCATTCACGACCATCCCGGCTGGTTCCAGATCATCCAGAAAGACGCCGGCCATGTCTCCACCCTCAACCCCGAATGGCGGATGCACTATGGGATGCGGTTCCACAAGGCCCATTTTATCCACGCCACAAGCCGGAGCATGTATCGGCGACTTGGCCGACCCGCAAGCCACGGGTGCATCCGACTGCACCGAACCGACGCACAGAAACTCTATGCCAAGTCCCGCGTGGGGGATTGGGTGAAGGTGTATTAAGTGATGAGGGATGAGAGATCAGGGATGAGGGGGAGCATCGGTTGGAGATCTGCCGTGTCGCTGCTGATCGTGACGGTTCTCGCCGGGTGCGCGCGGCGGGAGGTGGGGCCGTCACCTCCCCCTACGTCGCGTGAGTTGAGGACGACACATGATTCGCCCGGTGCGGACACCCCCGGCGCAACCGCTCCCGCGGAAGCGCGGCAGGATACCCGCGGGAGCCTCGGGGACGTCGCGGTCCGGAAGGGCGGCGGCTACCACATCACACCTCCGGCGCAGTGGCTGCGTACTGGCCACGTCGCTGGAGTAGACGCGGCGTTCGTGCTGAAGAAACGGCCGAACGATTTGCCCATCGTTACCTTTGAGACGTTCGCCGCTCCCGCGGGGGTGAGTTTCACGCAGGTGGTCAAGAAGATCGGTAGAGAATTGCCCCAGCGGTACGACCATGTGCAATTCCTCCGGGACGAGTCGGTCGACACCAACGTCTACCGTGCCTTGTTTCACGCGGATGCCAACCAAAGGAATGTTACCATTCTGCAGGCGATCAGCCAGGAGGGAAAGTGGCTGACCATCATCACGGCCGTGGATGATCGTGACCGCTTTGATTCCCACAAGGGCGACTTCTCTGCGTTGTTCAAGAGTGTTGAGCAGGGAGCAAACTGACGACCCCGCGCCCGTCCATCAGTTGAGCGCGGCGTTTCTACATGCTATAATCCCCACTCGTAGGACAACTTTCCGGTATCCGGAGGAGGATATTTATAGATGATTAAGATTGGTATTGTGGATTGTGACACTTCGCATGTCGTGCAGTTCTCGAAGCGACTGAACCACAAGGGCATCGAGGAAGAACAGTGGGTGGACGGGGCCCGGGTAGTGGCAGCCTGGGCAGGGCCGTCTGCCATCTGTCCGCAGGAGACGGTCGACGGTTACGTGCACACCTTGCAGGAAGAGCATGGCATCGAGATCGTCGACCAGCCTGAGGACCTGATCGGGAAGGTGGACGCCATCTGCATCGAGTCGGTCGATGGCAGCGTTCATCTCGAACGCTCCCGACCTTTCCTGGAGGCTGGCGTTCCTCTGTACATCGACAAGCCGTTTGCCTGTTCGCTGACAGAGGCAAAGGAAATTGTGTCGCTGGCGCAGAAGAAAGGTCTGCCGATGTTTTCCACCTCGTCGCTCCGCTATGGACTCGAAGTGGTGGAGTTGCAGGAGCAGTTGGACGAGACTGGCGCTGTGGTTGGGGTGGACGCGTTCAGCCCCGCGTCACTCCATCCGAGGAATCCCGGACTCTACCACTATGGCATTCACGGCGTGGAGGTTGTTTTCGCCCTGATGGGCAAGGGGTGCCGGGAGGTTTCGTGCGTGTCGACCGAAGGCGTCGATCTTGTTACCGGCCGCTGGGAGGATGGACGCGTTGGCAGCATGCGCGGCACGCGGGCAGGAGCGCACAGCTACGGCTTCACCGCCTTCTGCGAAAAGAAGGTAATCCAAACCTCGATCAATGCAGGTTACATTTACCGTGAGCTGCTCAAGCGCATGGTGAAGATGTTCGAGACGGGCGAGAACCCGGTGGACATTCAGGAGACGCTTGAGCTGATTGCCTTCATCGAGGCCGCGCGTGTGTCCGCCGAAAATGGTGGCGCGGTTCAGCAGATCACCGTGTGAAAAGAGCTGGCCGCCCTTACGGACGGCAAGTGAATTACTTCACTGCAACATGTGATCTCAGTATCCGTGTTGCAGACCTCCTTTGGCACCGGCGAAGTGCTGTGCGCACACTATGACAGAACAGACAGATGAATACCAGGAATGGCAGACGCCAGCGAACGGGTTCGACCTCTCTGACGCGCCTACGGAATGCGCTCCCATGGTGCGCTGGATCTGGAGCGGAACATGCTCGGAGAACGCCCTGCTGCATCAACTCCACGGCGTGAAGGACCTCGGTTACTACGGGGCGGTGATACAGCTCGCGGCAGACAATATCTGGGGCGGATATTCACGGGACTACTTCTCGCGTGTGAGTACCGTTGCTGCCGAGGCGGACAGGATCGGCGTTCACTTCTGGCTGCATTTCCCATCTCCGGCGGTCCTGTTCCCCCCAGCGAAACCGCAGAATCGGTGCCTGAAACTGCACGAATGGGAGAACTCTCCCGGCCGGTGGAAGAAGGTGCGGCTATCGGAGCCGGTGCTGCGCGCTACCGCCTTCCCCATGCAGAGCCACCGCCTTGGCATGGAGAAGGGCGGGGCCATCGACGTCACCAAGGCCGTCCGGGACTTCCGCACTCCGGAGGGGCTTCAAGGAACTTGGCCTTACCGGGTTTGCGCGGTGACCGAGAGTCAACTCTCTCCCACCGAAAATGGCGAAATGGACTTTTTCGCGTCTTCGCTCGATTCCGTAAAGCTGATCCTGGAGGATTTCCTCGGCAACGTCATCACCGGTGTTGTCTGCGAGGTAAGGCTTCCCCGTCATCGCAGGGAAACACCCAGGTGGTGCGACGACCTCGCGCTGAGATTCGTTCGCGACCATCGCTATGAGCTGCCGACGGTCATCGACTCGCTCTTCTACGATACGGGACAGTCAAGCTCACGCGTGCGCCAAGACTACTGGAGCACCTGGACACAATTGTATATCGAGGAACACTGGCAAGCGCTGGCGCAATGGTGCGTCGCTTCCGGGATTCGACTGTACGGCCAGCGAGAATCAGGCAACGACCCCCTGAGTCTTCTCGACAATCTTACGGGAGTCGCGTCGCTCGCCGGGACTCTCGATGGCTGGGTGTATCCTGCGGCCTACAACACCGACGAAGACCTCCCCTTTCTGCGGCTGTGTTCATCACTGGCGCGGCAACACGGCAAGTCGCTCGTCATCGACATGACATCCACTTCCACGCCGTGGAACAGGCTGATCTCAAGCTGCGCAGAGGAAGAGACGGAGAGATGGATCACCCATGCCCTCGCAGACTCTCCTTCCACCGGGCGGAGGGAAGCCGCCAGTCGAGGACGTTGGCTGTTTCCCCTGCCCAGCTTCCGCTGCGAGAGCGAGGCGAAGTATTTCCGATACCTGAGTCACGCCGTGATAAGCTCGCGCAGCGTGAAACAGGTGGCCATTATTCTCCCGACGCGGTCTGCGTGGGAACGCCCTCTTGCCGCCGGAGAGGATGACCTGCAGCAATCACTGTGCGCTGACTTTGCGTTCATCTTCCGAACCCTTCAAGAGATGCACTTCAACTTTGATGTGACATGCGAATGGGATTTCGTGCACGCATCCATCGCCGACGGCTCCATCCAGATTGGCAGCCAGTCATACCAAATGATTGTTCTCCCCTCCATGACCGCTCTGTCTCGCTTTGCCTGGGCGAAGCTAATGGATTTTGTCCGCCACGGAGGCAGTGTCGCGTCCTTCGGTCTGCTTCCCTGTCGATCGGAGATGGGGGAGGACGAGGATTTTGTGAAGCAAATCGAAGAGGACTGCCGCGTCGACGTCATGAACCTGCACCGGCTCTACTCCGGAGGTGACGAGGACAGGCAAGAACAGGAGTTCTATCCGGTCTACTGCGAAGATGTTTCGGGAGGTCGTTTCTGTTCATACCAACCCACGCTCTGCAACGACCCCGAAGACGCACGATTAAGAATTCACCAGATTTTCCGTGAGTCGATCAACCCGGAATTCGAGAGCCAAAATCACAACATCCGCTACCAGCGACGCGTGCAGTCTTGCGAGAATGACGTCTTCTCCCACCACCTTCTTCTCGTCGCCAATGTAGGAGCCGAACCTGCTGCTCCCAGAGTGCAGGTGGGAATCACGGGTTCTGTCAGCGCGGTCGATCTCATGGGCGGGCGAAGCCGCCGGGAATGGGAGTACTCCTGGCTGAACGACAGGCAAATGTCCGTTCCGCTGAAACTGGCAACGGGGGAGACACGGCTGATCATGGTCCACGAAAGCTGGATTGAGACGCACGTGGACACGACGAACTTCCAGGTGGATGATGTTCAATCTGTGGACTCGCGCGTGGAGGTTACGGGACATGCGTCCAAATCTGTGACGGAAACTTACGCTTTCGTGGACACCGGAGCGGACACGATCGAGTTGCGCGGCGGGAGGTTAGGCGCTCCCGAAGAGCAGGCGCTGGCGACGTCATGGACTCGACAGAACGCTTCTGCATGGCTGCCTCTGACCCATTGGGAGTACAGGCTGGGGGGGATGTCGCGCTCTCTGTTTGAGCGACTGTTGGACCGCAGCGACCGGGAATGGATCGACTGGGCAGCGGAGAAAGCATTGACCGTTGCCGATGCGCGCCGCGATGATTTCTCACTCGTTTTGCGCACGCGATTCACCGTCCGAAAGCTCGGACAACCTTTGCTCCTTTATGCCGAACCACTTCCGGGAGAAAGTCGGTACTTCCTTAACCGAGAGCCGCTGGACCTGCCGCTCGCATCGCGATGGGGGTGGGAATGGAATCATGCATCGTTGGATGGACGGCTGCGGAATGGCGCCAACGAACTGGCGATAGAAATAAGCATCGGCAAGGAGGAGAGTCCTCACCCGCGGCGATTGCCGGGCGTGCTCGGTCTCTATGGGTCATTCGCTTGCGATAGCGAGCTTGCGGCGATATTTCCTTTTCAGCCAGAGCTCCCCATTACCGAAGGTGAGCCTCTGCAACCGGGCGCCCTGTCACTTCCAGACGAACTCGACCTGGTTGCCGATCTCCCCGTCAGTAAGGAGATGTTTGGAAGGCATCTAACCGTCAAGCTTGCTCTAACCGAGGGATATGCGCAGTTGACGGTGAATGGCATGGCTCTCCCCTTCCAGCCGTTCCCGCCGTACCAGGCGGACATCACACCCGTCATCGTTTCCGGCAATAACCAGTTGCGGCTGAAGCTGCAGGTGTCCGACATGGAGAGCTTCCTCGGGGAAGGAAAGCGCGCGTTCGTGTTTGGACCAAATCAACTGACAGTCTCCCCCTCCATCCGCCTGCACAAGGAGCTGCCTCCGCCGCAAGCTGATTGACGAACCCCCTTCCCTCCGATAGAATGCAGCATCATTCCTGAAGGACTGCCATGGTCGCCAAACGCATTATCCCCTGTCTCGATGTCACTGAAGGTCGAGTGGTGAAAGGGACCCATTTTGTTGATCTCCGGGATGCCGGTGATCCGGTCGAGCTGGCCGCCGAGTACGACCGGCAGCGCGCTGATGAGCTGGTGTTTCTTGACATCACTGCATCGTCGGATAGGCGGGACATCATTCTCCAGGTGGCGTCGCGCACTTCCGAGGAGGTCTTCATTCCCTACACGGTAGGGGGGGGAATCCGAACTGTGGAAGACATGCGGAAAATCCTTCAGACGGGCGCCGACAAGATATCCATCAACACCGCGGCAATCAAGCGACCGGAGTTGATTCGTGAGGGCGCGGAGAGGTTTGGCTCCCAATGCGTGGTTGTGGCCATCGACGCCCGTCGGCGTCGCAGAGATGACGACGAGCGAGCAAAAAATTGGAGAGTGCCTGCCCCCAAAGGGTGGGAAATCTACGTCAACGGTGGGAGAACTCCCACCGGCATCGACGCGGTCCAGTGGGCCGCAAGGGCGGAGTCGCTCGGGGCGGGAGAAATCTTGCTGACAAGCATGGATGCCGATGGCGCACAGGACGGGTACGACATCGCGCTGACTCGGATCATCGCGGAAACGGTCGGTATCCCTGTCATTGCGTCCGGTGGGGCGGGAACAATGGAGCACATGTACGACGTTTTCACTGAAGGCAAGGCCGAAGCGGCGCTCATCGCGTCCATCGTCCATTATGGGAAGTACACTGTGCACCAGATTAAAGAGTACCTGCACGGGCGCGGCGTGCCGGTGAGGCTGTAAGTGGGCAGTGGTCAGGGATGAAGGATGAAGGATAAGTGACGACACAGGACGTGACACTCGCAACTTGTATCACGCGCCCCCTGCCACTTGCCACTCGACACCCGTCACTCAAGAGGGAGACATGAATGAGTCTGATTGATGAACTGAAGTTCGACGACAAAGGGCTGGTGGGCGTCATCATCCAGGACGCCTGCACCAACGAAGTTCTGACCCTTGCATACATGAGTCGCGACGCGGTGGAGAAGACGCTGCAGACCGGCCACACGTGGTTCTGGCGGCGCTCTCACCAGAAGCTGATGATGAAGGGGGAAACCTCCGGCAACGTTCAGGTGGTCAAGGAAATTCGCACCGACTGCGACAAGGACGCGCTGGTCGTGAAGATCGAGCAGATAGGGGAAGCTGCCTGCCACGAGGGCTACCGCAGTTGCTTCTTTTACCAAGTCAACGACGGCGGCGAGGTCGTGGTTGACGGCGACAGAATCTATGACCCGAAGGACAAGTAGGAATACGCGATGCGGAGACGGATGTATGACAAAGGTTGACGAAATCCTGACCTGCCTCACCGACCGCGCGCCGCTGAGCCTGGCGGAGTCGTGGGACAACGTCGGGTTACTGCTGGGCGACAGGGATGCGGCGATCGACGCCCTTGTCATTGCTCTCGACCCAACGCCCGAAGCCATCAACTTCGCTTGCGAGAGGCGCGCGCAGCTTCTGCTGACTCACCATCCTCTGTTTCTCAAACCTCCCCACCGCTTGGTCGCGTCCGATCCCGTCGGCGCACTGATCCTGCGATGTGTGCGTCAGGGGATCAACGTCATCGCCATGCACACCAATCTCGACAATGCCGAAGGCGGGGTGGGCGACGCGTTGGCGGCCAAGTTGGGACTCGTCCATCCCCGCGTGCTGGCGCCAGCGCACACCGGCAGACTCTGCAAGCTCGTCACCTTCGTCCCGCCCAACTGCGCCGACGCGGTGCGCGATGCCATGGCCAGCGCAGGCGCGGGAACCATCGGGGAATACAGCCATTGCAGCTTCGCGATCGCGGGACTGGGGACGTTCCTGCCTTCCGACCAGGCGAATCCGTTTATCGGCAAACGAGGCGAACTGGAGATGACCGATGAATTGCGCCTCGAAATGATCGTTCCAGAGATCCGACTCTCAGCCACTCTCGACGCTCTGATCGCTTCCCATCCGTACGAGGAAGTAGCCTACGATGTCTACCCACTGGAGCAGGCCGGAGCGGCGTGGGGCTGCCTCAAGCTGGGCGCGCTGGTCTCGCCAACCACCGGTGAGCAGTTTGTTGAGCGCGCCCTCGAGCAACTCGAAGCTCCTTCTGCCCGCGTCATCGGAACCCTCCCCGTTTCCGTGAGTGAGGTTGCCGTCTGCGGAGGGAGTGGAGCGTCATTCATCGAGCAGGTTGCCTATTCATCCGCCGATGTGTACGTCACCGGCGACATCAAACACCACGACGCCCTCGCCGCTCGCACAGCCGGACTTTGTGTCGTCGACGTAGGTCATGCAGTTTCTGAACGTGTGGCCACTGAACTGCTCTCCGAATGGATAGACACCTACAAGGTCGAACGCGCTCATGGCAATCTCACCTGCCACCTCCACCCCGTTGTTCCTCCGTGGGAGGAAATCTGCCAGGCCCGCGCCGTGTCCGCGTAGCAGGCTCGTGCGTCTCCCCCGACCTCGACCCTTTCACGATCCGCGCGATCTGACTTCCATTGACATCCTTTCCCGTCACCGCCTATAATCCAACCTCGGCATGACTCGGAAAAACTGAGGTGAAATCTTGTCCGAAGACCAAGTGAGCGAGAAGGAACAACTCTCCCGACTGTTTGAGCTGCAACAGCTCGATACCCGCATCGGGAACCTGGAACGAGAACTTCGAGCGTTGGACGATGGCACCGCCCTGAGGGCCGAGATTGCGGAACTCAACGCCGGGCTCGCGGGAACCAGTGATAACTTCAAACAGCTTGACGCAGAATACCACGATCTGAACCTCAAGCTCAAAGGCGCGGAAGAGAAGATTCAGAAGAACAAAGGCCGATTGTTCAGCGGCACCATTGGCAACCCCAAAGAGCTTCAGGACTTGAATCAGGAAATTAAAGTCCTCACCGCCCGCAAAGGCGATCTGGAGGACCAGGTTCTGATGATGATGGAAGACGTAGAGGCGCGCCGCGCCATATTGAAAGAGAAACGCGCCGCTATCGACGCCCGGCAGCAGGACCTGGCCGCCGTGGAGAGGACCTACGCGGAGGAAGTGCAGAGAATCGACGCGGAGATTGCCGTTCTGCGTTCACAGAGACAGCCGTTTGTCAACTCCATCGACGAAACGCTGCTCGACATCTACGACCGTATTCGGGCGCGGTCCGCCAACCTCGCCGTTGTGAAACTGGAGAAAGAGCGATGCCCGGGGTGCTCGATTCACCTGACCAGCTTCCTGCTCAATAAGCTGAAGGAATCCACGGATATCGTTCGCTGCGAGAGCTGCGGGAGAATGATCTACTGGAAAGGAGAATAGGACGGCGCCGCCGTAGAGAATTCCCTCTGCAAATGGCTGGTGGCCACTGGCGCGGCGGCGGGAGTTGATGCCCTTATAGTACCCATGCCGGAAGTCATCTGTCTCGGTGAATTGTTGGTCGACTTCGTTTCCACCACCGTCGATGTTGGCATCGGCGACTGTCCCTCCTTTGTCAAAGCGCCGGGAGGCGCGCCGGCCAACGTGGCCGCCGGACTCGCGAAGTTGGGCGTATCATCGGGATTCATCGGGAAAGTGGGCGCCGACCCCTTCGGCGAGTTTCTCAGAAGAAGTATGCAAACAGCGGGCGTGGACACGCAGTACCTGCTTTCCGACGATGAGGCCCGCACAACGCTGGCATTCGTGGCAACGCGGCAGGATGGGGAAAAAGAGATTCTCTTCTATCGCAATCCCGGAGCGGATTTTCGGTTGGCGAAGGAAGAACTCAGCGCCGACTACATCCGCACAGCGCGCGCGTTCCACTACGGCTCCATTAGCCTCACGCATTCCCCCGCGCGGGAGGCCACGCTCTTCGCCATCGAGACGGCACGTAACGCCGGACTGCTCGTGAGCTACGACCCCAATCTGCGCCCGCCGCTGTGGGAAGCGCTCGACGAGTGCAGAGAGCGCATCTGGCAGGTCATGCCTTTCGCCCACATCGCAAAGCTGGCAGAAGAGGAGTGGGAGTTTATCACGGGGACGCATGACTTCATCGAAGGAAGCGCAAGAATCCTCGATCAGGGAATTAGCCTTGTCGTGATGACCTGCGGAGCGGAAGGCTGCCGGTTCGCTACCCGCAAGACCGTCGGAGAGTACCCGGCGTTCATCATGGACGTGGTCGATCCACTCGGTGCGGGAGACGGATTCGTCGCGGGGATGCTCTCTCAGTTGCTGCAAGCGACCGACATCGACGCGCTTTCCTCCGCCGAGCTGAAAGAGATATTGCGGTACGCCTCCGCCACCGGCGCGCTCACTACACAGTCCATGGGCGTCATCCCCGCCCTGCCCACATCGCAACAGGTCGAGCAATTTCTGAAGGTAATTGCTCAGCCGGGGGGACGGATGGGACGCGGATGAACGCTGATTTGGCAGATGATCGCGGATGCTCCCGGACGATCCGCCTTCATCCGAGCAATGCGCGGCATCCGCGTCGCATGTTACCGGCCCGGCTGGGGGTTGTTGCAGGAACTCACTCAGGACCGACGAACCGCGAACTGCGTTACACAATCACTGTCGGTTGCCAGATTATAGGCGCCTATGGTTCCGGCTGGGGTGGATTCTCACAAATCTTACTTACACCCAGTGACACATGGTATCTCTCAGTCAAGCAAAGGAAGTCTCAAAATTTCTCGTGGATCGATTCGATCCGGTGGCCATTGTCCTGTTCGGTTCCGTTGCCGTCCACGGCAAAGGGGAAGACATTGACCTCCTGATGGCCGTTGAAGATTCGGCGCGCACGCCGAGGGCGCTGGAAAGCGAAGTCCGGCTCAGCCTCAAGCCCTACTACGCAAAGTTTGCGATCGACCCCATTGTGCTGCCGGTTGGTCTGTTGCAGGAACACTGGCGAAAGGGCAGCCCGTTCCTGCGATTGATTCGGAGGGAGGGAAGGAGTCTCTATATGAAAGATTCCGTTCGACAATGGTTGGAGCAGGCGCGGGAGGATATTGCCACCGCCAATTACCTCCTTGAGGGTGGATTCCACCGGGCCGCCTGCTACCACTCCCAGCAGTCGCTTGATAAAGCCATCAAGGGAGTGTTGATTCAGTCCGGATGGGAGTTGGAGAAGACTCACAGCATCGAGCGACTCCTCGCTATTGCAGAGCAATACGGAGTCGGGGTCGAGATCACTGATGAGGACGCGGTCTTTATGGAGAGCGTCTATCGGGGCCGGCATCCGGCAGGAGAAGGGCTGCTCCCCACCGGAGACCCGACAGCAGAAGACGCGGAACGAGCGATTCAGATTGCGGAGAAGGCGATTCCAGCTTGCCAACACGTTTGACCGTACACGAATTCATCAGCGTTGCAGGGACGCTACGGAGGCTGAAAAATCAGCTGCGCAGGGAAGGTGTTCGTCTTCTTCCTCGCCTCGTATGGCACCTCTACCTGTGTCTAATGCGGAAGGTAAATGGCGGCAGACCCGTTCCCGTCTCCACCATCCTACGATGGCATCAAGCCATGACAATATGGACTTCCGTCTCCGACCCGCTGTCGCCTGTCGATGCGCTGGTGATATCTGATGGGGGTCGATACCCAAATCCGTGCATAGCCGACCTCTTGTCTGGCGTCGAATTGGGCGGTTGGGCTCTTTCCTCCGCGACGATGGGCTTTCTGGAAGCCGAGATTGGCCGCCGCCCACCACACGCAGTCCTTGAGTTCGGGTGTGGGATAAGCACCCTGTTTCTGGCTTTCCTGATGGATCAGCTCAATCCATCAATGCGCGGAGCCTTGGTTTTTAGTGTTGAGCAATGTGAGGAATACCTCCAGCAGACGCGAGGAATCCTCAAACAGCACAGTCTGGAGCACCGAGTGAAGCTCCTCAAAGCGCCGCTCAAACCGCAGACTATCGCCGGATTTGACACGTTCTGCTACGATCTCTGTAATTCAATCATGGCGGACTTTGTTGAGGATAGCCGTCCTGATTTTGTGTTGATTGACGGACCGGCCAGCGCGAGTCCTGCGTGTCGTTTCGGCACTCTCCCACTGGTGAAAGATTTTCTCTGTCGGGAGAGCCGCTTCTTCCTGGATGATGCTTTGAGGGACGAGGAGATCGGGATCGCTGGACTGTGGAGCAGGTATCCGCGGCTGGATGTGTCAGGATTGGTTCTGGTGGGGAGAGGTCTCCTGACGGGAGAATTGAGACCATGACCGATTCTGGGAACGGGCTGCAACTGTTTGGATCCCCTGAAGGAGAGAGCCGGTGAAATCAAGCGAATTGTTTTGGCTGATGCGATTTGTTGCGCGGTCGTTATTGATGCAAGTGCTTCAATGGAAGAAGGACTTGGCGGCTTGGCGACGATTTATAGGGGCCTACCTCGACTACAAAGAGATCGCTCCAACAGACCGGCAACCCTCGGTGGAACACATCTATCCCTGCTTCGGCGATGACGTCCAGACAACGCCCATCGAACCCACATACTTCTACCAGGACACCTGGGCGTTTGAGCGGATCGTGCGACGGCAGCCGGCGCTTCACGTTGACGTAGGGTCCCATCACCGCTTCGTGTCGTTCCTCTCCCAGGTGGTACCGGTCACCATGGTGGACCTCCGCCCCTGGTCTCTGCAATTGAGCTCGATCCAGTTCGAGCAGGGATCCATCTTGGCTCTGCCCTTCAAAGACGCCTCCGTTCCTTCGGTGTCTAGCCTCTGCGTGATCGAGCATGTTGGGCTTGGACGGTACGGAGATCCTCTCGACCCTTGGGGCTCGGAAAAGGCAGTCGAAGAACTAAAAAGGATCATTCAGCCCGAAGGAGATCTCTACGTATCGGTGCCTCTTGATGAAACCAATCGAGTATACTTCAATGCGCACAGGGCTTTCGAAGAAGAGTATGTACTGTCGCTATTTTCGCCCCTCCAAATCGAGGACCGTCGTTACATCTGCGGACCGGATTTTTTCCCCTCGCGAAGACCGGGGGATGCTGTTGGATGTTTTCATTTCAGACGTCCCCGATGATGCTGCGGACCTCGCTAGGGGAGTCGGTCATCAGGACCTCACGAGGGGGTTGCGATGGGTCTGGTTAGAATGGGTCCCCCAGAAGAGTTGGTATTGTTTCTGAGGGGCAAGTATCAATTGAGCCACTTCATTGAAACCGGCACTTACGGCGGGGACACAGCTGCGTGGGCCGCGTCGCTCTTTGCCAGGGTTACCACGATCGAGGCTTCTGAACCCATGTATCGCAACGCGGTGGCGAAACATGGCACGGTACACAACATAGACTTCCTGCACGACGATTCAGTCTCTGCACTTGGAACGATCGTTCCCGACCTGGAAGAGCCAGTCCTCGTCTGGTTAGACGCTCACTGGTGTGGTGACAAGACATACGGGGAGGACCACGAATGCGCTCTCCTTGAGAAACTCGGTACACTCAAGCTCTCCAAGCGCGAGCACTTCGTCCTGATTGATGACGCCCGGCTGTTCCTGTCGCCGCCCCCGCGGCCGCATCGGAGGGATCACTGGCCGCGCATCGATGAAGTCGTCGAAGGACTGAAGGCGGGGCGGGAGGCTCCTTACATCGCGATCGCTGAGGATGTCATCATCGCTGTGCCACGCTCTGCGGGAGAAGAGGTGGCGAAGTGGTGCCAAGATGTTAACACGGGGGCATGGTCCGAACAGGGACGACATCACAATGACGCGATGATCGCGCAAGGCCGCAATCTGATCGTTCACGGTTTGAGGCTAATCGGCATAGGCCTTTGCCTGCGACTGAAGCAGGTTGGTCTCAGACTCCTCAGGGGAGTACTCCCCCGATGATTCGCCTGCACCCGATTCCTGACGCCCGGCACACTTGCCCATACTGCCGCACGGGATTGCAGGTAGAAGACTGGTACATTCCCGGAATGAGGAGTCTGGCTGACTTACGCTGTCCCCAATGCAGTCGCCGCTTCTTCGGCGACTTGCCGGCAGGCCACGGTCTCTACTATCCAATGCTCCTGGACGCAAGCACAGGTGTTGTGCATGATGACCAGAGCGTTCCGTGGTTCGCCCGGATATTGCGCGACTCCTACGCTCTTCGCATCGACAAGCCGCTGGGCTTCGATGTTGAGGAATTCGGCCGTCTCCAGCAGCCGGTCCTGCTGAATTGCCTGGACTCCTGCTATGGTCATAGCCTGCTGAAGTTGCTGAATGCCCAGTACTACCTGGACAATCATCCTGATACGGAGCTCGTTGTCCTTGTCCCGCGGTTCCTCAGATGGATGGTGCCCAAAGGTGTCGCCTCCATCTGGACCGTGGAAGTGCCTCTCAGGCAGGCCTCACAGTGGAATGATTGGATAGCCGCCGAGGTACGTCGACGTGTTGAACCAATCGGGCAATGCTGGCTGAGCATTGCCCTCGGTCTTCCACATCCTCAGGATTTCAGCATTGAGCGCTTCACGGGAGTGCGTCCCTTCCCGATCGCGGAGTGGGTGGATCGGTTGGTGCGACCGACGGTAACCTTTATCTGGCGAGAGGACCGCGCATGGGACAAGCCACCGGTGGCTGGGCGAACAGATGGGTTACTGCGCCGCGCCAGGCGCAGGCTTCTACTGAACGTGAGGGATCAGGCAAGGAGAGTCGTCAGAGTGGCTACCGCCATCCGTGAAGCGTTTCCTGAAGTGGACTTCGCTGTTGCCGGGCTGGGGGAAAGGATTCGGTTGCCTCCGTGGATCGCAGACCTGAGGGTCAAAGACGTCAATGAGCAAGTTGAACGATCCTGGTGTGAACGATACTCAAGAAGTCACGTGGTTGTCGGAGTACATGGCTCGAACATGCTTTTGCCCTCGGCGCACGCAGGAAGCGTTGTAGAGTTGGTTCCGCCGGATCGATGGGGAAGTCTGATCCAGGACATTCTGCTGATTCCAGAAGAGTCCCGACAAACGATGTGCCGCTATAGGTTTATCCCGGTCAACAGTTCGGCAGCAACTGCTGCCGAGGTCGTGGTTGCTCTGCTCCGGCATCTGCCGAGCGCACTTGTGAACTTCAGCAAGGCGTCATGCGACCATACCGTACTGCAGTCAGATCCATGGTTGTCGGCAAGGCTTCACCAAGAGATTGTAGAGCAGAGACGGCGACCATGAAATTCCTCCTCCTCAACACCGACTACCCTGACTTCCTGGACTGGCTTTACGGGAGCAATCCGGGTCTGGAGCAGGAGCCATACGCGGCCCAGATGAAGGCGCGCAATGAGAGCCTGTTTGGCACCGCCGATTTCTACTCCCGCAATCTGAGGGCGCTGGGTCACGAAGCTTGGGATATCCACGTCAACAACGAGGATATGCAGAGGGCATGGGCGCGGGAGCACGCGAAGGTTCCGCATGAGCCTCCGGCTATTGCTAAAGCAAGCCGTCATTGGTTACAGCGGACGCGCCAGTGGGCTGTTCGCACGCCCTTGCGCCACTTGAAGCCTCTGTTCCGTTCTACGCTCCGCTCTCTTGGAGCCCCACCATCCTGGTTCTACGGAATTCTGGGGGAACAGATACGACACTATCGCCCCGACGTTGTTCTCAACCACGATCCCGGCGGAATCAGCCACCAGTTTCTCAAGGAAATGCGGTCCTGTTTCAGGTTGTTGGTTGCCCAGATCGCTTCTCCCATCCCGTCACACGTTGATTTTGGTGGTTACGATCTTGTCCTATCCTCCCTGCCGAATTTCGTGAACCACTTTCGAGACATGGGCGCGCGCGCGGGACTTCTGCGATTTGCATTTGAGCCGCCGGTATTGGATCACTTGGCCGAGAGTGCCGAGAAGCTGGACGTGTCGTTTGTGGGGAGTCTTTCATTGGCTCACGTTGATCGAATCGAGTTGCTCGAAAGGCTATGCGGGAATACCGATGCCCACGTCTGGGGCCCGGGCGTGGAGGAGCTACCGGTGGACTCTTTCGTCCGCAAGCGGTATCATGGCCCCGCTTGGGGACGGGAAATGTACCAAATCCTCTTCAGTTCGAGGATGACACTGAATCATCACATTGGGATTGCGGGGCCTTACGCCAACAATATGCGTCTCTTCGAGGCAACCGGAGTGGAAACGCTCTTGGTGACCGATTGGAAGGACAACCTCGCCGACATGTTTGAGCCGGGCAAGGAAGTAATCACGTACCGCTCGACTGATGAATGCATCGAAGCGGTTCGCTTCTACCTCGACCACGAGGAGGAACGGAAGTGCATCGCTCGCGCCGGGCAACAGCGGACGCTTGGGGATCACACATATCAGCAACGGATGGGGGAGCTTGTTGACATCGTCACCAATTGCCTCTGATTCCCTTCCTCGTCGAGTTGCTCGGAGACTGGTCCCCCGGCCTGTGCGTGGCCTTGTGAAGCGATGTCTCGGCATTGCGTCAGGAGGAGAATCTGCCTCCACGCACTACGAAATCATTGGCAGTGAGGCCGCGAGGGAGCTGTCAACCGGCTGGCAGGAAACGACCATCGCGCAGAAACAGCACGCTGCATTTCTTCCACTGTTGGAGGAGATGCACCGCGGGAACCCACGGGCAGACTTCGTTGCCCTCGCCGAAGCCATCAGGGCCACCGGCATGTCGCGTCCCTCCATCATTGAGGTGGGTTGCGGTAGCGGGTGGAATTTAGAGGTACTGGACTGTCTATGGAAGGAACCATTCGACTACATCGGCCTGGACTATTCCAGTGCGATGGTTACTCTCGGACACGAGCGCTATCCGGAAGCTCCCTTTGTCGTGGGTGATGCCGTGAGACTTCCCTTCAAGGACGGCGCATGCGACATCCTGCTTTCGGGCACGGTGCTCATGCACCTGCTCTGCTACGAGACAGCCATCCAGGAAAGCCGTCGAGTGGCGCGGCGATGGTGCGTGTTTCATACGATTCCGCTGGTGCAGCGACGCCCGACCACGATCATCAGGAAACTGGCATACGGGAGTCCTGTGGTGGAGATTGTGCTCAATCAAGATGAGTTTGTTGGACTCCTGGGACAGCATAAGTTAGCGGATCGCCGTTGGTTTGAGAACGTTCCCCACGACTATCTGACGGAGATAGTCGGGGAAGCAGTGTCAGTGAAGTCGGTGCTGTGTGAGGTTGTCTGAAGCGTGGAAAGCAGACATACGTCGGGTCCCGTTATCGTCGTGGCGAAAGAGATTTCCTATGCCTTCCCGTTCGGGATCGGCTATCTGGTCGGTTATCTCAAAGAGCGGGGGGAAGACGTCCGCGTCCTGTTCCGGCCGGAGGATTCCTCGCGATACCGCGATTTCGCCAGGCAACTGATTGCGGCGAAGCCGCTGCTGGTGGGCTTTGGCAGTCTCTACCCCGATCTGTATCCCGTACGCGACATTATTCGACTGCTGGACGAGGAGAAGAGGGACTTCCCCGTCGTGGTCGGGGGCCAGATGGTTACCCCCACGCCGGAATTCGCCGTGGAAGTGACGGGCGCGGATGCCGGCGTCCTGGGCGAAGGAGAGATCATCTTTCACGAACTGGTGACAGCGTTGCGGGAAGGACGGGACGCCACTTCGGTTAAGGGACTGGTCCTTCGGGTTGGGTCTAAGTTCTACAATACAGGACCGGGGGAATATCTGCGAGATTTATCCGCCCTACCTCCTGTTCCTTACGAGTTGTTTCCCGTCGAGAAGTGGATCAACGTGGGGCGTCAATATGTGGGCATGGCGCAACCCCATTGGCGGTACAACGACCGCGTCATCTCCGTGCACGGTGGTCGCGGCTGTCCTTTCCAATGCAACTTCTGCTACCATCACAGCAAGGCCCGATACCGCCCTCTCCCACAAATGATGGAAGAAGCAGAACGGCTCCTTCACGACTATGGAGCGAACATGCTCTACTTCGGCGATGATCTCGTCCTTGCCAACCCCAAGCGCGCACGTGAATTGACTGCGCTCCTGCGCCAATTCAGGAAGCCGGTTGAGTATTCGGTATCCAGCCGGTTCGACATTCTCAGTCGAATGGACGACGCACTGCTGCAGGAGATGCGGGCAACCGGTTGCCGCATCATGGGACTGGGCATTGAATCGGGTTCACAACGGATTCTCGACCTGATGCACAAGAAGATCACTGTGGAGGAGATTGTGACGGGCCTGCGGCGGCTGAAAGCTGCGGGCATTCTCCCTACCGTCAGCATCATGGTGGGACAGTATACCGAGACCGACGCGGATGTGCAGATGTCGATGGACTTGATGGTGCAGTCCGTTCGGGAGAACAAGAACATCGAGTATGCATTCACCATCGCCACGGGATTCCCAGGAACAGAACTGTATGATCTGGCTTTCCAGCGCGGACTACTCAGCAGCCATCGTGATTTCTTCGACCTTTTCGACCCCACTCGCCAGATATGCAATCTGACGTGTAACCTTTCAGCCATGACAGACGACGAGGTCCTGTCATGGCATCAATCCCTTCAGCGCGCCTTCAAGGAAGAGAAGGCAAAGGCAACAGGCAAAGGCGTCGCGAGAGTTGAGTCGGCCCGCCGGTTCACTGCCCGCGTTGACTCGGCGTTCCGGAGGAGAATCGTGCGCAGGTTACCTGCCAGACCAATCGTGTCCGCATTGCTAAAGCCCTACGAAATCGGATATGATGCAACCCAGACGATTCTCGATCACACTCGACTGCGGATGTTGGAGGTGATTTAGCTTGCGGGGAGATGTCCGGGCCACCGTGAGGAAGGTTCTGGTGGAACAGGGCATTCGCCCTGTGCTGGTGGACGTTGGCGCTTCGATGCAGCCGCCGAGGATATGGGATTCCATTGCACCCAATTCCATCTACGTCGGGTTCGACCCGGACGGCCGGACGCCCAGCAATATCGTCGCAGAGAAGTACCACCGGGCGGAAATCGTGCCGAAAGCGATAGTTGATGTCGAAGGGCAACAGGAGACAACCTTCTTTCTGACGAAACATCCCGAGTGCTCCAGCAGTCTGAGACCGGATTTTGATTCACTCTCCAACTACCTTTTTGCAGACTGCTTCAAGGTGGAACAGGAGGTGTCCGTACCCGCGACGACCCTGAATGCGGCGATAGGAGGTCTCAACCTCCCCGGCATCGATTGGCTGAAGTTGGATACTCAGGGGACGGACCTACGAATCTTCCGCAGCCTGACGCCCGACCTGCAAGCGAAGGTGCTTGCCCTCGACATCGAGCCGGGATTGATCGACGCCTACGAGGGTGAAGACCTGTTCATTGACTGCCACCGATATCTCACGGAGAACGGTTTCTGGTTGTCGAATCTGAATGTCCGTGGACCAGTGAGAATGCGGTCCTCCACATTGACAGACTGCGGATCGATGCTGACCGGGATGACTCGGGATTCCATAGAAAACGTTATCCGTAAGTCACCGGGATGGTGTGAGGCGAGATATCTCAGAATGCCAGGTTGGCTTGCGGAGAGATCTTGTGCGATGAGGGATATTGTCCTACTATGGGCAATCTCGATGTTGGATCGCCAGCATGGGTTTGCTCTCGATGTGGAGGTCCAGTACAGGACAACATGGGGTGGCGACGCTACCTCAGAGACCATGGAAGCGGTCTCCACTCGGTGCATTCGCCGCCTTCTCGGTACACAACGATTATTGGCGAATTTGTCTTGTCCTACGCGGGTTGGCCGGCGCATCCTCCGACTTTGAGGTCGTTGGGAGTCAACGAACGGAAGGCGACCAGTGAGCGCGCTTGACAGGAATAGACGGCAGCGCTGCAACGTCCTCGACGGGGAAAAACAGCTTTCCGCTCTCTATTCCACAGTGGGTTATCGGGTCGTATCTGAGAACACCGTCTGGTTTCCTACTAGTCGCCAACATGGGTCGGCCTATTTCATCGGGGGTTTGAGGAATGACGGATGACCAGTGATCAAAGTGCGGAACGCGTTCACATCATCGGCGCCGGAATTGCTGGGTTGGCGGTGGCCCTGCACCTGGCCAAGCGCGATATCCCCGTGACAGTGCTTGAGAAGGAGAGTTGCCCGGGCGGGCTTGCCAGCTCAATTACCATAGGTGGTAACCGGGTTGAACGGTTCTACCATTTTATTTGTGGCCCAGACGTAGAATTGGTGCGCTTAATAGAGGAAATGGGACTTAAGGACAAGCTGCACTGGCGCCCATGCAGAATCGGCTACTTTCTAGGTGGAAGGATGTATGCTTTTGGAACACCGATTGACTTGCTCCGGTTCAGGCCAGTCCCCTTCTCTCAGCGTGTTCGGTTCGGCATAAACGTCCTGCAAAGCCGCTACCGTCGTTCTTGGCTGGATCTCGATGGAATCCCAGCCAAGGATTGGCTGATTCGACAGGTCGGGCTTGAGGGCTACAACCAGATTTGGGACCCCCTACTCAAAGTGAAATTTGGTGAATATCACGAGCAGATATCCGCGGCCTGGATTTGGCACAGGATCCACCGCGTTGCCGGTTCCAGGCGGAAAATTTGGCAGCAGGAGCACCATGGGTACTTGGAGGGAGGCACGGAGACTCTGGTCAACCGGATGGTAGCGGACCTGAGAAAGCGTGGCGCAAGTGTTCAGCTTGGTACCGCTGTTGAGAGGATCCTAACCTCTGAGGGGAGAGTTGTAGGGATCAAGACAAACCAATCTCCGAATATCCATAGGTGTCGACTCTTGTGCTCGACGATCCCTCTTCCTGCTTTGCTCCCACTCATCCCAGAACGATTGCCACCTCCTCAAGCAAGGGCTTTGGCACTGCTGAAGGATGTGGAATACATTGGCATCGTCTGCGCACTGCTAAATATGAGTCGCCCTCTGACAAACAGCTTCTGGGTAAACGTCAATGATTCGCACGTCCCGTTCAACGGGCTCATCGAATATACGAGATTGAACCGTCATTTCGATGCCGGGCGAACGCATCTTCTATACATCCCTTTTTACGTTCCCTCCACGGATGAAGGCTTCCTGAAACCTGATGACGTCTTCTTGGATGAATGCTTCACGTCCCTCAAACGCATCGAACCTACCTTTGACCGACGATGGGTACTGAGTTGCTTGGTGTCACGTGCGGTAAACGTCCAGCCGGTTTGTAAGACCGACTTCGCGAACAGGGTACCGGCAAAGCGAGGGCCTCTCGAGGGGCTCTTCGTTTCCGATTCCTGTCAGCTCTATCCGGAGGATCGCACGTTGAGCGGGATGGTGCGTTTGGGAACAGAGATGGCAGAAATGGTCCAAGAAGAATGGAAGCAAATCAACTAGACTCACCCAGCATCCTCCTTCTGTTGCCACCGAGCCGGGCGCATTACGTCGTTCCGCCGCTTGGTCTCGGGTATCTGGTCACAAGCCTTCAAAGAGGAGGATTTCGCCATGTCTCCATATTGGATGGACAGAAAGAGCGTTTGACTCGCACCGCCTTTGAGGAGCACCTTCGTACGCGTCGTCCCGACGTACTTGGTGTCCAAGTGTTCAGTTCTGGCTTCACCACTGCGAAGCGTGCCATACAAATAGCGAGGGCTGCAGCACCCGATACTGTAATTGTGGTAGGTGGACCACATGTCACTGCGACCGCTGAGCGGGTCCTGGATGATCTCCCCGAAGCAGACTATGGGTTCTGTGGTGAAAGCGAACCCGGTTTCCCACTCTTTGTGTCCAGGCTTTTCGGCGACCAGAGCTGTCAGTTAGCGGAAATTCCAGGCTTGATCTACCGCGTGAATGGTAGGCCGGTAGTCAACCCGCGCTGCGTCGTTGAGAATCTCGACCAGTTGGGTTTCCCTGCATGGGAATGTATGCCACCAAACGAGTATCCGGATTCGCCACAGGGAGCCTTCTATCGCCGCTTTCCCATTGCCCCCATTCTTACGAGTCGTGGTTGTCCTTACCAGTGTACGTTTTGTGGCTCTCCTGTAAACATGGGCAAACACTACCGTGTCAGGTCCATTCCTCATGTTCTAGATGAGATCGAGCTTCTCTATCATCAGTTCAATGTCCGAGAAATACATATCATCGATGATATGTTCAGTCTGCAACGGCAGCGTGTCCTCGATTTCTGTAGCGGACTAGAGCAGCGATGTCTTGATATCACCTATACTTTTCCGAACGGTTTACGCCTGGACTCTCTTGACCGGGAGATCCTGACCAGAATGAGAGATACCGGAGCATACGCTTTCACAGTGGGAATTGAGAGCGGCTCTCCCAGGGTGCTGAAGACGATGAGGAAACACTTGACCCCTGACCTCATTCGCGAGAAGATCACTCTCATCCGAGATTGCGGACTCGAACCGAGTGGCTTTTTCATACTCGGCTTTCCTGGGGAAACTCGTGAGGACATCGAGACCACGATCAGGTTTGCCAATAGCCTACCTATCAAACGTGCTCACTTCAGTAACTATCTTCCACTTCCAGGAACTGAGTCATCAGCGCAATTATATGAGAAGGGCGAGTACCTTCCGGGCAACTGGGATCAACTGGCTTACTATAGGGTGCCCTACGCACCACGAGGCATCACCAAGCATGAACTCAAAGGATTGCAGCGAAAGGCATTCCTCATGTTTCACATGCGCCCGCGTATATTGCTGAGAATGCTTCGCGAGGTCAGGTCCATCAACCACGTGAAAGGTTTGTTCCACCGCGCTGTCGACTATCTGTTCGGTCATATATCACAAGAGGACGACTTCCTTGATGAGCACAGTACCGAGTGCGTCAGAGATCGGGGCGTTGGGGGAACGGGACATGAAGGCTGAACAGATACTTCGGGTAGGAAGAGCAAATTGCTGAGGATTCCTCCCGCGCGAAGATATTCCTGCAGTCTCTTCCATCTGGGTAATCATCCCTGTAAGGAGAGATCGGGGCAAATCGCTTATTCCCGAGTGTGGGATGATCGTTTCACGCCAATAGTGACGCTCTTGGCTATCTTTGCCTTAACGGTCATGTTTGTTAATCCTATCCGCGAGACAGCCATGGATGATGATTGGGCCTACGCCCTTTCGGTCCGACGTCTTCTCGAAACGGGCAAATACCAGTGGCATGATTGGGCCTCGGCAAACATGCCTTTCCAGACCTACTGGGGGGCACTGTGGTCGCGTATTGCGGAGTATTCTTTTGCCACCTTACGGCTATCCACTCTCTTCCTTGCCTTGGCGGGAATCATCGGCATCTATGGTCTGGCGAGAGAGCATCGCATGTCTGATCGTTCCGCTAGCGTTGTGGCTTTGGCTCTGCTGT
>Ga0210056_1000861_pt1 | contig 26159 bp, 18 predicted proteins | sample CryGeyCG2014_080_2_FD_183965 | JGI IMG/M metagenome (GOLD analysis project Ga0210056, IMG submission 183965) | Groundwater microbial communities from aquifer - Crystal Geyser CG07_land_8/20/14_0.80 (SPAdes) (version 2) | ecosystem: Environmental > Aquatic > Deep subsurface > Groundwater | place... | reverse complement strand
TTAAACAAACTTCCCTCAATGGTGGCATTATAAGCTTGATAGGTGAGCTGTGGTTACAACCAATGCTTTATCCTGAGGCGCGTAACTGCGGGCAGGATTGATTACACAGTTGTAGTGTCTGGCAAAGTCTTTAAAGGATCTGTTAATCTCAGGTTCATACTTACTGGCTCGGGTAACCGCCGATTTTAAGTTGTCCGATACAATGGCCTTGGGAACACCTCCATAAAAGTTTAAGGCACCAACGCAGCAAGAGATTAAATCTTCCCGTTTCTGGCTCAAACAAGCCTCTGCATAAGTGTACTGGCTGTTGGGAAGGATGGCCACGAATACCTCAACAGGTATGATCTCACCGGTATGTTTGTCAACAATGTTAAGCTTCTTGCCGGCAAAATCGATAAACAGTTCGCTTCCGGCTTCATGTTCCAGTTTCATAGATCCCTTAACCTTGGCGTATTTACGCCGGTAATGTTCCATAAACTGCGTATAGCTATATGGGTTTTTTGTTGTTTGGGTATATTCCTGATAGTGGTATAAAAAAGTAAAACCAGAATGATTCCGGGCCTTATTGACCCCCTCAAAGTAGAGCATCAACGCTTGGTAACGCTGATTGTCAATAGTATAATAGGAAGGAAACAGCGCAACTAATTCGGCAGTGTCAAAAGCCAACAATTCTTTAAAAGAATAGTCGCTGGCTCTAAAAAGTGTCCTATAGACATTCACGGTATTGCGAGAAATACCTAAGGTAAAACCTATTTTACGGTTGCTGAAACCGTCTAATTGTAATGTGATAATTTGTTTTAAATCCATCGGATCAAGGGTGTTAGCCATATCGCTTATTTTTTGCGACAAGGTAGTTTATACTTGATCTTTCAAAAGTGGCACAATTCAAACCGTTATCACTGGCACAATTTGATCCGATATAAGCAGGGGTAGATAAATTTTGTTTTTCATAGCTTGTTTGTTTATTTATTAAAAGTAAAATATAGGCATATTTGCCTACATATTAATACTAATACTCTACGAATTTTACCTTGTGGAGTATATAGATGATTCAGCGTTTTTAATTGCCTTTGGTAAGAACCTTAGAAAGCACCGAAAATTAAAGGGTTTTACCCAAGCACAACTTGCCATTGATTTAAGATTTGATATTTCCCAAATAAGCAGAATTGAAAGAGGTATTATTAATACTTCAATTGGTAACATTAATGCCATTGCGAACATTTTAAAAGTTGATATAAAAGTATTATTTGATTTTTAGGAAATATCTATCCAATCATTCCTTTTCAATTTTTATTTATCAAAAAAGAATTCATGTATTTTGATTATTTCGCTTCTTCCAATTTGTACTAAATCCTTTGTTTTTTTTAGGAATATACCTAATGATCTTTCATTATATATAAATTTCATATCAGTTGAATAATCAATAACTACATACATATCCCCTTCTAATTTGTAAAATGGAATTTCTAGGTCACCTTTTCCATTTATTCCTTTATTTACAATTTTTCCAGCAACCAAAGCCTCTTTTATATGGCTTTCATCCACTTGCCCTGAAGCAACTTTCACATATGAAGTCATCATTTTTAGCCATTCTGAAGAATCTATCAACATCCATTGGACTTTATTAAAATCAATTCCCATTTCATTAATCCAACCTTGACTAGTAAAGCCAAATAGCACTTGTTTTTTTCCATCGAGTTTTGGTTTATCCATCGGTTTAAACTCTTGAATATTGAATAAAATAACAGATACGGCTGACATATCTTTTAATTTTCTCCCATCAAAATCTAGCGTTTTTAATGAAAAACTGTTTATTTCTGGCTCATTTGATAAAACCCATTCTGTTGCAGTTAATTCCGCTTGTTCTTTCATTTGTTGAATTGCGGCAACACCCGCACCTATTGCAAGTAGCCCACCAACAACAGCAGCTGTAGCTGCTCCATTATTTTGAGCTTCAACGTTTTTTGGAAATAATATTGATAAAATAATTAGAAATGTAAATAACTTTTTCATGCTTTTTTTATTTAATTTTTATTAATTCAACCCTTAAGGATTTTCAAATTACTCCCCGTTTATTTTAGTGGTTTCTGGTCTCCACTGTATTTATCCCAACAAAAAATATCAAAGAGATTAACTCTCTTTGCTTGGATTCAAAAAGTTAAAGAAATTTTAGATTTCTTTAACTTTTTATATAAAATTAAATTTTAAACAATTGTCATATCAACTCCCAGTTCTTCAAGCCTTTTTTTAGTTTTCTCATCTATACCCGAATCGGTAATAATTTGGTCAACATCTTCAAAGCCACATATTCTGCCAAATCCTTTTTTACCAAATTTTGAAGAATCGGCAAGCACAATAATTTTTTGTGCAACCGCTATCATTTGCTTATTAAGCGAAGCTTCCATAGCGTTTGTTGTTGTGAGTCCATAATCCAAATCGATGCCGTCCACACCCAAAAACAATTTGGTAAATGTAAATTCCGCAAGCATTTTTTCGCCAATTGGTCCAACGACTGATGATGAATTTCTTCTTACCATACCTCCTAATTGTATGATATCAATATTGGGGTATTCTGCTAAAATAATTGCCGAATCTAAAGAAGCTGTTAAAACAGTGAGGCCTTCTATTTGTTTAATATGTTTAGCAAATTCAATAACTGAGGTGCCGGATGCAAGAATAATGCTGTCATTAGGTTCTAAGTTGGATGCCGCTTTTATGGCAATGCGAACTTTTTCTTCGGCGTGAATTTTTTCTTTAATATTTACGTGGTGCTCTGTGATATAAGGGTCGACAGGGATGGCTCTTCCATGCGACCGAAATAAAAGCTTTCTTTCTTCCAGCAATTTCAAATCCTTTCTTATGGTTACCACTGAAACTCCAAATTCTAAACTTAATTCATTTACGTTTACGTAGCCGTTTAGCTCTAATTTGTTCAGGATGAGTTTATGTCGATCGATAATGTTTAGTACCATTTTCGTGTTTTTTTTAAAGTACAAAGATATGATTTTAGGCGCAATAAATTAAAGTTTATGGGATACTGATTTACAGATGTACTTAACGATAATTTGTTAGTTGTTTGTTCTGTAGTTCTTTATCGACAATTCATTTATTGATGTCTATTTTTTTAAAAAAAGTTAAAAAACAAACAAAAAGAAACGTTTTTAGCTAAATATTATGATATAAGTCATTTTTAGTAAAAAAAAACAAAAAAAAACTTCCGAAGTATTTCTTTTTGTTATATGTTTACCTGATAATTATTACATTTTATATTAAAAAACTTTAAAATACAGATCATGAAGAGAAATGAAATGATTGATAGAATTGGTAAGAATACTAAAGAATATGATTTCATAATAATTGGAGGTGGCGCTACAGGTATTGGAATTGCGCTTGAAGCATCGGCAAGGGGTTATTCGGTAGTTTTACTTGAAAAATCAGATTTTACTAAGTCAACTTCCAGCAAAAGCACCAAGTTAGTTCATGGTGGTGTGCGTTATTTGGCGCAAGGCGATGTAGGTTTGGTTAGGGAAGCTGTTGTAGAACGCGGATTACTTACTCAGAATGCGCCACATTTGGTTAAAAGCCAATCTTTTATTATACCAACGCACGGATTGTTTGATGAGCTTCAATATACAATAGGTTTAACTTTATATGATTTGCTAGCCGGAAAATTAAGTTTAGGAAGGTCAAGACGCATTTCAAAAGCTAAAACAATCAGCCGTATTTCTACCATAAATCCCGATAAAATATCAGCAGGCGTTGTTTATTATGATGGCCAGTTTGACGATACCCGATTGGCAATTAACGTACTGCAAAGTGCTTCTGAATTGGGTGCAATTGTGCTCAATTATTGTACAGTAACAGGATTGTTAAAAGATAAGGATGGTAATGTTACCGGAGTCAAATTTTATGATGAAGAGGGAAAAGAGGATTACGAAATAAAAGGAAAGCAGGTAGTGAATGCTACAGGTGTTTTTGCAGATGACGTTTTAAAAATGGATTCGCCAAATGCAGAAAAAACAATTTCCCCAAGTCAAGGTGTTCACTTGGTATTGGATAAGTCGTTTTTACCTGATGATGATGCTATTATGATTCCTAAAACAGACGATGGCAGAGTTATGTTTTTAGTGCCTTGGCACGGAAGGGTCGTGGTTGGTACAACAGATACGCCAATTGAAAAGGAATCTTTAGAGCCTATAGCTTTAAAAAAAGAAATTGATTTTATTTTGGCTACTGCAGCGCGTTATTTAACCAAAGCACCTAAAAGAAGCGATGTGTTAAGTGTTTTTGCTGGGTTGCGACCTTTAGCATATTCGAAAGATAATGGAAATAAAACGAAAGAAATTTCCAGAAGCCATAAAATATTTGAGTCTAAATCAGGATTGCTTACGATTGTTGGAGGTAAATGGACCACTTTTAGAAAAATGGGAGAAGATTTAGTTGATAAAACTGAGCAAAAGAAAGGCTGGGCGCAGATTCTAACCAAGACCAAACATCTAAAAATTCATGGATATAAAGAAAATGTTAGTTATGACAATCCTTTATACTTCTACGGTTCTGATGAAAATGATCTTTTGAAATTGGCCAATGAAGACGGAATGAGTGATTTTATTAGTACTTCCTTAAAAATTATCAATGCGCAAGTAGTTTGGGCTGTGAGGTTTGAAATGGCTCGTAATGTTGAAGATTTTCTAGCTCGCAGAACACGTTGTCAGCTTTTAGATGCTAGGGAAAGTATTAAAATGGCGGCTAAAGTGGCTGAAATTATGGCTGCTGAATTGGGAGAAGATCAAGCTTGGCAAATTGACCAAGTTAAAGAATATGCACAAGTAACCTCAAATTATATTTTATAACCAATTGATAACCGGAATCATTAATCATTTAAAACCAAATATAATATTATGAAGAGCAAGTTAATTTTAGCCTTAGATCAAGGTACAACATCTTCTAGAGCGATTTTATTTAATCACAATGGAGAAATTGTTAGAACATCTCAAAAGCCATTTGAGCAAATTTTTCCAAAACCGGGATGGGTAGAGCATTGTCCAAATGAAATTTGGTCATCACAAATTTCTGTAGCGGCTGAAGTTGTTGCGCAAGAAGGTATCTCTGGTGAGGGAATTGCCGCTATTGGTATTACAAATCAAAGAGAAACTACCATTGTTTGGGATCGCGAAACTAGCGAACCAATTTACAATGCTATTGTCTGGCAAGATAGAAGAACTGCAAAATATTGTGATGAGTTAAAAGCTGCCGGTCATATTGATATGATTAAAAAGAAAACAGGGTTGGTTTTAGATGCTTATTTTTCTGCCACTAAATTAAAATGGATTCTTGATAATGTTGAAGGCGCAAGGGAAAAGGCCGAAGCGGGTAAATTATGTTTTGGTACTGTTGATACTTGGTTAGTTTGGAAATTGACCAGAGGTAAAATGTTTATTACAGATGCATCTAATGCAAGTAGAACAATGTTATTAAATATTCACACTTTAGAATGGGATGAAGAATTATTAACATTATTTAATATACCTAGAGCAATTTTACCCGTTGTAAAAGAAAGTAGTGAAATTTATGGAACAACAGCAACTACCTTGTTTTCTACAAAAATCCCTATTTCAGGTATTGCTGGCGACCAACAAGCGGCATTGTTTGGCCAAATGTGCACAAAACCGGGAATGGTAAAAAACACGTATGGAACTGGCTGTTTCTTGTTGATGAACACAGGTGAAAAAGCAGTTTATTCTAAAAATAATTTACTAACAACAATTGGTTGGAAAATTAATGGAAAAACCACATATGCATTGGAAGGAAGTGTGTTTGTTGGTGGTGCTGCAATACAATGGATGCGAGATGGGTTAAAAATGGTTAAAACCGCTCCGGGAATTAATCATTTGGCCGAAACTGTAAGCGATAATGGTGGTGTTTATTTTGTGCCCGCACTTACTGGTTTGGGTGCGCCTTATTGGGATCAATATGCACGAGGTGCAATTATGGGGATTACACGAGGTACAACAGATGCGCATATGTCAAGAGCAACATTGGAAGGCATTGCTTTTCAAGTTTATGATGTGGTAAAAGCGATGGAGGCTGATGCTGGTGAAAAAAGTATTGAATTGAGGGTTGATGGAGGAGCAGCAGCCAGTAATTTGTTGATGCAAATTCAGGCCGATTTATTTGGATTTAAAATACTGCGCCCAAAAACACTGGAAACTACTGCTTTAGGAGCTGCTTATTTAGCAGGTTTGGCTGTGGGTTATTGGGATAGTGTTGATGATATTCAATCTCAATGGATTGTTGATAAAGAGTTTTATCCAAAAGAAGATAAAGTGAAAGTTGAAAATATGTTGCATTACTGGCGTAAAGCTGTAAAATGTGCCCAAAGTTGGATAGAAGAATAAAGCCTTATCAACATATAAGGCTTGTGTAAAAAGCAAAATTTCAATAAATACAAGGTATTTTTTAATTTCAATACAGAATACCCATTTAGGCTATAAAATTTAAAATTTTTATTTTATTTTATGCTAATATTGTATTTTTGATAAGACTTAATATGATTAAAAAATTTTCAAATAATGAATTATTAATTAAGTTCCTCAAAAAGGGTAATGAAAAAGCATATACTTATTTAGTGGATAAGTATTATCATCATTTGTGTGTGTATGCCAATAGCTTGATTAGGGACAAATATCAAGCAGAAGACATTGTTCAAAATGTTCTTTTAAACATTTGGAAGAAACGTGAAGAGTTAAAAGAAGATTTTAATATTAAATATTATTTATTAATTGCAGTTCGTAATGAATTTATTGATCAATATCGAAAAAAGCAGTCAAGAGTAGCCTTAGAAAAAGAATATTATGATGCGCTTGATCTTGTCATTGAAAGTAAAGATTATGATAAAATGCAAATTTTGTTGAAAAACGTAAACAACGAAATAAAGAAATTACCACCTAAATGTGAAGAAATCTTTTTAATGAGCAAACAAGAAAATCTAACCAATATTGAAATAGCTGAATATCTTAATATATCAATAAAAACTGTTGAAGGGCAAATCACCAAAGCTTTCCGAATTCTTCGGAATAAACTTGATATTAAAATAGAGACAATATTATTTTTATCTTTTTGGATAAAATAATATTGATAAAATTTATTTCTAAATTGTGTATTATAATTTCATTTTAAGTTTTTCGTTCACAAATTTCCCTAAATCGCGTCCTTGTTTAACGCCAACTACAATAGCAGTTCTAAAATGAATGCCTCCATACATTCTGCATATGGCAGCTTCATCCGCGGCTTCATTAAAAGAATTAAAAGATCTTAAAGGCAATCCAAATGATTTTTCTGTGTCATCGTCAAACTGGAAATTGCCCCCAAAAACATTGGTCAATGCCACTGAAGCTGTGCCTGAAACCACGCTGTGCCCACTTGTATATTCCGGAAATGGCGGTGTTTGTAAAATCGGTCTCCAATTTTCATCAATGTGTTGATTGATAAGTATTTCTGGCCTCACTAAGTTGCTTATGTATTTTTCATCCCAACAATTAATAAAAGCATCAGCAATGGCAAGTGATATTTTGGTAGCTACAAAAACAGTATGGTCAAAATCACTTTTCGTTTTTAGGGAGGCAATTTTTGCAATACCCATCCAGTGTGCTCCCGGAGATATTTTTTTTATGGCCAAAATCAAATGACCCTTTGTTACGGAGACATACGGATTGCAATCCCAAAACTGCGCAATTTTCATTTTTTCAGATTCGTCGCCTTTTTCAATAATTGCATTTCCTATATTATAAACTTCCATCAATTCTTTATAAAAATCTGATTTTTTATTAAGAGAAAATGTTATGAGAGGAATTGGTTTAAACTGTGATGCCGAATCAATTATAAAAGGGCTAATTTTAGCCCAATGAGGCTCTATAGCATTCATATAAGCTGGTGGAGTTGATGGCCATTTTAAAGGATTTTTAGTGGACAATTTGTGTTTTGGCATGGTTCTCGTTTGTTTATAATTGTCTTTATCCATCCAAGATTTAATGTGATAAGCCACCAATAATCCGTAATTTTTAGCAGTATCAAATTTGGTTTTATTGATTTTTCCCCACACCGTATATAAACTGTCTCGAAGTTCAATCATTTCATCTTCTGAAAAAATAAGTTCCCAGCTTATATCTATATGGGCAACTAAAGCTTCCAACTGAGGGTTTAAAGTTCCTTTCGTTTTATCAAAAACAGGTACTGGTGTTAATTCATTCAATTGCCCGCTTAACGAATTATATTTTTCATTATAACTTGAAATAATTTCATAAGCGGCCACATTAGGGTAAGCTAAAATTCGACTAGCAAAAGGTGGTGAAAAAATATCATGAAACATAATTTCTGTTACCTTGTCCGTTGCCAAAAAATACTCTTTTGAGGTAATTAGGATTGGAGTGCTATTTTTTTGGCATCCCACAAATAAGATTATAGCCATAAATGAAAATAAGGTATAAAACTCAATTTTCAATACTTTAAATTCCTTCTTTGTTAGTGTTTTTTTACTTTTATTAATGCTTTTTTTAAATTATCAAGCTAATCAAGATTGAGCTATCAATTCATCTTATCATTTAAGTGTCAAATTTAAATTTTTATATACTTTCTCCTAAACTTTAGTTACATCGTTTTTAATCTATGCGCTAAGTTTTTTAATTGTAGCTAAGATTATTATTTAAATGAAAATACTTTTAAACGGTCTTTATTTTGTGGTGCAATTAACACACTACTGTTAGCTTGATTCTTTGCACTAATCACATAATGCGATTGTCCCGGAACATAAAATCCTGATTTTCTGCTTGGTATTGCGTCAAAAAAGGAGTCAGTGCCTTTTAAAAAAATTCCGGTAAGTGCATCATATCTTCCGTAATGTGTTTCAGAGGAAAAATCATTTCCTACCATCACAGCATCTAATTGGCCATCATTGTCAAAATCTTCAATTAAGATGTCATTTATTGGTGCCACTTGGCATGCTTTGGGTAATGGAATCAATTTAAAGCTTCCGTTACCTAAATTCTCCGCATACATGCTTTCAAAAATAGTTGCTTTAAGGGTCTCGGATTCCAAATCTTTAATATTCAATAATTCTTTAAAATTTGTATTTGCGAAATCTTCGTAGGTATGATATTTTTTTTGCAAAACTGATAATTGCTGCATAATGTCATCTCTGGTGTGAATGGGCAATAATTCCAATCCATTTTTCGTCTCAAAATACTGTGCTAAAACAGGGTCGAGGCCTCCATTTAAATCAAAATCTTTTTTATAGATATAAATTGGTTCATTTTGGGTTGGTTTCATAAATCCATTTATTCCCTGATTGCCAAACATAAAATCCATATCGCCATCCTTGTCAAAATCTGCAGTCGCAATGCAGTTCCACCATCCTTTTGTGTCAATTTTATTATTATTTTCATCTACCCAAGTAATATCCCAAGGTTCTAATACTCCTCTTTTGTTTTTGAAAATTGAAATTTCCATCCATTCACCAACCACAATCAAATCTTGCCAGCCATCATTGTCTAAATCTTGCCATTTAGCATCTGTGACCATTCCTAATTTTAAAATATTTTTATGGTTATCCTCTTGAAATTTACCATTGGCATTTAAAAGAATTTTACTCTCCGGAATATCTGGATATGCTCGAGGGATTAAACGGGCACCTATAAAGAAGTCTAAATCTCCGTCGTTGTCAATATCTACTGCAGCGACAGTGCTATTGCTCTGAAAAGAAACTGGAAGGGCATTTCCATCTTTAATGAAATTTCCTTTGCCATCATTCAAATATATTCTGTCTTGATAATTTGGGGAATCCTTTTCAAACCCATTTCCGCCGCTGGCTACATACAAATCTAAATCACCGTCATTATCAATATCAACAAATAGAGCATTGGTATCTTCATAAATAGCATCCAAAGACTGTCTTGGTAAATATTGCCCGGATGAAGTTTGAAACCAAAGCTTTCCCGGTTCATTTTTGCTACCGCCAATAAAAATTTCATCACCTGGTTTGCCGTCAATATTTGCAGCGGCAACACAAGGTCCCATTTGTGAATATTGCTTCATTAATAAATGTTGGTAAACATAATCATTCGATAAATTTTCTTTTTGAACAAAATCCAAAACATCCTCTCTCAATTCAAAAAGCAGGTTATCCTCAATATTTAAGGCATAATATTCTTTTGCGTCTTTTTGATCTAAACGCAATAATTGATTTGAAACCACGCCATAAGCCATTGTCATTTTTCCATCTGGCCAAATTACTTTTAATGAATCTATTTTATTGTTTTTTAATCCAAAGTGAATAATTGGATCCACAGAAGATAAATAACCACGCACGACAGATTGATATTGCGATTGCATTTTTCCGTTATTCCATAATGTGATTTTGGCTCCAATTGCTTTTGAGTTTAATTTATTTCCATTTAATTGCAGTCTCAAATAGTTGTTTTCTTTTTGCTCAGATGTGTGATTTACCATCACAAATGCAGTTTCATTTATGTTATTGACTACGATGTCCAAATCACCGTCTCCATCTAAATCGACAAATACGGCACCGTTTGAGAATGAGGGTTTCTCTTCAATCCATTTGGCTGAAACATCATTAAATTTATCAACAGTTTCCTGTTCATAGATAAAGTTAGGAAGGTGAATTCCCGGTAAATTTTTTAAAGAAGCTATTAGTTTTTCCCTTTTAGATTTAGGTGTGCCAAAAACAGTGCTTTGAGTGGAATAATTGATAAAGTCCAAATCTGTAATATCTTTTACAAAGCCATTTGTTATAAAAATATCCTTGTCTCCATCATTATCAAAGTCAGCCATTAGTGGTGCCCAGCTCCAATCAGTACTTGAAATTCCCAACATAAAACCCACCTCGCTGGCCTTTACGGGAACGCCTTTAATAAAACCGTTTCCCAATTGCAGCGTGTTACGTACATATTGCGAATTATAATCATTTTCTTGTGACATAATGTATCTGTCATAGTTCATGCCTCCCAACATTTTTTTTTGTCGTATATAATCTTTTGGTAACATATCTAAAACCAAAATGTCAGGAATATTGTCATTATTCATATCTGCTATATCCATACCCATGGCATTAAAGGACTGATGAGAAATATAGTCTTTATTTGCCTCGATAAATGTTGGTTGTAAATTATTTTTTTTTGCATTATTTAAGTATAACAAATCTTCAGTTATATAATCATTTGCTACATAAATATCCGGAAGATTATCGCCATTAAAGTCATTAATACCAACACCCAATCCAAAACCTTTCCCCAAAATATTTAAGGACTCGGAAACATTGGTGAAAATTGGATGATCTACACCTTCAATTTGATCATTTCTAAATAAATAATCTGACAAATAGTTAGATCGAAACTTTTTTAGCATTGGATTGTTTTTATCCTTAGTTGAACTGGCATTGTGTAGAATATAAACATCTAAATCTCCATCCCGATCATAGTCGAAAAAGATAGCTTGATGCGCATAGCGTTGCGCATCATCTAAACCATAAGCGCTAGCCTGTTCTTTAAATTGAGGAATTCCTTGTTTATCTAGGCCCTGATTGATAAACAATAGATTTGGGCAGCTATTATCGCAATTTGACCCGCCTACGCTCAAATAAATATCATCCCAGCCATCAGCATTTATATCAACTATTACCACACCTGTTACCCAAGTTGTTGTTAAAAAGTTGCTATTTTTAGAAATATCGGTAAATGCTAAACCTCCCTTATTTAAGTAAATTTTTGAAGAAACTTGATTGCCCGTAAAAACCAAATCTGGTAGGCCATCATTGTTAAAATCGCCAACGCCTACTCCTCCTCCGTTGTAGCAGTATTGAAAATTTACTGGATTTATAGAATCATTTTCAATAATTGTATTTGAAAATGTTATGTTAGATTTTTTAGCATTCACGTATGAAAAAAGAAACTTTTCTTTGTTGTTATTACAACTCAAAAATAGGGTGGCTATTCCTATAATAATAGCCATTTTTTTTAACTTTTTACTTATTTTGTTGTGCATAATTATTTAGTTTTAGTTCCAATTTTGTATCCCCAAAAAGCAAAATATACAATTATAAGATAACATGGAAATAAAATCCAATAACTGAAAGTTGATGCTTCAGCGAAAGCAAGAGTTTCATTTAAGCCTTGTGCAATTAAATTTGCCTTATTTTCATCAACTAAACGCCCATATAAAGGAGGGATAATTGCCGCACCTGAAACTGCCATAATTAAAATTGCTGATGCTGTTTTGGTGAATTTCCCCATTCCTTGCAATGTCAAAGGCCATACCGCAGGCACAACTAATGCGTTTGCAATACCCAACGCTGCAACAAATAAAACAGAAGTTAATCCAGTAGTAAATAAAATGTAAAATGTAAAAATAATCCCTAAAATAGCGCTTATTTTTAGCGCTGTGCTTTGATGCATGTATTTTGGAATTAAAAAAATTCCCAATGCGTAAGTTGCAACCATAGCCATTAAAGTAAACATAGTGAAAAACTTAGCCTCCTCTCCTGAAAATCCTAAAGAAATTCCGTAAGCTATAATAGTGTCTCCCGCAATAACTTCAGCGCCAACATACATAAAAAGCGTTAGGGCTCCTAACCACAAACGAGGAAATTGAAAAACACTTGTTTTTGACGTTTCACCTTCTTTTTCTTCAATAGGTTCTGCTTCTACATGAGGTAACGGTGCGAATCTAATTAAAATTCCCAATACCACTAAAATTGCGGCCATAACAAAATAGGGGAGAACAACACTATTAGCCATGACATCTAACAATTGGGTTTTTTCAGCATCGTTGGCGGAAATTAATTTTTCCTTAACCTCATCCATACCAGACAATAGCAATGCTCCAAAAATGAGGGAGCCCAATGCACCGGCTACTTTATTTGCAATTCCCATAATTGAAATGCGTTTTGCCGCACTTTCTATGGGTCCCAATATTATTATATAAGGAGTTGCTGCTGTTTGTAGTAAAGTCATTCCAATACCTTGAATAAAAATTCCGGTTAAAAACACCCAATAGGTTCTAGCTTCTGCAGCTGGAATAAAAAGTAAAGCTCCTATTCCCATTATAATCATTCCCAATGCCATTCCTTTTCTATAGCCAATTTTATTTAATATATAAGATGATGGCAAGGCCATTACAACATATGAAATATAAAAAGCTGAAGCAACTAAATAGGATTGGGCTGATGTTAATTCGCTAATTGTTTTCATAAATGGAATTAAAGCTCCATTTATCCAAGTTATAAATCCGAAGATAAAAAATACTCCAGCAATAATCAATATAGGAATTAAAGTTGAGTTTTTTTGATTTGATGCAGTGTTAGTGGTATTTGACATTATAATCTTTTTATTGTTAATATTTTTGATTTATTAATTTTAGGAAAGCCCAATAATTTAAGACATTTAATAATGCCACCTTACAAATGCCTCCATGGCAGCATAATCCGCTAATCCTAATTCATTGTATTTTTGGGCAGTTTTTGTGTTTCTGTCTTCGGCACGCATCCAAAACTCTCTTATATCATCACCCTGGAACATTACACCGTCCTTTTGGGATTGGTGAAAAAAAATTGCTTTTCTTTTTTTCAACACCTGATCCGGACTCATTGGTACAGCCATCTCTATTTCATTGATTTCCCATTCATGCCAGGCTCCTTTATATAGCCAAACCCAACAATCATTCATAAAAGATTTTGTCTTTAAAATTTCCAATGACTCAAATAGTGCATTTAGACTAACCCTATGAGTACCATGAGGATCTGCTAAGTCACCTGCCGCATAAATTTGATGTGGTTTTATTAGTTCAATAATATTGCACATTAATTTTATGTCTTCCTGTCCCAAAGCTTTTTTCATAATACTGCCAGTTTCATAAAAAGGCAAATTTAGAAAGTGTACATTTTCATCGGGAATCCCTATATATCTTGTTGCTGCCAACGATTCGCCTCTTCTGATCAAACCTTTTAATTTTCTAACATCAACACCGTCAATTGCATTGTCTTTTTTCGAGGTAATTTGTTCAATAATGTTTGCCATAAAGCCATTGTCTTTACAATTGTTCATTGCTATGGCAACTTCAGCAAATTTTAGCGCTTCGTGGTCTGCGACTGCAATATTTCCTGAAGTTTGGTATGCAATGTGCACTTCATGCCCCTGCTCAACCAACCGGTCAATGGTACCTCCCATTGAAATAACGTCATCATCCGGGTGCGGGCTAAATATCAATACTCTTTTTTTGTTTGGCTTTTCTCTTTCTGGCCTTGAAGTGTCATCAGCATTTGGTTTGCCTCCTGGCCAACCGGTTATGGAATGTTGCACTTTATTAAACATCTTAATGTTTAAATCGTAAGCTGAGCCCTCTTGTGCTAACAAACTTGACATTCCATTGTCATTATAATCTTCATCTATTAATTTTAAAATTGATTTACCCGTCAATTGACATAACCAAATAATCGCTTTGCTGCTTAATTTTTCATCCCAAAAACATGGTATAACTAACCAAGGCGTATTAATTCTTGTTAATTCTGATGCAGCTTCAATATCCAATATAAAGGTCGTATTCTGATGGAGCTGCAAATAGGTAGCAGGAATTTTTGAAGAAATATCACCTTCTATAGTTTTTCTGATTATGGAAGCTTTATTGTGTCCCCAAGCCAACAAAATAATTCTTTTTGCCTTTCTAACAGTTCTTATTCCCATCGTTATGGCTTTTTTAGGTACGTTATCTAACCCTAAAAATGCGGATGCGGCATCAACCCGGGTGATATAATCCAGGGTTATGCTTCTTGTTTCAGAATTAAGATGAGAACCTGGCTCGTTAAAACCAATGTGTCCAGTTCTTCCAATTCCTAATAATTGTAAGTCAATGCCACCACTTTTCTTGATGTCATGCTCATAATCAATACAATATTGATGTAATTGTTCCGGCGTAACAGCACCATTCGGGATATGAACATTCTCTGGTAAAATATTAACATGATCAAATAAATGTTGGTGCATAAAATAATAATAGCTTTGTATATTCTCTTTGGTCATTGGATAATATTCATCCAAATTAAAGGTAATAACATTTGAAAAACTTAAGTCTTCTTCCTTATGCATTCTCACCAACTCTTCATAAACCTTTATGGGAGAGGATCCCGTTGCCAAACCAAGAACGCACTTCTCTCCTTTTGCTTGTTTATCAATAATCAAATCTGCAATTTCCTTTGCTACTTTAATGGATCCTTCTTTTGCTGTTGAGAAAATAACATTGTGCACCTTCTCAAATCGGGTTTCTTCAAATTGCCCTGCGGGTTTAAAACTTATATCTGCTTGGTGTTTCTTTAAATTTGCATTCATTTTTAATAATTTATCTTTATAATTTTATAAAATGATCTTCTTCGTTTCATTTAGGTTTTTTCAAAGTTCCTAAACTTGAATCATTCGTTTTTCTAACCTGCTTTTTTCTGACAAAAAGCACATTATATGACTTTCTATTGAAACATCTATAGTTGAGCTAAGCAAAGATGCATCTTGTTCTGAAACAGCACGTACCCAGTCAGCAACCAATGCGGCATCGCCACCTCCGTGACTTACATATTGTTCGCTGTCGGCAACGATAATTTTTTTTGTGGTTATTTTTCCCGTTCTAAAATCGGTATGCGTAAATGTTTCCATATCGCCAACGATATCTCCCATAGCACCCATTATTCGCGTTTGTCGCCCATGATAACCTGTAAAGGCTTCCATAGCAAAATTTGCTGTAATACCATCTTCAAAAGCCATTGAGGTCACATAATGATCCGGTTGATCATTGTCCATTTTATAAACGCAACGACCGTAATCCGTTGTTTTTAATTGTTCTTTAAAAAAATCTTCATGGGTTAATTCATCTTCTGGAAAATCAAATACATAATTCCATATTCCTTTTTTATTATAAATTTTCATTGCGGAGTAAGGGCAAGTAGCTTCGACTTTACAGCCTTCAATGCAGCGATTTGTGCTACCCTCGGGAGCGTTTTCTTTTTTAAACCATTTTAAATCACCGTAGGAGGCAATGCTTTTAAAGGGTTTATTTATCAACCATCTCAAAATATCCATGTCATGGCACGATTTTGCCAAAATAATTGGGGTTGTTTTCTTTGAATTGTGCCAATTGCCTCGAACATAAGAATGTGACATATGTATGTGTTCAATAGGTTCAAAATGATTTATGCTTATTAATTCCCCAATTGCTCCTGAAGCAATAAGTCTTTTTAATTCTATAAAATAAGGGGCGTATCTAAGTACATGGCAAACAGCAACAATTCTTCCTGTTTTTTTTGCCTGTGCAAGTATATTTTGACATTCTTCTTCTGTTGGTGAAACAGGTTTTTCAATAAGTACGTCATAACCCATTTCTAAAGCTAACATGCAAGGTTCATAGTGCAAATTATCGGGGGTTGAAATAATGACGGCATCAGCAAATTTTGGTTTTTTTAATGCGATTTTCCACAATTTAAAGCAATCAATATTTGGAATATTATGCTTTTTTGAAAATCGTTGATTTCTTATGGGGTTTGGTTCTACTACCCCAACAATTTTCATTTGGTTTGGGAATTTCAGGGCGTAATCAGAATATATATTGCCTCTTGCTCCAGCACCTATCGTTATTACAGTTATTGGTTTTTTAGGTTTGAAATTTGCGTTGTTTTTTTTAAAATCATATTTTTCGTTGTGATTCATAATTTTATAGTATAAAGTAAAACGGCTTTAAACCAATCAATATGACAATTTTTTAAAGTCGCTTCTCTGTTTTTGCAATTATATAGGTTTAAGAATATAATAAATTTTGTTTTATTTGGTTTTTGGTACCAAGAGACATTATATTACTCAATCTTATAAAACATTATTGGATTTTTATAATTTTTTTCTTTTCTATAATATTTAATATTGCAACATGATTATTAAAGGCAATATCCATAAGTATATGAAGGGGAAATTAAAATAATTGATTATTCTAATGATTATTCTAATATGAAACTGTTTAGCATTTTATATTCAAGTGACCATAAAATAGTGGCTATTTAAATAAATTATTTAAATTCACTTTTATAGCAACACTTTATAAAAATAGCCCCACTTATTTTTATTTGTGAGGCTATTATTTAAATATTAATAACCAGGATTTTGATTTAAATTTGGATTGCTGGATATTTCAATACTTGGTATTGGAGCCCGAGAATGAATCTCCGCGAATGGAAAATTATACTCAGGATGACCTGATTGTCTGATTTGATCTGCAGTGGCTCCGGTATTTCCGACCATATCCGCATTACCATTCATTCTATCAACCAATGTTCCCCATCTTTTAAGATCAAAAAACCGATCTGTTTCCAGAGATAATTCCAGAATTCTTTCTTTCCTTATTTTATCTCTTAATTGACTTTTACTTAATCCTGTTGGAATATTCGCCATATTTGCTCTTTGTCTAACCCTATTAAGAGCGGAAAGGATTTCAGTCTCTGGCCCTCCATTTTCATTAACAGCTTCTGAATACATAAGCAACACGTCAGCAAATCTAATAAGTCTATAGTTTAAACCAGTATTTACTCCCAAATCCCCATCATTCGGTCTGCCATCAACAAGCATTCCTGTATATTTCTTGGCATATACTTTAGTTGGATCCAACACAGATCCTTGGAATGGTTGGTTTTCATATATTTTTGAGTTAGCATTATTCCAAGCCAATGTTGAAAAGGCTCTTTCATCAATTCCACCATCTAAATTAGGTTCTTCTAAAAAAGCATCCAAAACCCAAGGGTTTACGGCATCTACCCATTCACCTCCAAAGGCTATCGGTGCCCTTAGGTTTGTAAACATGGATGACTTCATCGCTCCTGGTACATCAGCTTCCCAAACAAATGCCACATCAGTCTGAAATTGAATTTCAAAAACGGACTCTATATTGTTTTCTGTTGATTCTTTAAAGTTATCTGCATAATTGGCAGTTAAATCATAATTGGAATTGATTACCTTTTTTAATTCAATGGCAGCATTACCCCAATCTTTCGTATATAAATAGCTTTTGCCCAATAAGGCCGATGCAGCGCCTTTTGTGGCCCTACCAGCATCTTGTGCACTCCAGCTAACTGGAAGAAATTGTTGTGCTACTATTAAATCTGAAATTATCTGTTCCCAAACTTTATCTGGAGTGCTGTTTGTTGGAAAAAAATCCTCAGTGCCTTTTGCAGCCTCAGTAATTAAAGGTACATTATCCCAAATATTCAACAAGTAAAAATAGGCCAATGCTCTTAAAAAATAAGCCTGTCCCAAAATTTCATTTTTTTCAGTGTCATCCATTTCTATTGCAGGAACCTTTTCTAATATGGTATTCGCTCTGAAGATTACCTTATAGGATGCTGGCCATGGAGTTGGAAGAAATATATCAGTAGATTTTGTTATGATTCCTTCTGTTTTTCCGGGAAGGAAACTTGGGGTATATTCATCTGCTCTTCTAATTGTAACAAGAGGCACGTATCTCCCCCACATAAAATGAGTGCTTAATGGAGAATAAGCGCCAACAAGAGCCAACTGAGCATCCTTTGCGTCTTTAAAAAAGCGGTCTACGGATAGTGCATTTGGATTTACTTGATCAAGTAAATCGGTTTTACAGGAACCTGTTAAAAGCAACAAGCCCAATATATAAAAAAATGATTTATTTATATGTCTTTTCATCGTTTCTAAGTTTTATTAATTAATAGTTAACTGGATACCCGCTGTAACTTGAATACTCTGTGGGTAAGAAGTATTATCCACACCTCTGCTTAAAAGTCTTGCGCCTCCTGTAGAGGTGGAAACGCCCAATTCAGGATCGTAACCGGAATAGCCAGTAAAAGTTAATAAGTTTTGACCGCCTATAAAAAATCGTGTATTTGATAGCCCTTTAATCATATCTTTTACGTTATAAGCTATACGTAACTGTTTTAATCTTAAATAGCTTCCATTTTCAACATAATAATCTGAAGCATCTACTCGTGTAGCGCCTATCACTGGAATATTTGAGTTAGAATTAGTTGAACTCCATGCGTTTAAACGATCTGTAGAGAAATTACTTCTTTCTTCAAAATTCAAATAATATTTTCTTGCATTAAATATTTCGTTTCCAACTTGACCTTGAAAAAATAAAGAAAAATCAAAATTTTTATAACTGGCACTTAAATTTAAACCAAAGTCAAAATCAGGAAAAGGATCCCCTATTTTTACTTTATCATCATCATTCACAATTCCATCACCATTTTGATCTACCCAAATCAATTCTCCAGGTTTCAGAATTGAACGTGCTGCTGTGTCATTTCGAAGATTAGGGTCATTATCTATTTCAGCTTGAGATCCATACAATCCAGCAGTTTCATATCCCCAAAATACACCCAGTTGATCTCCTTTGTTAGCTCTGGTAGATGTGAGCAAATCAGCAGAAAATATTCCTCCTATAATTGGATTACCTAATTGCCCTAAAGAAGTTACCTTGTTTTGGGTAGTATTGATATTAAAATTAGCAGAATAAGTAAAATCTTCATTGTCATTATTTCTATAACCTATATTTAATTCAAAACCTTTATTTTCAACTGAGGCAGAATTTACTGTGATAGGCAGATTTGATCCTGATGATGGAGGAATAGGAAGACTAATTAAAATATCTTCCGTTTTCCTAACATAATAATCTAAACTTGCATTTAATTTACCATTAAAGAATCCAGCGTCAACACCAAAATTTGTGGTCTTTGATGTTTCCCATCTCAAATTAGGCACTGTGAACTGTGTAATTGAAAAACCTGTTGATGATGTTTGATTAGAACCTAAAGTATATGGAGAGTTTATGTTAATAACTGGGCTAAACGCAAAGTCAGGAACATTTTGGGATCCAAGTTCTCCATAACTTGCACGTAATTTTAAGTCAGAGAACACATTATTTTCCGCAAAAAAGTCTTCATTACTAATTTTCCAGCCGGCAGAAACAGAAGGAAAAGTGCCAGTTCTAAAGTCTTTGTTAAATCTTGATGATTCATCTTGTCTCACAGTAGCAGTTAAAAAATAGGTTTTGTCGTAGTCATAAATTACTCGGCCAAACCACGATTGCAGACCAGATATTATTTCTTCTCCAGTTGCGCTGTTAAAACTTGATGCTCCGGAAACTACTCTAATATCGTTTGAAGGAAAATCACTCACAAATACAGAAGTCCCCCTACTTGTGATCTTTTCTCTAGTATTTCCTATAACAGCATTTATATGATGCTTATCTATATCTGTTGTATAGGTTATGGTGTTGTCCATCAGCAAATCAATACGAGTGCTTCTGTCCTCTGTTAAGTCAGCCTCTGCATTCTGGTTAAACTGGGCATTGGAAACACTCCAAAAATAGGTAGGAACAAATATGGAATTATAATTTGATTGAAAATTCAAGCCTAAATTTAATTTGTATTTTAAATTAGGCAAAATTTCCAATTCTCCAGAAATATTCCCAAAAACCTCATTAATTTGATTTTTATCATCAAAAGTAAGTGCGCTGGCATATCTATTTAAACCAACCGAAACACCATGATCAATGGCATTTGGAGCAACAAAACTACCAAAATCGTCACGAAGAGGAATCGTTGGAAAATCAAAACCGTCATTTCCATAGAAATTATTTTCATTTAAATTTTTCTGAGCTAAGGCTAAAGATTGGGTAAGTTTAAATTTTTTGTTGGTCGTCCAAAATTCTGAATTAACGCGAATGTTGATACGGTCGAAACCAGATGAAATAACCACACCTTTTTCTTTAAAATAATTTGCTGAAAAAAATATTGATGAATTTTCACCACCACCAGAAATATCAAATCCGTAATCCTCCACAACCCCTGTTCTTAATGACAAATTTTGCCAGTCTGTATCAATGTTAGGATCAAAAGCGGTAGAATTTGCAGGCGCAGGCGTTGAAAAAGCAATATTGCTCACATCTGCATATTGCCTTGCATTTAAAAGATTTAATTTATTTGTAACGGTAGTAATTCCTAATGAAGAATGCGCATTTACGATGAGGCCACCTTGTCTCCCTCTATTAGTTGTTACTATTATTACGCCGTTTGCGGCTCTAGAACCGTAAATTGCAGCAGCAGAAGCATCCTTTAAAACTTCAATTGACTTTACATCATAAGGGTTTATGGAACTTAAGGATTGAAGAAATACACCATCAACTACATAAAGAGGATCTACATTAGTAATCGATGCTGCACCTCTAATAAGCACATTCACACTAGCTCCAGGAGATCCGCCATTTGATTGTACATATACACCAGCAACGCGTCCTTGCAAGGCCAAAGTAGGATCTGATGTTGTTGCCGATTTAAAGTCTTTTTCACTCACAGATGCTACTGCTCCTGTTAAATCTTTTTTAGAAATTTGCCCATAACCTATTAGTACCACCTCATCTAAAGACGCAGCGTCTTCTTTAAGTTGAACATTAATAGTAGTTGATGTACCCACTACTATTTTTTCGGTTTTCATTCCAATAAATGAAAATTCAAGAAAATCTCCTTCCTCGGCTTTTATGCTATATTTTCCGTCAAAGTCAGTTTGAGTACCTCTATTTGTTCCAACAACAATAACTTCTACACCAGGAAGTATTGCACCATTGTGGTCTGTCACCACTCCTTTAATTTCTTTTTGCTGGTCAATTAATAGATTAATTTGATTTTCTTCATTATTTTCAGGAATATTTTTTATAATAATTTGTTTATCCAATAATTCAAAAGAAACTGACATATCTAAAAACATTTGGTTCAAAATATTTTTGACTTTATCTCTTTTAGCCTTTACAGAAACGAGTTTACTAACATCAATATCGCTTCTGTTAAAAAAAAATTTGAAATCTGTTTTTAATTCAATTTCGTTTAACACCTTTTCAATAGTAACATTGTTTAGCTCCAATGTTATTTTTGTGTTTTGGGCATAATTGCTTGCTTCTATTTTAAACATAGAAACAATCAGTAAAAATGTGGTCAATTTCATTTTTAAATTAAATTTTAAGCAGAATAAGGACTTGCTCCTATTCCTAATAAGATTTTTCATACTTTTGTTTTTATTAGTGATTAATAATTTTTTTTATTCACGTTATTTATTATCGGAAGGTGTTTGCCCATCTTCCGATTCTTTATTTTTTATAAGGCGAATTGAGTTAGTTGATTAAGTTTAGTTCATAAATTTTTTACTTTTAGTTAGTTAATAATTATTTGATTATTCTTGATGGTGTAATTAATTTCATAACTTTTTTTGAAAGAATTTAATACTTGTTCTATTGTTTCAACATCAAATGTGGCATCAAAATACTGTTTATTTAATTCTGTATTTTTATTTATAATGGAAACATTATAGTGTCTTTCAAGTTTTTTAATAATGTTTTTGAACTGTGTATTTTTAAAAATTAATTTGCCGTTAAGCCAGCTTGTGTATATTTTTGTGTCAACTTTTTCAACGAAAAATATTTTTGATTCTTTACCCCATTCTGCTTTATAGCTAGGCTCAAGGATAACTGAAGTTTGATAATCATTTCCTTTTTTAAATACTTTTACGCTTCCTTTAACTAAAACCGTATTGAACATGGAATCTTCAGGATAGTATGATATATTAAATTCTGTACCCAAAGCCTGTACATTCGTGTCATTTATGTTTACAATAAATGGATGGCTTTTATCGCTAAACACATCAAAATATGCTTCTCCATTCAAAAAAACTCTTCTTTCTCCTTCTTTTATAAATTCAACAGGATATTTCATGGAGCTCCCTGAATTCAAATATACATGGGTGCCATCTGACAATATAATGTCGAACCTTTTTCCGTTAGGTACCCTAATGGTATTATAAGCTAATTTTGATGGTTTTGTATTGCTGTTGTAAAATAGCTGTAATTTCTTTTGACTACCAATAATCCTTCCTTGCGCATCTCTAATTTTCTTGTTTGCCTCTGGGTAAATAACTTCAATTTTACCATCTTCAAGCTCAAGAGTAATAGCATCATTTTTGGAAATTTTTGGATTATTTTTTAGCCCATTTACAAAAGCTAATTTTACAATTGCACCAATTCCAAACACAATTACAAATATTGCAGCATATTTTAATAATGAATTTATAGTGAGTTTTTGTTGCATTTTCTTATCATTTTGAATAAGACGCAATAACTCTTTTTTTGTTTTTTCAGAATCATACGTTTTCAAGTTGTATTCAATTGCATAATTTATTTTTACAAACTCGTTAAATTTGTCAATGTTTTTAGACTTTCTTAACCACTTCTGCAGAAATTCCAGATCTTTATAAGACGCTTGGTTATTTATATAATTAACTATTTTTCTTTGAATTTTTACCTTTTTCATTACTTTAAATCTTCTCTCCTTTTTTTAAGGACGAAGCTTATTTAAAATACCCTTACTATTTATTAACTTTTATTAGTTTTTTTTCGAATAAATTAAGATTTTGTCTAAATAAAAATTTTGTAACTAATCAGTCTCAAATATAGGCATTTATTTCATGCCATAAAGTTGCTAAAAAAAACTTGCGTTCAGGCCTCATAGTCATTGAATATCTTAGGTAGTAACTTTTAGCTTTTGTACTTTCATGGCTTAAAAATCGAAGTACTCATAAGACGCCTTGAAGCATTGGAGAAAAAAGTGGAAGCGCTTGTCGCTTACTTTCACGCGCGCCAATAGCTGCCTTTTGCCAGAATGAAAGAGACCTTGAACGATGCTTTTGGCATTCCCATCAGTGAAGGCGGAATCCATTGTTTGCTCCAAAGGTTTGCGCAAAAAGCCACTCCGATATACCAAATGATAAAACAGCGTGTACAGGACAGTAAAGTAATTGGCACAGATGAAACAGGAATAAAAGTAAATGGCAATAAGCATTGGTTTTGGACTTGGCAAACCCCAAATCTTACTTTCATAACCCATTCAAACAATAGGGGAAGTGAAACCATCAACAGGGAATTTCCACAAGGATTCCCGCAAAGCACTTTGGTGCATGATGGGTGGAAAGCCCAACTGAAAACTGCGTCCGCAAACCATCAAAGCTGTTTGGCGCATTTGCAACGCACCCTAAATTACCTTGATGGGCGGTATCCCAAAAATAGTTGGACCACTAAATTTATAAGACTTCTTAAAGATTCTTTGAAGCTTAAAAACAAATGGGATTTTCAAAATGATAAACAACTTATGGAAAGAGCCGCCATTGTGCAACGTCTTGAATATTTGTTGGACGACCCACCTGACCAAAAGCATAAAGAACTATATACTTTTTACAAAAGGATGCGAAAGGAAAGACAACATATTTTTACCTTTCTCTTCATTGCCGAGGTGCCTTCTGACAACAATGCATCGGAACGTGCCATCAGAAACGTGAAGGTTAAGCAAAAAATATCCGGTCAATTCAAAGTAGAACAAGCTGCACAGAACTTCGCCATGATACGCTCTGTAATAGACACAGCAATAAAAAATGGACTAAATGTCTTGCAAGCTTTGGTAATTGTAGCTAAATTTGAGTTTGAACTATAGACTGATTAGTTACAACTACTTATATAGAAACCAATATGTATTTTTTAAATCATTTTAATAATTTGTGATGCCTGTTGCTTTATGATAATAAGTTTTATTTTCAATTTGATTTAAGATAAAATGTGCAACATTGGCTCTTGAAATCATTTTTGTCAAAATATAACTCCCTACATCAATTCCATGTTTATAGACCGTACTTTTTTTTCCGTTGGTAAGTTGACCGGGCCGAACGATAGTCCAATCCAAATTACTTTTCATAATTAATTTTTCTTGCTTTGATTTATCCATAAAATAGAAAAAAAGTATCACAGGAATTGTGAATAGTGTATAATACAAACCGAGCTTAAACCTGCTGTCATTTACGCCGAGAGATGTAATACAAATAAAACGTTTCACTTCATTTTTTTCCATTGCATGAATAATATTCGCTGTTCCTTTAGAAAGAATTGTTGTTTTAATAAAGAATCTTTTATGTCCTAATGCCGAAATTACCGCATCTTGACCCTGAACTGCTTGTTCTAAACTTTCGGGGCTAAGAACGTTTCCCTTTAGCACCAACAGATTTGGATGTACAAAGTTTAGTTTATTGGGATTGCGAACTAATGCGGTAATCACATGTCCTTGCTTAAGTCCTTGTTTAATTATTTCCCGTCCGGTTTTTCCTGTTCCGCCAATTAGTAAGATTTTCATAATTTTGTAATTGATTTCCAAATATAAAATTAGTAAATTTCATAATCAGTTTAATTTTTTAATTACTGAAGTGTAGATTTAACAGGATAAATTGTATTTCTGAATACTATTTAAAATTGAAAGATTGTTCATCGTGATTTTAACATCAGATAGAAAATTATAATTGGAGAAACTTATAAAAACAACATAATTCTGTGAAATGCTTTATCTTCGTACATCTTTAAGGAATTACCCGAAAATAATGTTTTAGGCGATGTGAAAATATTAAGTTGTGCTGATTTCGGTGATTTCTTAAACATTTGTTGTGCTTTTTTGATGTTACTAAGATACACAAAATAATTATAAATTACAACTATATAATTGATTATTAGTTATTTAAAAATAAAATTGCTTTTCGGAGTGGACTCAACTTTACAAAATATTTGAAAATCTTATCATAAGATCCCCTTCTTTGTAAATCTAATAACTTATAATCCAAAACATCATTATAATTGTGTACTAAAATATTTTCATTTACAAAGTCTCCTACAACAATTTCTTTATCGAAATCATAACTTCTTCTTAAATATGATTGGCTATTTTTATCAGGTAAGTCAACATCAATTTTAAATGATAAAATACCTCTTTTATAACTAGTTGACTCATCAAATATAGGCTTTTTGACTTTAATATATTTACTCTCTATAACTGGGGTTATTTTTTTTAAAATTGCGCCTTTAGAATTCAATAAATAGTAGTTTTTAATAGTACTTATAAATATAGAATCCAATGTATGGATATAATATTCAATACTATAAAACGGTATTGTAATTGCATTTAATCCATTTCTGTGAATTTTAATCTTTCTTAATAATTTTCCAGATTTGTAATTGTATATATA
>Ga0210056_1000859_pt1 | contig 26182 bp, 23 predicted proteins | sample CryGeyCG2014_080_2_FD_183965 | JGI IMG/M metagenome (GOLD analysis project Ga0210056, IMG submission 183965) | Groundwater microbial communities from aquifer - Crystal Geyser CG07_land_8/20/14_0.80 (SPAdes) (version 2) | ecosystem: Environmental > Aquatic > Deep subsurface > Groundwater | place... | reverse complement strand
CGACTTCATGAAGTTGGAATCGCTAGTAATCGCGGATCAGCATGCCGCGGTGAATACGTTCCCGGGCCTTGTACACACCGCCCGTCACACCCGGAAAATTGATTGCACCAGAAGTCGTTGAGCTAACCCTGAGCTAGTCGAAGGGAAGTAGACGCCGACGGTGTGATTGGTAATCGGGGTGAAGTCGTAACAAGGTAGCCGTAGGGGAACCTGTGGCTGGATCACCTCCTTTCTAAGGAGTAAAGATAGGGGCAATTCATGAATTGCCCCTACCATCCTAGGTCAATACCTGCAAGTCGTTATCCCCACTATTCAAGTAAGAAGATCCAGAAAAAGGGCCTATAGCTCAGTTGGTTAGAGCGCACGCCTGATAAGCGTGAGGTCGGTAGTTCAAATCTACCTAGGCCCACCAACAATACAAGTTCTAAACTCTAAACACTAAATTCTAAACGGTTTAGAAATTAGAATTGGGGATTTAGAATTTAGGGTTTGGTGAGTTGGGGGGTGTAGCTCAGTTGGGAGAGCGCCTGCCTTGCACGCAGGAGGTCATCGGTTCGAACCCGTTCACCTCCACCACTTGTGCAGATCATGGCTGGCCGTTCATACCGACCGGTATGAACGGCCAGCCATCGGCTGCACGCCGGTGGTAAGTGATGTTCTTTGACAATTACATATCGTGAATGTTGTAAAAGCTGAGCAAAGTAGAAAAATATTTATGGTCAAGCTAATAAGGGCGCAAGGTGGATGCCTTGGTGCCAGGAAGCGATGAAAGACGTGGTTAGCTGCGATAAGCCTTGGGAAGCCGCTAAACAGGCTTAGATCCAGGGATTTCTGAATGGGGGAACCCGGTCCGTGTCATAACGGATCATCTATTGCTGAATTCATAGGCAATAGAGGCGAACGAAGGGAACTGAAACATCTAAGTACCTTCAGGAATAGAAAGCAACAGCGATTCCCTGAGTAGTGGTGAGCGAAACGGGAAGAGCCTAAACCAGCTTTGCGTGATAGCCTGCAAGCGTTGCAGAGTTGGGGTTGTGGGACTTTATCGGAGGAGGTTGCAGTCTCCTCGGAAAGTTACAAAACTTGTCTATAGCTGAATCTGCTGGAAAGCAGGGTCGTAGAGGGTGATAGCCCCGTAAGCGAAATGGGCGAGTCTTTCTGGATAAAGATCCCAAGTACCGCGGGACACGAGAAATCTTGCGGGAATCAGGGAGGACCATCTCCTAAGGCTAAATATTACCTGGCAACCGATAGTGAACAAGTACCGTGAGGGAAAGGTGAAAAGTACTCCGGGAGGAGAGTGAAATAGTACCTGAAACCTTGTGCCTACAAGCTGTGGAAGGACCATGGAGATGTAAGAGGGGTAACCCTTTTGCTGATCCGGTCTAACTGCGTGCCTTTTGCATAATGAGTCAGCGAGTTACTTCTATGTAGCGAGGTTAAGCCGTTAGGTGGAGCCGTAGCGAAAGCGAGTCTTAATAGGGCGATTTAGTTGCATGGAGTAGACCCGAAACCAAGTGATCTATCCATGGCCAGGGTGAAGCGTATGTAACAGTCCGTGGAGGCCCGAACCGGTGTAGGTTGAAAACTGCTCGGATGAGCTGTGGATAGGGGTGAAAGGCCAATCAAACTTGGAAATAGCTGGTTCTCCCCGAAATATATTTTGGTATAGCCTTGTAAGTAAGTATTGGAGGTAGAGCACTGAATGGACTAGGGGTCCTACCAGACTACCAAACCCAATCAAACTCCGAATGCCAATAACTTTAATTACAGGAGTCAGACTACGGGAGATAAGTTCCGTGGTCGAGAGGGAAATAGCCCAGACCGCCAGCTAAGGTCCCTAATACATGCTAAGTGGAGAAGGATGTGGAAGCGTATAGACAACCAGGAGGTTGGCTTAGAAGCAGCCATCCTTTAAAGAAAGCGTAATAGCTCACTGGTCAAATGAGTCTGCGCCGAAAATTTAACGGGGCTCAAGCATGTAACCGAAGCTGCGGACTTGCACCTTTTGGTGTAAGTGGTAGGGGAGCATTCCATGATAGGTTGAAGCCAGACCGTGAGGACTGGTGGACGAGATGGAAGAGATTATGCTGACATAAGTAGCGATAAAGTCTGTGAGAAACAGGCTCGCCGAAAACCTAAGGTTTCCTGAGTAAAGCTAATCTTCTCAGGGTTAGTCGATCCCTAAGCTGAGGCCGAAGGGCGTAAGCGATGGGAAACAGGCTAATATTCCTGTACCACTGGATCAGCGTTTGAGCGATGGGGGGACGTAGAAGGGTAGGACAGCCAGGTGTTGGACGCCCTGGTTTAAGCTGGTAGGGGGAGATTCCAGGAAAATCCGGAATCTCATTCAACCCCGAGAGGTGATGAGGAGAGATTTTATCTCGTAAACTGTCTAATCCCATGCTAACAAGAAAAGCCTCTAGTGAGTTGATCTGGTGATCGTACCGTAAACCGACACAGGTAGGTAAGGAGAGTATCCTAAGGCGCTTGAGTGATCCCTCGTTAAGGAACTCGGCAAAATAACACCGTAACTTCGGAAGAAGGTGTGCCCCGTTAGCGTGAAGCGATTCGCTCGTGGAGCGTGAGGGGGTTGCAGTGAAAAGGCCCAAGCGACTGTTTAGCAAAAACACAGGTCTCTGCTAAGTCGTAAGACGATGTATAGGGACTGACGCCTGCCCGGTGCTGGAAGGTTAAGGGGATTTGTTACCCCGGACTTGATCCGGGGGAAGCTTTGAACCGAAGCCCCAGTAAACGGCGGCCGTAACTATAACGGTCCTAAGGTAGCGAAATTCCTTGTCGGGTAAGTTCCGACCTGCACGAATGGCGTAACGATTTGGGCGCTGTCTTGACGAGGAGCTCAGCGAATTTGATAAACCGGTGAAGAAGCCGGTTACCCGCAACTAGACGGAAAGACCCCGTGCACCTTTACTACAGCTTGACAATGAATTTTGGGCTGGTTTGTGTAGGATAGGTGGGAGGCAGTGAAGTGAGGACGCCAGTTCTCATGGAGCCATCCTTGAAATACCACCCTGATTACTCTGAAGTTCTAACCTGGGCCCGTTATTCGGGTCGGGGACATTGTCTGGTGGGTAGTTTGACTGGGGCGGTCGCCTCCAAAAAAGTAACGGAGGCGCGCGAAGGTTCCCTCAGACTGATTGGAAACCAGTCGTAGAGTGTAAAGGCATAAGGGAGCTTGACTGCGAGACTTACAAGTCGAGCAGGTGCGAAAGCAGGTCTTAGTGATCCGGCGGTTCCGCATGGAAGGGCCGTCGCTCAACGGATAAAAGGTACGCCGGGGATAACAGGCTTATCTCCCCCAAGAGTTCACATCGACGGGGGGGTTTGGCACCTCGATGTCGGCTCATCGCATCCTGGGGCTGTATAAGGTCCCAAGGGTTTGGCTGTTCGCCAATTAAAGCGGTACGTGAGCTGGGTTCAGAACGTCGTGAGACAGTTCGGTCCCTATCTGTTGTGGGCGTAGGATATTTGAGAGGAGCTGTCCCTAGTACGAGAGGACCGGGATGGACGAACCTATGGTGTTCCAGCTGTCGTGCCAACGGCATCGCTGGGTAGCTAAGTTCGGAAGGGATAACCGCTGAAAGCATCTAAGCGGGAAGCCCACCTCAAGATGAGATATCCCTCTTGATGGAGACATCAAGACTGAAGACCCCTTATAGACGATAAGGTTGATAGGTCAGGTGTGTAAGCACAGTGATGTGTTGAGCTAACTGATACTAATCGGTCGTGAGGCTTGACCATAATATTTTATATATATCGCATAGGCTTACATTCATGATATGTAATTGTATTATTTAGATGATGCATTTTCCGGTGGCGATAGCGGAGAGGATACACCCGTCTCCATTCCGAACACGGAAGTTAAGCTCTCTAGCGCCGATGGTACTGCATGGGTGACTGTGTGGGAGAGTAGGAAGCTGCCGGGAATAAAATTAACCCCTTCGATTGCGGAGGGGTTTTTTATTTTACAAAAGAGTTGCCTTTATGCTATGTATTTTTAAAAATACCAAGACTTTCAGGGAGACATGGCCGTATGTCAGGTCATTCTAAATGGAGCACAATAAAGAGGAAAAAGGGGTTAGTAGACGCAAAACGCGGGAAAATATTCACAAAACTAATTAAGGAAATAACCCTGGCAGCAAGGCTTGGCGGCGCCGATATAGAAGGAAATGCGCGCCTGCGGCAGGCGATTATGGCTGCGAGGGAAGAAAATATGCCAAAAGATAATATTGACAGAGCGATTAAAAAAGCTGTTGGTGAAGGAGATGGCGCTGCGAATTATGAGGAAGTTACTTATGAGGGATATGGCCCAGGTGGTGTGGCTGTTTTAGTAGAAACGATGACGGACAATAAAAACAGAACCGTAGCGGAAATCAGACATATCTTGGTAAAATATGGGGGAAATCTTGGTGAGAATGGTTGCGTGTCCTGGATATTTAAAAAGAAGGGAAGCATTGTATTTGATAAAAAAGCCGTCAATGAGGATCTATTGGTGGAATTAGCCATTGAAGCAGGCGCGGAGGATGTGAGGGAAGAAGAAAGCGATTTGCAGGTTATTACAGATACTGTATCATTTGAAGATGTCAAGAGAGTCTTTGATAGTCAGGGACTTAAATATATTGAAGCGCGGATTAGCATGATTCCACAGAACACGGTCAAGTTAGATACGGGAAAAGCGGAACAGATGCTCAAGCTTATGGAAAAATTTGAAGATAATGACGATGTACAGAATGTTTATGCCAACTTTGATATACCCGATAATGTCATGGAAAAATTAAGCGAAGCTTCCCTTTCCCGTCTTTAAGGATGGGGGCTGATGGCTGCTTGCTGACTGATGATAACAGAGTTATGAGAGTATTAGGAATTGATCCCGGCACTCGGGTCACAGGATACGGTGTAGTTGAAAAGCAAAAGAATAAACTTGTGAATATCATGTACGGGGAGGTCAAACCATCAAAGGGGGCGCCTCTATCGACCTGTTTGGTCACCATATATGATCAGCTTATGGAGGTCGTAGAAAAAACAACCCCTGATGCTGTAGCGATAGAAGATATATTCTATGGGAAAAATGTCAAGAGCCTTATAAAACAGGGCGAAACAAAGGGTATAACCATTCTTGTCGGTTCTCACAAACGTACTCCTGTTTTTGAATATACCCCTCTTGAGATAAAAAAGGTCGTTGTCGGCTATGGCCGGGCTGAAAAAAACCAGATCCAGTATATGGTCAAAGCTATTCTGCATCTTTCCGAATTGCCGCCGCCGGACGCCTCCGATGCTTTAGCGGTCGCCATCTGTCATGCACACTTTTTAAAGGTATCTCCTATTTAATGTTCTAAGATGATTGCCCGTATAAGCGGCACCTTAATTTGTAAAAACGTAACCCATGTAGTCGTTGACGCCCATGGCATAGGATACCGTGTATTTGTCCCCTTAACGACATTCTATGAGCTTCCCGACGTCGGTCAGCACGTTAACTTGAATATCCATACCCATGTCAAACAGGATTCAATAAATCTTTTTGGATTTTATACCAATGAAGAAAGGGATGTCTTCCAGTTGATGATTTCGGTCACCGGTATTGGACCCAAACTGGCCCTGAATATTCTTTCAGGTATTTCTGCCAGAGAGTTGATCAGGGCTGTTTCTCATGGAAATCTGAGCCGCCTGGTGAATATACCGGGAGTGGGGAAAAAGATGGCTCAAAGATTGGTCATTGAACTTAGAGATAAAGTAATGAAGCTCACCTCAGATGAGGTGGTGGGTGAGCCCGGTGGTAAGATGACAGCAGATGAACTGATGAAAGAAGACGTCATGTCAGCCCTGATTAATCTCGGATATAAAAGCCACAATGTCAGAGATATCCTTGATAGGGTATTCAATGAATCTAAAGAGGTTCTGACCCTGGATGTTCTCCTGAAGAAGACACTAAAAATTTTGGCCGGTTGAAGTTGTCATACATTGTACGTCATACGTCGTACTTCGTACGTCATAAATCGTTGACTTACGGCTTATAACAAAGGATGCCTTAATGAACCTTGTAACGAAGAAGGGTTGTCTCTTGTCCCCCGCGGGTATTGGAGAGGAAAGAGGTTACGAGTTTTCTCTCCGTCCGAAAAACTTTGCGGAGTACGTGGGGCAGGAAAAGATGAAAAATAACCTCTCTATCTTTATCGAAGCTGCAAAGCAGAGAAACGAGGCGCTTGAACATGTTCTTCTATACGGCCCTCCCGGTCTTGGGAAAACCACACTTGCCTACATTGTGGCCAGAGAGATGGAAGCCGATATTAAAGTAACCTCAGGTCCCGTGATTGAACGGCCAGGGGATCTGGCAGCAATCCTGACCAACCTAAATGAATATAATGTCCTCTTCATTGACGAGATCCACAGACTTTCTCATGTTGTCGAGGAGATATTATACCCGGCCATGGAAGAATATCATCTGGATATCCTCATCGGTCAGGGACCGGCAGCACGCTCGATGAAATTAGAAATACCAAAGTTTACATTAATAGGTGCGACAACAAGGGCCGGACTTCTGACCTCACCCCTGCGTGATCGCTTCGGTATGAGTTTCCGATTAGAGTTTTATACACCTTCCGAGCTTTCCGTTATTATCAAAAGATCGGCAAAGATATTGTCCATTAACCTCGATGAAGAAGGAGCTCACGAAATGGCACGGCGTTCACGTGGAACTCCCCGAATAGCAAACCGCCTCTTGAGAAGGGTGAGAGATTTTGCTCAGGTAAAGGCAGAGGGGATAATTGATACAGAAGTTGTTATTCATGCCCTTGAAATGTTGGAAGTAGATCACAGGGGATTCGATCACATGGATCGAAAGATATTATTGACGTTAATTGACAAGTTTAACGGGGGGCCTGTGGGGATTGACAATCTATCGTCTGCCATTGGTGAGGAAAAGACCACGATTGAAGATGTCTATGAACCATATTTGATCCAGGAAGGTTATCTCCAAAGAACGGCAAGGGGAAGAATTGCCACAAAGATGGCCTATGAGCATTTTGGAAAAACATGGATAGGGTCAAACCAGAGGGACCTCCTCTCTCAATGGGATTGAAAGGTGAAGATTCTATTACATATCTGCTGTGCCCCCTGTACAATATATCCCCTAAATATATTAAAACACGATGGGTATGATGTCTGTGGGCTATTTTATAACCCCAATATCCATCCCTATCTCGAATATAAGAGACGCCTCGATACCTTGAAAGAGTATGCCGATAAAGAAGGGTTAAAGGTCATCTGGACGGATGAATATAATATAGAAGATTTTCTTAGAAATGTTGCCTTTAGGGAAAAAGATAGATGCCGGTATTGCTATTGGATGCGTTTAAAATATACGGTTGATGTTGCAAGGGCGGAAAGGTTTGAAGCATTTACAACAACCCTGATCTACAGTAAGTTTCAAGATCATGAAACGATTAAAACTATTGGAGAGAGCCTGGCAAAAGACTACGGGTTAAAGTTCCATTATCACGACTTTCGAGAAGGCTGGGCAGAAGGAACAAAAATTTCCCGGGAGCTTATGATGTATAGACAGTTATATTGCGGTTGTATCTATAGCGAAAAGGAAAGGTTTTATCGCGGTTCTTAAAGAGAGTAATTGAAGCATGGTGGATAGTTGTAAATAAGTGCTTTTTAAAAAGTGTGTCGCCTCTAACACAAGTAATGAAAATTTCTTCTTTATTTTGATTGTAAGGATAAACAGTACGTAAATAAAAAGCCTGTGTTTTTAATATGTTACGTTTATGATATAATTTAATAATTATATCATAAGAACGGCACAAAAATTGCTTAAAATACCTCCCACTAAGGTAGAATCTTTAAACCAATTCTTGGATTTTCACAATAGTAATGATTATGTGTTTTCAGAAAACAATTAGAGAGGAAATAAGCTGTAGAAGTGTTGGCCTGCACTCGGGTAGAAGAATCAATATGACGATTAAACCTGCCAGGGTTGACGAAGGGATCGTTTTTATTCGTAAGGATTTGCCGAGCAATAACAGGATAAAAGCCACCCTGGAGAATGTTTCTGATACCACCCTGGCAACAACCATCGGCATAAACGGGCTAAAGGCTTCAACAGTTGAACATTTACTTTCTGCCTTCAGTGGGATGGGTATTGATAATGCCGTTGTGGAGATTGATGGACATGAAGTTCCCGCTATGGATGGTAGCGCCCTTCCTTTTGTCGCTATGTTGAAGAACGTTGGTATGGAGGTCCAGGATAAATACAGGAAATGGTTAGTCATCAAGAAGAAAGTTCATATCTCTGATGGTGTGGGTACAGCCACGTTCTTGCCCTCCCCGGAGTTCCAGATTACTTACAAGATTGACTTTGAACATCCTCTTATCGGCCAGCAGTCTTATCAAATAACCTTTTCCGAAATAACCTACGAAAGGGAAATCTGTGCCGCGCGAACCTTTGGCTTTCTAAGAGATGTTGAGTATCTCCAGGCAAAAGGGCTGGCATTAGGTGGTTCTTTACAAAATGCCGTTGTTCTTGATAACAGTAAGGTGATTAATAAAGAAGGCCTTAGATGCCCGGATGAATTTGTAAAACACAAAATCCTCGATGCCGTTGGAGATCTGTCACTTCTTGGTATGCCAATAATCGGTCATTTTGTTGCTTATAAATCCGGACATACCTTGAATAATCTTCTTCTTAAAGAACTTTTAACTCATAGAGAGAATTGGAGGATCATTAATTTTCCCAGAGGTTCACTGAATTCATTATATGGAGAAGAATTCTTTAATCAACAAATACAAATGTAAAAAAAAGGGACATCTAATATTAGAGGTTTGTCAAGAGATGACCTGCGAGTGGCGTCTTAAAAATGAAACATTTTTAAATTGTACGTGGGTTGCCTGCAATTACGGCCCCTTTACCCTGGAAGAGGTTGGTGAAATGATGGGGGTAACGAGGGAAAGAATAAGGCAGATAGAAGCCAAGGCACTCAAGAAATTACAGCATAAGAAAAGAAGCGACCAATTAAAGGACTTTGCCTTCTCCAGCAATGAGCGGGGTAGCTATCATTTTTAGCAGATGGCAAGGGAAGTTATCTAAAGCTTGCCATCTGCAAAGATAGGTAATTAACACCATAAGATCCTGTTTCTTTTACTCTGTATTCACCGAGAAAAAATGAGGTCATCTCCTGTAAAATAAACTCCCAAAAACCAATTCTGCTCCTCTTAGGATATATCACGTCCGGTTCACCCTTGATACCGGACATCTTTCCTGCCAAACGAACAGCAAAACCCTTATCACCGAGAAAGTCAACCAATCCTAATTTCTGCGCCTGCCTACCTGAAAAGACCCTCCCATCGGCTATTTTACTGAGCTTTTCCGGAGAGATTTTCCTCTCCCGAATTACCACTTCAAGAAACTGCTCGTATATATCGTCAACCAGCCCCTGAATCAGGGCCTTTTCCTCCTCTGTCATCGCCCTGACAGGAGATCCTATGTCTTTGTACTTGCCACTTTTAATAACAGAGGATTTCAGTCCTATTTTCTTTAACAATTCTTCCGCATTGGCGAAATGCATAACGGCAGAAATACTACCGGTAATGGTACCCGGGTTGGCTACAATCTTATCGGCGGCACAGGCAATCAGATACCCACCCGAAGCAGCCACAGAACCCATGGAGGCAACCACCCTTTTCTCTTTCCTCAAGTCAACAACAGCTCCATATATCTCCTGTGAAGGAGCCACACCTCCACCAGGCGAATCAATCCTCAGGACAACCGCCTTTACACTGTCATCTCTGCTAAATTCATCCAACTGTTCGATGACACCTTGTGAATCAGTGATCATCCCCTCGATCATTACAACTCCAACTTTATCACCTGTTGCAAATACACGGCGGTTCCCCCCCATAAAATTTAACCCATAAACAAAAAGGAAAAAAAACACCCCGACAAGGAACAAAAGTAAAATTCCGAAGATAACAGGATGCCTTCTCATAAACAGTATGTCCTTTAACTCTTAACCTTTATCCTTGGGCTTCTTTAGCCTTTAGTGCTTGAAATCTTTATATCAGCTAAAGCTTCTCCAAGATTGTAACCCACATTTTCGGTGTTGTTAATATACCGGCTGCTCTGCCTCTCAGAAGAAGATTCGCAGTCTTTTATGCTTAACCTGATTTTTCTGTTTTTTACATCTATACTTTTTACAACCGCAGACACGCTGTCGCCAATGGCAAATAACTCCGAAGTAGATTTTACCCTCTTCTGGCTTAACTCCGAGACATGAACCAGCCCTTCTATACCTTCCTCTATCTCAACAAAAACGCCAAAGTCAGTAATATTTGTGATCTTCCCGGTGACAACTGAGGCTGGTGTATATTTCAAACTCAGCTCTTCCCACGGATCATTTTCCATCTGTTTGACGCCAAGAGAAAATTTTTCCCTTTCTACATCGACATTTAGTACAATAGTTTCAATCTCTTGACCTTTCTGAAAAAACTCTGAGGGATGTTTCACCCTTTGCTTCCAGGAAATATCGGAAATATGCACCAGACCGTCTATTCCATCTTCGATACCCACGAAAATCCCAAAGCTCGCAATATTCTTGATCACGCCTTTTACGATAGTTCCCTCGGGATATTTTTGTTTCAGGTTTTCCCATGGATTGGGGGTAATTTGTTTTAGACTGAGGGAAATCCGTCTCGTATTCGGGTCAACTTCGAGGATTATCACCTTGATTATTTCTCCAAGAGATAAAAACTTTGCCGGATGCTTAATCTCTCTTGTCCAGAACATTTCTGAAATATGTATAAGACCCTCCACGCCAGGTTCAAGTTCCACAAAGGCTCCATAGTTCGTCAGGTTGACAACCTTTCCCTCTAAAGTAGCGCCGACAGGGTATCTCTCAGCAATCGTAGCCCAGGGATTTTCGGTCAGCTGCTTTAGACCAATGGAAACTCTTTCCTTTTCGCGATCGAAGGAAAGTACCTTCACATTAATCTTATCCCCTCTGGAAAAATTATTTGGCGGACGTGTTATTCTACCCCATGATATATCCGACACATGAAGCAGGCCGTCAATACCTCCCAGATCTATAAAAAGACCATAATCAGTTATATTCTTAATTACCCCTTCCATGATCTTTCCTACTTCAATCCTGTCAAGGGTATCTTTCTTCTGGGCATCTCTTTCCTGCTCCAATATTGATCTTCTTGATAAAACAACATTATTTCTCTTCCTGTCACATTTTAAGATATTAAACATCAGCGTCTGACCTACATATCTATCAAGGTCCCTCACTGGACGGATATCAACCTGGGAGCCGGGAAGAAAGGCCAAAACACCAATATCAACGGAAAATCCACCCCTCACCCTCTCAACAATAGTTCCTTTTATAGTCGTATTATGCTCACAGATATTTTTTATATCATCCCATACCTTAATTTTAGCGGCTTTATCCCTGGATAGAATAAGATTGCCATCTCCATCTTTTCTATCCACGAGGACTTCGATCTCATCACCGACAGCAACGGCGGTTTCTCCTTCATTGTCCTTAAGCTCGGAAACTGGGATATACCCTTCCGTTTTCCAGCCTACATCTACCATAACCACTTCACTATTTATCTGTACTACCTTGCCCGTTACAATCTCACCAAATTGCACGTCCTGTCGGCTTTGTTCATAAAGCTCCTTAAAACCTACCTCTTCTTCTTTTAAGATTAAGTTGTCACCATTAACCATTAAACAATTACCTCCCCCTACCGAAAAATTTTCTAAAACTCTCATCTAAGATGATGATTAACACGGTGATCACAAAATATCAAGCTTATTCACACAACTTAAAGTATGGAACTTAAGACCACTCACTGGAAATAACTATTTGCCAAGTTCTAAGCCGGCAAGGAACGCCTCTTTACAGGCTGAAATTACTTTATCCTTTCCTTTCCCACCGAATCTGGCCTCGATCTCCTCCAAAATGGGTTCCCTTAATGGCAAATTTTTTACCCCCACATAGGTCCCCAGGATGACCAGATTTGCATTCTTCGTACTCCCCAGCTTTTTCGCTTCCTCAATTGCGGCCACATACCTTACATCTATGTCTTCTCTTCTCACTTTATTATCGTCGTTTACTCCTGTGGACTCTATTAACATTAGTCCACCGGGCTTTACTCTATCTTCAAATGCCTTTATCCTCGAAGCCCCCAACACCATTACACTGGAGGCCATGTATATTACCGGTGAAGATATTCTTTCCTGAGAAAAGATTACACAACATTCACTTTCACCTCCGCGCATCATAGTCGCATAACTGGGGAACCAGGCAACATTTCTATACTCCGTAAGAGCGGCCTTGGCCAGGATATCCCCTATGGTTACAATACCCCATCCACCAACACCGGCGATTAATAGTTCTTCTTTATTATCTTTTCTATGCTCCACCTCTTCTCCTCCTAATCTGTCCTGATATCATTTAATCAAGGGCTTCTAAATCCCTAAATTCACCAAGGGGGTACTCGGCAATTACTTCTTCTAATCGTTTCATCGCCTTTATGGGTTCCAGATGCCAATTTACTGGACAGGCAACCAATATTTCTACAAAACTGAACCCAACTCCGTCTATCTGTTTTTGGAGTGCTGATTTTACATACTTTCTTGTGCGCTGGTAGTTGGCAAAGTTATTTGTTGCCCCGCGAGCACTGTAAGCAACACCTTTAATCGTGGCCACCATTTCCGCTATATGAAGCGGATACCCATGGGCTATGGCATTTCTTCCCCCGGGAGTGGTTGTCGTTACCTGACCAATAAGTGTCGTGGGAGCCATCTGTCCTCCCGTGGTTCCATAATTGGTATTGTTCAACATAAATACGGTAATCTTATCTCCCCTGGCGGCAGAGTTAACAAGATAACCCGCCCCGATGGCCGCGCAATCACCGTCACCCTGTACGGTAAAGACTATGGCGTCATCATAATTGGCCTGTTTTATTCCTAAAGCCACAGAAGGGGCAGCCCCATGGGCACACATGGTCATATCCATCTTAGTCCGAAAAAATCCAAAACCGGCACAGCCAATACCGACGACAACTATTGCCCTTTCAACCACCCCTAATTCCTCAAGGACGTCCATGATAATTTTACACGCCATGGGACTACCGCAACCGGAACAGGATGGCAAAGGAAAATTCATCAGGTAAGGCGATGGACCATAAATTTTTTCCTTAACTATAACACCGCTATGATTAACCGTCATATCAATCTTTTAACCTCCTCAAGAATAGTCTCCGGAAAGATCATCCCCAACTCACCGGCCACATGCCTGGAAGACAACCCCAAAAAGGCGATAGGGCTTTTACCTTCCACGCCGAGCCTTACATCCTCTAACAACTGCCCCATACTGTCTTCAACAACCAAAAACCTGCATCCGGAAGATGCCTTCTGCGCCATAATTTCATAGGGAAATGGCCAGAGGGTTACAGGCTGGATCATGCCCACCTTTAATCCTTTGCTGCGGGCTATGTTTACGGCCTCCTCGCAACAACGGGCCACATAGCCATAAGCTACCAACAGTAACTCGGCATCATCGGCCTGATAGGTCTTGAACCTCACCTCAGCTTCGGCTATCCTCCCGTATTTTTCATGCATCTGGACAATAATGTCCCGGTAAACGGGGGGCATGATACCTCTCGTTGAATGGATGTAATCAAATCTCCCCCCCTTTTTACCCATACCCTTAAACGCCCAATCCTTCGGTGGTAAGGGATCAAAGTCTATACGCTTAACATCAACCTGCTCGGCTATCTGGATGAGTATGCCATCCGCCAGGACTACTACCAAAATGCGATATTTGTCTGCCAGATAAAAGGCAAGCTGCAACAAATCATGACATTCCTGAACCGATGAAGGGGCAAGAACGATACTCTTATACCCTCCCTGTCCTCCTCCCCGTGTTGCTGACAGGTAGTCGGTTTGGGCATGGCGGGTGGTACCCTGACCGGGTCCCCCCCTCTGAACGTTGACAACAACACAGGGTAGTTCACACATACTGATATGGGAAAGTATCTCCTGCATCAACCCCCAACCGGGGCTTGCGGTAGAGGTCATCACCCTGACCCCTCCCAATGACGCCCCAAAAACCATGGCAGCAGATGACAATTCACTCTCAGTCTGGACAAAACGCCCCCCTCTCTGGGGTAATTCACGGGCAAAAAACTCGGTAATCTCGTTTTGCGGCGTGATTGGATAACCAAAAAAATGCGTACAACCGGCATTCAGGGCCCCACGACCTACAGCCTCGTAACCATGAATAAACATCTTACCTCCTCCTAATATATTCTTTTAGAGACAATTCTCTCAGCTTTTCCTCCGATGGTATTCCTGTTTCCTCATTCCAGCCCATTTCCCTGAAGTACTCTGCTTTCAAGGTCTCTATGTCAATGGCAACCCCCTTAAGGGGACCATCGGAAAGGGGAGGCCTGCCAATGATCCTTTCCGGTAAGACAAAGTCTTGAGGAGAAATTCCCTCTCTGGTATTGAAGAGATGTCTTAAGGTCTGGATTCTCATCCCCGTCGTAATCAACTCTTCCAAAGTCAGATCCCAGCCTGTCGCCGCCCTCAGATAATCGAGAATGGGATATGTCGGGACAATGAAGAAATGGAACATACATAGACCGGCACAGTTGATTATCTGGCCATAACTGCTTACCAGGGTACTTTTCCTCCCCCTGTTATGGTATTCGTATTTTTTTTGCTTTGGCAGACTGTACTGAGATAGAAGCTTCTCATTCATAATTCCCAGCCCCATTTCCTCATACCCCAGGCCGGCCTGGGTATGTCTGGCAGGAGTCGGGTCAGCAACATAAGTGGCGCCAAAACCTGGATTAAGCCTCGGATCATGCATCGGCGTCTCCTGCCCGCCCACATGCATGGCATATCTTTTTGCCCCTTTCCCTATCTTCTCTGCTGCAACCTTACATCCATCCGCCAGCAGATCGCCAAACCCTTCCCTCTTTATCATCTTATCCAGCATCTTTAGGACAGCATCCTGGGCTCCCCACTTCAGTTCAATCCCACCGGTATCTTCTCCGGTGATTAAACCATTCTCATAACATTCAACAGCAAAGGCAATAGTTCCTCCCGCAGAAATGGTGTCCATTCCCGCCCTGTTACACATATCATTCGCCACCAGAATAGATTCTATGTTATCATTAAGAGTCATGCTTCCAAAAGCGGCTATCGTTTCATACTCCGGCTTGTGGGATTCTTTAATGCTATACCTATCCCCCTTTAACTCCATAATCCCACCGCAACCTACAGGACAACTGCTACAGGCAAATTTCTTTTTCATGTACTTTACAACATTATCGTCGCTTACCTTTGAGGACTTACTCCTCATGGGAAAATCTTTATAGGCAATACCTGCCCAATTTTTTATCGGAGAATCCTGCATTTCCGATGATGAAGCGACAAAGGCGCATGTACCGTAATCGGAGAAAAGCCGGGCCACCAGTTTTTGATCGGGCGGGGGAAGGGGAACCTTCAACCTTACGAGATAGGGAAGCAGAGGGGTCAATGTATTAGTCAGAAAACTTTGAAACTTTGAAGGGCGGAGACCGTACATCGGCCTTATTTCTGAGTTGATTTTTTTCAATCTATCCGGATCCGCTACGGAAACTTTACATTGCCCCTTAACTGCCACCGCTTTCAGGTTCTTTGCACCCATCACAGCGCCAAGCCCCGACCTGGCAGCGATTCGCCCTTTATCATTCACGATTCCGGCAATCAGGGACAGTTTCTCACCGGCCGGTCCGATGCAGGCCACCCTGAATTTCCTGTCTCCCAGTTCCTTTAAGATTAAATCCTCTGTATCTACAGTATCTTTTCCCCATATTTTGCCGGCATCTCGCAGTTCTCGCCTCTCATCAGTCAACACCAGATAAACGGGCCTTTCAGATTTACCGGTAAAGAATACGGCATCGTATCCTGTTTGTTTTAATGCAGGAGCGAAGTGTCCACCGGAGTTGGCATCACCCCACCCCCGGGTTAAAGGAGATTTACCCACTACCATATACCTGCCACTGCCCATGGCGCCAGTACCATTCAAGGCCCCGGTTACAAAGCCCAAAATATTCTCCGGCCCTAAGGGATCGGTGCCGGTTCTGATACTTTCATATAACACCTTTACCCCCAGACCATATCCGCCTATATACTTCCTGTATATCTCTTCCCGGACTTCTTCCTCACGGAACGCACCATTTGTCAAATTTACAAATAGTATTTTACCTGCATAACTGTACACTGTATCTTCCCCTATTCGATACCCAAGGAGCAAGGCTGAAATTTAATTGAGGCCCAAATGGAGCGATTTATGCTATTCGTAACTATTCAGGTTCAAAGTTCCGGGGTTCACGGTTCAAGGTTAGACTGATGAAATATGAAGAGCGCAAGCAAACCAGCCGTGAACCGTGAACCTGACAACCTGAGTAGTTACTGCTATTCAAGATAGGCGTTTCGCCTGTCAAGGAGCTAATCCAGAGCAGCGCTGGTTACTTAATCTTTTTAAGCTGATCATGTCAAGTATTTTTAGCCAAAGATAAAAATACTTGATTTATTCCACAGTATCTTTATATTTATAAATTTATGTAAATTTAAGAATGATCATCAATGTGCATAAATTAAGGTTAACCAAGGAGCGAAAATTATGGGGGGAAATAGAGGGGAAATATTGATCAACGAACAGTTCTGTAAAGGTTGTGGTTTTTGTGTAGAGTTTTGCCCTAAAGACTGTCTTATTATAGGAAATAAGCTCAATACTGAAGGATATCAGTTACCAAACTTTATAAATGAGGAAAACTGCACAGCGTGCACTATATGTGGCAGGATGTGTCCCGAAAGCGCGATTGAGGTATATAAATATATCTCTTCATAAGGTATTATCAGGTACTAAAACATAGTAACTACTCAGGTTGTCAGGTTCACGGTTGATTGCAAGTCTTGGCTTCTTTGTTAGCGACTCACGCCCCGCAGGGGCGCTTTATCAAGTAACTTTTGAAGTTACTCAGAAGACGGTACCCCCGTATTCAATACGGGGCAATTCACGTGCCAGTTGCCAAGCCTCAATATCTTCAAACCGTTCAATCTTTATCGCTCTTTAACCTTGAACCGTGAACCCTGGAACTTTGAACCTGAGTAGTTACGTCGTATGTACTATCGTTACCATTTTCTCGACAACTTCAGAAACTGTCATGTCCGTGGAATCAATGATAAAGGCATCTTGGGGGACTCGAAGGGGGGCTGTTTTTCTTTCGCGATCCTGCCTGTCCCTGATAAGTAAATCCCTCTCAACCTCATGGTATTCACGGCGGGTCCCCTTTGCCTCCAATTCATTGTATCGTCTCCTCACCCTCTCCTCAACACTGGCATCTAAAAAAAACTTGTAATCGGCATCAGGGAAGACCACCGTTCCCATGTCCCTCCCCTCAGCAACAATACTGCCCCCTTTAGCCACTTCCCGTTGAATTGAAAGCAATGTCTCTCTGACAAAAGGGATGGCAGAAACTTTTGAAGCGAGAAGCCCTATTTCTTCGGTTTTGATCTTCTCCGTCACATCCTCGTCATTAACAAAAATCTTCACGCGACCATCTGTGTTTCTAAGAAAAATCTTTGTTCTCCTTAACAGGTTCAAAAGGCAGCCCTTATCACCCGGGGAAATTCTTTCCTTGACCACTGCATAGGCTACAGCCCGATAAAGAGCGCCGGTGTCCAGATAGATATAGGATAGACGTCCTGCAAGAGCCCTACTGACCGTGCTTTTCCCCGCTCCGGACGGACCATCAATGGTAATTACCAGTTTTTCCCCCATAACTTGATAGTATAGGAATTTCCATTTTAAATAACTTTAGGCACTTTAAACTTTAGCTCACTTTAGGCACTTAACTTGCGACCTTTTGCTCTTGACTCACGACTCCCCTTTATTTATCTATACTTTCCTCAGCAAAAAAGTAAGTTCCTATCAAGCCCAGTTCCTCTCTCCTTGCCGTAACCCTTTCCCTGATCTCCTCGGTCATCACAATATCCTCCGGCCAGGGCCGTGGATGACCATCCTCCGGTCCTTTGCGCGTGGCGTCAATAACCGCCTGGTTACCCCTGATGGCAATATCCCTCCGGGGATCCACATTATTAAATCCTCTCCATAATAGGAGAGAACTATCAGAAATATCAATATCCGCATCGTAGAGGACAGTAATACTCTGCGGGGGTATTGTTTTTGCGAGGAAAAGCAAATCTGTAAAAAAGCGTCCCCTTTTTCCAGTACCTTTATCCACCTGGAGAAGGACGAGGGGATGCGCTACAGAGGTGAACGGTTGCCGGCAGGAGAGGAAGCCCCTATCCAGCGCCCTGAGTTCGTTTATAACCTCTTCTGCCGAAGCTAATCTTCCGTTATTACGATGCGGACTTCCGGTATCCCTCGGAACCTCTCCCCTGATCCTCTCCGTGGCGTCAATTCCTATCTTTCCTCCAAAGAGGGGATTAGGCGCTGCATGATCGAGAACATCTAATATTCCCTCGGTGATGACAAGATCGCTCTTTAAGTCAACTGTATCGAGGATCTTTGCAAAAAGCCCCTTGAGATCGTGAAGGTCGGCAGCGCCATCCACAACGACGATCATCTTACAGAAACTCATCTGACCGGCTCCCCAAAGACCGTGGATCAACTTCCTCGGATGACCGGGATATTCCTTATCAAGGGCAACAATGGTAATATTGTGAAAAACACCTTCCCAGGGCATGACATAATCCACGATTTCCGGCATGGTGGTCTGCAGAAGGGGGAGAAATATCCTCTCCGTTGCCTTTGCCAGATAGCAGTCTTCCATTGGGGGCCGGCCAACGACAGTGGTGCTGTAAACGGCATTTTTCCGGTGGGTTATGGCGGTTACATGAAAGACGGGATAATCATCCGGCAGGGAGTAGTACCCCGTGTGATCACCGAATGGTCCTTCCAGTCTCCTCTCTTCCGGGAGGATGTAACCTTCGAGGACAATCTCCGCCTCTGCGGGAACCTCCATATCCACGGTGATCCCCTTTACCATCTCTACCGGTTTGCTCCGGATGAATCCGGCCAGGATCATCTCGTCAATACCCCGTGGCAGGGGGGCGGTTGCCGCATAGGTAACGGCAGGGTCTGTACCGATGGCTACCGCCACTTCCATCCTTTTACCTGCTTTGCGGTATTCATTAAAATAATGCGAACCGTCTTTGTGGATATGCCAGTGCATCCCCGTTGTATTCTTATCAAAGACCTGAAGACGGTACATACCGGCATTTCTCTTTCCGGTAGTGAGACTTTTAGTGAATACAACGGGGAGGGTGATAAAAGGACCGCCGTCACCGGGCCAGCAGTGGAGTACAGGCAATCTCCTCAGGTCAACCTGATCACCCTTTCGAACGACCTCCTGACAGGGGGGATGGGCCATCCTGACGACCTTGGGAAGGTACCGTCCCCAGCTCAGGACCCTGGTTAGGAACTGAAGTTTCTCCATCAGGGTCTTCGGCGGGGACTGTTCCAGTATCTCCTTTACCCTCCTCCCCAGATTATCCAGATTCCTCACCCCCAAGGCGAGGGCAATCCTTTTTTCACTGCCGAAGGCATTGGTAATCACGGGAAAGGAAGAACCGTCCACTTGCTCAAAGAGCAACGCCTTGCCGCCGGACGGGCTCTTCCCGACCCTGTCCGTTATCTCAGTGATCTCAAGGAAAGAAGAGACGGGCGCCTTGATCCTCACCAGTTCTCCCTCCGCTTCGAGGACCCGGATGAAGTCAGTCAGATTCCTGTAGTTCTTCTTCTCAGGCATGTCTTTCCCCCCATCTCGGGATCAGGCGGTGTTCCAGATGGAGGAGATCGAGGATCCTCCCTACCATAAAGTTTACCAGATCGGCGATCCCCTCCGGTTTGTGATAAAAGGGAGGACTCGCCGGCATGATAACGGCGCCGGCCTCCGTTGCCGCAGTCATATTTCGCAGATGGATCAGGCTTAGCGGTGTCTCCCGGGGGACCAGGACAAGGGGACGTCGCTCCTTCAGGGTAACGTCGGCGGCCCTTTCGATCAGATTGCCGGCATGGCCTCTCGCAATAGTGGAAAGGGTTCTCATGGAGCAGGGAACGACCACCATCCCGGAGGCCTGAAAGGAACCACTGGCTGGTGGGGCAAACAGGTCACCTATAGGGTGCAGGATTAAATCGCCTGCCGCTGTTTTGGGTCTCAGTTCCCGGGCGATGAAGTCATCCATTGTTTCATCATGCCAGCCCTGCTCATAACGCATGATATCCCAACCCATGGCGGATACGATGAGATGAATCTCCAGAGGCATCGTCAGCATGATCTCTAGAAGCCTCACCGCATAAACGGTACCGGAAGCGCCGGTTATCCCCACAATAATCCGTTTTTTCAAGACATCCTCCCCACTATCTCCTCTGTCAGCAAAGCGGCAAATAAGAGGAGAGAGATGACGCTGTTTACATGATAAAAGGCGATGTTGACCCTTGAGAGATCATCCGGTTTGACAAGCCTGTGCTCTACGATCAGAAGAATGCCGATGATAGAGACAAAGGCGAGATAATAGGGGCTGAGGGCAAAGATCCGGTAGAGGGATAAAATGGACAGGAAGGTGAACAAATGGAGGAGCGAGGAAAAAAGCATGGCCTTCGCCAGGCCGAACCTTGCCGGCATGGAGTAGAGTCTCTGCCGGCGGTCAAACTCCATGTCCTGGCAGGCATAGAGAATATCGAACCCGGCGATGTAGGTGCAAAGGGTCAGGGACAGGGCCAATATCTTGGCAGAAAACGTCCCCGTGATGGCGATCCAGACCGCTATCGGCACTAACCCCTGGACCAGTCCCAGGACAATGTGCGATAACCAGGTAAATCTCTTCGTATAGGAATAACCGAAGAGGGCAAGCAGAACGGGAAAGGAAAACCAGAAGCAGATTTTAGAGATGGCCGCTGCCGCAAGGATAAAAAGGATACTTGAACCTGTGATGAAGATCGCCGTTTCCCGGAGAGAAATACGGCCGGCGGGAATCTCCCTCTCCGCGGTCCGCGGATTTTCCGCATCGTCCTTCGCATCAGCGAGGCGGTTAAACCCCATGGCGGCGGATCTGGCTCCTACCATCGCCACAATAACCCAAAAGACGAGACGGGAGGTAATAGGATGCTCTCTGTGCGCCAGAAGGAGGGCAGCGAGGGCGAAGGGCAGGGCGAAGATGGTATGGGAAAATTTGATCATCCGCCCATAGGTGACAACCCTGGAATACCATCTGAAAATCTCTTCTGCAAACAGGGCTTTTCTTATCATCTTCTCCTCTGTTGTGAGTCCCATTTCTCTGCCTGCCGGATTTCTAACACAAAAATTAAGAAATAACAAGAAGGGGGTCACAGTCATGGTAAGAATGGATCAAGACAAACTTTCCTGGGTAATCTTATTTTCTAAATGGGTGAGAATAAAAACACCCTGCCCTGTTCCTGTTTTCCCTTGACTTCAATTTAGCAAATCTGTTAGGTTATTCACCTACCGAAGTTAGAGGTCCAGCAAAGAGAAAATAAAAAAACAGGGGGGAAACAGGTGATGGAAATCAGGAATATTTGTGTTTTGGGCGCCGGACTGATGGGTAATGGTATCGCACAGGTCTGTGCTCAGGCAGGTTACCAGGTTAGCCTGCGGGATATCGAACAGAGATTCGTTGACAACGGGATGAACATGATCAGGAAAAACCTGGGCCGGGATGTGGAAAAGGGAAAGAAGACCCAGGGGGAGATGGATAGCATTCTGTCCAGGATAAAGCCGACCCTTGATCTGAAGGATGCTGCCGGAGATGCCGATGTCGTGGTGGAGGTGGTTATTGAGATCATGGAGGTCAAAAGGAAGGTGTTTACCGAACTGGAAGGGATTGTGCCTGCCCATTGCCTGTTTTTTAGCAATACTTCAGGTTTGAGCATCACAGAGATGGCTGCAGCTACAAAGAGACCTGATCGCTTTATCGGGACACATTTTTTTAACCCCGTACCGGTCATGCGTCTCCTGGAGATCATCAGGGGTTACCAGACATCCGATGAGACCCTCGAGATAGCAAAAGAGTGGGGGAAAAAGATCGGCAAGGAAGTTATCGTAGTAAAGGAAGCCCCTGCCTTTGCGGTAAACAGACTCCTCTGCTCGATGATCAATGAGGCCTTCTATGCCCTGGACGAGGGTATCGCCAGCGCCGAAGATATTGACAAGGGGATGGTTCTGGGCTGCAATCACCCTATCGGTCCGCTGGCCCTGGCCGATATGGTCGGGAATGATACGCTCCTTCACGTCATGGAGGGGCTTTACAGGGAATTGGGGGATAAGTACAGACCCGCCCCCCTTCTGAGAAAATTAGTCAGGGCAGGATGCTATGGCAGAAAGACCGGAAAAGGGGTTTACGATTACAGCAAAAAATAAGTAACTACAAAGTTCCGGGGTTCACGGTTCAAGGTTAGACTGATGAAATATGAAGAGCGCAAGCCAACCGTGAACCTTGAACCGTGAACCGTGAACCTTGAACCTTGAACCGTGAACCTTGAACCTTGAACCTTTAAAATAGGGTCAAAAGGAGATAAACATGGACTTTGAATTGACGGAAGAACTGAAAATGTTAAAGGAAATGGCGTACAAATTTGCCGTGGCCGAGTTTTCCAAAGTATCCCACGAATGTGACGAAAAGGAGATGTACACACCGGAGATCCGTAAGAAGGCAGCGGAAAATGGTCTTGTCGGGGCCTGGATACCGGAAGAGTATGGTGGCGCTGGGGCGGGCTTCCTCGGTAATGCCATTATTACTGAAGAAATGGCCCGGGTTGACATGGGAATCGGGTTGAATGTCACTTTCGCCACCTTTGGTTGTGAAGTGATCTTTCAGTACGGAACGGAAGAACAGAAAAAAACCTATTTCCCCCCTGTGTGCAGGGGTGAGGCGGTCTGCGCCGGGGCCTTTACGGAAGCCAATGCCGGCACCGATGTGTCTGGGTACAAGACAAAGGCCATGAAAGACGGAGATTACTACGTCATAAATGGAAACAAGATGTTCATCACAAACGGCACCGTATGTAATTTCATGGTAGCCCAGTGTATTACCAATCCGGAAGAGAAGAAACACAACAGTTTCAGCCTGATCATTGTTCCCGCCGATGCCCCGGGGGTAACGAAGAATAAGATTCACGGAAAGTTGGGTATCCGGGCCAGTGATACCGCGGAAGTCGCCTTTGAGGATGTACGGGTTCCCCGGACCAATCTGGTCGGCAAGGAGGGTAACGGTTTCCGTCAGTTGATGCATTTTTTTGATACCACCAGAGTGATGGTTGCCGGTCAGGCCCTCGGTTTGTCGGAGGCCTGTCTCGATACGAGCATCAAGTATGTGAAGGAGAGAACGGCTTTCGGTGCCCCTCTCGGTTCCTTCCAGATGACGCAGTTGAAACTGACCGAGATGGCGATCAGGATAGAAGCCTTAAAAGGCCTCACATACAGATCAGCCTGCCTGATTGATCAGGGACAGCCAGACTATGTCCTTGCTGCCATGGCGAAGTTTTTTGGCGGTCAAACTGCTGTTTTCTGTGCCAATTATGCTGTGGAACTCCACGGCGGTTATGGCTACATTGATGAGTACGCTGTCCAGAAGTGGTACCGCGATGCCAAGATTCTCGAGCTCTATGAAGGAACAAAGGAAGCAGAAATAATGACCATTGGCAGGATGTTACAGACAAGATGACAGGAGGGCCACGCTCCGTCGTGGCCTAAGTCTTAAGTCATAAGTCAGGGATCGGCTTTCCCTTTCCCTTTTGGGGGCTTTAGACAATCAGGAATTTAAAATGGCCTTCATGGTCGTAATGGCGCCACGGTAATCCTTGCTTCCAAAAATGGAAGTACCGGCTACCACAACATCTGCACCGGCTTCGGCAATTGTTTTAATGTTTTCAAGGTTTACCCCGCCATCCACTTCGAGAGAAACAGCGGGAGAAGCTGCAGTGATCATTTCCCTTGCCTTCCTGATCTTCGGCAGTATGCTGCCGATGAACTGCTGTCCACCGAAACCGGGGTTAACGGTCATGATAAGGAGAAGATCCAGATCGGTGAGAATCGGTTCAACATGGACAAGGGGAGTCCCCGGGTTGAGGGAAACTCCGGCCTTGATTCCCATATCCCTGATCATGGCTAAGGTCCGGTGGAGGTGATGGGTTGCCTCAGCGTGAACGGTGATGATATCGCTTCCCGCGGCGGCGAAGTCCTCGACATACCGGTAGGGGTTTTCTATCATCAGGTGCACATCGAAGGGTAGTTTGGTAATCTTTCTCAGTGAGGTAATAACACCGGAGCCGATAGTGATGTTCGGGACAAAGTGACCATCCATGACATCAATGTGTATCCAATCGGCTCCCCCCGCCTCTACGGCGGAAATTTCCTCACCGAGCCGGCTGAAATCTGCGGAGAGTATAGAAGGGGCAATTTTTTTCATGGCATGTCCTTTTTTCAATTATAGTGAAACTCATAAATAAGTTGACATAAATCAAACTCTAAATTCTAATATCTAAATCCTAAACAAATCCAAAATTCGAATGACCAAAATGTTTGGAACATTTGAATTTATGGTTTTGATATTGTTTAGAATTTAGGGTTTCGGATTTAGGATTTTTCATCTTATCTACTTATTATTGTCGTTTCCTATAGTATCTAAAATAAATATCTACCCCATTGCCACAGACCTGTCAACTTTTTATGGAAACGCAGGCTAAAGCCTGCGGCTACCGGCTGATGGAGGGGGTGATGCATGTTTATATTATACAACATTTTGTTATGGATGGCCGCCATGTTTGCCGTCCCTTATTATCTGGCGAAAATGATATTGACGGGAAAGTACAGGAAAAGCCTCGGCCAGAAATTCGGGTTCATCTCATCTGATGTTATTTCCGGTATGAAAGGCAGCCCCAGGATCTGGGTGCATGCCGTATCGGTAGGCGAGGTAACGGCTGCCGCCCCCGTTATCGTCTCTCTTAGGGACATTTTCCCCAAGGCCTGTATTGTCCTTTCCACGAGCACGGAAACGGGCCAGGAAATGGCCCGCCGGTTCGTCCCTGCCGCCACATCTTATATCTACTATCCCCTCGACATACCGTTTGTTGTGAGGAAGGTTATCGGCCTGGTGAAACCGGATTTGTTTGTCCCCACGGAGACGGAACTCTGGCCCAATTTCATCAGGACCTGCAAGGAACGGGGCGTGAGGATCGTCATGATCAACGGACGCATCTCTCCACGCTCTTTCAGGGGATACGCCATGACACGGTTTTTCTGGAAGGGTATCCTGAATGCTATTGAAGAAATGGGGGTGATCTCCGATGTTGACGCCCAACGGGTGAAGACCCTTGGGATGCCGCCTTCGAGGGTTCACATCCTTGGTAACGCCAAGTATGACAGCTTGGCGGCAAAGGTATCTCCAGGTCTACAGGTAGACATTGCCCGCAGGTTAAATATTACAGCGGGGGAGAAGGTCTTTGTGGCCGGTAGTACCCACGAGGGAGAAGAAAAGATCATCCTCCGGGTCTATCGGAAGCTATTTACGACCTACCCTGATTTCAAACTGATTATCATTCCCCGCCACGTGGAAAGGGGTCAGGAAGTTTCCGTCTTATTGAAAAAGGAGGGATTTCCCGACAGTATCACGATGACAGAAATCCTAAGCGGCAGAGTTCGTCTTCACGAGCGAGTTATCGTCATTGATGTTATCGGCGAACTCTTCAAAGTGTACAGCCTGGCCACCGTGGTCTTCTGCGGGGGCAGTCTCGTGCCGCGGGGCGGGCAGAATATCCTCGAACCTGCCGCCTGGGGGAAGGTCATCTTTTACGGTCCACACATGGAAGACTTCAGAGAAGAAAAAGCGCTCCTGGAGGAGACGGGGACAGGGATTACCATCCGTAGTGGTGAAGAACTATTGGAGGGCATCCTGGAACTGATGGGCAATACCGAAACGTTTACCCGGAGGGGAGAAAAGGGAAAAGAAATGATAGCCGCAAATATGGGAGCCGCGGAGAGATATGCGGAATTGATAAAAAAATACTTGCAGGAAATCACATTTTGTAACTAAAAAGAGAAGATTAACTTTAATTTATGAAAG
>Ga0210056_1000856_pt1 | contig 26195 bp, 13 predicted proteins | sample CryGeyCG2014_080_2_FD_183965 | JGI IMG/M metagenome (GOLD analysis project Ga0210056, IMG submission 183965) | Groundwater microbial communities from aquifer - Crystal Geyser CG07_land_8/20/14_0.80 (SPAdes) (version 2) | ecosystem: Environmental > Aquatic > Deep subsurface > Groundwater | place... | reverse complement strand
CCGTTTTCGCGGCCACCTCCTCCACCTTGTCCGTGTGGTAGACCAGCGGCTGCAGGTCCGGCGTCACGTCGAAATGGTGCGCCCAACTGGTGATCACCGGCCGGCACGCGCTCCAGCCCACCTGCAAGCTGGCCGAAGCGCACCACGCCGAATCGAAGTGGTGGTACAGCAGCCAACCTACGGAGTGCTCTGCAACCAGAGCCTGCAAGTCCCCGTCCGAAGGCCAGCCCAGGACCACGCGGACCTTCGTGTCCAGCCCGCGCCGCCACACCCCCGGCATCACCTCGCTCTCGAAGAACTGCACCTGCTCCGACCACGCACCCGGCACCAGCGCCGCGTGGATCGTGAGGGTGGCGTCGGGGAACTCCGCAAGCAGGAGCTTCAGCGCCTCCAGGCACTCCCCGTAGCCTTTCCCTTGACCGAGAATCCCCCACGTCACCACCCGGTGGCTCACCTCGTCCGGCAGCGCCGACAATGGCCGCGCCGTGGCGTGCGGAATGAAGGCCAGGTTGTCCGTGGTCCAGCCCTCGCGCAGTGCCGCCTCGAAGGCGCGCGGGCTGGTCAAGACCACCACGTCCGGTCGCCGATTCCTGGTGACCGGCTGCGGCTCTTTCGGCAGCGTGTGATACGTGACCACCACGGGGCAGACCGCCTGAATCTGCCGCAGCACCGCGTCCCACTCCCCTGGATCCCAACAGAACGACAACTCCTGCTGGAGGTTGACCACGTCGGGTTGGAGGCGCCGAACAGTCCTTGCCACTTCTGCCCAGGAGCGCCCCCGTTGCCAGCACCGCACCGTCTGCCCCGCCGGGAACTCTCCCCGCAAGCCGCCCGGTGGCACCCGCTCGCCCAAACACCACACCTCGTGTCCGAGCTTGCGCCATTGCTCCACCAGGCTCTCTGAGTAGACGCCGATGCCGCAGGGGTAGTCGAACGTGCTGACCACGGCTATGCGCATGCCGGAGCCGCCGCCATTGGGGCCTTCGGGAGGGCGTCGAGACAGCACCGGCGGCGACGGCCACAGATCCACATCGGAGCCAGCACGGCGTCTGGTGCTGCTGGGGGAGTCGCCCTCCGCCACGACCTCCTCTAACAACTCCGCCCACTGCTCCGCGCACCGGTCCCACGTCATCGTCTCCGCGAACTCGCGGCCGCGACGACCGTACTCGGCGCGCAGTTCCGGACTCTCGTACAGCTTGTGCAGCAACCCCACCAAGTGCTCTGTGTCAGCGATCGCAAGCGCGATATTGTAAGGACCGACGGTTTGCCGGTCCTTCACGCGGATGAGTTCCCCTCTGCCTCTCACGAGTTCCGTAACCGCACTGCAATCCGTGGCGACCACGGGCACCCCACATGCCATGGCCTCCAGAATTGGCAGGCCAAAACCCTCGCCCATGGTGGGAAGGGCGAAAACGTCGAACAGGCCGTAAATGGCGTTCAGATCATCTGCCGTTGCTCCTTGGACGACACTTACATTGCACGTTACCCCGGCATGTCTCTCCAAGTGCTCTCTGTGTATGAGCTCAACCAGATCGCTGCCTGCTTGATCACGAGGGTCGCAATGAAGATAGAGAACGGCGTTCGGCCTGCTCGCCAGGAACTGCTTGAAAGCTCTGACAAGCAGGGGGAGTTGCTTCCGAGGCTGGTTGCGGGCCACGCAGCCGACCACGAATCTGTCAGCCATTCCGAGGCCGAGGCGAGCTTCGTCTCTTCGGGAACCGAGCGATTTGAATGCAGCCGTATCTACACCCAGTGGAATAGTGCGCAAACGTCTTTCGGGGACGATCTTCTCCACCACTTGCGTGCCGAACGAAGAGCAGGTGACCACTTTGTCCGCAGTCCGCAATGCGTCCTGCCATTTCTCCGGCATCCCCTCACCGTCCAACGTGACTGCGGCGACCCATCTCCCGCTGCTTCGCGATTCCCTCGCCACCCAGTCCATCATCCACACGTCGCCACACGTGACCAGCACGTCGTGCTCTTCTCGCCGCAGTACGTCCTCCAAGGTCTCCCGTCCGTATTGGTCATCGCCGGGAAGGATGCGATAGGGGAACTTCGTGGGGTCGATGTCTTTGTGAGCACTGAAGCAGGCGTAGCAGGTGATGTCGACGTCATGTTGGCAGGCCAACCTCGGCAGCAGTTCGCGAGCCACTCGTGCCAGACCTGTATACAGCACCGGACTGTCGCTGACCCAGAGTAGTCTCGGTTTGCGCATTCGTCGCCTCCCCTCGACTGCTACTCCAAGCTGGCCCAGAAGCTATACAGCAGGTTTTGCGCTGGCACGGCTGGCGCGTTGCCCTGGAACGTGACATTGCTCATGGCCAATGCACCGCTCACGACGACGCTCCCGGAAGCGGCAGCAGGACCGAAACCTGGTATCGCTGCCGCACCACCAAATCGGTTTGTCGCGGGGTCCAACACAGTGAATGGTACGTCGATCAACGCCCATGCGCCCGCAGTAGATTCGTGGATCAGGCGGGCGCGCCAGACATTGTCAGCGTTAGGAAGCGGTTGGTTCGCGGTGGCCCCGCTGACAGCGATCCTGAACGTTCCCGCACGAGCATTCGCCGCGTTCGGGTCGAACCGCCAGTACGCTGGCGAGAGGTGGTTGAGAGGAATGTCGATCTCTGAAGCCTGGCCCGGTATTGCCAGGACACTAGTGCCACGTCGATCTGGCTGGCAGATGACGTCATCCCAGTGTTGGATCCAGGCATCATAGGCGAAGTTTCCAAAGGACGTCGGCAGATCGGATCCACATGCCGCGATCTCTCCTTGCACGGCCTCGATGCCTGTCCCGCCAAGGCGGAAGCGGTCCCAGGTACGTTCCACGAACTGCGGTCCTATGGCCGAGAAGTCATGGTCCACCAAGTGTTTGAAGAACACCGCGCGAGTATACGCATACAACTGGTGGCTGTCGTCCAGCCAGTTGTGGCTATTTGTATCGAGAATCGGGAACCACGCGCCAGGATAGGCGGCGTTGCAGACGCGGTAGATGTACTGATCGTTGTCGGGAAAGGCCCTACCGGGAGCCCAGTCGGCGGTGGACTCAAACAACCACTTCTGATCCGCGTAGTCGGCTGATCGACCGTATCGACACTGAAACATGTGAAGAAGCTCGTGGGCAGCTATGTGGTCCGCGAAGCTGTTTGGACGCGCCTCCGCTGTTGACAGACCGATGTTGTAGTGGATGAGCGAGTCATCGCCACCCACCCCCTTAAAATAGCAGACCCCCGTGTTGTCCGCGTTCGGATCCCAGAATCTGATGTGCTCCAGATTGAAGATCACAAAGCGTTGGTTATCGCTGTCAGTATATGCTAGCGCCCGAAAACCCCACGCGTTGTACGCATCACGAGCATCCTCCAGCGTCTGTGCTATGCGCGCTGCGTATCCCGCAGCAGGCGTATGGGGATCCCCGGCTGCCGAAGAGTAGTAGACTCTGCAGCCCTGCCCGCCGGGGTTACTGTCAACCGTGTCTCCCACCAACACGATCTTTATGGTGCCAGGAAACCAGTTACCTCCTACCGGATCGCGCCCGATTCCCCGGACAGTTACACCGCGCGATGCTCCCGTTTGAACATTGCAGGTCCACTCTCCTGCAGCATTTGTGACCCCCTGGTTGGCGCTGAAGAGGTCGTTAGGACCGGCAGGGGCGAACGCGCCCCAGCCATTTGCGCCATTGGCAGGTGTCCACAGCCGCAACTCAACTTGGATGTTGTTCAGTGGATTCCCAGCAGCATCTGTGACGCGTATGGTGATGTTGCCAGTGGCCCCGGCAGTCCTACACAATACCGGGTAGTATGAACTGTACTCAGAGTTCTGCCATAGGTCATCGGAAGAGGGAGTCCCCCCCCGTTGCTACGGGCACCAGAGCACCTCCTTGTTGCTTCCTACAGCAGACGGCTGTTGTTCTGCCTATTGGCCATCAGTGGAGAACACGTCATCGCCCGCGAGGACCATGTAACAGCCGTCCGGGCTAATCGTCATTGCGCGTGGTCCGACAGCCGCTCCAAGCATGTGCATGCGGTCCTCGCCAAATGCAGATGGTCGTCGCACTTGAGGCTCCAGGGTCACCAATTCGAGTTGCTCAGACGTAGCATCGTATGCAACCCACTTCCAGCGCACCTGCTGAGGAAACGCGTTGTCAGACAATCGGACATCGCCTGCGTATTCGAATGGGCGCGTTACCAATAGTATCCGGTTGGCGGTTCGTCCTGCCCACGCGCTTGCTGTGATCTCTATTTGCTCCGTCTCTTTGATGTCGTCAGACGCACCCCGAAGGAAGTCAGCAACTCTGGGATTGAGGTGAACGAATCTCCGCGTCGTGGTATCGAAGAGGTAGTACTGTGGAACCGAATCAATGGGCTGCAATGCGAGTAGAAGACGGCGGGAGTCTCCGGACCACTGTACAGACTCGCAGTTCGAACGTGGACCATACCGCGACGTCCCCTCAAGTAGTGGGTATCGGGCGTCGGTGCCCGTGTCCAGCGATTGAATGACCAGGACGTTTGGGTCATCACTGCCGCCTGTGTGATCCCACAGCCAGTAAGCAAGCTGCTTGGCGTCAGTGGATATGTCGACCGGATTGCCCAACGTGACGTCCGAGGCAACGGTGACGGCAGGCCTATCCCACGGCGCGCTGGCCTTGTAGAGTCGCCACTTGGCTCCGGAATCAACGGTCGCCGCGGACTCCGGGCGCCAGAAGAAGACCTCGCTGCCATCAGGGTTCCATTGAGGGAACTGTGCCCGTTCGCCAACCAGCCACTTCTTGAGTTGCGCGACGTCCACGACCCAGAGCTGCGATGTTTCGGCAGGGTCAGCCGGTTCTCGAGCTGCCCTGGAGCGGGAACTGGAGTACGCCAGATGAGTGCCGTCTAGAGACCACTGCAGACTGGAGATGTCTACGTCCCTTCCCGCCACGAGCCTACGGCCTTTCTCGCCCCGTGCGCCGCAAACCAGTATCTGCATCTGCGTGCCGTCTTCAGCTTCAAGTGTGCCAGCGACCAGCGGAGGTGAGGCCGCAGACAAGGCCAGTGGTCTACAATGAGCCTTGTCGGCGTGTGCAGACGCTCGAACCTGTGCACCCCACTCTATGCGTTTCCACGCGGTCGGCTTGCTGATTGCTGGTGCTGCCACAGAAACCATCTCCTTTGACTGCTGCAGGCTCGCGGCAACAGCAAGTACTAAGACAAGGGCAATGTAACGGTGCATTGTTCAGCCCTCCTCTAATGCGGGTGCTTGACTGTTGCCACCATGCTTTCCGAGCCACTCGGCATATTACACGCGATCATGTCGGCCAAATGCCCCGGAGAACGATTCGCGCGCTGGGCCGCGCACCACTTGTCGGGCAATGCAATGCCGTTCTCGAGATCCCACAGGATCTGTCCTCCGCTGCAGGGGTGCGCGTCGATGGACACCATTCGGGGGCGTTCTCGACGCCTCCTCGGGGGTACCAACGGACTCCCTGCGGCACGAAGGGCGCTCTGTTGACAGGTCGACTCCTCACATCCGAGCGACAACTCACCATGATTCTGGTTCAGGATCATTCCTTCACCACCACCGCCGCCGCCGGACAGAACAGATCAGCCGGACAGGCGGCCCATTGCGCAATGTCAGCCTGCGCCTCGGCGGGAACGCCCTCGGCCGGGTACTCCAGCGGCTCGGCAAGCTCCAGCCCGGATGGCTCCACGATGCGCTCCATGAACGCCGCCGTGTCGTAGATCCGGCCGCCCACCGGGAAGGCGCACCACGGCACGAACAGCGGCCCCCACTCGAAGGTCAGCACCGCACGGCCGCCGGGCTTGAGCACCCGGGCGATCTCCTGTGCCGCCCGGGTGTCGCCGTCATCCTGGATGTGCTCCAGCACGGACACGCTGAAGACACGATCGAACGTCTCGTCCAGGAAGGTCATGGCGGTGGCGTCCATGACCTGAAACGCCGTGGCGCCCGAGTCCTCGATCCAGCGAGCATAGTCGGGTTCGATGTCGATGCCGACGAAGTGCTCGGGATAGCGCCCAGCCAGGAGAACGCTGAGCAGGCAGTTACTGGCGCCGATCGACAGGCAGCGCATGCCTGGCCGCAGGTCGAGCACCAACAGCGTGTGCGGGTACTCCCAGTCGCGGAACGCACCCCGCCCACGCAACCCAGCGTGAAGCAGCGCGGCATACTCGATCCGCGCCTTGTCTGACGGTGTGTATACCCGAGAGAACATGGAAACGTCCTCTGCTCCTGCGCCGAACGGTTGGCGGTAGGCGACTATCCCGCGAGTATAGCCGATACTCGTCCGCGCGGCAAGTTGCGCTGGGCGGTTCCTCCTGCCGCGTCTCACCTGTCCTCGCCTTCCGCCCGTCACACCCTCGGCAGCCAGTACCGCTTCGCGATATCCGGCGTCACGAAGGGCGTGATGTTCCCCCACACCACGCCGCCGAAGAAGAAGTGCCCAAGCGCCAGCCCGATGAAGGCCGGGGTCAGTGTGCGGTACAGCTTCACCCCGCCCAGGCGGAGGACGAGGATCTTCAGCAACCAGACGAGGAAGAAGGCGAACCAGAGGGGGCACTCGTTGCCATAGGCGGTGGCGATGAGGTAGCCCAGCGGGTGGAGCGGGAACTTGAGGAGGTTCAGGCGGCAGACTGCCAGACCCCCGGTGAGCAGGAAGCCGAGACCGGCGGCGATGGTGCGGCGCATGTCGGCCGGGACCTCGTGATAGATCATGCGCTCGGCGGCTTGGTACTCCTGCTGGGCGACAATCGCCCGGTAGTCGCCGAAGCCGCTGCCGCCGTCTACGACGTTCTGCCCGTACTGGTAGTAGGCGGACAGATGCGCCCAACAGGCCCACACGAATCCGGTCAACATGGCAACGCCCAGCATCCAGGCCCACGAGCGCCGCGAGGTGCCGGTGGCGTCGCCGAGCTTGAAGCCGTCGATCTGGTACGCACCCATGAACTCGGGGTAGTAGTGGCGGGAGAGCCAGCCAAGGCTGGCGAAGGCCACGCGGCCCTGCGGCCCGGTCAGCCGCATCATCGTGGTGCCGCTCAAGGCATTGGTGATCAGCGCTGCCGGGAAGTCGCGCGGGTAGAGCATCGAGTAGGGCACGCCCGTCTCCGCCCGGATGCGCGCGAAGACCAGTGCATACAGGAACAGCAACGGGAACAGCACCGCAAAGAGCCACCCGGGCAAGCCGGATAGCCGGCACCAACCAAACAGAAATGCGCCGCCCGTCAGGATGCCCAGCGCGGCGCCGCGGTAGGTCCACGGTTCGTCGTCGTCTGCCGCTGCCCCCGGGCGGCTGGCTGCCTTCCGGAGGGCGTCCCAGAGGTGGCGCCGGGCAAGCCAGACCAAGAGCAGCCCAATGGCCACGTAGCCGCCGGCGCTCTGCTCGATCCAGTACGGGTATCCGGCGGGTTCGTAGCCTGCCGCGCGGCCGAACACGCCGACGACCTTGTTGAGCAGGAAGAACAGCCACACCGACAGACTGACTTCGAGCGAGACCAGGTACCCCAGCCCGATGACCTGCGGGAAGTACTCGAGGCGCAGCGGGTTGACTGCGTCCAACGGTCGTTCGGTGAACAACCCGCCGAGGTCGAGCAAACGCCCGAACGCTGGCACGTTCGGGTTCGCTGCGTTGAGGATGTTGGTGAAGTTGTAGACAAACGCGACTGCCACACCCGTCCAGAAGATCGGGTTGCGCACAAACGCCAGGCTCAGCTCGCCCTGTTGCTTCCCTTCGCCGACGATCTCCAGCGGGATGTACAGCAGCGGGAACGTCAATCGCTCCCGCTCGACCCACTGTTTGCGGAAGAACACCAGTAGGCACTGGATTACCAGGAAGATCGCGAGGAAGAACAGCGCCCACAGCGCCAGCGGCGCTATCCACGGCCCCCAGGGCACCCGCTCATTGTCTGCCGCCTCAAAGCACTGCCGGATGATTTCATGGTCGTTAGGCTTCTGCCAAGCGGGCAGCATCGGCCACAGTTCGAGGAACTTGTTCTCCGGGAGGGCGTAGTAGCTCAGGACGGTCAGGTGGGGGAGGAAGGCGCGAATGATCCCATATCCCGACATGGGGATCGCCATGGTCAGGAAGCAGTAGACCAGGATGATCTCAGAGCGGCTCAGCGCCCACCCCGCTCGGATCCGCTTGAGCAACGGCGTAGCCAGCGCCAGCAGCAGCAGCCACCCCAGGGCCGCCGCGGGGGGCGTCCCGCCTGTGGCGTAGCTTCCCGTGAGCAGCTCGGTCTTCAGGATCCAGACGTTGGTCACGAAGACCAGGCCGATGCTGAGCACAAGGGCGCGACCCGACAGGCGTCCGCGGCTGGTGGGCTGTGGCGTGGTCGGTTCCGGCATCGCGTGCAATGCTACCCGGTGACGCGGCGAGGCGTCAACCTCCGGTCGGGCGCCGCCACTTCGGAGAAGCGTAGAGCGGGCAAGCTGCCCCGCTCTACGTTGCTCTCAGAGGAGACCTCCGGTCGGCGCGGGCGGGCTGGTCAGGAGACCAGCCCACAGCAAGGGACGCGCATGACACGTGACACCTGACACTTGGCACGTAACACTTGACACCCGACACAACCACAGAACCCTACGTCGAAACCGTCCGCGCCTTCCGTCGCCGCAGGTGGTCGTACATCACGGCGAGGATGATGATGGCGCCGATGGTGACCTGCTGCCAGTAGACCTTGAGACCCAGCAGGTTGCAGCCGTTGCGAAGGATCGACATCAGGAAGGCGCCCAGCACCGTCCCGAGCACCGTGCCCTCGCCGCCGAACAAGCTGGCGCCGCCGATGACGGCGGCGGCGATGGCGTCGAGTTCGTACATCTGCCCTTCGGTAGGCGAGCCGATGCCGATGCGGGAGGCATGCATTACGCCTGCGAACCCCGAGAGCGCGCCGCAGAGCATGAACACGAGGGTGAGGCTCCGAGCCGTCGGGATGCCTGACAGCCGGGCGGCCTCCGCGTTTCCGCCGATGGCGTAGACCTGCCGGCCGAAGCGGGTGTACTTCAGCAGAATGCTGGCGGCGATGGCGATCACGACCATGAGCAGCGCTGGCACAGGCACGCCCGCCAGCCGCGCCTTCCCCAACCAGTCGAAGCTCTCCGGCAGGTCGTAGATCGGGGTGCCGTCAGTCAGCACCAGCGCCCCGCCGCGACCGATCCCCATCATGCCCAGGGTGACGATGAAAGGCGGCATGCGGAACTTGGTTGTGATCGCGCCGTTGAAGAGCCCGCAGAAGCCGCCCATGGCGACCCCAATCAGGACAGCCAGCGGGACGGCAAGGTGATGCGTCATCGCCATGCAGGCCACGACGCCTGACAGCGCAACCACGGACCCGACCGCCAAGTCGATGCCGGCGGCGATGATGACAAACGTCTCGCCGATGGCGATGATGGCGATCACGGCTGTTTGCAGCGAGATGTTGAGGAGGTTGTCGGTGCTCAGGAAGTTCTTCGTGGTGAAAGCCAGCGTGCCACCCAGCACCAGGAGCGCCAGGAACGGCGCGATCCGGTCCAGAATGGACTCCCGAAGCTCTTGCAGGTTCATCTGGGCGACCGCCGCGCGCAATGGGGAGTGTTAGTCACCGGCCGTGTCCTCGAGGACTTTGCGGTCGCCGTATTGCCGCTGGTAGTACTCGGCGAACGCACCGGACTTGATCTTCCGCCACCACCACTCATTGGCGCGGTACCACTGCACCGTCTCCGCTAGGGCGTCCTCAAACCGGCGGGCCGGTTGCCAGCCCAACCGGTGCAGTTTGCCGCAGTCCAGCGAGTAGCGGCGATCGTGTCCAGCGCGGTCTTCCACGTGCCGTAAGAGCGACTCGGGTTTGCCCACCAAGCCGAGAATGAGGCGGGTGACCCCCAAGTTCTCCCGCTCATTGCCGCCGCCGACGTTGTAGACCTCGCCGTCGAGACCGTGCTCCAGCACGAAGTCGATCCCGGCGCAGTGGTCCTCAACGAAGAGCCAGTCCCGAACCTGCTTGCCATCGCCGTACACAGGCAACGGCTCGTCGTCCAGGGCGTTGGTGATGAACAGCGGGATCATCTTCTCGGGATAGTGAAACGGCCCGAAGGTGTTCGACCCACGGGTGATGAGCGCCGGCACGCCGTAGCTCTCGTGATGGGCGTGGACCATCAGTTCGGCGGCGGCTTTGGTGGCAGAGTACGGGTTACGCGGGGCGTAGCGGTCGGTCTCCTTGGAGGACCCGGCCGCAACCTGCCCATAGACCTCATCGGTGGAGATCTGCACGAACCGGGCGACGCCCAGTTCTCGCACTGCCTCCAGCAGGACATTGACCCCGTGCACGTCGGTCATCACGAAGGCCGACGGATCCAACAGGGAGCGGTCGACGTGCGTCTCGGCCGCGAAGTTGACAATCGCGTCCGCCCCCGCCGCCGCAGCGCGAACGGCAGCCGGATCACAGATGTCGCCCTGCTGAAACGCGAACCGCCGGTCGCTTTCGAGGTCGCGCAGGTTGTCGAGATTGCCGGCGTACGTCAGCTTGTCGAGCACGACGACTTCGCGGTCCGCGTGGTGCTTGAGTTGGTACCGAGCGAAGTTGCTGCCGATGAAGCCGGCGCCGCCGGTGACGAGAATCCTGTGCATCCGAGGTCTCCTTGGTGATCCTGGGAGCTGCTGTCTTGCGGCACCGAATTGTACACCAAGTCGGCCAACGAGTGGACGCCAGCAAGACGGCTTCCGCTGAGCATCTGCCGACCAAGCAGCTTTCGGGCTATACTTGCACCCACATACCTCGCGCCGCCTGAAGGAGGCTGCCATGGACGAACTCCGTACGAAGAGAATCAAGCTCGGTCTCGCCCCCACCCGCCGCAACCTGTTCAGCGTCGAAGACAGCCTGCGGCAGAAAGCGTTGATCGAGGCGAAGCTGCGGGAGTGGGGCGTTGACTTCGTCAACCTCGACTCCGTGAACGCGCAGGGGCTGCTCTACGATACCGCCGACGCGCGCAAAGTCGTGGCGCTGTTCAAAGAGCAGGCGGTCGATGCTGTCTTCTGCCCTCACGTCAACTTCGGCACGGAGAATGCTGTCGCCTACGTCGGGCGCGAGATCGGCAAGCCGTTCCTCCTGTGGGGGCCGCGGGACGAGGCGCCGGACGAGAAGGGCGAACGCCTGCGTGACACACAGTGCGGGCTGTTCGCAACCAGCAAGGTGCTGCGCCGGTTCGGGGTGCCGTTCTCCTACATCGTCAACAGCCGCGTGTCGGATGAGGTGTTCGAGCGAGGGTTCAAGACGTTCCTCGGCGCGGCCGCCGCAGCGAACTCCTTCCTCGGCGCGCGGATCGGCCAGATCAGCACGCGACCCGACGGTTTCTACACGGTCATCGTCAATGAGGGGGAACTGCTTGAGCGCTGGGGCATCGAGCTGATCGGCACCACGCTGGTCGACCTCACCGAGGCCCTGAAGAAGCGCGTGGCGAGGCCGACCGACGAACTTGAGCAGACCGTCGCCGACTTCCAGTCGCGGGCGGAGTTCCCCAACACGAGCGACGACCAGATCCGCATGATGGCCGCCATGAAGCTGGAGCTGCTGGCGTGGGCTGAACGGGAAGCGCTCGATGCCATTGCCATCCAGTGCTGGAACGGCCTCCAAGCGGCGTGCGGCGTGATGCCCTGCTTTGTGGACAGTGAGCTCACCGGCCTGGGCTTGCCTGTTGCCTGCGAGACCGACGTGCACGGCGCGCTGACCTCATTGTTGTCCCTCAACGCCGCGCAGACGACGCCCACATTTTTCACCGACTTGACGGTGCGCCATCCCGAGAACGAGAACGGTGAGCTGCTCTGGCACTGCGGCCCCTTCCCCATGAAGCTCGCCGTCGAGGGAGGACCCCGCAAGGTCTCGGGGCACTACCTCCTCCCTACCGAGTGTCCCGGTACGGCGGAGTGGCAGATCAGAGGCGGCGACCTCACCTTGGCCCGGTTCGATGGCGACCACGGCGAGTACTCGCTGTTCATCGGCGAGGCGCGAGGGTGCGAGGGACCGTACACCCGTGGCACCTACGTGTGGATCGAGGTGGGAAACTGGCCGCTGTGGGAAGAGACCCTCATCTACGGCCCCTACATCCACCACTGCGTCGGCGTCCATGCGAAGATCGCCCCGGCGCTCGCCGAGGCGTGCCGGTTCCTCCCCGGGCTGCGGGCCGACCCCGTCGAGCCCACGGAAGCGGAGATCCGGGCGTGGCTCAGAGGCGGGCGCTGAGGCGGACGGCCGCCCCACTCACTTCGCCTCGGCCTTCGCTTCGTCCGGTGGGGCGATCACCACGAAGCCCTGCGCCGCCGCGTACTTCGCGCTCAGTGCCGCGTCCCAGTTCGTCGACAGCAGCAGGTCCACGCCGGGGTTCATCTGCTTGATCTCGCACGAGCACGCCCCACAGACGAACCCGCAGGCATCCTGGAGATTCTCCTCGTTGATGCCTTTGCCCACCAGCGCGAAGAGCGCCCGCCCGCGTCCGAACACCGGGAAGACGATGGGCTCCTTGAAGGTGAGCAAGTCCTCCTCCGAGTGGAGGAGCAGGTCCAGCAGCACCTTCTCCGCGGGATCCGTGCGGCTCAGTCGCTTCAGCGGGAAGGACACTTTCAGCCCTTCGCGTTCGGCGGCGAGCGCCTCCTCGTACTCGTCCCCCATTTCGGGGTCGGGGAGCTGAATGACAGACTCCATGTGCTTGAGCGTCTCTCGCAAGAGCTGCTCGGCTGCCTCGTTCTTCTTCTGCTCCTCGCAGTCGATCAAGATCCACACCGTGGTCGCGCCGTCGAGGAGCTGCTTGGCGAGCGCTTGCCGCAACGGAGAATCGACCAGCGCCTTCGCCGCCGCCAGACTCAGCTCTCCGGCCCACGCGGGCACCGGGATCCGCGAGACCCGCGGATATAGCGCCACCAGCCACGGCAGTTTCTCGGTCGCCTGGGCCTTCCACAGCTTCTCGGCCGACTCGTCGGGGCTGGCGTCGAGGTCGATGGTCCGAAGCAGGTAGTTGGCGCCCGACTCGGCGTAGACGTCCCGTTCCTTCAGCCACTTCGCCGTAGCTTGGTCCTGCTCCGACAGCGACCCGCGGTGGAAGACCACGACCTCGTACGGGTCGGCCGGCCAGCGCTCCAAGGCGTACTGGAAGACCGGCACCGAGCAGGCCGAAACAGGGCGGCCTCCGAGCAGCAGCGAGAGAAGTGCCAGACCTACGAGCGCTTTGCGCCAATGTGCAGTTTGCATGGTGTTCTATTCTACCCGAGGTCAGTCTGCCGTCGTGCCGGCGATCGCCCCGTCGTCCGCAGTCGCCGGGTTCGCTGACACGCCCCGCCGTATCAGCTATAATCTGGCCCGGGCCACTCAGCGAGACAGATCCAACGTTTTCTGCGACCATGTACCCAACTTGACTGGAATTGCACTGGGGCTGCCTGAGCCCGCCCGCGCTGTCTGCTGGGCGGCTGCCGGCCGCAAGGCCGACTTGCGGGCCAGGTCGGTGGTCGGGCGGGCAAGTTCTTGCGCTACGGGTGTCTCTGAACGCGTCCACGGTCTCGGTTCGCGTCTCTCATAGGATGTCCCCCAACCCGGCGAGAGGGAACTCCCGGCCCGCTTTGCGAAGGAAGGTGCACTGCAGTGCTTGATCTGCTGCGGCGGAACAAGACCGAAACCGAACCGGTGGGTGGAAGACCTGCCTTGGCGTACGCGCCCGACGAGGAGGACGGCCCTCAGCTTCCACGGAAGTCCGTCTGGGTAAAGGCCGCCGACCTCGGCAAGAAGCTCATCGAGAAGAACGAGAAAGAGCTGAAGAAGCTGCGCCCATTGGTGCAAGCGGTCAATGCCATCGACTTGACGGCTGAGACGGAGGCGCAGCTCAGGCAGCGCTCGGAGCGGCTGCGCGAGCGCGTCCGGAGCGAGGTCGAGAGGCGGGTTGAGCGGTTCCTCACGGCGGCCGACGAGGGCGAAACACCCAAGGGGGAGGACTACGACAAGGCCGTCCGGCGGGCGGAAGATGCGGTGCTGGACGAGGTTCTCCCGGAGGCCTTTGCGTTGGTGCGCGAGGTCGCCTACCGGACCATTCAGCTCCGTCCGTACGACGTGCAAGTGATCGGCGGCATTGTGCTGCACCAGGGCAAGATCGCCGAGATGAAGACCGGTGAGGGGAAGACGCTCTCCGCGACGATGCCCATCTACCTGAACGCGCTGACGGGCCGGGGCTGCCACGTTATCACGGTCAACGACTACCTGGCCGAGCGGGATGCCAACTGGATGCGGCCGGTTTTCGAGTTCCTCGGGTTGACGGTCGGGTTCATCGTCAACGACATGACGCCCGAGCAGCGACGGGCGGCCTACAACTGCGACGTGCTGTATGCCACCAACAGCGAGGTTGGGTTCGACTACCTGCGGGACAACATGGCGCCCAACAAGGAAGACTTGGTTCAGCGCCCGCTGAACTACGCCATCGTCGACGAGGTGGACAACACCCTGATCGACGAGGCGCGGACGCCGCTCATCATCTCGGCGCAGGTCGAGCTGAGCGACCGCGCCCGGCGGAAACGTGAGATCGCCAAAGTGTGCGACCGCGTGGTGCGCAAGCTGCTCCCGGCCGTCACCGAGCAGGAGCTGAAGGACTTGGTGGACGAGTACACCAAGGGCAGCAACATCGCGGTCGACACCCTCACCGAGAAGCTCTTCGCCTCGGGCGCTTTCGAGAAGGCAATCGACTACTTGGTGGAGTCCTACGTCGGGCAGGCAGACAGCCCGCGCACCGAGAACCTCGGCCGGCTCCTGAACATGGCAGACGAGCTGCTCGAAGCGGAACTGGTCACTGACGAAGGGTGGCGTGCCCTTGCCAGCCTGGCCGAGGGGGCTCCTGACGCCGCCTCACTGCGCACGTTGGTGGAGACCGAGGCACGCAACGTCCTGGCGCCTTTCTCGCGCACCATCGCGCAAGCGGCGGAGTACCTGGGGCGGGTCGAGGCTGACGAGTTGGACGCCGGCGAAGGGCTGTTGACGCTGCTGCGGGCTTCCGGGTGTTCGCAGCCTGAGCTGGTTGAGCGCGTTGCCCTGGCCCTCCAAAACGGCGAGTGGGGCGAACGGATGCTGGGCCTGGTTGCCTCCGAGTTGGTTGGCGTGATGCAGGACCGCTGGATTGTCGACGAAGCCGCCGGCGACCGCATCTCCAGCGACGTCATGGCAGCCGTTGACACAGAGCAGACGGACGAGTTGCTCCAGCGCGAGGCGCTCACCGGCAAAGGGGCGCTGGCCTCGGCATTGGTCATGATCGATGAGTTGGAGGAGTGGCAGCAATCCGTCGAGTCCGAGACAGGTCTCGAGCGGACCATCGAGGACGCCCGCCGCACCTTTGAGGTTGTGCGTGAGATCAGCGCCGGCGAGTTCCTGGCGGCGGAAGCCGCGGACCGGCTGTGGGAGACCATCCAGCTCGCCCTCCCGCGAGCCGGGCTGAAAGAGGCCGTCGTCCGAGCGCTCACGGAGCATCCGGCTGCAAGGCTGCGCGAGATTGCAGACTTGGTGGTCGAGCATCTGCAGAGCCGCAAGGCCTATCTGGGCGACGGCGCAAAGTCGCTGGAAGCAGCGCTCAGGCCCGTGCAGACCGTAACCAAGCCAGCCGCCACAGCGTTGTGCACCCGGGCCCGCCAGGGAGCCAAGCCACAAGAGCTTCAAGACGCACTGACAGCCGAGTTGCTTCGGGTGTCGCCAAACAGCGACTGCCTGGCGGAGGCCGCCAAGTACGGCGCCGAACAGAACAAACAGTGCGACTTGGCAGCCCAGCGGCTTGCCAAGGAACTGGAAGAGGTCATTGAGCTGCCGCGCGACAAGAAGAAGGTGCTGCCGGCGCTTGTCCGGCAGGGCGGCGTGGTGGAGCGGCTGCGAGACCGTGTGCTCGACAGTGTCCGCGACCTGCCCGGAGAGTCCTCCGAAGTGCCCGGGATGGTGACGGAGGCGGTGAATGCCGTCGTCCACTGGCGTGAGGTGAACACCGACTCGTTCATCGATCGGCTGGTGGCCTTGGCGCCGCTGGCGCCTGAGTCCGTACAGCGACTCTTGGCGGACCTGAGCGAGGGGCTGCCCACCGAGGTATTGGTTAAGGCCGTCAGCGAGGAGCTGCTGCGCCTGGAAGGGAACGCGGTCGCGGTCCGCGCCCTGGAGGAGCATCTTGAGGCGCGGGAGGTCCGCGAGCGTGAGCAGCGGGACCGGTTGGCGGAAGCTGTACTCGCCTGGAGCCTGTTCCCGGAGGACAGCCTCCCCAAGATCATCGAGCTGGTGTTCGACGCAGAGAACGACAAAGTCCTCTACCAGGAGTTTGTGGTGCTGCTCGCCTCAGAGCTGGCCGACAAGCACCTGGAGCCCACCTTGGCAGCGGAGTACGCGGGCCCCCTCGCCGACGAAATCGGCCGCCGCATGGTGCTCTCGAAGGAGCTGGCGAACAAGCTGTCGGGCGACGAGTTCACGGGGAAGACCAAGGAGCAAATCAAGCGGCTGATCTACCAGAAGGCCCGCGCCTCGCTGCCGACGTTGGAGCTGAAGGACTTCCAGCGCGCGCTCAAGCTGCTCGGGTGGTACTCCGAGAAAGACGAGAAACAGCGCGCGTCGTCGCTCACCGAGACGGGCAACTTGCTGGCCGAGCAGTTGTTCAGCGCCCCGAACATCCCCGACCCGGGCGGGTTCGGTGAGCGGTTGGTAGAGGCCGGCGTGATCAGCGAGGAAGACCACGCAGCCGTCACTGCTGCGCTGCAGACCGACACGCACAAAGGGCGCGAGTTCTCCGCAGTTCTGCAGGACCTCCGCAGCCTCGACCCGCCCACGCGCCGGCGCGTCGCCGAGCTGAAGCTGCAGGAAGCCAGCAGTGAGATGGAGCAAGCGGTGAAGGCGCACGCCCTGTTCCATCGGGACGTCCACTATGTCGTTCAGCGCGGCGAAGAAATCGTCATCGTCGATGAGTTTACCGGCCGGCTCCAGCCGGGCAGACGGTACAGCGACGGGCTGCATGAGGCACTGGAAGCGAAGCACGGAGTTGAGGTTAGGCTCGAGAGCCAGACGGTGGCGACCATCACCATCCAGAACTACTTTCGGCTCTACTACAAGCTCGCGGGCATGACCGGTACCGCGAAGACGGAGGAAGGGGAGTTCATCAAGGTCTACAGCCTCGAGGTCCTGTCGATCCCCACCAACCGTCCCGTGGTCCGGCACGACTTCCCGGACATCGTGTTCAAGACGGAGGAAGCCAAGTTCCGCGCCATCGCCGGGGAGATCCTCCAGTTCTACTGGAAGCAGCAACCCGTGCTGGTGGGCACGCGTTCTGTGGAGGTTTCCGAGCGGCTCAGCGAACGGCTGAAGTCCCACAACATCCAAGCGCTCGCGCTGATTCAGCTCCTGAAGGCGAAGCTGTGGGATCTGTCGGAGAAGAAGGACCTCTCGGACAAGGACCGCGACGCCCGCCTCGCCGCGCTCAACGCGCCGCTGCCACAGCTCAACATGGGGTTCCTGCGCGCGCAGGCCAAGGAGCTGGGCATCCCCAACGATGTCTCCGTCAAGGAGAACCTCACCCGGTTGGGCGAGTTACTGGACAACGTGTCCGACGACCACCAACTGCTGGCGGATACGCTCAAGCGCGGTGTTCCCCACAACGTCCTGAACGCCAAGAACCACAAGGGAGAGGCGCGGATCATCGCGGAGGCGGCGCGTCCCGGCGCCGTCACCATCGCCACCAACATGGCGGGCCGCGGGGTGGACATCGTGCTGGGCGGCACCCTGGACGATGAGGCCAAACTCCGCGCCGTGGTACGCCAGATCATCGTGAAGCTCGCGGCCGGTGACCGAGTCCACGTGCGCAGCCGGACGGACCAGACGACCGAACGGCTGGTGGAGCACCTGAAGCCCCACCTGCTCCAGAACCTCTGCTGGGTGACGGTTGTTGAGCGAGAGACGCAGACCTTGGTTCGGCAGAAGCGGCTCGACACGTACAAGGGCAAGGCACTGCTGGACACCCTTGCCAGCCCGTTGTCGCACGGCGACATCCGGACGCGCGTCCGCTCAGCCGCCAAGAAGGCCGAGGCCGCCGATGACCTGCCGCTGGACGAAGACGTGCTGCAACCCAGGGCACTGGCCCGGGTGGCCCGGGAACTGGGCGTTCAGGAAGGCGAGCAGTCCCTCCTCGCCCGGCTCCTTGGTGACGGGCTCTCCTTCTACGTGCAGCGGATCGACCCGCGCCGCGACCTCTTGCTTCGCGCGCTGATGCGGCTGGCTCATGAAGAGGGCGAGCGGGCCCGCGAGCTAATCGAGACCCTTGGCGCGCTGCCGGACTTAGACGAGGCACTGCTCAAGACCGCGGCCGAGGCGCCAGACGCCGCCCTTGTGCCGGCAACCTTGGCGCAGGCCGCTCAAGCATTGGCGCCGCGGGCCGGTCTTACCGAACAGTGGGCGGCAGACCGGCTGAGTGCCTTCGGCCTCGACAGCGCCGCAGCCGCTCAGGCGTTTTTCGACCGCCGCAAGTCCAGTGAGGAGGCGGAGTTCAGCGACCAGCAGATTGTGGCGGCGCTCACGGCCGACGGGGAGGCGGGCATCGACCGGGACTGGGTCGACGGCTACCTGCGGTCGCTCGGGCTGGTCCGGGCCGAACGTCGCTACTCGGCGCCCGAGGCCGGCGGCCAAGCGATCTGTCACTACCGCGTCGACCTCGCCCGTCTGCGGGAGGTCACCCGCGCGGCGGCTTCGAGCCAGCCGGCGCCGTACGTCACCTGTGAGCAGATCCTGGAGCGCATTCGGGAGTCGGATGCGCGGGCTGATTGGGTCAGCACCGACTGGGTGGAGACCTCGCTCTACGACTACGGGATCGTGCGCTCGAAGCAGGACCTGAAGGAACACGTGGTCGTCGGCGGCCCAGACGGCGAGGAACGGCGCGAGGAGACGTTGCACCGGATCCGGCTCGAGAACATCGTCCCCTTCTTCCACCAGAACCTGATGGGGATTCTGTTCCGACACGCCCAGGAGGCGGAGCGGATCAGCGCCTCCGGCGAGGAGGTGCTTGCCGAGATCGTGCGGCAGGTGCCGGAGCTGGCCGGACTGCTCACCGGTCGGTGGTTGAGCGAAGCGCTGAAGGTAGTCAACATCCGCGGGAACCCGGCGCTGGCGGAGGACCTCTCCGCGTCGCTGCAAGTCCGGGCCGCGGATCTGCCCGAGCTGCTCCTGGAGAGCGGCGTTGCCGGGCAGGAGGGCGACCACGTAGTGGTGGGCGGAGTGCGCAGCGAAGACGTGGTTGCTTCCGCCGACCAGCAAATGGTGAAGCGCCTGGGCGGTCTGCATATCCTCGGCACCGAGCGACACGAAAGCCGCCGCATCGACAACCAGCTCCGTGGTCGGTCCGGTCGTCAGGGCGACCCCGGCGAGTCGCGGTTCTACCTCTCTCTGGAAGACGAGTTGATGCGGCTGTTCGGCGCCCGGCCCAAGTTCCTCATGGACCGGTGGCCGGAAGACGAGCCGGTAGAAGCAAGAATCGTCACCAAGTCCATCGAGCGCGCGCAGAAGAAGGTTGAGCTGAACAACTTCGAAATGCGCAAGAACGTCCTCCAGTACGACGACGTGATGAATATCCAGCGCGAGGTGATCTACGGCGAGCGCCGCAAAGCGCTTACCGGCGAGAACATCCGCGATACCATCGAGGACATGCAGGAGAAGACGGTCGAGGCCTACATCGATCGCTACTGCCCGGCGGCGCTAGAGCGGAACGACTGGGAGATCGAGCGCCTGTACCACGCCCTGAAGCACCTGTTTGGGGTCAGCAGCTTCGACGACTATGTCGCTCGTGACGAACTACCCAACCACGGCCGCGCCGACCTGCGCGACCTGCTTCTCGACGCCTTCAGGCGTGCGTATGCGGACCGCGAGGAGCGTCTCACGCCGGACCTCATGCGCGAACTGGAGCGCTGGCGGGTATGCGAGGCAATCGACGACCACTGGATGCAGCACCTGGCCGAGATGGACTACCTGCGCGAAGGCATCGGGCTGCGGGCCTACGGACAACGGGAACCGCTGCTCGAGTACAAGCGGGAAGCTTTCGAGATGTTCCAAAGCCTCCTCGATGCGATCCGCACCGACGTGGCCGAGTTCCTGATGAGCGTCCCGCCGGAGTTCGCCGAGACGGTCATTTGGCAGCGTCGCCAGCAGCGAGTGCGCGCCATCCAGATGCGCCGCGTCATGCTGGTGGACGAGCCCGACGCTCCCGAAGCCGCCGCAGTGCCGCAAGTGGAGACCTTCCAGCGGGCCCTCGACAAGGTCGGCCGCAACGATCCCTGCCCCTGCGGCAGCGGCCGCAAGTACAAACGCTGCTGCTACGCCACGGAGCATGCAGTCTGAACAGCCGCCCCACCGTAGCCCGAGGCGCAAAGCCGAGCGAGACCGCGCCCGCAGCTACCGGGGTCCCGCCACTCGACACCTGACACCTGACACACTACACCCCAGGAGGGCCAACCATGTACGAAGAAGAACGGAAAGAAGCTGCCCGCCTCACGGCGCGCATCGGCGATTTGAGGGATCATCTTTGACTTGGCTGGGAAAGAAGCCGAGATCGAAGAGTTAGAGAAGCAGACCGCCTCCCCCGACCTGTGGAATGACCAGCAGCGCGCGCAGGAGCTGATGAAAGCCCTCACCCGGTTGCGCGATGACGTCGGGCCGTGGAGCCAGCTTGCCGCCCGGGCGGCGGACCTGAGCGACCTCCTCGAACTGGCCGGAGAGGAGGAAGACGAAAGCCTCAGCGACGAGGTCCAGCAAGAGCTTGCCGCAGTCCGGAAGCAGTTCGGGACGCTGGAGATGTCCGCCTTGTTCTCCGGCCCCTACGACCGGTCCGATGCGCTCTTGTCCATCAACGCCGGCGCGGGAGGAACGGAAGCGCAGGATTGGGCCCAGATGCTCTCTCGCATGTACGCGCGGTGGGCCGAGGTGCGCGGTCTCCAGCTTGAGTTGGTGGATGTTCAGGAAGGCGAGGAGGCCGGGATCAAGTCCATGGTCGCGATGATCAACGGCGCCCTGGCCTACGGCCACTTGCGGGCCGAACGCGGCGTGCACCGCCTCGTGCGACTATCCCCCTTCGACTCCAACCACCGCCGCCACACTTCGTTCGCCGCCGTCGACGTGATCCCGCAGATCAACGAGGATGTTGACATCGAGATCAACCCCGACGATCTGAAAGTGGACACCTACCGCGCCAGCGGCGCCGGGGGCCAGCACGTCAACAAGACAAGCTCGGCTGTGCGGCTCACTCACTTGCCGACCGGCATCGTCGTGCAGTGCCAGAACGAGCGTTCCCAGCACCGCAACCGCGACATGGCAATGCGGGTGCTCCGCGCGCGTTTGTTCGAGCGACAACTCGAAGAGCAGCAGGAGGAGCTGGAGAAGATCCGCGGCGCCCAGTCCAAGATCGAGTGGGGCAGCCAGATTCGCTCCTACGTCTTCCATCCGTACAATATGGTGAAGGACCACCGGACGAGCTGCGAGACGTCGTCGGTCGACGCGGTGATGGACGGCGACATCGACTCGTTCATCCGGGCGTTCCTGGAGCTGACCTCCGGCGACGCGCCCTCCTGAGCGAGTCGTCGGGGAACCGCTCCGGCAGGGGCTCGTCGTTCAGCGGACACACCCTCGTTGAAGCGGGAGGATCCCGAATGTCTCACCGTCTATCCCGGCGCCCCCTGAACCCAAGCAGCGCTTTGCTGCTGGCGGCGCTGGCAGTAGCCAGGCCGGCCGCCAGTGGGCCGCCGGCATTCGACAACTCAAGCGCGCGTACGGAGGAGACTTCCTTCGGCGACCTCCTGGCGGACGCTGTGCGTGAGGCCGCCAAAGCCGACATCGGGCTGGTCAGCGCGGGAGCAACCCACTTGACCACGGCAACCATCGAAGGCGGAGACACAGAGCCGTTGACAGACCTACTCGTCTGCCCCGAGGAGAAGATCGCGGCACTTTCGCTGACTGGTCAGCAAGTTCTGCTGGCGCTGGAACGAGGCCTGTCGGCGCTACCGACCCCCAGCAACGGCTTCCTGCAGGTATCGGGCGTTAGGGTCACCTTTGCCGTTGGTGCTCCTGTCGGTGCGCGCGTCAAGACCGCGACCGTCCTTCAGACTGGCAAGCCAATAGATCCGCAGGCCAAGTACCGGGTGGCGACGCAGCTCTCCCTGGCAAAGGGCGGGCAAGGGTACTTCATGGTGTTTGGCCGGGATGCGGTCGTGGAGACGATAGACATCGGTGTGAAGGAGGCGCTGGAGGAGTACGCGTCCGTGACCAAGCGGCTTGCCGCGCTACAGAAGGGCCGGCTGGAGGCGGTGAAGGAGTAGGGCGGAACGGGTCGCCGCGCTCGGCGGCGGAAGACTTGGGGGGCTGTCAGACTGCGCGCATCCGAGCCGAGCCGGGCAGGCAGTAGCCAGCTCCTGGTCGCCCAGATCCCTACCTGGCATACGCTTCGATCTCGGTCACCCCGGTCCTGTCTGCAGCTCCGGACTTTGCCACCACCCGCACTGCCGTCACCGTACGCGGCGCCCAAGTCGCGGCAATCGGTTTGCCGCCGGGCCGCGTTCCCTCGGCCACCTTGACCAACTGTCCGGTCTCTTCCACCTGGATCTCGTACTCCAGGATGCTGTCGGTATACACGATCACTCGGCCGACGCTGACGGGCTCCTTGAAGGTCGCCTGGATCCAGTCCGGCCACTGGCGCCACGTGTCGTCGGTCCAGCCACTTCCGTTCGTCACCCCGTCAACAACCATCGGCAGTTGGCCGCTGTATTGGTTGGTCGACGAAGTCGTGACGGTTGTGCCCAAGTCGCGATACGCCAGATTGCCGGGTCTGTGGCGGGCGGCTTCGGCTTGGGTGATGGCTGCCTGCGCTTCCTTGACGGTCGGCCCGGCGGCGACTGCCTTGTTGGTCGTGTAGATGTGCCCCTCGTACAGGTCGAACGCGTCGGTGAACTTGCCTCCGGACACGCGGACCGACCGGTTCTCTGAGACGACCCACAGCGTGGTATCGGCGACGCCTTTGAGCGTGAACGTCGCCTGCTGCCGCGAGGTCCGCGTGTTGACGGCAAAGAGGTACAGGTCGTCGTCGACGCGGCGCACTGCGGCTTGGAGATGCTCCTTCGCCTCCGCCTCCCAAGTCACCCCGTCGGGCAGCTCCGGCGCGAGGACCGCGTCGGTGAGACGTTGCGCCTCGCGCCCGAGGAAGGGCATGCCGACATCGAGGTCCTTGTAGTTGTAGCGGTGGCTGTAGGTGTACCACAGGAATCCCCGCGCGCCGTTGATGATCGACTGGAGTTGCTGGTTGCGCAACTCGACGAGGTTGGGGCAGCGGCTGTTGGCTTTGCCGCCCATGTAGTAGTCGAACGCCTGGGGCGTCACCCACCAGGCCCGCTTGCCCTCGCTGGCCTCGCGGCAGGCCCGCATGAACTTGGAGGGGTACTCAATGGGTTGCCCCGCCAGACCGCCCCTGCTGAACAGCGGATACGGGTCGGGCATCAGGATGTCGCCACCGTTCCGGTACTTGTGGATCCCGGGGAGAGTGTCATTCAGCATGATGCAGGGATGATCGGGGTCTTCCTCGGCAATGATCTGGTAGAGCCGGTCGGCGCGCTCAACCAGCATCGGCCGCAGCTCCGGCTCATCCCACAGGTAGTAGGCAAACAGCGCGGGGTGGTCGCGGAACGCCCGGATGCGCTCCCGCACCGCCTGCTCTTCTTCGGGTGACACCGGCTGAGTGAAGTTGTCCATGAAGGCACTGCTGGGCCACGGGTAGAAGCAACCATATAGCCCCTGCGCCTGCAACTGGTCGAGCCACTCCAGCGTCTTCGCCGGCGGGAAGTACTGCGCGCTATACGCCTGGATGGCGGTGACGCCTTCGTCCCGCAGCTTCGCAGCATCCGAGACGGACGCGGAGAACCAGCCGTACGGAAGGAAGGGCTTGCCGTTGTGGAGCAGGACGAGGTTCTCGTCGAGCCGCCACTCGTTGGGAGAGGGCGCTGCCCTGTGGAGAGGTGCCTCGGTTACGAACGTCCGGCCGTTGACCAGCGTCGCCGTGACGGCGAGAACGTACTCGCCTACCGACAGCTCCTTCACCGGAATCGACAGCCTCGCCTCCGCTGTGTCGGTCTTCTCGGCTGCGGAAGCAACAGGCGCCCGCTGACCCGCCGCGGTGCTGAAGAGCGTGCCTTCCAGGCGCGCTCCCTTGAGTTGGTCCTCCGGCAGCGCCAGTCTCACGGTTGCTTCGACTGCGCTGAGCTGCTCCGTCGCGTAGAGCGTGTTGCGGTAGGAGGGCTTGGTGACGGTCAGGCGGAGGGGCGAGTACTGGAGGACAACTTCCCTCGAGCGGACGCAGAGCGGCACGTCGGGCTGTTGCCGGTCGGCAATGACGAGGGTCAACGTGTGCGGGCCCGGCTCGGCGAATGGCACCCGGAAGACGTACGGTTGCTGCTGCCCGTCGTCGTTCCCGCCGGTGAGCGTCTGTGAGGTGGTGGCTTCGCTGGCGCGGAGCGTCGCGGTCACCGACGTGAACCGGAACCGGCCGGTGCCGTTGGTCAGCAGTGCCTTGAACTGGTGGGTCAGCTTGCCGGCGTCGCTGGTGGTCAGTTCCTCCAGGGGTGCCTTCACGTCCCACAGGAATCGACTGAGGTCCGCCCCCGGAAGCGTCAGCGGCGCGTAGGTGTCCGGCACGTGGAACGAGCCGCCGCACTTCATGTACGAAGTCAGCTCCAGGGCGCCGCCGGCCTGCCGCTCACGCGCCACCTGAATCGCCCACGCCTGCTTCGCCGACTCCGGCGTCAGCCCCAGTTCGACGAACGGGACCGCGAGTTCGACCGAGAACGAGTTCGCCCCAACCGCCCCTGCGGCTTCGGCCGTTGAGTCCCATTCCACCGAATACGCGTGCCCGCCCTGCCGCCGTTGCGCATCGTACAGCGCGCCGTTGGCGTTGACGACGAAGTGGTAGTACTCCACCCGGTCGCCGGTGGGGTCGATCATGAACTCGACGCAGTCGTCGCGGAACACCTTGCCGCCCCGTTCCGTTTCGGACCGCTTGAGCTGCGCTACCTCCGGCTCGTCGGCGACGGCGGCGAAATACAGGAAGGAGTCATCGAAGCGCACCGCGAAGCGCGTCTGCACCGGCGCCTTGTCACCTCGTCCCGCGGTGATGAACCCGGTGTACCACGGGCCGTTCTGCCAGGCAGCCTCGGCGAGGGCGCCGTCGATGGCGACACCATCCGCGCGGGAAGCCGTCACGGCCTTCGCCTTCTGTTCGGCGGCGTTGGGCTGGGCGTGCAAGGCAGCAGCGCTTGCCACGATCCCGAGCATGCCCCATGCGGATCGGCGTCGAGTTGGGTGCATAGTCCTGATTCCCTCCGTACACGCCGCCCGAAGGAGAGAGCGGCTATTCGGCGAACGGATTGCGTACCGTGACGGGCCCGTACGTCTGACCGTTCGAGAGGTCTTCCGACAGCACCGGGTCGCAGCGGGCCCGCTCGGCCGCCGCGATGATGAGCCCGTCCCAATGGCTGAGCTGCCAGCGGGCTCCGACGTCGATCACTCGGACGACCAGAGGAACGTCAACCTCGACGACGCACAGGCGTGCCAGCAGTTCTACCTCGCGACGGGCCAATGCAGCCGGGAGGGGCTTGGCGATCTTCCTCGTCACGGTGACGTAGAACTCGTTGAGCACTTGCGCTGAGAGGACCGCATTGCCTGCCGTCAGCCCGTCGAAGATGAGAGCTTGTGCCGTCGCCTGTCTGCCCGGGGAGGCAGTGTCGTGCGCGTAGACGATGACGTTGGTATCGAGGAACACCCTCCCGTTCATGGAGGTCTTCCCGGGGCCGCGTCCGCCCGCCGATGACAGCGCCGCCTTCGTTGAAAAGGCGGCTCAATTCGGCAACTACGGTCTCATCTTCCTGAGGGTACCGCTCAGCTACGCTCTGGAGGAACCCGCGGACGAGCGCCGGGACCGTGGTTCCGTTCTCAACGGCATACCGACGCGCCTTCTTCAGCAGCTCACCATCGACGGCCATGGTCATATTGGGCATGTTGCACCTCTTCCATGGGGGCTCACGCCACACAATGAGTCTATACCCGCGAAGGTTAATACTACAACCGTACTTAGCGCGAATGTGCTCGGCGAGGGTCTCCTGACCCCGCCGCTCCCCGGACCGACAGGTCTCCTCGAATCCCGTGGATTCGCAGCCCTTTGAGACCTTCCGGTCAAGC
>Ga0210056_1000855_pt1 | contig 26211 bp, 32 predicted proteins | sample CryGeyCG2014_080_2_FD_183965 | JGI IMG/M metagenome (GOLD analysis project Ga0210056, IMG submission 183965) | Groundwater microbial communities from aquifer - Crystal Geyser CG07_land_8/20/14_0.80 (SPAdes) (version 2) | ecosystem: Environmental > Aquatic > Deep subsurface > Groundwater | place... | reverse complement strand
AGGGGAAAGAAATGTGCGGGGATAACCTCGGATTCCCCGAAACGCTCGAGCCCGATTCCGACTACATCGGAGAACTGTGAGAATGGCGATTCCCGCTCAGAAACAGGCGCCGAGAAAGCCCCAAGGGCCTCCGGAGATCAACTTCACGAAGGGGATCAACACCTTCCAGGTGAACCGGCTCCTGCTCGATCCGGGCGAGGCGGCAACCCTGCTCAACGCCGATTTCGACCAGATCGGAGCCCTGGGGATCGCACAGGCCAACACCGTGATCGCCACGGGCATGGGCCGGATCCACTCGATGTTCAAGACGGGGGATCATCTGTTCGTGGGGGAGGGGATCAACCTCGTCCATTTCCTCATCACGACGATGGCGAAAACCGTGGTCTACACCGATTTCAACGGCGACGATATCTCAATGTTCGCCTACGAGAACTTCCTCTATGCCACGGAGGGGGTCACGAAAAAGAAGGTCTACATCCCCACCCTGGCCGTCACGGAATGGGGGATCGAGAACCCGCAGGAGGCGGCCTCCGGGGCCGTGGGGGATACGGGGAGTCCTTCCGGTACCTACGCCCTCTATTACACGTTCGTTGCAAAATATCCGGACGGCACGGAGTACGAAACCGACCTGTCGCCCGTGGCGGCGGTGATCGTCGATACCGCCAAGATCAACTGGACCTACCCCGCAACGGCGCCGGATAGCCAGGTCACCCACATCCGGCTGTACCGGGACAAATCGGGGGTAGTCGCTACCCTGGCCCAGGCGCGGACGGCGATCGAAGCAAAGCAAACCGCCCTCGAACAGTCCTCGGGATCGCTTAAATTCGGGAATCTCTTCCAGTCGGTCATCCGTTCCCAGACCAACAAGGCCGTCTCGCAGAACATGGTCGCGGATCCGGACGTGATCGTGGGGCCGTTCTACATCGATGAAGTGGAGATCGGCACCGCCTCGTACACCGACAACGTTTCAGACACCGATCTCGTCCAGGCCGCACCGTTCACCCGGGAGCGGTATCGCCCGATCTTCGGAGCGTAAAACATGGCCCTGTCAATCATCGGACGGTTTAATGTGCCAGCGGGTTCCTCCGTGTACGGCCCCGCGCAGGATTTGGAAGATTACGACACGATTTATTTCGTCATGGCCGATGCGGCCAATAGCAATCACCTTTCCCTGCACAAATTCACCTGGCCGAACACTCTCGTCGTGGTCGCGGATATCCACACCCACCTCAGCGGGAAGCAATACGACACCGCGACGATCGCGAAGGATGTTTCCCTCACGATGGGGGAATTAAGCGCGGATCAGCATTATTGCATCGTTGCAACCGATTACTCCACGCAAGGCATATCGGTGACGGTCCTTGTCGATGTGAACCTCGCCACGGGTGGGATCACGACGTACACCCCAGGAGCGGCCCTCGGGAGCGCGGGGCCGTTTCAGCCATGGTCCGGGTCAAGAAGGACCTGGGCGGCGTATACGGAGACGGGAACGTACTTCTTCACGACCCTTTGGGGAAACGGACAACATCGGTGGATCCGGAAGCGGCTCGGAATGAATGCCGGGGACGTCGACACGGGAAATAACAACGCACCCGCCATGATTTATTGGACGGATATCTATGGGTTCTATGGAACCGGAAACGATTGGAGATTCGAGACGATATCCCTTACGACCTCTCCGGCTCAAGCGCGGGGGATGTACCAGAACAGCGAAGTGTTTGGGATTTATACAAAGACCTTCTGGCCGCAACCTGGCAACAACAATTTCCCGATGTTTCAAAAGGCATGGGATGACGACTGGCAGTACGGATTCGGGAAGGGCACCTACGCGGCTCTCGACGGGGATTATGACATTCTCTTCTATCGGAAAAACATCGTAACCCTTCAATATCAGGTCGGGGTAATGCTTGCCGGTGCGGGGCAAACCTCCCAGGGAGGCACGACAAATGCCTTCGATATCTGGCAGACGGGTACGGATGTTTCGAAACGCAGGGTTTTCTTTTCCTATGGCGGCGGCGGCAACGGAAAGGTGTTTACGTCCCTTGCTTGGCCGCCGGGAGTGGATGGACAGGTAACGGTCGACTCCGGAGGTACGCCGATCGTAGTGGGAATTCACACCCATGATGAGTACATCTATGTCCTTCATTGGGGAGGGACGGAACAGGGGACTTGCATCACGAAACTCCTGGAAACGGAATTGATCGCGGGAGAAGCGGAACCGTCGATCGGCGGGATCGGAGCTAGGATCCTGTTCAAGGACAAGAGGGTGTTCTTCATCGGAGTCCCGGACTATGGGAAATACCTGTGGTGGGGGCAACCCCTCGAGCCCCAGGCCCTCGACGTCGGGTGGGACGGCTTCAATACCACGGTGTTCGACGACGAGGACAATACTTCGATCAACGTCCTCGATGACAACCTCTACGTCGGCTCTCAAAAGGGATTCATCCGGCTCCGCGGGAAATCACCGGATTCGTGGGTCCTCGATCAAACCCTGGCTACAACGGGGCCGCTCTCCGATAAAACCTCTTCCGTTACCCCCTTTGGGCTCATCTACCCTCGGGAAAACGGGCTGTGGCTGTTCAACGGCTTTACCTCGGTCCTGTTTTTCGAGAAGGGGAAAAACCTTCTTAATAATGTCAATTGGGACGAATACGCCCGGGCCTTCTCCCTCTGGGACGGCCGGTACTACCGGCTCTATTACCCCTCCGGGGCCGCTACGGAGAACGATCGGGAACTCGTCATCGACCTGATCGGCGGGATCAAGAACGCCCGGGGCACGGAAGGCGATCGGGCGGCGACGTTCGGATTCTCGGACCTCACCACGAACACCGTCTATCTCGGAGACGCCTCCGGGAATCTGATGACGCTCGGCGGGACGGCGGCGCAACGATCCTTCTCCCTGATGACGAAGGAATATCCCACGAACGGCCTCCTGGCGGCCGGGTCCTTCTCGGCCCTGCACTACGATATTGACCTGGCCGGCGCGACCCTCTCCATCATCCCGATCTGCGATGGGGTGGAGAAACCGGCGAAAACGATCACGAACACCACCAGGACCCGGAGCAAGGTGTCCCTCCCGGATGGGAACTTCTACCGGGTGGGATTCCGGTTTGAAATCACCACGGACAAGGCCGTGAAATTCTACGATCCCTGGTACATCGTATGAGGCCCCCACGTCTCATACCGAACTCCCCGGACCTGATGGCGCAGTTGCAGACGCATTTAGACCTGATCTGGAACGAACTCGAGGCGCAAAAAGGGGTAGGCGGGAAAACGATCCGGCTCCTGGGGCCGATCGACATGAAGGGGTTGCCGATTCAGAACACGACCCCATCCGTGCCGACGAAACACTCCGGAGCCCACCAGAACGGGGGAAACGACGAACTGACGGTGACGGGCCTCTCCGGACTCCTGGGAGACGACCAGACGCCGTTTCTCATGGCGGCCGATCAACGGGGCGGGGCGAAACTCGGGGATGTGTTCGCTCTCGTCTCCGAAGTCCTGACGCTCTCCCTCCATTCGACGATGGGGATTCAGAAGGTGGACGGGGTGTACCTGGCCCTGAAACAGCAAACGCCCGTGGCGCCGATCGCGTCTCCGGACGCCTCCGACATAGGAACGGTCGTTACCCTGGCGAACGAACTGAAAGTGAAATTCGACGAATTGCTCGTAAAATTGAAACTCGCGGAGATCATGCCGTGGTACGAGGGGTATTTCCACCAGTATTACTTCCATTCGGATTATTGGGCCGCGGCCCCGTCCGGATACTTCCGGCAGGTGGTGTGATGCTGAACACTCTCTCCCTCTGCCCGACCTGTTACAAGAAGATCCCCGCAGAGATCCATTTCACGAACGGCGCGGTGATGGTGAAGGAGTGCGACGTCCATGGGCAGACGGTCGCCCTCTGCGAACGGGATGCGGAGCATTTCTCGAACTTCTACGAATACGGGACCCTGGGGAACTCGAACACGATCATCATCCACGTTCACAACCAATGCAACATGACGTGTCCCTGGTGCTATTACCCGATGGGCGTGGAAAAGATGCACGACTTCCCCTGGTACGACGTCCTCCTGCGTCAGTACAAGGGGAATTTCCGGCTCCTGCTCTCCGGTGGGGAGCCCACGATCCGGCCGGATTATTTCTCGTTCAATGAACGAGCCGCCGAGGCCGGATGGAACACGGGCTCGATCACGAATATGCTCAAACTGGCCGACGACGACTTCTTCAAGAGGACCTCCGAAAGCCCCCTCTACGTCCAGGACGGGACCTATAAATTCGCCATGTCGATGCAACACCCAAAGAACTATTCCCCGGAGATCGCGGTTCAGAAGATGAAAGCCCTGGCCAACATCCGGGCGGCGGGCTTGAAGGCGATGTGCATCATGTTCTCGATCCAGTCCTTGGACGAACTCCGGTGGATCCGGGAATTCTACGAGGGAACCAAGGAGTGCTACTCCATGCTCCGGATCCGGACCATGTTCAAGAACTGGAACAACAAGGGGGATCGGTCCAACCTGTTCCTCTCCGACCTCCACCGGTCTTTCATGCGGATCTTCGAAGACCTGACGCCGTTGCAATCCCGGGAGATCGAACACTCGAACGCCTACTGCCTCTACATGAAGATGTCCGATGGCATGAACGTGTCGCTCTCCTGCGCACCCACGGTGGAAAACGTCGATTACCACCTGACGTCGCGGCCGGTGTTCATGCTTGCGATGGACGGAAGGTGCTACCCCGTGCCTCTGGCCCAGATCATCAACGAGGGGATCTCGAAAGGTTGGAAAGACGGATACAGGATCGAAGGAGGAACGCCATGTACTTCGTGATCGGTGCGGCAATCATCGGTGGAGGAATCGCCGCCTACTCGAGCAACAAGGCGGCGAAGGCGAATGCGAAGTCCCAGAAGGAAGCCAACGCCGCGAATATCGCGGCGAACGAGAAGGCGCACACCATGACGCCCGAGGAAAAGGCGGCCTTCTTCAATACCGGCATGCAGAAGATCAACACGGGGTACAACACGTCGATCGACGCGACCTCGAGGGCTCTCGCGAAACGCGGCCTGGGAGGGAACGCGGCGGCCATGCCCCTGGCGGCCATCGGCCGAGGACGGGCTTCCTCGATCGGGGACCTGTACTCCGGACTCGTATCGACCCAGATGAACATGAGGGCGGGAACCCCGCCGTCGAACATCCAACCCGTCTACTCCGGCGCGGGCGCGGCGAACCTGTTCATGAATACGATGGGAAACACGATGGCGAACGTCGGTTCCTACGGGGCCGGAAGGTACCTCGACAAGTATTTCAAGGCGAAGGTCTAAGGAGGGCGTCATGGCCGGATTCCAACCGTTCGAGACGATGCCGGATATGTCGAAGTTCCTATTCGCGGGACTCGATCAGGCGCGGAAGGACCGGGAAAAGCGGGAGAAGTCCAAGGCGATGAAGGACCTCTTTTCCTCCGTCTCCACCCTGTTCAAGGACGAAATCCCCAACTGGAATCCGTCCTCCGCGCAAGATCTCACGCCTCTCGCGGAACCCGCACCGGCCGGGATCCCCTCCGGCGCGCCGTCTCCTATCCCCGCGGCTTCGCCGTCCGCAGGACCGCCAATGCCCGCCGCCGGGGCACCCGCTCCAAGCGGCTTCCCTCCCGTGTTGGGGATGCCTCCGCTCTCCCCGGAGCAGATCGCAAAGGCGAAGGAATCGTTCGCCAAGATGTCTCCGGAAGACCAGGCGAAGGCGATGGAGGCGGGGAAACAGGCGATGGGAGTCCCTTCGGGACCGACTCCACCTGCCGCGGGACCTTCGCCGGGGATGTTGAACCTCCAACCGCCGCCTCCGGCAGGGCTCATGTCGCCGGTAGGGCCGGCGATGCCCCCGGGGATGCCCCTTGGCGCCCCCGGACAGGATCCGAACGCCTTGCGGGCGGGGATCATGAACTCCCTCGCGCAGACCTCCGGGGATTACGCCCCCGAGGCGGTAGCCGCCATCCATTCGCTGTTCTCGGTGAGCCCCTTCAAGGACACGGAAGGAAGGGACGTATACTCGGCCGCCCCGGGCTCCGTCGTCATGGACAAAAAAGGCAGGACCCTTTTCAAGGTCCCCGAGAAGGCCGACGAGGCAGGGATCAAGAAGGCCGAGATCGGTGCCGGCGCGACGGTGAAGGCGGCCAAGATCGGCGCCGGGAGCCGGGAAGCCGCCGCGAAGATCCGAGGGAAGTGGCAGTACAAGAGCGCCGTCGCCCGGGCGAACGCCGCGCGGACCGTGGCAAAGATCCGTCTCACGGCGGGGGATCGGATCAATTCCCCCGCGAAACTCTACACCTACCTGTCGCAGAAGTTCCTCGACGGCACCCTGCAACCGGCCGAGAAGGAGATCCTCAACCACCTGGAACCCGTCATCATCAAGATGGGCGGGCTCCAGACCCTGCTCGATATGCAATCCGGAGTCTCGTCGAATCCCCCGCCCTGGGGCGGGAACGAACCGGCCGAGACGCCGGATCCGGAAGTACAGCAGGAAGTGGGGTGGTGGGGATCCCTGTTCAACGGCGCCCCGGGCACGACGACTCCCGTCGTTCCTGCTCCGATCGCCAAGAAAACCCCCGGAAAGGCTGCGCCGGCCAAGGCACCGGCAGTAGGCCCGGGATTCTCGATCGGCGGGCAGAAACTTACCGCTCCCACGGGCTATTCAGACGCCGATATTCAGATGACGATGGATTCCATGCAAGCGAAACTCAAGGAGGGGTACTCCAAGGATCAACTGTTCGAGCATTTGAGAAAAAAAGGTTGGAAAGTGCAGTAGGTCATGGATCCCTTCGCTGACTTGGCCCCACCCGTCCGCGCCGCTGATCCGTTCGCGGATCTCGGACCGCCGAGGAAGGCTACCGATCCCTTTGTGGATCTGGAGCCGTTACCTCCCGTTCCGGAACCGGACGCCTTCGGCATGGTGCCGGTAGAACACCCGTTGGATCTCGCCCTCGGAGCCGGCGCGTCGTCCGTCGATCTCTCCAAGGGAATCGTCCAATCCCTCGCGGGTGGACTCGGAGCGGCGGGGGCAATCCCCTCGGCGATCTATAACAAGCAGCCGGAGATCATTCCGCAGACGTTCGAGAAGATCTCCAGCGCTTTCCCGATGGAGCCTGTCTGGAACGCGATCCTGCCGGAACAGGCCAATGTCTACCGGAAGGGAATCAACATTCCGGTATCCGAACTGGCAACCTTCCCCCAAGCGTCTGAGAATCTCGGGGACATCATCCTCGAAAAGACCGGCTCCCCCACAATAGCGGCGGCGGCGGCTACTTTACTGCAAGCGCTTCCCATCGGTGTGATGAGCAAAACCGGAGCGGAACTGCTCAAAAAGGGCGGGAAGGCGGCCGTAGAGTCGGTTGTCTCCGATATCCCCCAGGAAACCCTCTACAAGACGGGCCAAAAGACCACCTACACCCGGGCCGACCTCCAAAAGATCCTCACCCAGGACCCAACCGCGGATCCAGTCCTGTACGAGCGGGTCACCACGGATCCCGCCTTCAAGCAAACCCTCGTCGACGCCCTGCGCAAGGGGGATCTCTCCGTCGAGGAACTGCACCCGAACTGGCTCGGGAAGATCCTCGGCAAGGAGCCGATCACAACCGAGACTCCGACCGAAACACCCCCGCCCGCAAGCCCCAAGGGGGCCCTGCCGGCCGAGGGGGAAACCGGCGTCACTCCCGCCCCTACAGGCCCGGATCTCATGCCAGGAGGGCAGGGAGGCGTTGCAGAGCCCCTTCCCGGTACGATCTTGGAGACAAAGACGCAGATGGACGCCGCGAACGCCGTCGCTACGAAGGCGATGTGGGAGCGGCAGGGATTCGATGCAACGATCGAGGGAGATCCGTCCGGACTCGGGCATATCGTCACCCGCAGGGTAAAAGGGTACGAAGCCCCGACCGCGCCGGATCCCTTCGCCGATCTGGCCCCCGTTTCGACTCCCGAGGGAACCCAAGCGCCTTCGGTCGAGAGAGCGCCCACGCCGCAAGCGGTGGGAACACCGTGGACCGTCCCTTCCCCCGGTCCCGCGGCGGGGCCAGAACCTTTCACCGAACGTCGAGTAGCCCAGACGTCGGGTCCCCGGGAGCGGCGCGAAGATCTCGCCACCCGGAAGAAGATCGACGAAATGACGCCCGAGGAACAATCGGCCGCCCTCCGGTATGACGAGAAAACGGGGCTCAAGTCCCATCGGGCCTTCCTCGAGGAAGCCGACACGAAGCCGGTCAAGGTTGCCTTCGACATGAACGGCCTCAAATGGATCAACGACAATCTCGGCCATGCCGTTGGAGACGATGCTATCCGCGCGGTAGCAGACGCCATCCACGCGGCGCACGGAGACGGGTACAGGATCTCCGGAGACGAACTGGCGATTCTTGCCGACCACCCCGCGGCGGCCAAGGGAGCGATCGCAAAGATCCGGGACATTCTGAAAGAGACGGAGATCATCGCAACACGGCCGGATGGTACGGAGGCGCGGTTCAAAGGCCTCACGATCACGCGGGGAATTGGAGGAACGATAGATGAAGCGTTTACCACCCTCAACGCAGATAAGGAAGCCGCCATCGGGCGGGGGGACCGCTCCAAAGAGCGCGGAGGACGCCCTCTTGGACTTCTTGAAGTCGCAACCGGGGGGAACGAAGTTCCGGTTCAAACTCCCGGACCTCATGCACAACTTCCCACCCGTCCCGAAGGGGATCAGGAGGTAGCCCATGATAAAGAAAACGTCCCAGGGGTACCAAGTAACCTCCCGAAAGGGGAAACCCCTGTCAAAACCGAACCTGTCACCGGAGGCGGCGAAGGCGCGCCTCGCCCAGGTGGAGATGTTCAAGCACATGAAGGAGCAACACCCGCTCAAGGAGAGACAACTGAAGCGAAAACGGTTGGAGGAAAGGCTCCGGAAGGGATAGCCCCCGCCGTCACTTGGAAGAAAGCCGCGATCGTTCCCACCCGGGAAGGCGTGAAGGCCGTTCCGATCGAAGAAAAGCCCGAGCCCCCCGAGGGCGGGACGAAACTGTACGCCTCGCCCCTCGATCCGGAACTGATCGCTCAGGCGTGGCAATCCCTGAAGCATTCCACGGCTGAATTGAAGGAGCGGCACCGTCTCGCCAAGAGTGCGAAGGGTCTGGATCTCAACTGGTTCAACAAGAAGGTGAACACCCCGTACTACGTTTTCACCGAGAAATTCCCCCGGTATCGCGGAGTGTTTGACCGGATGCGTCAGATGATGCAGGAGCGGGACGACATCGCCGCGTCTCTCGCGGAGGACGCGATATCGTTTTTCTCCGGGCTCGAATTCAAGGAGAAGGATGCCGTCAATAAACTGCTCATCAAGGGACGGTATCAGCGGAAGGTCTGGACGCGGGACGAACTGGTGGAGGAAGGGAAACTCTCCACGAAGCAGATCGACGCCTATCTCGGAATTCGGGCGATGCTCGACCGAGCCCTCGACATTTACGAGGACGGCATCATGTACCGGATCACCAAGGGGAAGATGCAAGCGTCCTCGAACCTCTCCGTTCCCCTCATCAAAGATTCCCTGGTCGGTCTGGGATTCGATGACGATCGGATCGAGCAGATCGCCGCCCTGATCGGGAGCATCAGGGAGACGAAGCGCAAGGGGTACGCGCCGTTCGCCCGGTTCGGGAACTTCTCCTACGGCTACGTCCACGTCAAGGAGGACGGCACTCCGGACTGGCAGAATCCCTCCAACTACTTCGCCAAGGAGGAAACCGCGTGGAAGGCGGCCGAGAAGTACCAGGTCCTTCTCAAGCGGTTCCACAAGGGGATCTCCGAGGGGCGTCTGATCCCGGTCCCGCCGAAGGAATTGAAGCAGACCGAGGAAGCAAAACTCTTGCAGGAGATTGGCGGGTTTGAACTCGACGTCATCAAGAAAATCATGGCCCTCGACCCGGAGGCGGCCGCGTCCCTGAAAGAAACCGTGGAGCAGTTCTTCCAGGCGCAGGGGTTCCGTAGGCATTTCTTTGAGTCCAAGGACTCCCCGGGCTTCTCCACCGACATGGAGCGGGCTCTCGCGGATTACATCGTCTCCCTGTCCGGGTTCGTCTCGAGGATCAAGGGGATCCCGGAGATGGACAACGCCGCCGCGGGGATGGAGCGGATCCCGGACCTGGCACGGTACTACCGGGAGTGGAAGAACTATTCGATCTCGCCCCAGGAGGAATTCCATCAACTCCGGGCCGGCCTGTTCCTCTACTTCCTCGGGGGGAACGTCAAGAGCGCCGCGATCAACCTGACGCAGACGTTCGTGACGACGATCCCCTGGCTCACGCAGTACGTCTCCCCGTTCCGTGCGACGGAGGAAGTCACCCGGGCCATGAAGGACTTAACCACCGCGATGGGCAAACGGGAGGATGGGACCTTCGGTGTGGTGGTCGACAAACTGCCGAAGGATATTCGGGAGATCGTCCGGAGGGGGTACGACGAGGGGATCGTCTCCGAGCAACTGATCTACGACCTCATGGGGACCGTTCGCAAGCCGTCCTCGATCCGGAAACTCTCCAAGCAGAAACAGAGGGCCGTCCGGGGATTCGGATACCTGTTCTCCCTCGCGGAGAAGTCGAACCGGCTGATATCTTTGATAGCGGCGGCCCGGATCCACCAGTCCCTCTCCCAGAAACACGCGGCGAAGATGACGGCGTTCGACGCGGGCGGCGGCGGGAAGGAGCCGCCGAAGCCCCCCGGGGGCGGCGGGGCCATACCCTTCGAGGAAGATCCTTTCGAATTCGGGAAGCGGGCGACGGACGAGACGCAATTCATCTACGCGAAGTACAACCGGCCGGCGATGTTCCGCGGGTGGGGATCCCTGCTCGGGACCTTCCGGACGTTCGTCATCAACTTCCTCGAATTCCTCGCCCGGTTGTGGAATCGGGACTCGCTCCGGGCCGTGGGCTCCGTGTTCGTCATGCTCTGGGCCTTCTCCGGGATCCTGGGAATGCCCTTCGCGGAGAACGTGAAGTACATCCTCGAGGAGGTCGCGGGGATGATCACCCACAAGAAACCCGACCTTGAGACGGCCGTCCGGGAGTGGGGCTACGAGAATATGGGCGGCCCGGAATTCATGGATTACCTGCTCCACGGACCGTTCCGTCAGGCGACGGGGTTCGATATATCGGCCTCCGTGGGCGTGGGAGACGTCCTTCCGTTCTTCGATCGGTATTTCGCTCGGTCCCCCATCGAGACGGTGATCGGGGCTCCCGCCGAAGTCCTCTTAAATCGCCCCGCGCGCGCCTACGGATTCTTGAAGGAGGGGCGCCCGTACCGCGCGGCCGAGACGGTAGCGCCGGAATTCCTCCGGAATCCGATGTACGCCGGCAGGATCCTCAAGGAAGGCGTCCTGGACCGTTCCGGGGGGCAGATCGTCGCCAAGAAGGCCGTCTCCGGTGCCGACGTGGCGAAGAAGGCCCTCGGATTCATACCGACGCAGATCGCCAAGGCATACGAGCGGGAGAGAGCAAAAGCCCGCATTGGGGAGCGGTCGGAGCAGTTGAAGAAGGACGCGACCCGAGCCCTGCTCAATGCGATCCGGATCGGGGATCGGCAGAAGGCCGTCTCCATCCTGAAATCGACGGGGCCCAAGCCGGGAGTCCCGCCCGAGGAATGGATCATCCTCAACGAACAGGCGATCGAGAAATCGCTTGAGAATACGCTCCTCCCCCCGGAACTCCGGGGGCTACTGCGACAGCCGAATCTGCAACGACCGGCGTTCCTGCGAATGAATAAAGTTTACGGAGGGAAATGATGAAGAACCGAACGAAGTTTTTGGTACTGCTCTCGGTGATCATGATTTCCTCGGTCCTTGCTTTCGGGGCGGACACGATCACGAAGGGGCTCATCGGGAAGGAGGACATTTACTTCGGGACGGACAATGTGCCGGCCCAGACGTTCTCCCGGGCTACCTCCACGGGATCCACGATCACCCTGACGCGCCTCAACGGATCGCACATCCCCTGGGATAACTCGTACACAGCGACGATCCGGCCGAAGAACGTCATCGGGAATAATACCGGGACGATCTCGGGGTACGGGCTTTCGATCTCAACGCTGTCCCTGTCCTCCACCTTGGCGGTTATCGGCGCCACGACATTGACGGGGCACCTGGACGGCAGTACGGCGACCTTTTCCGGAGCCCTGATATCGGACAACCTGGCCACGGGGGCGATCTCCACAACGGGAGTAAAAAACTCCGGGACCTCCACGGCTTTGATCGGAGCCTTCAAAAAGATCACCCTTGATGAAAAGGTGCGGGACACGGCCGCTGCGGCGCCCACGTCCGGGACCTATGCGGTAGGAGACATTGTTTTCAGCACGGTTGCCGTTGTCCCGACGACGATCGCGGACACGCCGATCTACTGGTACTGCTCCGTGGCCGGCACTCCGGGGACTTGGGTTGCCGTCTATCCGATCTTCCGGGCAACTCCCGCCTCGGCAACGGCTTTCGGGAAGCTGGGGATGATCGCCATTGACAACTCGTATATCTACACCGTGCCGATTACCGATAACGCCTGGAAACGGGCAGGGGCCGCGGCATGGTAGAGGACTTCGACAAGGCGTGGGCTTTCACCCAACGGTGGGAAGGCGGGGAGAAGATCTCCCGCGATCCCAACGATTCGGGCGGCACAACGAAGTGGGGGATCTCCGGGCACCACCACCCCGAGGTTGACATAGAGAACCTGACCGAGGAACAGGCGAAGGCGATCGCCAAGCCGGAGTATTGGGACGCCGCGGGGTGCGACCGGCGTCCGTGGCCGCTCGATCTCCTGGCGTTCGATACCGCGTTCAACCTCGGGTTGGATGATGTCCAGGCGATCGACCCGAAGGCCTCGACTTGGGAGGCATGGCTCCTTCGGAGGGTGATGAAGCACATACGGGTAGCCCGGAAGTTGCCCTATGAAGTGAGAAAGAATCGGTGGGGATGGCTGTTCCGGTGCTACGATCTCTACAAAACCTGCTTGGAAGGAGAATGACATGAAGAAGATGATCGGGCTTTTGATCGGACTGGCAATTCTGATGTACGCGGGGAATGCGAGGGCCTTCACGCTGAATTGGGATCCGGTGACGCAGTACACCGACAACACGACGATCGGCCCGGAGGCGGGAGGGGTTTTCTACAATGTCGAGATGGACGGAGCCGCGGCCTCGGGGAATTTTTCCGGGACGTCCTGGGTCATTCCCCCCGTGGCGAAGAAATCCTCGCATACGTTCCGGGCGAGGGCGGTCCTTGGATCGGGGGAGGTATCGGCCTGGACCCCCCCTTTTGCGTGGACTTCCCCTCAAGGAAGCCCTGCCGTTCCAAGTGGTATGAGCGTCCGTTGATCGAGATTCTTGATATGGTTCCAGACGCTAAACCTGACGAATAAAAGGAGGTGGTCTAATTGTCCTTCTTCAGCGATCTTCTGGCGGGTGGTGCGGCGGGGCTGTTCGCGGGGCTCGGTTCGTTCGCCAAGGATCTCCGGGAGGCGATCACGGGTAAGACGATCCTTGACCCGAATCAGCAAGCGGAGATCTTAATGAAGATGGCCGCGATCGAGGCGGCGGCCGCCCAAGCCGTGGTAGATTACGATCAGTCCCAGATGGAGGGGCAGACCGCGATCGCCAAACTCGAGGCGGCATCCCAAGATAAGTACGTCACCCGATGGCGCCCGACAATCGGGTGGATCTGCGGGATCGGTCTGCTCTATACGTTCCTCATGAAACCGATCCTCCCGTTCATATTCCAATGCGGGGCACTCATTACCGGGCGGGATGTATCTTCGGTTCCCGCACTTCCCGAAGTTCCGATGGGGGATCTGATCATCCTGCTTGCAGGGATGCTTGGATTGGGCGGCATGAGATCTGTGGAGAAAATCAAAGGAGTCAGGAAATGACCAACCCAACCGGGGGAGACGCTTTCTGCCCTGCTGTTTTATGGAACCTCATCGCACTCGTCGTGCCGATCATCGTGGCGGTCATCGTAGCGACCCACAAAATCCTCAACGTTATCAGAGCCGAGATCCGGTCGGAGATCACGCCGATCATAGGTCGGATCGACGCGATGGAAAAACGGTTCGTCGATGCTGTCCGGGATCTGTGGGACCACAACAACTCCCAGGACACGAGGATCGAAGCCGTGATGGCGGCGCATAACCGTCTCCACGGGGCTCACGATGCGATCATACATGGAGAGCGGAGGGCCACGCCGCGGGTGCCAGAACCGCATTGTCCCAAACCGAAATGAAGCAAAGGGGGGTATGTGGACTTGCCTGTTTTCTCGCTATATATTTCGTTGGCTACAAGAACGGCAGGGACTGGATCATCAAGAAATTCCGAAATTATAATACTTTCTTTTATATATCCAATATGTGTTCGCTCAACAGACAATTCAATATCAATCATTTCCTGAATATCTTCCGCTATCCGATTTATATTTTCTTTATATTCCTTTGATTTTTTTCACTTATTTCCCCCTCCGCTGGCGCGGCTACATTTCACTAATACAAGATGCGCGGCATCAATAGCCTCACGCCAGTCATGCCCGCCATTACGTCCCGAGTACCACGAGGCATCCGCAGACTTCATTAGGTTCACGAGAGCCTCCTCCAGTCCCTTCACGCAGAACTGCAATTCATCCCTGAACGCGACTCCCTTGAGCATATATTCCTCAAGGCGTTTGGCATGGGACTCCGCTTCCTCGGCGCGTGCGTTGGCGGCGGCGAGATCGGCGCGGAGGACGTCCAACTCCGACACCATCATCATTCCGACTTTCGGTTCCTTGTTCACGTTTCCTCCCACTCGGTTGGAAATTGGCCCCCGGAGGTTGTGCCGCGCCTCACCACAAGGCTATTGTCCGACTCGGCTCCTTTTATTTTATTTCCTCCGGGGGCAGGACCATCTACGCTTCCTTCTTTGCCCGGGGCTTCCTGGGGGCCTTGAACATCGCCAGAACTGCCGCTCCGAGTTTCTTTGGATCCGATCCCTCGACGAGGAACTCCCTGTTGGGCGTGTTGGCGTCCGCGGACTCCCCGACGACGATGTATCCGTTCTCCTTCTTCACGACATAGATCCTTTCCGGCATTTCAACCCCCTTCGCAATCTGGATTTATGCACTCCCACGCCTTGTAATCGTCGTTCCATTCCTTCTCTTCCCCGCACCAGGTACAGCAGGGCTTCATCCCCTCGCCGGCCAAGGCGAAGAAATCGTCCACCCAGGAATCTTTGATCTCGTTCATGCGTTTCTCGGATCTCCGTCATACTCAATCGCGACGCGTACCCGTCCCGGATTGGTGCGGGAAGAACAAACCGGGACTCCCGCGCGGACGATCGACTCATGCGCTTCTCTCGCCTTCAAGATCCTCTTCCCCGTATTCCCTGTTGGCGTCTGGTGGTGGAAGTACAGATCCGGCGACTTGTTGGAATCCGACAGCTAACGGCCGCAGATCCGGCAGGAGCGGATCATTGGATGGTATAACCGTTGCACGACGCCATGATTTCCGCCATCAGAATGCGCTTGGTCTCCGGGGCGTTGATGGAGTAATAGGCTCCGTCAGCGGCTTTTCGTCCAACGATTCCCTTCCGGAACACCGCTAACGCGCCTCCTGCCCTGATGATCGCCGCCGGGACACCTCGTTCCTCGAACCAACGGAACCACCCCTCACAACTTTTCCGGCTGTATTGCCACGACGTAAATTGCATTCCGTACTTCATCGGTCCTCCACCCGTCGTTTTATGTTCCCGATCGTGTCGATCTGCTTCTCCGTGATGTGTTGCTTTTCCTCGACCCACTCCGCAATCCCGGAGAGCGTGTCGTTCGCCCATTCGTAGTCGGGGTTCTCGCACATGGCTCTACCAGGCCCACCGGGCCGCGTTGATGAGCAGGTACCACCCCCAGAGGGCGACGACGGCGCCCACGGCGATCGCCGCCGATTTGAGCCCGAACCAGATCACGTCGAGGTTGGAGAATCTCTTCTCCTTGTCGAAGGTCCCGTCCTGCCACTTATGCGATCGCGGGAGGGTCCTCTCCGCGCGCGGCGTCTTGAAGTTGTAGGTCCTCATGTCTGCCCCTCCCCCGCCTCGACCGCGTAGTATTTCAGGGCCTGGGGGAACTGAACCCGCGGGGTGGTGAAATTGAAAACGCGCTTCGCTCTGGCCATTTATTTGCCCCTCCTCTTCAGTTCTGTCTTGACCGTGTGCGCTATGCCTGCGTCGAAGCTCTGTCGGGTCGCCCACTCCAAATAGTCCGTGGGGACTTCACTCCACGGTTTTCCGAAGTACTTCCCCATCGGAACGCGGGGGAGCAGTGGCGGTTCAGCCGACCACGTTTCCAACTGATCCAAGCTCGCCTCAAAAAGGCATCGAATGAGGATCAGTGCCGTCACGTGGCAGTCGGGGAGCGCCCGATGCGGAGGCATACCGGCCTCACCCGGGTCGCATCCTTCGAGGAAATAACGGAGGACGCTGTTCGTATGCCGCGGCGAATCAGGCCACAGCCGGAGCGCGCATTTGTACGTGTCGATCCAGCGAGACCCGTCCGGGTTGAAGAAAGCCTTCTCGAAATCAGCGTTATGTGCAGCAAAGATTGTGGCACCGAAGCCGAGGATGTTGGACGCTTCGGCCCACGGCATTCCGCCAGCAACTTCGGCATCCGACAGGTGATGCGCCGCCCGAGCCTCAACGCTGATCGGCCGCGTTGGTTTTACTAAACTCGACCATCCCGCCCCGTCCCTCAGGCGGCCCTCTATCACGTTCACGAAGGCCACTTCGACCACGTCCGCGTCGGGCGGCAGGCCGGTCGTTTCGAAGTCGACGACCCGGATCATGTTCCCTCCTCGCTCTTGGGTAACGGGGTTGCCCGGGCCTGCCTTCCCCACGCGCAGGCTGCCCATCTTTAACCCCAACTCGCTCTTCATCTCGTTTACTCCTTTTCGCTCTTTTTTTGAGATTCTTTTGGGCCGCCACAGTTCGCTTCCTGAATTGCCTTCGTTTCACAAAACCGGATTCGCCTGTCGATGAATTGCTGGATCCGGCGCCTCACGATCAAATGCAGCGGAATCTCGATCCTCGAGGCTATCCCGCGCGAGACCATCTGCGGGATCGCCAGTACGCTTGCGTAGGGATCTCCGAAACACGAAACGCCTGGTGCTCCATCACTTCACCCAGGCGGGTTTCGTCGCCTCGGCCGGCTTTGCGGTATCAGCCGCCTTCGGCGCCGCCTTCGGATCTACCCATCTCGGCTTCGGGCCCCACGCGGGAGCGCCAGCTTCCGGCTCAGGGGGGAGAGGTTTCCCTGACAGGAGACAGCCCTCCGGGTCTTCGAACACCTTGTCAAACCGCTCGTCGTCCATCGTTACGATTCGCTTGATGGTGTTATTAAGATACCGCTTCCCGTCCTTCTTGTTCGGGTTTCCCCACTCGCATCCGACAACGACGGGAAAGAGCATTGTGTTCAAGTCCGAGAAGTCGTTGATGATGCGCGCCTTCGTTGCTTCGGGGCTGGTGTCCTTGGGGCTGATGTGCCGGGCGGCCTCCACCATCGCGCGCAAGAACCGCATGGAAATGGAGATCGCCATCTTGCTCTTGTCGGTGGCCGGCTTGGTAAAACCAAGCATCATGTTCTGCCAAATCTTTCTCTCTTTGAACTTCGGCGAAACCACGGTGAATTCGAAGTCCAGGTATTCGTACCCGGATGCCGCCTTGCAAAACAGAGGATTCAAGGTGCCTTGCTTCGCGGCTTCCGGTTCGCGGATCTTTGCGACCACCACGACAACCGAATCCTCGGGGATTGGACCCGCCCCGCTTCCTTGTAGTTCTGCATCGTTAAAGTCAATTCCCATTTCCCTTTCCTCCTTAGAGTAGGTAGCCTTGTTCCTGCATGAACTTGACAAGTTGGCCTTGTACTACACAGCGCTTCTGGCCTTGGCCTTTTCTTTTTTTTCTTCTTTCGTCATGATGCCTTTTTGTTTTCCCCCGTGGGCTTCACATACCCGCCTTTGGTGGCGGTTTCGAGTGCGGTGTGAAAGGCTCCGTATGTTTCATCCTTCCCGATGAAAATCTCGTCCGGCAATCCCCATCGGTTCTTCGCGTCCCATGCCGGCCGCTCCGTGGTATAGATCACCCGATCGCCGGATCCCTGTGCTCGAGCCCGATCGGACCCAAACCCCTGGCTCTCTTTCTTGATGGAGATTTTGTAGGTCAGGAACATCACAACGTCTGCCCATTCGGACCACAGGCCCAGCGCGCGCTTGTGGAGGCGCATCTGATAGCGATCGTATTGATCGCTATCCGGGGGCGTTACGGTTTTCACTTCGGAATGCGCCAGGAGAACGATGTGCATCCCCTTATTGGCGCGCAGGGAATCGAATCCTCCCATGACGACCCGCCAGTATTTGTCGGCCTCGGTGTACCCCTTGCCGTAGCCGAATGACTCGATGGACGGTTTCTCGTTTGCCTGGCAGGTGATCTCCCAAATCAGGGGCTCGAGCCAGTCCAGCGAGTCGACGACGAGGGTTTTATACGGGTGATCCTCATGAAGCGCCGTGATCGTGTCGATGATCGCCTGATAGGACGTCGCCAGCGGGAAGGCGTTGACGTCCACAGCGGAGGCGCCATCCTCAACCGGGAGCAGGACAGCATTCTGAAACGTGGCGCCGAAGGTTGTTTTGCCGATGCCTTGGACACCTATGACAATGATCTTTTGTGGCTTCACAACGGTATTCGCCTTTTGTATGAGCTTAAGCATCGGGCGCCTCCATCAGCTTGAATTCCAGCTTCGGTTCGCCGGGGGTGACGGTGCGCGCCGGTGCAAAGACGGCTTTGATGTTCTTGGGATAGGCGTTGTACTCCTTCTCGCCGACCTTGAATTCAGCCTTCATCCAGTCGAAGGGGTTGTCACCTGTAGACTGAATCTTGTGGAACACGCCGAAGAGTCGCGCTTGGTCCCATTTCACCTTCTTGCCGATCGTCTCCGTTACACGGAAACCGTCCCGGGTAATATGAACTGCGCCGAATTCCTTCTCCTGCAGCTTGCGGATCGCTGTTAGGTCTGCGGTGATGAGCTCCCGAATGGCTTGGTCCGCGGTTGCCATTTGCTCCCTCACGATGGCGAGGGCTGGTTCGATGGATGCCTGGATTTCCTGCGCCTCCTGTTGCAGCTTCGCCTTCAATTCCAGCAAAACCTTTAGGCTCATGGTTATGCCTCGTTTCGGGCAATCGAGGCGTTCGCCCACATGACGGATTCCTCGAGGTGCGTCAGCGCCAAGACCCGCTCCCGGGACGGTGGGCAATTCTCCACGATCCAATACGCGAACGTCTTGGCGAAGTCCCGGATCAAGTTGTACCGAGGCACCTGGTCAGGCTTCGGTGGGTGGTAGTTGAAATCCTTCTCGATGCGCTTGCTTTCCTCGCCGGTGATATACGGGTGTTCCATATCCCTTCCTCCTTCGCCTGGCCCTTATGGTTGTGGGCCGTTGGCGATCATGGTGGGTCATCCTATTTTACCGGAAAAGATTTGTCAACACTTTTCCATTGACACAGGGGAATATTTTCCTGTAGGATGATGTACCATGAAATTATACATATCCCACAAAACGCGCAAAGCCTTGCTGGACAAGGGTTTTTCAAGGCAAACGATAAACAATTGGAAGGCAAAAAGATGTAAGCCCTCCCGGATTGCAAGGGCCATAATTAACGACATAATTACCATGAATTCCCTAAAGAGGCGAAAGAATTGATCCTTCGCGGATATCAGACAGGGATGGTCGAACGGGCACAAAAGGCCCTCAAGAAGCACGGCAATACCCTCTGCGTGGCGGCCACTGGTGCGGGGAAAACGATCATCCTCTCTGCATTGGCCGGGAAGATCGGTGGAAGGACCCTCATCATCCAGCATCGTCAAGAGCTCATCCAGCAGAATCTCGGAAAGTTTCAGCGGATCAATCCCGCGTGGCGCCTGTCGCTGTTCGACGCCTCTACGAAATCATGGAACGGCGATGCGGTGTTCGCGATGCAACAGACTCTCTGCCGGCACACCGACGACATGCCGGCGTTTGACCATGTAATCACCGACGAGGTTCACCATATCGTTTCGCCGACGTACCGGCGCATCATCGACGTGGCCAAGGAACGAAACCCCGAGATGATGCTGTCCGGCTTCACGGCTACCCCGGAGCGCGCCGACCGGAAAACACTGCGCGCCTACTTCGACAACGTGGCAGACCGGATCACCATCGGGGAGCTCGTCGCCTTGGGCTTCCTCGTCCCGCCGAAGGCGTTCATCGTGGATATCGGCGTCCGGGAAAGGCTCGACGCCATCAAGGTCCCCTCCGCGTTTGGCGATCAATCCGAAGTCGCCGACGTCCTGAACACCGTGCCGATCAATCAGGAGATCGTGCGTCATTGGGGAGAGAAGGCCGAAGGCCGGCAGACGATCGTGTTCTGCTCCACGGTCAAGCATGCACACGACGTCTGCAAGGCGTTCACCGAGAAGAATATCCGGGCCGAAGTGGTGACAGGGGAGACGCCGGACGACGAGAGGAAGGCGCTTCTTGCGCGGTTCGATCGCCGGATTACCCGGGTCATCCTGAATGTCGCCGTGCTTACGGAAGGGTACGACAACCAGGTGTGCTCCTGCATCATCCTTCTGCGCCAATGCTCGAGTAAAAGCCCCCTGATTCAGATGGCCGGCCGAGGACTGCGCACGGTAGACCCGGAGCTGTACCCCGGGGTGATGAAGAAGGATTGCGTCATCCTGGACTTCGGGACTTCGCTGCTGATCCACGGCGATCTCGACGCCGGCGATGGCATGCACAAAGAGCGCGCCAAGATCGAAGGCGAAGCGGTCGAAAAAACTTGCCCCTCGGAACCGTCCGACGTTTATATCTGGCCCGACCGGGACGGAAACATCGGCTGCGGGGCCCGGATCCCCGCAGGGTTCAGGACATGTCCACTGTGCTCTTTCCGCTTCGAAAAGGAAAAGGAGCTGGCTCCCGAAGAAGTGGACATGATGGAGTTTTCGCTCATCAACAAATCTCCGTTCCGCTGGGTGAATCTGTTCGACAGCGAGAACCTGATGATGGCGACGGGGTTTTCAGCCTGGGCCGGGATCTTCACAACGGATGGCGATACCTGGCATGCGCTGGGAAAGCTATCGCTCGAAAAACCGATTCACAGGCTGGCCGTCACCGGCCGGCTGCAAGCCCTCGCCGCGGCCGACGATTTCCTGCGTCGATACGAAACAGAAGATGCGGCGAAGAAGGGGAGGGGCTGGCTGAGTCAGCCGGCAACCCCGAAGCAACTCGGGCTGCTGCGCGGCCTCGGGTACGACGTGACGGCCGATCCGCTGGGGCAATCACCGTACACCAAATACTCCGCATCGTGTCATGCAGCATTCTCCCTCAATCGACATTCCATCGAAAAAGCGCTGGGGGTTGGATGAGCGACGTTCGCGTACTCATAAGGTCAAAACTCCGAAACAGGCGAGCTTGGAAAAAGAAAAATAAAAGGCATTCCGTCGTCAATGCAAACTCAACGCCAAAGCTTCTGCTAAGGCCATCGTGGAGAGAAAAAGAAAAGATCAGGAGGGGTACCTGCTTTGATAGACTTAAACAGTAAAAGCGCGATGGGCGACCGGATCAATTTCCTCATCGACGAGGCGATCGCCACTGTCCGGGACAGCGAAAAACCGCGGGAGTACCTGGGCGCTTCGTTGGCCGGCCACCAATGCGATCGGTACGTTCAATACCAATGGCTGGTCATCTTGAAGGAATTCCCAGGCGAAGTGTTCCCGCCGCGGATCCTCAGAATTTTTGATAGGGGAAATCTATACGAGCAAAGAGCGAAGCTCTGGCTGCAAGGCGCCGGGTTCCTGTTCGTACCAGATCCTCCCGCTATCTCTGATTTCGACGGCAAATTCGGCGGCCATGTAGACGGTATCCTTGCTGGTTTCTTCCCAGGCGTCTCGCCGATCGCCCTGCCAGCGCTGTGGGAAAACAAGACGCTGGGAGCAAAAGGATATAAAGCCATTAAAAAGGATGGATTAAGAAAATATTCGCCTATCTACTATGAGCAAGTAAACATATATATGGGTTATCTCCAATTACCAAGGTGCCTTTTTACAGTAGTTAATTCTGATTCAATGGAACTCCTACACATTTTAATAGAATTCAGCTCTCCGTCCTTCGAAATGATGAAGGACAAGATCAGACGCATTTTTAATGCCACCAATCTTGGAGAACTTTTACCGCGTTGTACACAAGATAAAGAATTTTACTTATGTAAGTGGTGCCCGTTTCGTGAAATTTGCTGGAAATAGTAAAAAGGACCTCCTGTAAAGGAGTGTTGTCTACGGATATTGCCTCTAAATTATTCATATTGCAGAAGGGAAAATGTGCCAAACAAGAAAACCCAATGATCACATTGACCATATTATCCCCTTGGCGCGCGGAGGAAAGAACGTCGACCGCAATATTCAGTTGACTTGCCCAAAATGCAACCTCTTAGAAAGGGCATAAGGATCCTGTTGCCTTCATGCAGGAGAAAGGCTTTCTCCTATGAGTATCGATTTCAACAAGACCGACACGCCCCTACCTCTACCCCCGGACGATGACTTCGGACTCGAGGAAGTCCTCGAGGCGCCCCCTCCGGTATGGGCACAACCGAAGCAAACCGCGAAAGCGGCCAAACCAACAAAACCGATGCTGGTCGACATCAATGAGCTCAAGCTCATCGAACCAGCCTTCCTGATCGAAGACGCCATCGAAACCCCCTGTACCGGCATGATCTTCGGCGCCTCGGGATCCGGGAAGAGCTTCTTCGTCCTCGATCTGTCCCTCTGCTGCGCCACTGGGGTGCCCTGGCTGGGCAAAACGGTCAAAGAGGGACCAGTGATCTACCTGTGCGGCGAGGGCCGTCACGCGGTCCCACGACGCGTTGCAGCGTGGAAATCAGTACACGGCGCCATCCCCAACGGCCGATTCCTCATGTCCAACCGCCGTGTTCAATTTGATCCCGACACCATCCTCGAAATGCTGTGCGAAATCAACAGCCTTGCGGCTATGGGCGACAAAATGCCGGTCCTCATCGTCATCGATACCATGGCCCGGGCCCTGCCGGGAGATTGCGACGAGAACAGCGCGAAGGACACCATGGCGTTCATCGATATGTGCGACCGGCTACAACAACAATACAATTGCGCGGTGATCATCATCCACCATACCGGACACGCCGAAGGATCCAAGAACCGGGCCCGGGGATCGTCGGCGCTGAAAGGCGCCATGGACCTCGAAATCCTACTGACCGGAAGCGTAATCCAATGGGAGAAAACCAAGGACTCAGAACCCCATCTCCCGATCAAATACGAGCTCGTCAAAACCTCCTACGGCGACGGGCCCAGGGATAATTCTTGCGTCCTGAAATACGATGTGAAGTACGACCCCACTACCGAAAACATGACCAAACCGGCCAAAATCGGCGCGCAAACCCTGTCAACGCTCTGCCATAAATTAGGCACCACACAGATCCCGGAAGAGGTGTGGCGAGACGAATTCGGAGCGGAGTACGGAGGAGGAAACAGGGGCTCAACCAGGGTTGCGTTCAACCGCGCTAAATCCGATCTCGAAAAAATTAAATATATCAAAATCAGGGGCAATACCATCTACGTCCAAAAAGTCGAAATCGAGGACGACTCCATCGAACAAGCAATGTTCGGACACCTCCTGAGTAAAGAAAAATTGTGAACATATATCCACCAATGTCGATCCTGGTAAAATGTTAGTGAATTTCCAATTTTTATAAGCGTAACAAAGCGTAACAAAAAACCAACCGAGGGAATTATGACGAAAACTGGAACAAAATCAAAATGTTGTCAGGTAAGCGTAACAAGCGTAACAAAGCGTAACAAATGGGACTTGTTACGCTTGGACCACAAACACAACATTATGAGCATATATCCACCAATGTCGATCCCGGTTAATAGGAATCCAATAATAAAACATAGCGAATCCAATATCTTACAAAGCGTAACAAGCGTAACAAAAAACTTTGTTACGCATCTAAACCCAACCAACACAACAACTTACGGCTTAATGATAAAATCTGCATCAATAACCATCAATCTATCCACATGTTAATGAATTTCCAATTTTTATAAGCGTAACAAAGCGTAACAAAAAACCAACCGAGGGAATTATGACGAAAACTGGAACAAAATCAAAATGTTGCCGGGTAAGCGTAACAAGCGTAACAAAGCGTAACAAACGTAACTTGTTACGCTTGGACAGCAAGCGTAACAACGTAACATCCCCCCCCTGTAAGGGGGGGATGTATGTTACGCCTGCCCCGGGTCTGTTCAAAATGAACTCAGGACTCTGCCCGACCTCCTGGCGATTGCCACGGCAGCTAAACAACTCGCTCGGAATTCCCAACTCCTCCGGTCCGAGGTTCTGCAATCCCTCGATGGCTACACCAGCCGACCGGTCCGACCCGAAAAACTGGCGATCACCTGGCTGCGAAAAACAGCCGGCCGATGAAAACTGAAACCGATACGACGACCATACGTTTCACCCTGGCTATCCGAACAGAGTCCGAAGCAAACCTCCGGGAAAATTGGCACGTCAAAACAAAGCGCGTTCAAATGCAACGACAGATTACCCGCGTCATGGTCGGGCAATACCGGAAAAACTGGCGAGACGATCTCCTCGGCACCTACGTCATCACCCTCACCCGAATCGCACCCCGACCCCTGGACTCCGATAACCTCGCCCGAAGTTTTAAGGCGATCCGCGACGGAATCGCAGACGCCCTCAAAATAAACGACGGCTCTAAACGGCTTACATGGAATTATGAACAACGTAAAGGATCGAAGCCTAAACAATATGCAGTACAAATCGAAATCCAAACGAACCGCTGAACCACAATTTAGGGGAAGGAGGATGAGAAAATGAGGGGCATGTATATGCTGCGGATGGCCAAATTTCGAATTCTTTGCCGGGTAGGTTGCATTTTTATACCACTACCGGTACCACAGTGCGGGTGACTACTCCCCCGCATGAATGCGGGGGCTTCTTGGGGCAAGCCCCAGGCTGTGTAGCCCCACAGCCAGAATGTTTAAGGAGGCATTGTGATCGCGGTTGATTTCAAGACCACGCCCACGCCGCATCACCGATGCCCTTGGAGAAACAGCGGTTATGGATCATTCGGTTCACAGAGAGGTCTTCAATCGCAATGACACCGAACCTGTCAACGATCTTCCGGGCTTCCTGGTGCGCAAAGTTCTTACAACGCCACCCGATGCGTTCGTGAATCCGGGAGACAGGTTTGCATTGCCTCGTTCTTTTTCCCGCCTTCGCAAGTTTTCGTTGCGCCTTCGCCAGCTCCCGTTATTCGATCCACTGTTGCCGGGCGGAATCCCGTCGAAACCTGACGGGAGCAAAACGCCAGCGCCTGTGCCTCTGTGCCCAATCTTGCGGAATGGCGTGCTGCACGCGGGGTCCGGCGCGTCCGCCAGGTGGTGGAACCGGATGCAGCGGCCATCCCTTCCTGCGGGGCGGCGTGTACGCTCCATTCCGTACTTGGCTCCGACTGCGGCGAGCTGCGGCGGGACGCCTGGTGGTGCCACGCTACGGGCATCGTGCCCGTTCCCTCGCCGTGCTGACGGATCGCGCCGATCCCTTCCTGTGGGGCACCGGCCCGGTTGCGATGATAGGCTATCCCTAACCTTTACCGCCAACCGTGTAGTGGCCAATGCCCCTATCAAAAACCGGTACTGCATCCCGGGCCGTTGATGCTGGCCCCTTGCCCCGTGGCGGATTCCGCTGTCTGGTCGCTTTCGCGCATCCTTCAGCAGCCCGTGTTCCCGTGGGCCTTTCCATATCGTGAGGACATTATTGCATATCCGTTTACCTCTTGTCAAGAGGGTAAAATAAAATAATTAACACTTGAAGTCGATTTACCCCTCATCACCCTTGACACACGGGAAACTCTTTGCTATATGTAATGCAAGGGGGAAACAATGATTTTCTCGAAATGGCTCATCATCGCCAATGTGACACAAGCGGATGTTGCCCGGAAGTTGGATGTTTCCGAATCTACCATTTCCCTTATCCTATCGGGCAACCGCCGCCCATCCCCAAAGTTGGCGCAACGGATGGTAAACGAATCCGGCGGGAAGGTATCGCTGGAAGAAGCCCTGTTCCCGGCTTCAT
>Ga0210056_1000853_pt1 | contig 26240 bp, 31 predicted proteins | sample CryGeyCG2014_080_2_FD_183965 | JGI IMG/M metagenome (GOLD analysis project Ga0210056, IMG submission 183965) | Groundwater microbial communities from aquifer - Crystal Geyser CG07_land_8/20/14_0.80 (SPAdes) (version 2) | ecosystem: Environmental > Aquatic > Deep subsurface > Groundwater | place... | reverse complement strand
CAGAAGGTGATGAAAGATTCCTGTTTCTCAATATCAAAACTTTTAGAAAAATATTTTGACCAAGAGGTCACGGACAAGGAAAGACTCCTTATAGAAGGTCATCTCCAGGATTGTCCAGCCTGCCAGGATGCGCTGAGCTCCATGGAGGCGATCAGGACATTAATAAAAGTTCCTATTGAAGAGGCTGCTCAGAAGGAGGATTTCCCTTGGGTTTGGCAGAAAATCGAGAGGGAAATTCGTTTGCAGGAAAAGCTAACCTGGTGGCAATCCCTTCGGCCCTGGCTTGACCTCTCCCCTCTCTTAAAAAAGAAGGTATGGATCCCTGCGGCAGCAACCATCATGGTCCTTCTTTTCATTACGGCCCAAATATTCTTTAAAAAAATCCCTTCCTATTCGGGGGCATCTGTTGTAGAATACGCCGAAAGTGAAACTAATAATATAATGGTTTACGACTTGGAAAAGGCGAAGGTAACGATAATATGGTTATTCGAGGGGCCGGAGGAGGAAGTAATCCCGTCATGAAAAGGGTATTTCCCCTTATTGCTTTTTTCTCCCTTCTTTTTCTTTTTCTCACTTCAGTAGCCTTTGGCCAAGCCCAGACCCGATTAAGGGTGATTCGGGCTTCGAATGTTGGACAAAGCATTGATCCTCCTTTAAAAGAGCTACATAATGAACTAAAGACTCTATTCAACTTCACTTCCTATCGCCTGCTGAGGGATGAGAATCTAAGCCTCTCCCTTAACCAACCTGTTTCAATCTCAGCCCGCGAGGGGAGGATAATCATGGAGATCATCTTAGTGGGACTGCATAAGAATGTGGCTGAATTAAGAATAAGAGTCAACCGTGAAGGAACAGAGATTCTCAACACCCAGGTCAGGCTTTCCCCTGGAAGGACGGTCTTAATCGGAGGGCCGAAGCTCCGTGAAGGCGTCATCATCTATGCCCTCTCTGCCCGCTTTTAAAATAACGTGACCGTGTCCGTCCCCCGTGTCAGTTTCTTACTTCCTATTTCCTATTCCCCATTTCTTATTTACTAATTCCCATTTATTTCTCCCTTCCCATTGAATAAATTTTCCGTTCCCCCCCGTCTAAAAAAGTGGAAAAAAGATAGATACACCCGAAAGGAGGGATCTTTTATGTGGAAGAAATTAGCATTGATGGTTTTGATTTTGGCCTTAATCTTTGTTTTCACCATCCCCTCTGCTGAGGCAGGATCTATGCATCACCGTGTGTTGAAAGCGCTTGCTTTAGGAGGCCTATTAGCCGCTCTTCCTCCTCCACCTCCAGTTTTCGTAACTCGAGCGCCAGAACCTTATTATTATCCTCCGCCACGGGAATATATCCCTAGCCACTGGGAAATGACTCGTGAATGGGTTCCAGGAACCTGGGAAAGAATGTGGATCTCAGGTCGTTATGATCGCTGGGGGCGTTGGGTGGCAGGGCATTATGAGAATCGCCAAACCCCAGGATACTATGCGGAGAGAAGGGTTTGGATCGAAGGGTATTACAGATCTTATTAAGTATTTCAACCTGAACTAACCCCTACTTTCAGGGCGGGGTTCAAACCCCGCCCTTAGCAGCATGCTTGCTGCACCCTCTTTAGCCTTCCGGTATAAGACTCCTTCCAAAAACCGGCAGATATTTTCACACTTTAACTAATATCCCTTTTGCAATATAATACTATGCGTCTCTGTTATAAAGAACTAAAACCCTTTAGAGGGACAGGTAAAAGGAATTATATCTTCACCCCGTAAGAGACCAGAGGTCTTACGGGGTTCATCCCCGCTGCAGAGCAGCGGGGCATTCTTTCTAACGGGGTAAATATGGGCACGATAAAAAACAATTCAGCGAAGAGGATAGATCGAAGAGAGTTTTTGAAGATATCTGGACTAACCACTGTAGGAATTCTAACAGGCTTGCCAAGCATTGAAGCTTCAACACCTACTGCTGATTTGGTCCTGACCAATGGAAAGATTATTACGGTGGATTCAAAGGATTCAATTGCCGAAGCAGTTGTGGTCAAGCACGGAAAGATACTTGAAGTAGGAAGCAAAGAGATGGCAATACAGTATGTTGGGAGTGGCACCAAGGTTGTTGACCTCAAAGGAAAGGCAGCGACCCCTGGCCTGATCGATTCCCATGCCCATCTGCCTGTATTCGGCCAGAGGGAAAATGGCTGGTTTGTGAAGCTCCATGGACTGCAGTCCAAAGAAGAAATCATGGAAGCTCTGGCTCAAAGGGCAAGAAAGACACCCAAAGGGGAGTGGATATCTGCATGGGGGGTGGAGGATCTTTCCCTTTCTTATCTCGATAAAGATGACCTGGATCGGGTGACAAAAGAACATCCGATGTTGGTGGTCCACACCACTGGCCAATGGGGCTTTACCAACAGTCTTGCATTAAAAGTAGCAGGTATAGGCAGAGATATGATGGCTCCACCGGGCAGTAAGGTAGAAATGAATCATTTTAAAAAAGAACCGACGGGGCTCCTGATACACTATCCCGCTTTAGACCTTGTAAGAAAATATATGCCTGTTCCCGACGATGAACAGGCCAAAGAGGCCCTCTCATTTGCTGCAAACCTCTATGCAGCCGAGGGCGTTACTACCGTTCACGATAATTTCTTTATGCTTGGTACGCCATATTTTCAGAAGGCGTATTTTGAACTCGTTCAGCGCGAAAAAATACCTGTTCGGATAAAGATATGGCCCTACTTTGCTAATTTTGACGTTGCCTCTCGGGTATTTAAAGCCCTATTTGAGTCTGAAGAACTACACCCAGCGTCAAGGATTAAGGAACTAATCCTTTTCAAAAAAGAATTCCCTCCATTATTTACTTCCCTTTGGGGTGGATTCAAGATGGCTGTGGATGGTGTCTCTCTCTGGCATGCCAACCCACAAGGCTTTCCGATGCACAAAACCGAAGAATTACAAAAAATGTTTAAGCTTTTTCACCGGGCTGATCATCAGGTCAGTATCCACGCCTCTGGAGATCGGGCAGTTGACCTCATCCTGGATGCCATCGAGGCTGCCCTTAAAGAACATCCCAGACAGGATCACCGTCACCGTATCGAGCATGCTATATGTCCTCAACCCATTTCTCTGGAGCGTATAAAGAAATTGGGAGTGGTCGTCTCCACACACCCTCAATGGTTTTTTGCCTGGGGGGACAAGTGGAGTGGCCTGAAAAACAGGAAAGGAGTAATACCCCTTAAGAGTTATTTAAAGAAGGGTATCCCTGTCGCTATCGGGGCTGACCCGCCTGCTTTTCCAATATATCAACCTCAAGTAGCGCTCTGGGAGGCAGGAGCCAGAATCACCCAAAATGGATACCGTTTTGAATCAGCAGAAAGCATCTCCATCCAGGAGGCCTTAAGAATCCAAACTATGGGGAGCGCTTATTCAGGTTTCCAGGAAAAGGAGATTGGTTCCATCGAGAAAGGAAAGTTTGCTGATATGGTCGTCTGGAACCATGATTTTTACACCATCCCCAAAGATCAAATAAAGGATGTAAAAGCAGTATTAACCATTGTAGGCGGAAAAATCGTACATGAAAAGAATGAAAGTTAGTCTCCCTCTATAACTTCTTTTGTAATTTTTTTATGCCTACCCTATCCTCCACCCTATCTTGCAGCTTGTCAAAGGAATGCGATTTTCCTATTTCCCAATCCTTTAAGGTTTGGTATGTTAATAATAGAAAAGGAGAGGATTGAGAAATGAAGGCCATGGTCCTAAAAGAAATTTCTCCGATGGAAAAAGAACCCCTGAAGATGATAGATCTGCCAGATCCTGTTCCTGAACCTAAAGAAATTTTAGTAAAGATTTCTACCTGTGGAGTCTGCCATACGGAGCTTGATGAAATCGAGGGAAGGCTTCCGCCAAAACTTCCAATTGTCTTAGGACACCAGATTGTTGGAAGGGTGGGAAAATTAGGTTCAGGGGCAACAAAATTTAATATAGAAGACCGGGTTGGAATTGCCTGGATCAATTCAGCTTGCGGAAAATGCCATTTTTGCCGAGAAGGAAACGAAAATTTATGTTTGGAATTCCAAGGGACTGGATGCCATGCCAATGGGGGTTACGCCCAATACATTGCTATTTCTGAAGACTTCGCCTATTTAATCCCTGAAAGATTTTCTGATGCTGAGGCGACTCCACTTTTATGCGCTGGCGCTATTGGATATCGCGATTTAATCCTTTCTGGCATTAAAAAAGGCCAAACCTTGGGGCTTTTTGGATTTGGAGCCTCTGCCCATATCGTCATTCAGATAGCAAGATATTGGGGTTGTGAGGTATTTGTTTTTACAAGAGGTGAGGAGCATCGAAATCTGGCTAAAAAACTGGGAGCCTCCTGGGCAGGAGGCCCAGAAGACCAACCTCCTAAGAAACTCCATTGTGCCATCGATTTTACCCCGGTCGGGGAAACAGTGCCTCACGCCTTGAGAGTTTTGGAAAAAGGCGGGAGGCTGGTATTAGCGGTCATTCGAAAGAGAAATCCTATTCCTCCTCTCGACTACGCTCAGCTCCTCTGGGATGAAAAAGAAATAAAGAGTGTTGCGAATATTACTCGAAAGGATGCCCAGGAATTTTTACCTCTGGCTGCTGAAATCCCAATCACCCCTGAAGTCCAGGAATTTAAATTGGAAGAAGCGAATCAGGCTCTCATCTTATTAAAGCAAGGGAAAATTCAAGGGGCGGGTGTCTTGAGGATGCCGGATTAAAAGATTTAGTAAGGAGGTAGAATCACTCAACTCAATTTCCATCCCGACTTTACATCTTCCTGTTGTGCTTTCTCTATCCGCCATTTCGTAAAGGCATCAATCTCATCATAAAATTGATCGCTTCTATCAGAGTTAGTCAATTCACAATTGAGATCGCAACAACCCCCTTTAAGAATACATTTAGAATCTTGATAAAATTTGCATGATTTCTCGAAACTCATAAACATCCCTCCTTTGTAAAAAATCCCCATAAATAAAAATTCCGTGGTGAAAATAGACCACGGGTTTGCAAAATTTCTTTTGCTTCGGCAACTCGGCTATCCCAGTAACCTGGGACCCGTGGTTTTCCGCCCTCCAATTGCTTGGAGTTTGGCTTTATCGGCAATTTAAATACTACACAGTATTATAGGCTACTTTAAATAATGCAATGCTTATGCCAATGTATTGAGTGTGGAACTTATTGAATATCAAGACATTTATTTAATGCTGAAATTCTAAAAATCTCAGAACTGGATTTTTTGTAACCAAGTGGCACAATTTTGAACTAAAGAATTGTGTTGTGGACCATTTAAAGCTAAATGGATAATAATGAGTTTTGGGCAGGCAATTTAGAATAGTAAGAGTTCTTCCTGAAAGAGTGATTTTTCAATTTTAACCGATAATGCAATATTTGAAACAGTAATCAATAGGATAAGGGGCGGTCAAGGGCGAATTTTCCTCCTCTGTCCTTAGACAAAATGTCTATTTGAATTTTACAATTTTCATATTTAAAGGACTTGTGTGTCCCCATATCTTCTGTCATTTTATCCTCATTAACCCAACTTTCCTCCAAATTCTCTAAAGACTTAAGGCATATTATTTGCAGGCTCCACACGGAGTTGCCAACCTTCCGATCTGCCTTAGACTCGGAGAGGAGGTGGCTTCTTAAGCAATACGCTAAGGGAGATATTCTGGGAGGGTATTCATTGCTTAAACTCAAATAAAAAAAGGAGGACATTGAAATGAAGAAAGTGTATCCGTTGTCGTTATTAGTTGTTGGAGTTTTGATGGTGATTCCAATCGTGGCGAATGGACAGATTCTGAATGGGGCAGTTGTGATCAAGGATACTTCTTGCACCGTATTGGGCACCGTATTCACGAACGGGGAATTCAATTTACAAACTTTTGATGTGTATGACAGCGTAAAGGTTATTACTCCATCAAAAAATTATAACAAGAATGTCAGTTGCCACGGAGACCTACCTTATGACATGGATCCGCCCGCTAAGGCCATTGTCTTGGATTTCGACAACACGAACCTAAAATGTTGTGTCAATTTCGATGGTCAATGGTTTTCCACCACCCAATGGCATGAGACGATAACCCCCAGTGGGAATGTTTCTCTCACGTGTCACTTCAAAGGCGATGAACAAGCGGACGGATGTGGTGGTGGCCCACAATAAACACTCACTTTAATTCTTAAGTCGTAACTCTTAAAAAAGGAAATCACTATTCAGTTGTCAAAGAGCGAAGGCAGGATCAAAGATGATTCTGCCTTTTTTATGCACATTTAATTCATAATCCTCAATCAATAGATGCTGATCGGACTGAATAGTAGGTGTAACAGTATTCAACTGAACACTATTGGGGAGGATCAAGACAGATTATGACAATTACTAATGAGTCCATAATTGAGAAGACATCTTCTGAAAATCTCCCCTAACCCCTCTTTGCCAAAGAGGGGAATTCCTCCCTTTTGCAAAGGGAGGGAGGAGGGATTTGGTTTCCAGTGTCCATACAATTATGGACTGATTGATAACTTACCTATTTCTTATCAAATTTCTGATATACTCTCTCGGTTGGAAAAATCGGGACAAACAAAGTGGGATAAGTGAGAGGAAGGGATTCATCCTTCCCAATGACCAGATACCCTCCCTCGTTTAGGCTTCTGGCGATCTTTTTTAACACATCCATCTGGCATTCTTTAGAAAAGTAGGTGAAAGCTAAGTTCCGGCAAAAGACGATGTCCATTCCAGAAAATGGTTCTTCATGGATGATGGAATTCTCGAGGAGGTTAAAAACTTCTTTGTCTCTGTAAAACCTTGAAATAGTAACGGTGAGGATTTTAGAGAGGTATCTTTGTTCTTCAGGGTCTTTTTGAACCTTTAATAAGTATTCATCAAAATGAGAAAGCCCACTTTCAATTATTCTTCGTTCAATCTTTCGCTTGACTCCTCTCCTTTGAAAAGGTCTCCATTGAAGACCGAATAGAGGTGCAACTTCTTTCAGAAATTCATCGAACCCCATGGGCTTTTTCAAAGTCCAGCAACTGCCTCTTTACCTTAATCCCATGACCAAACCCACCCAGGCCACCATTGCTCCCTATCACTCTGTGGCAGGGGATGATCAATGGAATGGAATTCTGACCATTGGCATTCCCAACGGCCCGGAAGGCTTTCGGATGGCCAATCGCCCGTGCAATTTCCTTGTAGGACCGTGTCTGGCCGTAGGGAATTTTTGCCAATGCTGACCAAACTTTTTTCTGGAATGGAGTCCCTTTGAAATCCAACTTACAATCAAAACGTTCCAATTCACCTTTTAGGTATTTTTTTAATTGGTACAAAACCTCTCTGTTCTTTTGATCATCCCTGATAATCTTTCCTGAAAATCTCTCCTTTAATCTTTTCAAAAAGGTCTTCTCTGATTTGAGAAAATCCACCATGCAGACCCCTCTTTCCGTCGAGGCGACAAAAACCTTCTTTAAAAGAGGCGATTGAAAATAAGAATAATAGATTTTTTCCATTTTCATCTCCGACCCTTTCTCACCCCCACCCTCACTCTCCCCCGTCCGGAGGGGGAGGGAGTGTTTTAAATTTTTCCCCCATCAAGAGGGGAAGGAATTATTTTAAACTCTATGCGCTATGCGCTCTGCTCTATGCTATTTAATTCCAAACCGGTATTGTCCTGCCCTCACCAGCCCCATGGGTCCTGTCATCATTGTATTTCCACCCGGGGCGGCATAGATAAATTTCAATGAAGTTTCCTTAAAAATGTCTCGGTTGGGACCTGTGACGATCAACGAAACCTCTCCATGGAAAGGTTTCAGGGTGATGGCACCGTGCCCATTCTCCTCAAAAACCTTTTTCCCACTTAACTCACCTCGAACGAGGAACCCCAAATCGTTTTCCAGTTTTTTGGGAGTCAATTCATGGGTGTGATGTTCATAAAGAGCTTCAATCTTTCTTTCCAACAACAAAGCAGCAATGGTATGGCCATTCCCTACATTGACGATCAGAGAGGGACCGGTGACTTCATCAAGGCAACCCAAAATGGCGGAAATGCATGTATCCATCACCAGCACCGGAACTGAGGAAGTTCTTTTCACTGCAGCCACTGCTGACTTCATCCGAAGGTAATAGTCTGGGATCGAATCTTCTAAAAAATAAAAAGTCTCTGGTCGGTTATCTTTTCGGAGCATTCTCTCAATATTCTCAAAACGGAAGGACCGGTCTGAAACTCCTTTCGGAGAAACGCCATGGTCCTGAACTGCGATCGCAATGACATCAGCCTTAAGATCCTCTCCAAAATTTGAAAGGAATTTTTCAAGCAGTGGCAGATTGACTTCCCGGATCTCCAATTCCTGAAAATGATTGGCCTCAGGCTTCTTCCCTACCCCAATCCCCATTGATTTGACCTCATCCAAATCATTGCGAATGGAATAAGCAGCAGACTCCTCCATCACCACACGATATCCCTTTTGAATGTGACGAAGGATTGCTCTGCCCAGGGAACCCCCTCCTATCGTGTCGCCATGGATGTAGATATGGTTTTCGATTGTTTTTACTTTTTCTGCAAAAAATTTGGATGGCGTCGGAAGGACGAGACTAATACAATTTTCAGTCTTTTTTTGCGAATCAAAAAGAAGAATATCCTGAGTGCCAGCACCAATATCTATAGCAAGAATCTTCATGTTGAAGTTATGAGTTCGGAGTTCAGAGTTCGGAGTATTTTTTTTGGACTCCGAACTACGAACTAATTGCTCCGAACTATCCATGCTATCCTTTAATCACTCCCATCGGGACAAGTTTTACGACCTTCCGGCTGATGCCAGCCTGATGGACCACATTCACGACGTCATTGACATCTTTATAAGCATCTGGAATCTCTTCCACAATGGTGTCCCGGCTTGCGCCTTTTACGATGATGCCTTTATCTTCCAATTCCCTTACAATCGCTCTTCCCTTTGCCGCTTTGATGGCTTGATGCCGGCTCATCACCCGACCTGCTCCATGGCAGGTGCTCCCAAATGTCTCCTCCATCGCTCTTTCAGTCCCCACCAATACATAGGAACATCTACCCATATCTCCTGGGATGAGGACAGGCTGGCCGATGGATTGGTAATCCGGGGGAATATCTGGATGGTTTGGAGGAAAAGCCCTGGTCGCTCCTTTTCTGTGAACACAGAGCTTCTTTTTCTTTCCATTCACCGTATGAGTTTCAATCTTTGCAATATTGTGGCAAACATCATAGATCAAATCCAACTTTAAATCTTTCGGACCCTTTCGAAAAACTTTTTCAAAGGTCTCCCTCACCCAATGGGTGATCATTTGCCGATTGGTGAAAGCAAAATTGGCTGCACAGGCCATCGCCTCAAGATATCGCTTTCCTTCTGGTGAAGAAACAGGAGCGCAACAGAGTTGTGGGTCTGGAAGTTCGATCTGATATTTCCTGGCGGCATCCAGCATGACACGGATGTAATCATCGCAGACCTGGTGGCCCAAACCTCTTGAACCTGTATGGACGATGATGGTGGCTTGATCCTTCCAAAGCCCTAACGTTCGGGCGACAGTTTCATCAAAGACTTCAGCCACATACCCCACCTCAACAAAATGATTTCCAGAGCCCAATGTCCCCAACTGGGCCCTGCCTCTTTCCACTGCCCTTTCAGAAACGCGGTCTGGGTCGGCTCCCTCAATGCACCCATGCTCCTCAATGTGGTCAAGATCTTCTGCTGAACCAAAACCTTTTTCTACAGCCCATTTAGCCCCCTTTTTTAAAACCCGCCGCTCCTCCTCCCGACTCAATTTGAGGTCTTTCCTGTGGGACCCCACACCTGAAGGGATGTTGACGAAGAGGGCCTCTACTAACTCTCTGATTTTCCCTTGAATGTCTGTGCGGCTCAACCCTGAGCGCATCAATCTAACACCGCAGTTGATATCGTAACCCACTCCTCCAGGGGAGATGACTCCTTCTTCCATGTCGAAGCCTGCCACTCCCCCGATGGGAAATCCATAACCCCAATGGATATCTGGCATCGCCAAGGAATGGCCCACAATGCCTGGAAGCCATGCGACATTGGCCACCTGGACCAAACTCTGGTCCTTTCGAATATCGGTGAACATTCTCTCATCGGAATAGATGATCCCATCGGTCCTCATTTTTCCTTCTCGAGGAATTCTCCACCGATAATCATCTATCTTCTGAATCTTGATTTTTCCTTCGGTCATGACTTTTGACTCCTGCATACCAAATATCCTCAGGTTCCTATAGACTCTTCGCTTCCCTCAGAGTGACAGGCACAACAATGTCATTCTGAACGTAGTGAAGAATCTTATTTTCGCTCAAATGTAGGGGACTGGAGGAAAAATCAGAGATCAAAGATGACCTGGGCTCTCCAGCGCCCATTCTCCTGCCGAACCTCTATCCGATGGTAGGTCACGGCTTTCACCTCAGTCTTGATTACATGGACTCCCTCCTGAAATGGCTCCCCTTTTACGACTGCCCTCAAACCATCCTCTCCAACAGACTCGACTTGAAACCCTTTAAACAGAAGATTTTCTACATCATGAAGATAAAGAAGTTCGCTCAACCAATCCACCATCAGGCGATCCAAACTCTCCCCACCAATATGTATCCGTCTCTCGATCCGGCGCCTCACCTTTCTCAAATCGGTGATGAGATGAAAGAAGGCTTCCCCGGCATTTTCAAAAAGCGCTTTGAGATTCTCACCATGAATGATGAGACCAATATCCGCTGTATGATTGAACACCTCAAAGCGCTTCATATCTGGTTCGGTCTCTTTCTGATTTTAGGTTATTCTGCCTTTTTCTTTCCTTTGACGATATTGACTGCTTTCTCCACCATGTCAGGAATCTTACCGAAGAAAGATTCTATCATGGCCGGCCCTCTCCTCAGATTGAGGATAGACACCTCTCCATCCTTGACCACCAGAAAGGCGATGGGCTCAACACAGATCCCTCCCCCTCCTGCACCACCGCTTCCCCCAGAGGTCTTAATTTGTTCTGTTCCAGCGCCTGCCCCAACGCCTAAAGAAATCTTGGAGACAGGTAGAATAGTAAATTCCCCAGCTTTAATTCCTTCTCCGATGATGGTCTCCGTCTTTGCCACGGCTTTAAACCCTTCCAAAAGTGTCTTGATCAAATCAGTGGCTTCCATCACGATTCACCTCCTTTTCGCGGCTTCTTTCCCCTCATCTCCCGGATCAGAGAAAAGATCCAACTTCTTAAATGATGAAACAGTATTTTGAGGGAAAGGGTGACTTCACCTCTGCACCAATTCTCTCCCAAAAAATTGATAGTCACACGGATTTTTCGACCTGCTCTCCCTGTCTGGATGGCGCTCATCCATCCGTAAAGTATCCCATTGACCATCGGGTCTGGAAAAGAAAAAGTCCCCTCCGCCTTTTTAAGTTTCCATTTCGTGAGAAAGGTAAAAATTCTTTTCAAATAAACCCACCGCACGGGAAATTTCCCAGGGAGTTGGATCTTTTTCTTCTTCAAAGGGGGGAGAATGGATAGTCCGATAATTTTCGTTGAAATCTTTCCATTCTCCCATCCGGAGGAGATAAATCCATTCCATTTAAGCAAGACCGATCTTTTTTGAGTATCCCAGCTCAATGAAACCGGAATCATCCTGCCCTCTTTTTCTCCACCTTCTTGAGAAACCGTTCCTTGGACACGAGGACCCTCTCGTGTTCTCCTTCGGCCACCTTTTCCTTCTCATCGTAGGCGTCCACTAAGAAAAAAAACCGGTTCTTTTCTACTCCTTTCAGAAGAGCATTGGCAGTGACCTTCATGCCAAGAGGTGTTGCGGATAGGTGCTTGATCTTCACCTCTGTTCCAAGACTCACTTGATCCGTGGAAATAAAGTCCTGGGTCGCCTTGATGGCGGCTGTTTCCATAAGTTGAATCAACCTTGGCGTGGAGAGGACATCTACAGGAATGTCCCCCAGTTGGCTCACCAGATCTTCTTCTTTGACAATCATCTCAGATTTTCCAGTCAATCCGGCTATCATGTCACTTTACCTTTCTCCCGTGAACCACATGGGTGCAGGGCGGCTATCAGAACTCTGTTAAAATTTCTTCGTCGTAAATCTTCTCCAGTTTCTCTTTATGAGTCGATTCTTCTTGAGCAAGGATCAAAAGCAATTTTTTCAACTTTGGTTCTGTCACCATCTTTTCTGTGGAAAGATAAAGGCGTTGGGATTTCTCCTCATTCTTGATAGCCATCCGAAGAAGGTCGGCATAACTCATATCTGAGCTAATAGGGACATCCTCCATCATCTCACTCATTCCCAACCCTTTGGTCTTTTTCAATTTCATCTGACCAATCTTCTTCAGATCAAATCCTTCGAGTTTTTTCTTGTGCCCTTCTTCTTTTTTGGCCAATTCTTTAAAGGTTTTCTTGACACCCGGGTTGGAACGATCCGCTGCCATTTTGTAAAAGGCCGCTGAATCTGCCTCTTTCCGAATGGCAAACCTCAAAATTTCATCCATGCTGTCCAGTTTCATCTTCTTCCTCCTTTACAAAAATCTTCTTGACTTCGGAAATGAGCCTTTCCGCCTCTTCCCTATTCTTTTCAGAAACCATGACGACTCCCCATCCTTTCTGGGGAATATAGAGCCCGTCATAAGCCGTATCGAGAAAGGATTTGATGAGAAATGGAATCCCAGCTTCTTGAAGGGCTTGAGAAATCCTATCCCCTTCAAATCGATTCTCAACCGTCCCAGCCTTCACCCATTGGTCTCTTGATTCCATTATTTTCATTATATAATGAATTAAGCATAACCTAAAGAATATTTTTTCGATCGCTCTTTTTTATTAACAGTCTCATAATAATAACGACATTTATTTGCAAAATCCCTCCCTACCTCCCTTTTGCCCTCCGGGTCAGAGACCGCTCTGGGTCGGAGACCTAAGGGAGGAATTACTCCTCTTTGAAAAAGAGGGGCGAGGGGAGATTTTCCAATGCCGATGTCAAACCAATTCTGAGACCTTTTTTGATCATTACACTGGCGTGAAAAATTCAGTTGAAAAATATATAATTGAGATTATAATGAGACGGTAAAAATCCAATCCAATAGCAGGGAGGCGATATGGCCACAAAGAAGATCGATGAAAAATCCTTCGGGGCAAAGATGAAACAACTTCGCCAAGTGAGAAAGATATCTTTTGAACAACTTGCCAACAAAACGGGATTTTCACAGCGGTATCTGAAAGAAATTGAAGAAGGGATTGCCATCCCTCCTGTCTCCGCCGTGATCCAGATCGCAAAGGCCCTTGCCATTGACTCGGGTTCCTTCCTCTCTGCTGAAGAGCAGGAAGCTTCAGTAAAAAGAAGAAGGGAAAGCTTCTACAAACGGACTCAAGCCTATTCTTATAAGACCCTCACTCCGGATGCCGAGACAAAACATATGAAGGCCTTCCTCGTCACCATCGATCCCAGACAGGATCATAAGATGGTGGAGTACAAGCATGAGGGGGAGGAATTTGTTTATGTCTTAAAAGGTCATGTCGAGGTGATGGTAGGAGAGAGTCAAAATCTTCTTAAAAAAGGACAAACCCTTCACTTCGATTCAGGCATCGCCCACAAACTGCGAAATGTCAGCGACGAAGAGGCCAAACTCCTCGTCATCATCTATACCCCGTAATCTTTGTGGAATAATGGAAAAGTGGAATGGTGGAATGCTGGGTTTCAAAAGTTCAAAACCATGCTATCTTTCTTCATTCTTCCAACATTCCAATGTTCCAATATCCCAGTCCCTCACTTTCTCCAGTTTCTGGGTACACCCGCAAAGGAGGCTTTCCGGTCCCACTCATCCAGTTGATTCTCGAAATATTGGATCGCAATGTTTATCCGATTCAGCTCGGTTTTTGCAGACTCTGTTCCACGACTCTCATAATTTTTCCTTAAATTTTTCAATATTTCTAAGAACCCTCTGTAGAAACGAAACTGGCTCACCCAGAAATCTCTTCCATAACCGCCTGGTCGGTCTGGGGATGGGACCCCCTGCATTGAAACAAGCGTCATCTTCCCTTGGATGGAATCGAGGGTCACTCTATACTTATTGAGAAAGGAGTTCCCTAAAAGCCCGTCTCCACCAGAAAGCATTGTGTAGATCACTGCTTCGACATTCTCCACTTCTGCCTTTCCTACCCGAACGGATTTCAATGTCACTAAGGGAGTGAGGATGTAACCGCTCACAGTGGTCATTGGGATGAATGGAGTGTTCTCATTGATCGTAATGTCCAGCTCCTTTGCTATCTGTGGATTGATCAAGATAAAGCTGGCCCCTGAATCGACTATTAAATGCCTTTTTACCCTTTCATTCAGAAGGACCTCGGTCGTCCAAACTTCTCCCCTCCGTAAAAGGTCTACTTCAGCTCCTTCAGGTTCAGAAGGCTTCGGGGCTTTATATGGAGGGGAAGATATTGATTTATCTTTCATTTCCGGAGCGGAGATCTCTTTCGTAGGCTTTCGTGTCTCAGCATCTGAGCGGTACTTCTCCGGAATATTTGAAAGATCGTCGGTAAAATGAACTGTCCCTTTTTCATCCACCCATTTATACATTTCTCCATAACTGGATGGCACCAAGACGACCAAAATAATGATGAGAAGAATAATAAACCTCATTTTCTCACTTCCTGTCCTTAAAAATGTACACATTCTACTCGCTCTGGCAGAGGATGTCAACCCTTCGACTCCTGGGCATAAATGCCAAGGCTCGCTCAGGGTTGACCCTGCACTTCGATAAACTCAGTGTCCTGAGCCTGCCGAAGGAAGCGGCGCTCTACACACTGTCCTAAAGGACAGGGCTTAACGCCGTCGAATGGGTCAATTGCCGTTTCCAGTCCACTCTGTTATAATTTTCGATATCTAAAAAATAAAAAGGAGGGCTTTATGGGAACGAAATCAGAAGAAAATTTAAAGGAAGCATTTGCAGGGGAATCTCAGGCCAATCGAAAATATCTCGCCTTTGCAAAGAAGGCCAATGAGGAAGGATTCTCGCAAGTGGCTAAACTCTTCAGGGCGGCTGCTGAAGCCGAAACCGTCCATGCCCATAACCATCTTCGGGCTTTGAAAGGGATCAAATCGACAAAGGAAAATCTTCAGGAGGCCATCGGCGGCGAAACCCATGAGTTCAAGAGCATGTACCCCGGGATGATGGAAGCCGCAAAGTCGGAGAAGAATGACGCAGCCTTCCAAACATTCCATTTCGCCAACGAGGTGGAGAAGATCCACGCTTCGCTTTACTCAAAAGCTTTGGAAAATATTGGGAAAAATGAACTTGTGGATTATTATGTCTGCCCTTATTGCGGCAATACGGTTGAAAAGGCAGCGCCGGATAAGTGCCCGATCTGCGGCGCCCCAGGCAAAAGTTTTATTAAGATTGCCTGATCTTAATTCTATACAACCTAAACAATTAACACCTTACAACCTTCCCTCCCCCTTCGATGGGGGAGGGCGGGGGTGGGGGTGGACAAAAGATACTTAATTCCCCCTCCCCTCCATCCCCTCCCACCAAGGGAGGGGAAAGTGGTGTGGATGAAAACCTACTTTCTCCATCCTGATTCGATTCGAAGCCTCTTTGACAACATTGCTCCCACCTATGACCTTCTCAATCACCTCCTCAGCCTGGGGAGGGATTTTTATTGGAGGAAAATGGCAGTCCAGGAGCTGAAAGGGCTCGAAGGCTGGATATTAGATATTGGTACTGGAACAGGGGATGTCGCCATCGAGATGATTCACCAGAATAATCATCATAGGAAGGTCTTCGGGTTGGATTTCTCTGAGCCCATGATCAAGAGAGCCCGGCGAAAGGTCTCTAAAAAAGGCCTGTCACAAACGATTACATTAAGCCTTGGAGATGCTCTCTCTCTTCCTTTCCGAGATAATACCTTTAGCGCCTCGATGATCGCCTTTGGTCTGAGGAATATTGTGAAGAAAGAACAGGCCCTTTCTGAAATGGTTCGAGTGATCAAAAAGGACGGAAAGGTGATTATTTTAGAATTCACTTTTCCCCAAAAGGGATTGATGAGAAGATTATATCCAATCTATTTTCAAAGGGTCCTCCCTCGGGTGGGAGGTTTCATCTCAGGCGATCGAGGAGCCTACGCCTATCTCCCAGAATCAGTTTTCCATTTTGCATCTGCTGAAAATTATGAGGAGATCATGAGGAAAGTTGGATTGGAAAATGTGGGCTTCCAATCATTGACTGGTGGGGTGGCTTCCGTTATCTCAGGAATAAAAAAGTGCTAAGGATTCGGCCTTTCTCTCTCCCCGATTTAGATTCCATTCTTCAAATCGAAAGTCAATCTTTTCCCAAATCGCCCTACCATTGGACCACCTTCCTTAACCTTCACACCCTCTATCCAGAAACCTTTTTGGTTTATGTCAACCCTTCGACTCCCCAGCCTGAAGACCAGGGCTTGCCTTCGACCCGAGACTTCGGCGAGCTCAGTCGAGCCGCTCAGGCCGAGGGGCTCAGGGTTGACCCTGAGCGGCGCTCCTCTACCTCGTTTTCAAAAGCGGGGTTTGGCGCCGCCGAATGGGTCAATACAAACCGTGGCCAAAAAGAAGAGGAGATTGGGGGATATATCATTTTCACTCAGGACGGGCATATTATTTCGATCGCCATCCACCCCCACCATCGAAGAAAAGGCATTGGGACACAACTTCTCCAGAGGGTGATGAAGACTCCCCATCTTAAAAAGGTGTGGGCAGAGGTGAGAAGAAGCAATGAGGGAGCCCAAGCCTTTTATTCTAAGATGGGATTTCAAATTACAGGTTGGGTTCCCAACTACTATGGAAATGAAGACGCCCTGGTCATTCAATGGAGTCCTGCCACAATCAAACAACAGGATTGACAAGAGTCATCCCCTTTGTTATGGATAAAGTCGCTAGTGGTGTGCGTCTAACACTTCTTTACATAAGTTCTGAAGCTGTCATTCCCGCGAAAGCGGGAATCCAGTTGAAAAGACTGGATTCCGGATCAAGTCCGGAATGACAATTAAAGTAAAGGGACTTCTGACGCAGTACACTAACAAAAAAGGGAGGACTTATGAGCGGAATTTTTGGAATTGTATCGAATAAAAATTGTGTAGATGACTTGCTTTACGGAACCGACTACCATTCCCATATGGGGACAGAATATGGAGGCATGGCCGTCTTCGGAAAGCAATTTTACCGCTCCATTCATGATATCACCAAATCCCAATTCAAATCGAAATTTTACGATGATTATAAAGAAATGAAGGGCCATCTGGGCATTGGGGTCATCAGCGATCGTGATCCCCAACCTCTGATCATCGGAACCAAGTTCGGCAACTTTGCTATCGTCGTTGCAGGTTTGATAGAGAATGTGAATGAGTTGGGTTCAGAACTTCTCAAAGAAGGGGAAACCTTCGGTGAGATGTCGAGTGGCGGAATCAACTCTGTGGAATTGATCGCCAAACTGATCACGAGGGGGCGAACCATTCCAGAAGGGATTGAAGGAGTGTACGACCGGATCAAAGGGTCAGCCTCTATTCTCCTCTTGAAAAAAGATGGGATCTATGCTGCCCGGGATCGTTTGGGGCGAACCCCTCTGGTCATCGGAGAAAAGGATGGAGAATTTGCCATTGCCACAGAAACGTGTTCCTTCTTAAATTTAGGTTTCCGAATTAAAAAATATCTTACCCCGGGTGAAATCGTATTTATCGGAAAATCAGGATTGGAAGAAAAGGCGCCTGGGAAAAAAATGAGCCAGATCTGCGCCTTCCTATGGATCTATACCGGTTATCCTGCCTCGAGTTATGAAGGCATCAGCGTGGAGTTGGTTAGAGAGCGATGTGGAAGGGCTCTGGCGACAAACGATGAAGTCAAGGCAGACCTTGTGGCGGGAGTCCCTGATTCGGGTGTGGGTCATGCCATTGGATATGCAATAGAATCAGGACTTCCCTATCGAAGACCATTGGTCAAATATACACCCGGATATGGACGGAGTTACACTCCCCCTTCCCAAGAAATGCGAGACCTCGTGGCGACGATGAAACTCATTCCCGTCGAGGAAGTGATCTGTGGAAATCGGATTGTCCTCTGTGAAGACTCCATCGTCAGGGGAACCCAATTAAAAAACTACACGATCAAAAAACTTTGGGAGTGCGGAGCCAAGGAAGTCCATATCCGACCTGCTTGTCCACCCTTGATGTTTCCATGCCGATTTGCCCTTTCCACCCGGTCGATCGAAGAGCTGGCAGCTCGAAAGGCTATCCGAGCCATCGAGGGAAAAGATATCGAAGATGTCAGGGGATACATCGATCAGCGATCAAAAAAGTACAAACAGATGGTGGATTGGATTGGAAAGGAATTGGGAGTGACCACACTGAGATACCAAAAAATCGAAGACATGGTTGAAGCGATCGGTCTCCCCAGAGAAAAACTCTGTCTCTACTGCTGGATCGGCGACTATTAAATTCTGGTTATTGAGTTATTGGGTCATTGAGTTATTGGGTATTTAAGACGCAATAACTAAAAGACTTAATGACAAAATGACTTGGTGACTCAATGACTTAAGCTTACGCTAAGGCGCAAAGATTCTAAAACCCTAAGACTTCCTACCACTTGAACTCTGTATTATTTCGAGAATCGTACAACATCCCCTGCTTTGATGCCTTGGGAAGAAAACCAACCTTTGTTCATTTCTAAAGCATAAAGGATGGGTTTGGGTGGGACATGGGAATCTAAGGTGAGAGGTTTCATATCCGTAATCCAAACAATCCGGCCGTCTTTATCAATGAAGGCAATGCTCAGTGGGATGAGGGTATTTTTCATCCAAAACCCGTGATAGTCCTCTTTTTCAAAGATAAAGAGCATTCCCTCATCCTTCCCCAAATGTTTTCTGCCCATCAATCCATGGTTTCTGTCTTCTGTAGTCTTGGCGACCTCCACCCAGATTTCTTTATGATGGAAGTAAAGAGGAATTTTGAGGATATTCTGAGAATGCGCAATAGGAATCCAGAGTAAAAATAGGATGAAAAGGATCCCTTCAATCCTTCGGTCCAGCCATCTCCTTTCCTTTTCCATCCCAATCCCTTTTTTCAAGCTGATCGACGAGGTTCCGAATTTCATCCTTGATCTTGCCCGTATTCCACTGGATGAACAAAACCCAGAGGGGAAGAAGAAGCCAGATAATCAAGAGAATACCCAAGAAGATTACCATTGCAATGGCGATCCCAAAAGGAAGTTCTTTAAAAATCTGCTCAATATACCATTCCATTCCCATCCATGCCTCCTTTCTAAATCCGAAGTTATCAATGTCGGTAATTATAAATACGAAGCACGAAATCCGGGCGGAGCGTCCAGCAGGACCAATTCGAAACAAATTCGAATAACCGAAATTCAAAATTCTAAACCGGACAATAAAGTGTTCTAACAAATTTGGTCATTCGGATTTAGGATTTGCCTGCCCTGTTAAGTTGTCTTGGATCGCTTCTGGTTTGATGGATCATGATGAGTCCGGAAAAGTGAACTCGTCAATTCCTGGCCAAATTACTTAACAGGGTAAAGATTTCGATATTCGAATTTCGAATTTTTCCTTATTGGCCTTTTTCCCCTCCCAATTGTTTCCTCAGCTTTTCATTAACCTTTAAAATTTGATCCACATCTGAACCGATCAGCTCCCAGGAATAGCTGTCTTTGCCATCTTTCTTCAGTTTGATCTTTACCTCTGGAGGAAGGGGCTGTTCCTTTTCAACCTTTTCTTTTTCCACAACGACCTTCGGGACCGATGGGCTCTCTGATTTTCCCTGTGGGGGAAAGGATTTCTTCTCGCAGGCGACGAGGAAAAAAATCAATGCCGCAAAGACGATCAATATTTTATTCATACTCTCTCAGTCCCTTCAGCGAAGGGATCAATCCTCTTTTAGGAACAGCCGGCATCCTTTCAGAAATTCTTCTTTGGTGTGGGCCTCTTTTGGGTAAGAATAAGTCCTGGCCTGAACATCTATCCCTTTTGGAATATAGTTCCCCTGGGTCAATTTTACCTGAACCCTTTCGCCAATCTCCTTGGCCAACTTCTTATCGTTGAAAGAAAAAATATAAACCACACTGCTTTGGAAAGGAACGACTGTGTCCACCGATCGTACCATCTTTTGTAGGGCATACATCACTCCTTCCCAAGACTCGTGGCTGAGCACCGACTCCCGTTTGGTTCTTTGGTCCCAGAAGTCTACTCGAATCATGGAAAATGGGGCCTTATCCTTTTCCGCCTCTTCGAGCATTGGATTGAGGATAAGGTTATAGATGGTCCCTATCCCAAATACGGGAAGGGTCAAGACAAAAGAGGCGCCACTTCCAAACTTGCTCTCCGCATGGATATAACCCTGATGACCTTCAACGATCTCTTTGACAATGGCAAGTCCCAGCCCTGTCCCTGTAATGAGTCCTGTCTGGGTTCTCCCCCCCTGATAAAAACGGTCAAATACTTTGGGCAGATCTTCTGGCGAAATGCCCACCCCTGTATCCGTCACCACAATCTTCAAATAATCCCTTTTCTCGGTGAGTCCCCTCGAATCAATGGTAATCTTTCCTCCTGGAGGGGTAAACTTAATCCCATTGCCGATGAGGTTGATGAAGACCTCCACTAATCGATTACGATCGATCAAAACGAGCGGAAGATCTGGATCCAGCCGATTTTCAAGGATGATTCTCTTTTCCTCCAATTGCTGAGAAAACGTCATGATGGCATCCTCGACTACCTCCATCAGACGAGTCGGCTCAAACCTCAGTTTCAACCCTTTTCCGGATTCGATCCTGGAGAAATCAAGGAGCGTTTCGATCAGGTTCGTCAAGCGGATAATATTCTTATTAGCAATGCCTAAATATTCTTTCTGATCCTCGGTGAGAGCTCCCACATGCCCTTCCAGCATAAGGGAGATAAATTCCTTGATGACAGTAAGAGGGGTCCGAAGTTCATGAGAAACACTAGAAATGAAGGTGGACTTCATTTGGTCGAGCCGTTTCAGTTCTTCATTGGCCTTCTCCAATTCCGTCGACTTCTGAGTGAGATCAATAATGAGATCCTTCTCACGGATCACCCGATTCAATTTTGCCCTCATCTCGTCGATGGTGAAGGGTTTGGTGATATAGTCCTTCGCTCCCACACCAACCACATCCGTGTAAGTATAGGAACCTCCATGGGCGGTCATACAGATGATGTGGGTATCTGGAAATTGATTCCGAACTGCCTTCATCAATTCGAACCCATCCATCTCTGGCATCTTTATATCCGTAATCATGATGCTGAAGGTCGCATTCTTTAAAATCTCCAAAGCCTCTTTCCCACTTCCGGCGGTGATCACCTCATGGCCAAGAAGGTTGATAATTTTAGAGACCATCTCCCGAACGGTTATCTCATCATCCACCACTAAAATTCTTTCCTTTTCCACCTTGATATCCTTTTCAACTTTCATTAAAAAAAGAAATGCAGGGACGCCCCTCTGTGCCAGCCTGCGGTAGGCAGGGAGGGCCGCCCCTACAAAACCTGCTATCGGATCATCAACACAGAGGATATTCCTTTTCCCTAACAATTTCAACAAAATTGTTCCCCCTCACCTCTTCCCTCTCCCCACTGGGAGAGGGGAAGGATAAGGGGATTATTTGCCTTCCCTCTCCTTTTTCCAAGCAGAGAAGAAGGTCCAGAACTTCTCAGCGGTCCCTGGGGGGAGATTAAGAGAATGAATTCCAGGAGGAATGGTCTCCTCAAAGAGGTGCGGGTTCATCTCTTTGATCTGTTTGTAAAAAAATCCAGTGGCCCTGGCCACCTCTATAATGGGAAGAGGTTGAGTTAGCTCAATTTGAACTCTCTCCACTTGGAGGGGGTTATAAAACTCTTTTTCCTCCAACTTATACCCATATCTCCCTGGATCGGAAAGGATGATCTTAGCCACGGCAATCTTATAGACATACCGTTCTGTCTCCGACGGGAGATCGAGATAAAAATAATTCCTTGTCTTTTGAAGATCGATCTCCTTTCGAACTCTATTCTCCCCTGCGTTATAGGCAGCCATCGAAAGTGTCCAACTTTTGAATTCTTCATAAAGGCTTCTCAGATAAGAGAGGGCGCCTTCGGTGGCCTTAAAAAAATCGAACCGCTCATCAATGCTTCGGTTTTTCCTCATCCCATATTTCTCGCCGGTGGAGGGGATGAACTGCCAGATCCCGCCTGCTCCGGATGAAGAGATGGCTTTAGGCCGAAGGCTGCTTTCCGTGATGGTCACATACTTTAAATCATCGGGAAGTCCCATCTCCTTCAGCCTCTTCTCAATTAACGGAAAATATCGCCGTGCCCGTTTCATCCATAAGAGGGCCTGGGCTTCGTTAGACAATGCCAGGAGGAATTCTCGATCTAAATTTTCCCAAACATTCCTATCTTCTAATGGAAAGCGCTCTTCGCAGAGAAATACCTCTTTGGGAAGTTTATAGGTGGTGAGAGAAGGACGGATTTGAATATGGTTCAAGCGGTATCCCAAATCTGTCACCTCTGAGCGGAGGACCGAGATGGACTTTTCCAATGCTTTCAATTTCTCCAACAGGACATCATACTTAGCTTCATATTTCTCTGGGGATTCACTCTGAACGATTATCTTCTCGGGTCCCTTTTGAACGGATTGGCCTGCGGCGCAACCCATTAGAAAAAAACCAACCAGGAAAATGAAAATAATGGTCTTAACCACTTTTGTTTTTCTCCCTCACTTCCCCATCCACCCTGCTTTGACGCCGATTTTCGATCTCACTTCATCCATCACCTCTTTAGCAATGGCTTTACATCGAGCTGCGCCGGACTTTAATACATCAACCATGTACTGGGGGTTTTGATTCATCTCTCTAACTCGCCCCTGAATCGGACCGATCTCCTCCATCATATTCTTAAAAAGAATTTCTTTACATTCAATGCATCCGATCCCTGCCGTCCGACAATGATGATCGATAAAGGCAATCTGATCTGGTCTCGAAAAAGCTTGATGCATTGTAAAAATATTACACCGGTCAGGGTTGCCAGGGTCACTCCGGCGTTGACGATTCGCATCCGTTACCGCCGTTCTCAACTTCTCCTGGATAACTTCTGGAGGATCAAGGAGCCCGATAGCGTTGTTCAATGATTTGGACATTTTCGAGCCTCCATCCGTCCCCAGAATTCGTGGGGCATCGGAAAGAAGGACCTGGGGCTCAGGGAAGGTATCTCCGAAACGAGCGTTAAATTTTCGGGCAATCTCCCTTGAAAATTCTACATGCTGGATCTGATCCTCCCCCACCGGAACGTAGCCTGCTTTATAAATAAGGATATCTGCAGCCTGGAGCACTGGATAGTCTAGGAGTCCCACATTGACATTATGCCGGTGCTGTTTTCCTTTCTCTTTAAACTGGGTCATCCTTTCCAATTCGCCTACTGGCGTGACACAGTTGAAGATCCATGTCAGTTCGGTATGTTCAGGCACATGAGATTGGACGAAAAGCTTGCATCGATCAGGGGTTAAACCGCAGGCGACGAGGACAGTCGCTGTTTCCAAAATCCTCTGCTGCATCAAGGCCACTTCGTATTCGATGGTAATGGCATGATAATCCACGACACAATAGACACAGTCATAGCGATTGACCAATTGGGCCCAATTGCGGATAGCGCCTACATAATTACCAATATGAATCTCACCCGAGGGCTGAATCCCGCTGAAGATTCGATCCATGATTTACTCCTCCATTCCAAATCCCCCCAACCCCCCTTTACCCTCCGGGTCAGAGACCCTCTGGGTCGGAGACTAAAGGGGGGAAAGTGGGGGGGATTATAAAAAAAGCCATGGGTTAACATTGCCCATGGCCTCTCGTCCATTCACCTTCAATAAATTATATGGGTAGAGTTCCGGGGCAATATCCACTTCTATTAATTTTGCGCCATATCCAGGCCAATTTCATTCCCTTCACACCTAAATAATAATGGAATAATTTATCTTAATTTCTAAAATAAATCAATATCTTCTCAAAATAACCTTTCGCTTTTTCCGAGATCAATTTCGCATCATCTTTCTTTCCCATTGAGTGTCCTCCCTTTTAGCCTCTTTTATTGGAAATGAATTATCCCAAATTTACCATTTTAAAATAAAAAAAGCCATATCCTTCGTTGAAGGCCCATATGAAATAAGTTATAGAGTAAATGATGGAAACCTGGAGGCTTTTAGATACCGGTGTTCTTTCGGCGGCTGAGAACATGGCTCTGGACGAGACACTCCTGGAGCTGAAAGCTGGAGAAAGGATCCCCCATACCCTCCGATTTCTCCAGTTCTCAAACCCAACGGTTCTGGTCGGGCATCATCAATCTGTAGGAGAAGAGGTAAGACTTGACTATTGCCGAAATCAAAGGATTGAAATAAACCGGAGGCTCACTGGAGGGGGTGCCCTCTATTGGGGAAAAAAGGAATTAGGTTGGGAGATTTATATCTCCAAAAATGACCCAAGGATTCCCTCGAGAATTGAGGATCTTTATAGAAGGATGGGGGAGGCAGCGTCTTTAGGTCTCCGCCATCTCGGAATTCGCGCCCATTTTCGGCCAAGAAACGATATCGAAATTCAGGGTCGTAAGATCTCCGGAACAGGAGGAACTGAACTCTCAGGAGCTATCCTCTTCCAGGGAACGGTTCTGGTCGATTTCGATGTCGATGAGATGCTGAGAGCCCTCAGAATTCCCACTGAAAAACTCCAGGACAAAGAGATTGAATCCGTTAAAGAAAGGGTGACCTGTTTAAAATGGGAATTGGGCCGAACCCCACCCATTCAGACGATCAAGGCTTCTTTGACCAAGGGTTTTGAAGAGGCTTTCGGAATAAGGTTTGAAAATAAATCACTGACAAACGAAGAAGACGATTTGTTAAAAACAAAACTTCCTTACTTCTCCTCACCAGATTATATTTTTAAAATCAGGGATTCCTTGCCCAGGAGAAAAACCTTAAGCTCTATTTTGAAAGCCCCGGGTGGGTTAATCCGAATCTCTATTGCCATTGATAGTAAGACCCATGTGATCAACCAAATCCTGATCACGGGTGATTTCTTTGCTTATCCCAAAAGGGCGATTTTCGATCTCGAAAGCCTCCTTAAGAATTCAAAGGCCTCTCCCTCCAGCATTGAAGGGATCATTCGATCCTTTTTCTCCGATAAAAAACTGAGAATTCCTGGAGTCACCGAAGTTCATTTTATCCGAGCCCTTGATGAAGCCATCCAAAAAATGCATCTTCTCCCCCAAGGATTTAATGAGGAGGAAACTCATCACCTTTTCCCTGTCTTAAAACCCTTTAAGGAGGTGAGGAAGCCTGAGGTTCTTCTCCTCCCCTATTGCGCCAAAGAGGTGGAATGCGACTATCGAAATTTACAGGGTTGTGATGAGTGCGGTCGATGCACAGTGGGTGATGCGGCACAGATGGCGAGATCTTTTGGGATGGATTCCGTCACCATCCAGAATTATGAAGAGCTTGAATCAACACTCTGCCAACTCAAGACTTCGGGTGTCAGGGCATTTATTGGCTCCTGCTGTGAGCCTTTTTATGGAAAACATCGGCCAGACTTTGAAAGAATCGGGCTACCTGGAATCCTTATTGATGTGGAGAGAAGCACTTGCTACGATCTCGGACAAGAAAAAGAGGCATTTAAAGGTCGCTTTGAGAATCAAACTCATCTCAATCTTTCTCTTCTCAAAAAGGTCCTTGAGTACTCCCATGATTGAACCCCCCCAAAGAGAATCCTATGACATTGTCGTGATCGGGGCTGGCCCTGCTGGAGCGAGTTCGGCCCAGGCAGCAGCTCAAAAAGGAGCTAAAGTCCTGATCATTGACCGAAGGCAGCGCATTGGAGTTCCAGTCCAGTGTGCTGAGTTTGTTCCCCAATGGATCTCCCGCTATGTTCAATTCTCCTCTAAGTGTGTCCTTCAGACGATTGAAACAATGGTCACCCATCTCCCTGACAAGATATCCTACGAGATGAGGAGTCCGGGATATATGCTGGACCGATCCCTCTTCGATAAAGAATTGGTGGCCTCAGCGATTGTATCAGGGGCAAAGATCTCCATTGAAACAAGAGCGATGGGTCTTCCCCCCGAGGGCCTTGTCGTGGAGCAGGGCTCCAAAAAAGAAATGATTCGATCAAAGGTATTCATCGGCGCTGATGGAGTCCACTCATTCATCTCCCGCTGTATCGGACAGCCTTCCCCGAAAACCATCG